>ERZ773070.208-NODE-208-length-45045-cov-6.120027_pt1 | contig 45045 bp, 45 predicted proteins | sample MGYA00580618_ERZ773070 | MGnify/ENA primary metagenome ERZ773070 (study PRJEB29015, sample SAMEA2738023) | human oral metagenome | biome: human oral; feature: human-associated habitat; material: dental | place: China | collected 2019 ...
AGCATTCATTTGTTGGCGTTTGTACTCGTGAAGACGTTTGATTTGGATATCAAAGATAGAGTTTGTATTGATTTCCACACCTTGGTGCTCTTTCAAGTGACGAGCTAACTTCCGTTTGTTGTGAGCTTTGATTTTTTCAAGTTCAGCTTTCACATCAGCCTTACCAGAAAATTCAAGTAAGTCTTCTAATTTTGAAGCATCATGGTGCCAATCGCGGCCAATCAAGCTATCAATGTAATTTGACAAACGTGGATTTGCGTGCATAAGCCAGCGACGGAAGGTGATTCCGTTTGTTTTATTGTTGAATTTTTCTGGATAAATGTCGTAAAAGGCCTTGAGTTCTGAGTTTTTCAAGATTTCTGTATGAAGAGCAGCAACCCCATTGACACTATATCCATAGTGAATGTCCATGTGAGCCATGTGTACACGATTGTTTTCATCAATAATTTGAACAGCCGGATCTGCATATTCAGCCTTCACGCGTTTATCCAATTCTTTGATAATTGGAACCAAGTGTGGAACAACTTCTTCCAAGAATTCAAGCGGCCATTTTTCCAATGCTTCTGCAAGAATAGTATGGTTTGTATAAGCAGTCATATTACGAACGATTGAGATTGCTTCATCAAGCTCAATCCCACGTGCAGTCAAGAGACGAATCAACTCAGGAATGACCATTGATGGGTGAGTATCATTAATTTGCACAACTGCGTAGTCAGCCAAGTCATGAAGATTGCTCCCTTTTTCAATCGCTTCATCAAGAATCAATTGCGCACCATTTGATACCATGAAGTATTGTTGGAAGATACGAAGCAATTCACCTTGCTTATTACTATCATCTGGGTAAAGGAATAGAGTCAAATTACGAGCGATATCTGTCTTATCAAAGTCAATCCCATCTTCAATGATACTTGCATCAACTGAGTCAAGATCGAACAGACGAAGGCGGTTTTTAGTAGCCGTCTTGTAACCAGGCACATCAATATCATAAAGAGTTGATGTTAATGTAAAATTAGCAAATGGTACTTGATAGCTACGGCTTGATTTTACCAACCAATTTTGTTCAGTTAGCCAGAAGTTTGGAACTGTTGTTTGCTCATTATTTTTCAAGACTTGTTGGAACAAACCAAAGTGATAATTTAGTCCAACACCATCTCCATTCAAACCAAGAGTCGCAATTGAATCAAGGAAACAAGCAGCCAGACGTCCTAAACCACCATTACCAAGTGAAGGTTCTAATTCGACTTCTTCCACTTCAATCAAGTCTTTACCAGCGTCTGCTAATTCTTTTTTGACATCATCATAAAGGCCAAGGTTGATGAGGTTGTTTGACAACAGTTTTCCAATCAAAAATTCTGCTGAAATGTAATACAATTTCTTTTTACCAGTATTAACTGGCTTTTGTGCACTAGCCAATTTTGTATAGTTTAAAAGGGCAATATACAATTCTTCATTGCTGCATTCAGCAATTTCTTTTTGATAAGTTTGTTGGATAAATTCTTGTAAATTTGACATTTTTTCTCCTACCTAGAAAAGAACGTTACAATTCATTCTCTTCCTTTAATAATTTTTTATTTAAACGACGATATGTTTTCGTCAAGCTATATAACTCTGCTTCAATCACAGGGTCCAATTCATCTGCTGTCATACGCCATGACCAATTGCCACCAATGCTTGATGGATAGTTCATGCGAGCTGAGCCGTCTAGTTCAAGCAAATCTTGCATGGTTGCAATTGCCATAAAGCTGACAGAAGCAAAGATAGTCCGTAGCATAGCATGAGGTACTGTTTCATATTCTTTACGATTAGTATATTGAGCCATATATTCACGTGTGGCATCATCAATTTCATCGCGATACCAACCAAGTACCGTGTTATTATCATGCGTACCTGTGTACATGACAGAATTGTTAGGCGCAAGATGTGGACTATCAATACTTTCAGACTCTGGATTAAAGGCGAATTGAGTGACTTTCATACCAGGGAAGCCTGTTTTTTCCCGCAAAGCAATCACTTCGTCGGTCATAAAGCCTAAGTCCTCGGCGATGATGTTTAGTTCACCCAATTCTTCCTTCACAGCTTTAAACAAAGCATAATCAGGACCTTTCACCCATTTACCAGGAGCGGCTGTATCGGATCCAGCAGGGATTTCCCAATAAGATTCAAAACCACGAAAATGATCGATACGAACCACATCGTAGATTTTGAAACTCTCACGTAAGCGTTCAATCCACCAGCTATACCCATCTTCATCCATTGCCTTCCAGTCATAAATTGGGTTTCCCCAAAGTTGACCGGTCGCAGAGAATTCATCTGGCGGACATCCTGCTACACATGTAGGCTGTCCTAATTCATCTGTTTTAAAGAAATGCGGTTGCGCCCAAACATCACAGCTATCAGCTGCCACATAGATTGGCATATCGCCAACGATTTCAATATGATGTTCGTTAGCATAATTTTTCAATTCTAACCATTGTTTGAAGAAGAGATATTGCGTAACACGATGATAGGTCAATCGATCAGCTAGCTTTTCGCGATAAGTTGCCAAGCTAGACGCTTCACGATGACGTACCGCTGCATCTGGCCATTCAGTCCAAGCTTTCAAGTCGAAATACTCTTTAATCGCCATGTATTCAACAAATACTTCAAGCCAAGACGCATTATCTGCTACAAATTTTTCATAGGCTGCTAAGTCTCCACGTTCTAAGAAACGTTTCACAGCTTTTTCCAAAACAGGCCTGCGATTGTTAAACACTTTCGCATAATCTACTTTTCTTGGATCTTGACCAAAGTCTAACCCTTCAAGATCACTTTTTACAAGCAGTCCTTCTTCAACCAGTCGATCAAAATCAATAAAATGTGTATTTCCCGCAAATGCAGAGAATGATTGGTAAGGAGAATCTCCATAACTGGTCGTGCCCAAAGGCAAAATTTGCCAGTAGCGTTGCTTTGTTCTTACCAAAAAATCCACAAAATCGTAAGCACTTTTTCCAAATGAGCCGATTCCGTATTTCCCTGGAAGAGAAGAAATATGCATGAGAACACCACTTTGACGCTCTTTCATCTTATCACCTCAATAAATTTTTCTGTTAAATTTTGCATTCATTTAACGAAAACGTTTGCGTTGATTTGATTATAACTTAATTCCGACCTGTGTGCAACCATTTTTCTAGTTTTTTTATAAAATTTTAAAATATTTTGGACAATTGAATCATTTTCTTCTATATTTTTTCAAGATTTTTGGAGTGAAAAATAAAAAATTTTCAAGATTTTTTAAAAAAGTGTTGCAACCGTTTTCTATTTGTGGTATACTTAAGCATAGTTTAAGAAAACGTTTGCGTAAACTATTTTAAATTGTTATCTTATTATTTTATTCTTTAGGAGGAATAAATCATGAAACATAAAATGTTGAAAAGTGTTGCAGTTCTTGGAACTGTAGGATTAGCTAGTTTGTTACTAGTAGCTTGCGGTAGCAAAAATAATAAATCAGCTTCTTCTGGTGATGGTAAAAACCTCACTGTTTACGTAGAAAAACAATACGAAGGCTACATGAAGAAAGCTGCTGCTGCTTTTGAAAAAGAAAATGGAACAAAAGTTACTATTAAAACTGGCGACCAACTTAAAGGTCTTGAAAATCTTTCACTTGACAACCAATCTGGCAAAGCTCCAGACGTTATGATGTCTCCATATGACCGCGTAGGTAGTCTCGGTTCGGACGGCCAACTTTCAGAAGTGAAACTTGACAAAGGTTCAATGACTGATGACACAACAAAAGCACTCGTAACTACAAAAGGTAAGACTTATGGCGCACCTGCTGTTATCGAAACATTAGTTATGTACTATAACAAAGACCTTATCTCTAAAGCTCCAACAACATTTGCTGAATTAGAAGAACTGGCAAAAGACAGCAAATATGCTTTTGCTAACGAAAATGGCAAAACAACTGCTTTCCTCGCGGACTGGACAAACTTCTATTATACTTATGGTCTTTTAGCGGGTAATGGTGGATACGTCTTTGGTAAGAACGGTACCGATCCTAAAGACATTGGACTTGCAAATGACGGTTCTATCAAAGGTGTTGAATACGCTAAAACTTGGTATGCAAAATGGCCAAAAGGAATGCAAGATACTAAAGGTGCCGCAAACTTAATTCAAACTCAATTCCAATCAGGTAAAACAGCTGCTATCATTGAAGGCCCTTGGAAAGCTGCATCATTTAAAGAAGCTAAAGTGAACTATGGTGTTGCCACTATTCCTACACTTCCAAATGGTAAAAACTATCAAACCTTTGGTGGTGGTAAAGCTTGGGTCATCCCTGCAGGATCTAAAAATGCCAAAACAGCTCAAAAATTTGTCAACTTCTTGACATCAACAGATCAACAAAAAGCTTTCTATGATGCTACAAACGAAGTACCTGCTAATACAGAAGCTCGTAAATATGCTGAAGGTAAAAATGATGAATTGACTTCAGCTGTTGTTAAACAGTTCCAATCTGCTCAACCTATGCCAAATATCTCTGAAATGAGTACTGTATGGGATCCAGCAGCAAGTATGCTCTTTGATGCTGTAAGTGGTAAAAAAGATGCTAAAACTGCTGCAAATGATGCCGTGAAATTGATTAAAGATACTATCGATCAAAAATTTGGTAAAAAATAAAACAGATTGAGGTAGGATAGAACTCGATTGGCAGCACCAGTCGAGTTCTATATTTTAGACAAAGGAGGCTCTGATGACTACACAACAACAGCCACGTAAAGCATTGCTGCTCTCCCTCATCCCAGGACTTGGGCAAATTTATAATAAACAAAAAGCAAAAGGGGCTATCTTTTTAGGAGTTACCATTTTATTTTTGATTTACTTTTTCGCCATTGCTGCTCCTGAGTTAGGAAACTTAATTACTCTCGGTGAGGTGCCTGGACGCGATAACTCTCTTTTCATGTTGATTCGTGGTGCATTCCACTTTATTCTTGTCATTGTTTATTTCATCTTTTATGCTCTCAATCTAAAAGATGCTTATACTATTGCGAAACGTTGGAATAATGATTATCCAGTTCCTACGACTTTCAAAGATATGTTAAAAGGAATTTACGCTAATGGTTTTCCTTACCTATTGATTATTCCTTCATATATTGCAATGACTTTTGCTATCATTTTCCCTGTATTGGTCACTCTTTTAATCGCCTTTACAAATTATGATTTCCAACATTTGCCTCCAACCAAGCTCTTGGATTGGGTTGGCGTGACAAACTTCACTAATATTTGGCGACTTAGCACTTTCCGTTCTGCTTTTGGAGCCGTTCTTGGTTGGACTATTATCTGGGCACTGGCTGCCTCAACTGTCCAAATCGTTATTGGTATTTTTACCGCTATTATTGCAAACCAACCATTTATTAAAGGAAAACGCATTTTCGGCGTTATCTTCCTACTGCCTTGGGCTGTCCCAGCATTCATCACTATCTTAACTTTCAGTAACATGTTCAACGATAGTATCGGTGCGATTAATACCCAAGTTATTCCGCTTCTTGGTAAAGTATTGCCATTCTTAAATGGACATCTGATTCCTTGGAAAACAGATCCGACCTGGACTAAAATTGCTCTAATTATGATGCAAGGTTGGCTTGGTTTCCCTTACATTTATGTATTGACACTTGGTATCTTGCAATCCATTCCAAACGATCTTTACGAAGCAGCTTACATTGATGGTGCAAATGCATGGCAAAAATTCCGCAATATCACTTTCCCAATGATTTTAGCAGTTGCTGCCCCTACACTCATCAGTCAGTATACTTTCAACTTCAACAACTTCTCTATCATGTACCTCTTTAATGATGGCGGTCCTGGTACAGTTGGTGGTGGTGCAGGTTCGACTGACATCCTCATTTCATGGATTTATCGTTTAACGACAGGTGCAGCTCCTCAATACTCAATGGCCGCTGCGGTAACACTTATCATTTCTCTTATCGTGATTTCAATCTCCATGATTGCGTTCAAGAAACTACATGCATTAGATATGAAGGATGTGTAAGATGAATAATTCTATTAAATTTAAACGCCGTTTAAACCACTTTTTAACTTATTTCTATCTAGTGGCTTTATCTATTATCATTATCTATCCTCTCTTGATTACGATTATGTCTGCTTTCAAGACAGGGAATGTCCTTGCGTTTAAGCTAGATACAGATATTAATTTTAGCCTAGAAAACTTTAGCAAGCTTTTTACTGAAACTCTTTATGGGACTTGGTACTTTAACACTTTAATCATTGCTATCTTGACAATGATTATCCAAACAAGTATAGTTGTACTAGCTGGTTACGCTTATAGTCGTTATAATTTCCTAGCTAGAAAACAAAGTCTGGTCTTCTTCTTAATCATTCAAATGGTGCCAACAATGGCTGCCCTGACCGCCTTCTTCGTTATGGCTTTGATGTTAAATGCGCTCAACCACAGTTGGTTCCTCATCTTCCTTTATGTCGGCGGTGGTATCCCAATGAACGCTTGGCTCATGAAAGGGTACTTTGATACTGTACCTATCTCGCTTGATGAGTCCGCTAAATTGGACGGTGCTGGTCACTTCAGACGCTTCTGGCAAATTGTACTGCCACTCGTTCGTCCAATGATTGCTGTACAAGCTCTCTGGGCTTTCATGGGACCATTTGGAGACTACATCTTATCTAGTTTCTTACTTCGTGAAAAAGAATTCTATACAGTTGCTGTTGGTTTACAAACCTTTGTTAGTGATGTGAAGAATTTGAAGATCGCCTACTTCTCAGCAGGTGCTATCTTGATTGCCTTGCCAATCTGTATCTTATTCTTCTTCCTACAAAAGAACTTTGTATCTGGTTTAACAAGTGGTGGCGACAAGGGATAATCTTGTCCCACCCTCTTTTATTTATAGTTGTATGATAGCTAATAAACTTTGCTTTATTAGCCATTACCTGATTATAAATTTTTAGAAAGAGTGTCTTATGCTACCTTATCCATTTAATTATTTTTCTAGTATTTACGGTTTTAAAAAGCCTTTTGTTAATCGCAAATCACTTACATGGTTTCAGCTGATTTTTACAAGCATTTTTTTAATTTCTCTATCCATGATTCCGATCGCCATGCAAAACGCATCTCTCAAAACTTATCCACTCACTACTTTTGTAGATGGTGTTTTTGACTCGCTAACAAAAGAAACGATGGCTGATATTGCAGAGAACGCTAAAATAGAAAATCATCAATTTAGCTATTCTGGCCAGCAAGCAACTCACAATAGCAAAACGGGAACTGTCATTCTTGGAAAAGAGAATACAACCTTAGAAGAAAAGTTAACGCTTGCTTTTGAGCCAAAGCAATTGGTTATTAGTAAAAAAGGAAGAAAACTAGCAGAAATTCAATACCAGCATATTAATCAAGCTGCTTTGAAAGATAAAGCCGCTCTGAGCGCTGCTATTTCTCAAGACTGGTTCCAACAAAATCGTGTGACAGTCAGTCTATTTTTGATTCTGATTTCAGGATTTCTATTGGCATTAAACTTCTTTATTGTCCTTCTAGGTGCTACTTTTTTCCTTTATTTAACGAAAAAATCCCGTCTCTTCTCCTTTAAAACAGTCAAAGAATGCTATCACTTTGCTTTGAACTGTTTGGGATTGCCAACTTTGATTGCTGTTGCAGCAGGGTTATTGTTCGGTCAAGCCATGACCACTATGATTACCATTCAAAACATTCTTTTTGTTCTTTATCTCGTCATTATTTTCTATCGGACACATTTCCGTGATGAAAAAATGAAAAAGTAGGAGGTTTTTTATGCGAGTTACTATTAAAGAAGTTGCTAAATTGGCAGGAGTTTCGCCTTCTACCGTTACCCGTGTGATTCAAAACAAATCCAGCATTAGCGATGAAACAAAAAAAAGAGTCCGCAAGGCTATGAAAGAATTGAATTATCACCCTAATCTCAATGCACGTAGTCTTGTTAGCAGTTACACACAAGTCATTGGGATTGTTTTACCTGATGATTCAGACACTTTTTATCAAAATCCGTTCTTTCCTTCTGTTTTCCGCGGAATTGCTCAGGTGGCTTCCGAGCATCACTACGCTATCCAAATTGCAACCGGAAAAAATGAAAAGGAACGCATGGAAGCTATTTCCCAAATGGTTCTTGGCAAACGAGTAGACGGACTCATCTTTCTCTACTCTCAAGAAAATGATCCACTAGTGAAAATGGTCAGTGAGGAACAATTTCCTTTCTTAATTTTAGGAAAATCTCTTTCTCCGTTTATTCCTTTGGTGGATAATGACAATATCCAAGCGGGATATGATGCAACAGAATATTTCATCAAAAAAGGCTGCCGAAATATTGCTTTTATCGGTGGTAGCAAAAGACTATTTGTAACGCAAGACCGCTATAAAGGATACCAAAAAGCGCTAGAAGATTACCATTTAGAGCTTGACCCTCAAAATACAGCCTTTGCAAATGAATTTTTGGAAGATAAAGGATATCAATTTACCAAGCGCCTTCTCAGTCATGATACAAAAATTGATGCTATTATCACAACAGACAGTATGCTGGCAGAGGGAGTTTGTAATTATTTAAATGAAAATCAATTATCTGTTCCCACTCTAGCCTTTGACTCTATTAAACCCAAACTTGATTTAACAGCTTATGTAGATATTAACACATTAGAGCTAGGGCGGGTTTCGTTCAAGACTATTCTACAAATTATCAATGATACCAAAGAAAATCGACAAATTTGCTATCGCCAATTGATTCCACATCGCATTATCGAACGATAAAGAAAGGAAGTTTATGGCTTTCCGAACATTCCAAGCCTACTTAGATGACCAAAGTCTCATCACGATCGAGTTAGAAAAACAATTTTATACTGAACAATTACAATTTACAATCGAAACGGTTGATAGCACACAAACCTTACAGATAAGAACTCTGGAAGAACAAGATGACTTCGTGCAATACAGTCTTGCTCCTCTTGAGCCGTTAGATTTAACCAGTCATTATTGGATTTACGACCAAGATCGCAATAAAACCTTTTTGCAATTTCGCCATATTGTGAGAAAACCGATTTTTGACCAGACCTTTGCTTATGATGGCGATGACTTAGGAGCTCATTACACTCCTAAAGTAACGACTTTTAAACTCTGGGCTCCTATTTCCGAGCAAGTTTTGCTCCATTTACAAAATCAAGTTTATCCGATGACACTTGGTGAAAAGGGCGTTTGGCAAACAGAGGTCTCTGGAGATTTTGATGGGGCTGCTTATTACTATCTACACAAAGTGAATGGTCATTGGGTGGAAGTCCACGACCCTTATGCCCTATCTTCTGAAAGCAATTCTGGTGTTAGTTATGTTGTCAATCCAGAGAAAATTACTCGCCCAATTCACCGAGCAGCAACACAAATTCCAATAACAAAAGCTGTTATCTACGAGATGAGTGTGAGAGATTTTTCCATGCAAAAAGAAGCTGAGTTTTCTTACCCTGGGAAATTCAAGTCCCTAACAGAGTCTCCTGATTTACAAGAACACACTTTGGGAATGGATTATGTCAAACAACTGGGCATTACTCATATCCAACTCATGCCAGTGTATGATTTTGGCAGTGTTGATGAAAACCATCCAGAACTCGTGTATAACTGGGGCTATGACCCTATGCAATACAATCTTCCTGACGGTAGTTTTGCAACAAATCCACATGATCCTTATACAAGAATCGTTGAATTGCAAGAAGCAATCGCTGCTTATCATCAAGCCGACATCAGTGTTATCATGGACGTCGTTTACAATCATGTCTACGATCCCCAAACCTATGCTTTTGAAAAAATCGTCCCAGGCTATTTCTTCCGCTATGATCACAATGCCAATTTAACAAATGGGACTTTCTGTGGGAACGACGTAGCAAGTGAACGAGCAATGGTTCGTAGCTATATTAAACATTCCCTCAAACAATGGCTAACTCTTTATGGAATGGACGGCTTCCGCTTTGACCTCATGGGCATTCTAGATATGGAAACCATGAAACAAATCGCAGAGGAATTGAAGTTTCTTTATCCAAATGTCTACCTTTATGGAGAAGGCTGGCGTATGAATACGGGACTCGATAGCAATCGGCTTGCACATCAATTCAACGCCGCTCAGTTACCAAGCTATGGTTTTTTCAGCGACCACTTCCGCAATACAATCAAAGAAACGATTTTAGAAGGCAGTCAAATCCAAGATTCCAAACCAATAGATACGATAGAAAATGTATTGACAGCTAATGTTGGATTAACGGAAACAGCACATTTTATCGCACCCCAGCAAGCTATCAACTACGTGGAATGCCATGACGATGCAACGGCTTTTGATTATTTTGCAATTAAAAAGCCAGATATCTCTCTAAATGAGCGGTTAGCAGATGCACGACTCGCTTTGCATATTACTTTGTTAGCTCAAGGGGTACCATTCCTCCATATCGGGCAAGAGTTTTTCCGTAGTAAAAACCTCATGGATAATACTTATAATGCTCAAGACGCCATCAACCGTCTTGATTGGCTACGCTCAATTGAATATGAGAAAGACGTAGATTTTATTCGCCAGTTGATCCAATTCAGAAAAGCAAATCTGCTCCTCAGTTTGGAAACAAGAACAGAAATTAAAGATTACTGTTCTGTCGAATGGCTAAGTGATTCTGTGGTCGAATATAAAATTAAAGAAAAAGAAGATCAAATCACAATCCTCATTAACTTTGGAAACGAAGCATTTAGCTATCCAAATCAGGATAAACAAGCTATTTTTATCAACTACCCAGAGATCAGCCTTGACGTTCCTCTCAATACTAACAGAGATTCCTATACTGTCCCTGCAAAACAAGTTCTCGTACTTAAATAATCGTAACATCTATTTTATTTGTTTCGTACCGAAAGTCACGAGACAGATTTAAAATCTCATAACAAAAAAACAATCAGATTGGCTAAACGAACCAATCTGATGTTTTATTCTTCTACGAAACGTCCAAGAATGTGAACATTATCCGCTACCGATACAAAAGCATGCGGGTCTACTTTTCGCATGATATGCTTGAATTCATTAAATTCAGCACGCGTAATAACTGTAATCAAAACTGCTTTTTTCTCATGATTGTAGGTACCTTCTGCACCATTGATAATCGTTGCACCACGATGCAATTTGTTATGAATTTTATCAATAACTTCTTCGGGATGACTGGTAATAATCATCGCCTGCATCTTCTTTTGCTTAGTAAAGACTGCATCTGTCACACGGCTTGACACAAAAATCGTAATCATCGAATATAGTGCATATTTCCAGCCGAAAGTCACACCGGCAATAATCATAATCATGCCATTGACCATAAAGGAAATATTTCCCACATTTCTGCCGGTTTTCTTCCGAACCGTCAAGCTGACAATATCCGTCCCACCACTGGAAATATTGGAACGCAAAGCAAAGCCAATCCCCATTCCCATGATGACCCCACCAAACAAGGCATTGATAATCGGATCATTTGTTAAAGTCACTTCAGGAACAAACTGGATAAACAGCGAACTCATGGAAACGGTTATAAAAGTAAATACCGTAAATTTGTGCCCAATTTGATACCAAGCCAAAATCATCAGCGGGATATTGATGAGATAGAAAGTCACAGAAATCGGAATAGTAAATCCTAAAAAACGCGTACTTAAAGCGGCTAAAATCTGTGCCAATCCAGTCGCACCGCTTGAATAAACATGTCCCGATTGAAAGAAAAGATTCACTGCAACCGCAGATAGAAAACCATAAATGAGCGAAGCAGAAATCTTTTCATCGTACTTCTCACGAGAAATACTCTTAAGTACTCGTATCAACTTAAAATCATAGGCTAGACGGCGCAAATAATAACGCAATCGGTTGTAAATCTTACTTTTCTTCATGAGTTTCTACTTGTAAACTTAATTCTTCAAGTTGTTTAGCGTCAACTATGCTTGGTGCCTGAGTCATTGGATCACTTGCTTTGTTGTTTTTAGGGAAAGCAATCACTTCGCGGATATTTTCCTCACCAGCCAGCAACATGACAAAACGATCTAGCCCAATTGCCAGTCCACCATGCGGTGGAAAACCATAATCCATTGCTTCTAGCAAGAAACCAAATTGATCAGTAGCTTCTTCTTCAGAAAAACCAAGGGCTTTAAACATTCGTTCTTGCAAATCTTTGTGGTTAATACGAAGACTTCCACCACCCAATTCATAACCATTCAAGACAATATCATAAGCAATAGCACGAACCTTGCTCAAATCACCTTCTAATTCATGAGCTGTGTCTGCTTGTGGAAGAGTGAATGGATGGTGCGCACTCATATAGCGACCTTCTTCTTCCGACCATTCAAACATTGGCCAATCCACAACCCAAAGGTAATTAAATTTCGATTCATCAATCAAGCCCAACTCTTTTGCAAAACGTATACGCAAAGCACCCAAGGCTGCATTGGCAACTTCAAGCGTATCCGCTACAAAAAGAACCAAATCATTGTCTTCAAGCTGTAAAGCATCTGTTAAGTCACTTGTCAAGTCTTTCAAAAACTTAGCAACTGGTCCATTTAATTCACCTGATGCCACTTTCACCCAAGCAAGTCCTTTTGCTCCATACTGTTTTGCTTGCTCTGTCAACTTATCTATATCTTTTCGCGAATAGCTGTCAGCTGCATTTTTCACAACAATAGCTTTAACGGCTGGTGCTTCTGAGAAAACTTTAAAGTCAATTCCCTTGACAAGTTCTGTCAAGTCTTGCAATAGCATCTCAAAACGTGTATCTGGCTTATCACTTCCATACAGAGCCATTGCATCATCATATTTCATTCGTGGGAATGGCAGTGTAACCTCAATCCCCTTCGTTTCTTTCATCACTCGAGCAATCAAGCCTTCTGTAATATCCTGGATTTCTTGATCAGATAGGAAAGAAGTTTCTAAGTCAACCTGTGTAAACTCTGGTTGACGGTCTCCACGTAAATCCTCATCACGAAAGCATTTTACAATTTGATAATACCGATCAAATCCAGCATTCATCAACAGTTGCTTGGTAATTTGAGGACTTTGTGGCAGAGCATAAAAATGACCTTGGTTCACTCGACTTGGTACCAAATAATCACGCGCCCCTTCTGGAGTTGACTTAGTAAGAAACGGCGTTTCCACATCAATAAATTCAAGCTCATCTAAGTAATTGCGAATAGAATGTGTTACCTTAGCCCGCAATTTCAAATTTGCCAACATTTCAGGACGACGAAGGTCTAAATAACGGTAACGGAGACGGGTATCATCATTCGCTTCAATACCGTCTTTGATTTCAAATGGAGTCGTTTTGGCCGTATTGAGAACTGTCAAATGCTCCACGTGTAATTCAACAGCTCCTGTTGCCAATTTATCATTCGCCTGCGTACGGCCTTCTACTTTTCCAGTCACTTCGATCACATATTCGCTTCGCAAACTTTCAGCGGTTTCCATGATTTCTTTATCCACATTTTCAGGATTGATAACTAGCTGCATTATGCCTTCACGGTCACGCAAATCAATGAAAATCAACCCTCCCAAGTCACGACGACGGGACACCCAACCTTTCAAAGTGATTTTTTGACCAACATGTTCACTACGAACACGCCCGGCATACATTGAACGTTTCATTTTTATTCTCCAAACTTTTAATTCTTTTACTATTTTACCACAAAAGCGATGAAAAAGAAGACATGCTTTTCAAAATCTTCATATCTTAACGTAATATTTTTACAAAAGAAGATGACGACTCACCTCTTACTTTCTTTGTCATATAATTCAGGATGCAAAACCTTGACCACATAACTTGATGCTAAGCGCAATAGCCCTGCTGCCAAGCCAAAAATCGGTGCTAAAAACCGAAAAAAGAAATTCCCTCTTACAAAATAGGCAATTCCTCCTATAATCAAAAAAACAATTAGAAACTGAATTACAGACGGAATGATTATTTTTTTCATTGTTCTCTCCACTTCTACGTCAACGTTCTGCTATGTTACGAGAGAAAAAAGCCATTTGACTGGCCTTCTCCCTTTTTAAATTAAAACCCCAGTTGTTCAAAAATTGTTTGAAAATCTTTTTGAATCTGATTTAAGCTGACTGTCAATTCTTCACGAGTATGATTGTTTTTGACGGTAACTTGGTTGCTTTCAATTTCACTTTCGCCAAGAGTTATCAACACTTTAGCAGAAAAAGCGTCTGCTGACTTGAATTGCGCTTTCAACTTACGATTTAAATAATCACGTTCAGCTGTAAATCCTTGCTTACGAAGTGCTTGTACAATTTCCAAAGCTTTGTTATTAGCACCGTCTCCCAAAACTGCAACATAAACGTCTAAGCTATCCTCCAGCGGCAAGGCTACACCCTGCTTTTCAAGAACGAGAAGCAGGCGCTCCACGCCCATTCCAAAGCCAAAACCAGCCGTCTCTGGTCCACCAAAATAAGCAACGAGGCTATCATAGCGACCGCCTGCACAAATAGTCAATTCATTACCTGCCACATCTGCAATAAATTCAAAAATCGTATGATTGTAATAATCCAATCCGCGAACCATGTTGGTATTGATAACATAAGAAATTTTTAGTGCTTCCAACATCGAACGCACAGCTTGAAAATGAGTTTGGCTTTCTTCATCTAGATAATCTAGGATAGAGGGTGCATTTTCAACAGCGAGTTTATCTTCTTTTTCCTTACTGTCTAGCACACGGAGAGGATTTTCTTCCAGACGACGCTGGCTATCTTTAGAAAGACTGTCTTTCAACGGCGTCAAATAATCAATCAATGCTTGACGATAAGCGGCGCGACTCTCCGCATTTCCCAAACTATTCAACTGCAACGTTACACCTTGAATACCAATTTCATTGAAAAATTGAGCTGCCATAGCGATTGTCTCCACATCTGTCGCAGGATTGTTGGAGCCAAAACACTCTACACCAATCTGATGAAACTCACGCAAACGCCCTGCCTGAGGACGCTCATAACGAAACATAGAGCCCATATAATAAAGTTTCACCGGTTTTTGGACTTCTGGTGCAAAGAGCTTATTTTCCACATAAGAACGTACAACTGGTGCTGTTCCTTCTGGACGCAAAGTAATATGACGGTCGCCTTTGTCATAAAAATCATACATTTCTTTGGTCACAATGTCAGTCGTGTCGCCAACAGAACGACTAATCACTTCATAATGCTCAAATAGTGGGGTACGAATTTCTGCGTAATGATATTTTTTAAATGTTTTGCGAGCAAATTCTTCTACATATTGCCATTTGACAGACTCTTGAGGGAGAATATCCTGAGTCCCTTTCGGTTTTTGTAATTTCATAGCTTTCCTCTTCATTCATATAATATAATTATTTTACCACAAGTAGCAGATTTTGAGGACAGTTTCGGTATATTTTCTCTGAAAAGCTAGCACGCTCTGCTATTTTACAAAAAGTAAAAGAAAATCTGTCAAGTAACTTTACTTTACAAAATTTTTTTGATATACTATTACAGTTGATGAAAATCAAAGAGATTGAATCGAACTTATATTAAAAGGAGAATAAAGAAAATGGCAGTACCTGCACGTCGCACTTCAAAAGCGAAGAAAAACAAACGCCGCACTCACTACAAAATTACAGCTCCATCTGTACATTTTGACGAAACTACTGGAGATTACTCACGTTCTCACCGTGTATCCCTCAAAGGATACTACAAAGGACGTAAAATCGCCAAAGCTGCAGCAGAATAATAGAAGGGAGCTATCATGCGCGTAAATATCACACTTGAACACAAAGCATCTGGTGAACGCTTGTACCTTACTTCTAAAAACAAACGCAACACTCCAGACCGTCTTCAATTGAAGAAATACTCACCAAAATTACGTAAACATGTAGTGTTTACAGAGGTTAAGTAAGGGTTTCAGTACACGTCAATAGACGTCAAAACGTTGATTTTAAGCGGTTTTTGATTTTTTGAAATTCATTACATCGCACTACAAATCAATAAAAACTCTACCTTTTACTCTACCTTTTGGATGAATACATGTATCATTTGGATATTGAAGTTAAGCCCTGCTATCTTGCGATAGCAGGGCTTTTTTCTATTCAGATTTCTTTTGAGGTACCCCTATCTTTGGTTGTTTTGAATCATCATCAACAAAATAGAAGATAAAAATGAGGGTAATCATCACAATGCTTGATAAGATGAAGTACAAAGTTGAACTGATGAATAGTATCGAAATCAACTTACTTTCAATTTCATTTTGTAATAATAATCTATAAAATGCACATATGCTAATGTTTATCATTCCGACAACAAAGGGAACAATAATAGAAAGTATAAGTTGCAACTTGGCTCTCTCTGTCTCAAAGATTGTCTTCATAATCGCAGTTGATTTAGATATAGAAGCTAGAATTCCAAGCATTGCACCTAGAAAACCTGTCATTATAGATGAAAAGTTTAGCACATCACCTATAAAGTCCTTTACATCTAGCTTCATAAAAATTTCAGAGATAGGAAAACTAAATAGACCAATTATTATTGCAATGAGTAAATATATAAACCAAAATCGATTACGTTTTATATTTTTCATCTATTTCTCAACACCTTATATTTTATATCCGAGTACCTTAGTGCCATTTCTGAAAATACCGAGACTGGATTTAATGTTCTCTTCTCGTCGTATTGAAAATGAATGACTTCCATCAGTTTATTTGAAATCAAATCAACAGTCTCAAGGCGGTCATCGTAATTACGCCCCCTGACATTTAGTTTTTTAACCCCACTTCTATCAATGGACATCACTTCTCTAACAATGCTATCAGGTAAGTATTCCCCATTTTTGTTTTTATCTTTTTTTGCAGTCAATGAAATCTCAACATCAAATAAATTTGAATCTTTATCTGATGATATCGCTTTGTGAATGATAGATATCAAATCAAAATTATCTGTTGGCTTCGTATCTTGCCCCATTTTAATTGCAACATGTTTGTAGCCTGTAAAACTTCTAGCCACTCTTTCTGCATCTGATTGGATAATAACTGGTAATCTGATATCACAGTTATAGTTCAATGCTTCTAAAAGTGTGCTCAGAAAAAATTCAAACTTATTCGTACTGATTGAATTGCGATTTACTTGTAGCATAAATAGTGCATTCTCACTATCATAAAGAGCTGACATTTTCTCTCCTAAAAATTCGTCCTCTTCTAACCCCAAGTCTTGAGATTCACCATTTAGCTTTGTCTTGCTTGGGAAATTGAAATCTCGCAATTCTTCAACAACTAGATGATAATAGGGCTCCATATCATTAGGAGGTGTCACTCTTTCAAGTTTATACTTATCGTCAGAAATTTGAAAAGTATATCTGTCAGGACTATCTCTGTATTTCAGAATAACCTCGTCAAAAACAGTCGACAAATCAATCTGTTCTCCTTCATGTACAACCTTATGAAAATAGAATCTTACTTGTCTCGTCTTAGCCACTCATTACCTCCATTTATCGAGCATTGACAGCGTATATATAAGCTACGTAGCAGGCTAAATCCCCCAACTTGTTTACGATTTTCTTCAAGTGACCCAAGCCAAGGAAATTCAAATCCGTTTTGCTTTGAATAGGATGTAAATATCTTTAGAGTGAAGATAACTTTATTGTGTTTCGTAGTCCGTGCTTCATCTTTTGATTGCTTCTCTTCTATACTAAATAGAAGCCATTCACTTCTAGCTAGTGCGTAGTTAACTGATGCCGACACGAAGTCATTCCAATAACTCATACACTCTTCATCAGTTTGTTTCACCGCTTTTATTAAATCTTGATAATATGAGGAACAATCCTCAAAACTTAGAGCATCTTTTTCTGATAAAAAATCTTGATATGTAACCATTCTCTTTCTCCTTATTAAACCAAAACAGAGTAACCGTTCTCTTTCAAAAGTTCGTTACAGTCTTCTACAGTAAAGCTACTACTCCCCGCCAAAAGTACACTATAGAACATCTGTTCTTCAGATGTATATCTTAGATTATACCCAGCAAGTTCAACGAGCTTGCTACTTAGCATAGGCGGAAGATTCAAAGCAATACAAATTGCGATAACTGATTTCAATTTAGGCTCGTAGTCTGGTCGGCTTCGCATTCGTGAAATCGTCTCTACAGCAATCATGGAATACTCTGCTAACTCTTCGTTTCGTACATCTTGCCACTTCATGAGATATTTTAATGCTTCTCCAAATGTATTAGGCATTCCTTTCATGACCTCTGTTAATTGTGTAACCTGCTTAGAGACAGCCTCTTTCTCAATTTCTCCACCTTTTCCAAACGTAAGTATAAAGCTAATTTTATCCTGTCGGAATATTGATTCGTTTAAGCTATAGCTCACTCGTAGTTCTGATATTTCTATACAGCATTCAGGGAGATGGTTTTGGGCGTAAGGGGTTAAGGAAGGATTGCCTTGTGCATTGAAGGTAATATACTTGGATTGATTTAAGCAGATGACTTCTTCAACGTAGATATATGCACCGAAATCCAGTAGTATTTTCAATCGAAAACTTTCTTTATATACTTTTAAAAAGGCTTCTGCATTGATTCTGAAATCATCATCATTTATTTTATCTCTAAAAAAGTTCATCAATTTCTTTCCAATCTCCATCAGTCATTTCATCAATCCACTCACCTTCGTTAAGGTACCAAAGCTTTTCATTGAAATCACGAACAAATGCCCATTTTACATTGTGACGATTCGCATAGTCTTTAAGAGCCTCATACTTCGCAGGAGCATATGGGTCAATATTTTTATCCTGTCCTGTGCTAGTCTCTCCACCTTTGGTTTCAATGATATAAATATCACCATTCTTCATCTTAACGATAAAGTCAGGATAGAAATGACTTCTTCCTCCATTAGTTGCAAAAGCAAGTGAGAAATACTGCGTTCCTTTATCTCCATTTTTATAGACAAAATCAACGATATCTTCACGGTCTTCTAGATACCGTTCAAATAATCGTTCGACCAGACTTGGACGAACTGCAAGTGATGCTGTTGTGTATCCCTCATAAGCATTTGTATGAACAGGTTCAGCCTCAATCTGAGGATTATAGGTATAACGCTCTTCAGTTGGCAAAGAAAAATCGTTCTGCTGGATATTTTCTAGCTCCAATGTCATTGCCTTCTCAATATCAATTTTTCTAAATTCTTCTCGCAACTCTCGCCAGTAATTGAGAATAAAGGCTGTCCACTCCTGAGCATCTAATCTCAAAAGTGTTTCTTTCTTTGGTCTTCCATCTTCCAAGAAGAAGCGTTTCAGAATAGCTTCAACCTTGGAAACAGGTAAGTGAATCACACGGTCAAGCTCGTGAAAAGCATGTAGCAGGTCAAGACGATTCCCCCGAGAATCTACCTCAACAAAACGTTCACGGTCTTCTAGGCGGTCTGAATGTGCTAAAGTATCAAATCGTCCCTGCTTGTAAGTTGTTTTGATGGTGCGCCTAATTTCTAGACCCTGATTTTCAATAATTTCACGATTTCTTTCAAAGTCCTCAGTTAGTCTCCAGTCTCTTTTGAGACCTTCATACAGATTATTTAAGATAACCTTCTCACTTTTCTCCTCAGCCTCATTGATAATCCGTTCACTAATCAAGCGAAGTCCCTTAGCTTTCTCTTTTAAGCGTAGAACAGGAGTTGGAGCAACTGCACCACCTTGTGCAAATGCACCTGTTAGAAAGTCACTATCAAATGTGTAAAGATAGGCATTATCCAAAACATCAACATTATAGTGTCCATGTTGTGGCTGTGGCATGCGACGAATACGTCCTATAGTCTGAATCGTAAATGCCTCACCCATATTTTCACGAATTTTGATGAGAATTTTTGCACGTGGCGCATCCCATCCTGTAGCGATAGCCTGTTTGATGATGAGATACTCTACACTGTTATCAAGTTCTGCAACATCTAGATGATTGCGCTTTTTATCTGCTAGCCAAACTCCTAATGTACCATCAGCATAAGTCTTTTTGAATTTTTCCTCAAGATATCCTTCAACACGTGAAACCAAGTCTGCCTCTGATTCTGTTTTATCGGGAAGTTGAACAACAACCAGAGGATTTATCCCACTAACGTTATTATCAGCATAGCCTTGTAAAATTTCTCGACGTTTATTCTCAGCAGCTTCAAAAAGAATACCCAGCTCATCTTTAACATCAAGCTCTATATCTATATTTTCATTAACTACTACAGCTTTTGTAATTAGCCCAGACTCAATAACTGATTCCTCTGTCACCTCATAAAATTCTGCGATTTCAGGCGTTTTAGGGTCTTCAATGGTAGCAGATACACGAACAGTCTTAGATGCTTTGAATAGCGAGATAACATCTCTCGCCTTATCCGTATTATTACGATGTGCTTCATCAATAACTAAAATAAAGTGCCGTCCTTGCTGAAAAGCTTTTTCGATTTTATCTTCAAGGTTATCACGTTCACTATCCGTCAACATGACCTTCTTGTTTTTGCCTACAACACTTTCATAATTGATAAATGTCGCACTCCCTTTATCAAAACCATGTAAAATAGCATCATTGACAGATTGCGCTTTGATGCTATAAAATGAATTTGCCTTGTCCTGACTTTGTTCTTCCAACTCTCCCGCACCTGGTGTAAACCAAACAAAGGCAACATTATCGTGAGTTGTTGATATATAACTATCAATCCAAGACAGCAAACATATTGTCTTTCCTGAGCCCGTTGGTGCTTTTATCACGAGTTCGTTTACTGCGTACTCAGGAGCGGTAAAGCTGAGGAGCTTATCGACAATATTTTTTTGAAAATCTTTGAGTGTTATCATGACCAGAGTTCCTTTCCAAAGAAATAATCAGGGATTTCTTGAAGTGTGATATTTTTTTCTGCAAAAATTTGTTGCTCTTTTGAATCAAGAAAGACGTCTGGATGAATATATAGGGTTGCCCCTGCCTCCATCTGGTCTCCATTGACAAGTTCTTCTAGATGCTCTTCTGTAAGGATAATTTGTACTGATGGGTTTGAAATATCAATACCAAATTCCAATTCAACAAGAGGTGTGATATATTTGAGCAATTCATTTTCAAGTTTAAAATCAGGAAACCCTGTCTTATCTACAAAATCTGTTTTAAAGTATTTAAGATTAAATTTTTTAGCTTCGTAAAAATCTGTACCTTCATATAATTTTTCTAGTCGGGCATATGTTATATCATGAGCAATATTATTTTCATTATTTGTTGCTAAAATGAACTTTCTATTACCTCCAGATTCAATAACAGCTTGAGCTGTTGTTCCTGAACCTGCAAAAAAATCTAAAATCGTAGAATTCTCAGGCAGAGTTACTTCAATTAAATATTTCATCAATTCTAGTGGTTTAGGATTATTGAATTGAACAGTTGGTAATAGTTTCTTCAAAAACATGGTAGTTTTTTGATTATCAAAAACACCCCAGTTTGACTTCAAAGCTTTTTTAGGATTCCTCATATTGTTCAAAAATTCTTTTTGCTTCGGGAGATTTTCTTTCCATAAAATCCTATTTTCAGAAATCATTTTTTCTAATGATTCCTTTGAAAATGCCCACGTGTTAGTATACTCCTTTCCTGTATTGGGGTCAGTGATTGTAAAGGCTTCATCTATGGGTTTTGTCGTGCTCTTGATATTTGATTCCCTCCAAGGTCCACGTGGGTCGTTATCTGGATTTTTGAATCCAGACTCATCCCTTTTTTCCCCTAAAAACCTGAATTTGTCAGAAACTTGATAAGCTAGAATATACTCATGAACTCCTACCATCATATTTCGTGGTGGTACACCTTTTGCAGATGATTTTTTATCCCAAACAATAGATTCTACAAAATTATTCTCTCCAAAAATTTCATCCATTAGCAGTTTCAATTGACTTTGTTCATTCTCATCTATACTTACTAAAATAACTCCGGATTTGGACAAGAGGTTTCTAGCAATCTCCAATCGTTTACTCATAAAACTTAACCACTTAGAATGAAAATATCCATCCTTTTTATCAACAATTTTATCATTGTAAATAAAATCTTTATTTCCAGTATTATAAGGAGGGTCAATATAGATGACATCAATCTTCCCTGCATGCGTTTTTTCTAAGAGATGAAGACTGTGAAGGTTATCTCCTTCCAGAAGAAAGTTATAATCAGCAGAGTCTGGATTTCCAACAATCTTTCGACTTTCATCTTCAATAAAGACAGGAATTTTTGTCTTCATCTCCTCTTCAACCATTTCCGTATGCTCCTCCCACACTAAACCATATTTCTTGATATGCAGAAGGCGTACCAATTCCTCTAATTTCTCAATATCTTCATTGCGATTATCTGCTCGTGCCTGAGACAAAAGTTCCTTTACGTACTGAATAGCTTCATCTTTTTCGTTTTTATGCGGACGTTCTACAAAGTTTTTAAACATTAGAAAGCACCTCCTTTACAAAAAGAAGGTGCTTTTTTGCTTGCTGAAAAAAGGTAGAAACTACCTTGATTGCTGATTGCTGATTGCTGATTGCTGATTGCTGATTGCTGATTGTATCACACTGGTTCTCCTTGTCAAATACTTTGATTCTATTATACCACGAAAAATATTTTCTAAATTTTTTTTAGAAAAAAATGACTTTGTAAGTCATTTTTCACCCTCTAAAGATAAGTATTTAGTTGAATTTCCATCTAAAAACCTTATATGACAACGTTTTTTCATTGACTTGACAAGTCATGGTTCTAAGCTTTCAACTGATTTATCATGTGTATATCAAGAAAATATCTTGATAAAAAATTTTAACAGTCCTTAATAGTGGCCACTAAACGGACGGATTGAAACAATAGAAAATTTGTCGACAACGGGCAAATTTTGAAAGTTGGTTTCGCCGTTTCTTTAGTGTGCTCTTTTGAATACAGGCTTCCATATGTTATCTGTTTCTTTCCGTCCTAGCTGGGGCTTGGAACGGAGACCACTATGGGTAAAGTACAAGAACGTCGTGAAGAAAACATAAAAAAAGCCGTTGAACAAGGGAACTGGGAACAAGTAACTCACTTGCTAAACCAAGAGTATGAAAACTCTAACAGAAAAAGTCGAGAATATGGGTTGCTCAGTCTAAATTATCGCTATGCCAGCAATGATGGAGAGGGTAAAGAACTTGAAAACTACATCCCTGATGACACTACCACCACGAACCCTGTAGAAGCTTTAATCCATCAAGAGCTGATGGAGGCTCTGTATTCAGCAATTGACGCTTTAGACGAGTTAGACCGCCAGATTCTTCTTATATACTTTTTTGAAAATAAAAATTATACCCAAATCTCAAAAGAAATTGGTGTCAGTGATAATACGGTAAGACGAAAACTGGCTAAAACTTTAGAAAAACTTGCTGAGAAGCTACAAGAATATAAATAATTTTCATAATAAGGTGTCGAAATCTCAGAGAATTTCTCCTTATATATAGAAAATAAAGATAAATTTCAATTATTTTCAAAAAAATTCTAAATGTGTGTCGAATTGATGCGAAAAATCTCCTTATATATAGAAAAAGATTTCTGTCCAGCTCATGACATTAAACCGAGCGGTACCATATTACAAATATTATTTAAAATGGAGGTTTCAAGTATGAGAATGAAACAAAGAAAAGGTGGCTATTCAGCTAATACTGCCAAAAACTACATTGATTTATCTGCCCCTACACGCTGTTTAAGCGTTGAGCTCGATGAGCAAGTTAAGTTTGTAGATGGGAAACCTACTGATGAAATCGTGGCTTACAAAGCGTGGTTTACTCAGGAAGGGGTAGAACCTTTCCAAGTAAAGTTTGAAAATAGAATCGAACTCCCTGAATATCTCTCGTTAATTGAGTTTGATGGCTTGAAAGCTATCGAAATCAACTACAAGGTTTATTTCAAAGCTGATGATATCCACGAGGTGAACTAATGGAATTGCAATCAAAGCAAGTCCTTGAAGCTTATATTCTCCAAAGCCTTAATATGGCTTTGGGGTCTTTGATTCAAGGCGAGACAAGCTACACGAACAGTTTTGACTGCAAAATTAGCGACAATGGTTTCTACTTCTTGCCACGCCTGCCGGCAGGTTATATCATAGATGATAATTTGTACCAAAAAATCTTCTTGATTGCCAATGCAGCACTATATCCCCAGTACACGCTACTGAAACAAAATTCTGCTTACTTTGTCCCCGTCAAAACAGATGATATTCATACACAGCGAGCCTTGTTTTTCCCATGGAAGAAGGGAATTTCTGAGAGATTGGTTATTCCTGACCTTGAAAAATTTTCAAGCAATATTTCTGGAAATAAAATCCCAATCATGAAAGATTTTGAAATAAACTATGATAAAGTGGTGGGAATTTTACTGGCTGGTAATTCTGGCTCTGGAAAATCATACGCTTTAACTTATCTTATGAGCGTTCTTAAGAACTTCTCGGATTTAATCATTGTCGACCCTAAGTTTGATACGCCAAGCAGGTGGGCAAGAGAAAATAATATCCCAGTAATACATCCTCAAAAAAATCGTTCTAAATCTGACTTTGTATCAGAAATCAACGAGAAACTAAGCCAATGTTTAAATCTGATACAAGAACGACAAGAGATTTTATATCGAAATCCGAAACACGAATTTAAACACTTAACAATTGTCATTGATGAGTTACTCGCACTTTCGGAGGGTGTCAACAAAAACATCAAAGAGTCATTTTTCGCATTGCTATCACAAATTAGTTTGCTTGGTAGAGCTACCCGAGTTCATCTCTGTCTTGTAAGTCAGAGGTTTGACCATTCCACTCTACCCGTAAGTTGTAGGGAACAAATGAACGTATTGCTGCAAATTGGAAATATTAGCAAGAAGACCACCCAATTTTTGTTCCCTGACCTAGACCCCGAGGGGATTGTCATACCAGTTGGTAAGGGAACAGGGTTGATACAAGTGATAGATAATGAACACCCTTACCAAGTCTTACCCCTACTATGTCCAACCTACTATACTAAGAAAGGGATTTTATGAAAAAAAGGTCACATTTTACTAAAACATTTGAACTCACACTAATTTTTATGAAATACACTGTTGTATCAATCAGTTTAGGTTTAGTATTCCTGTTACTAGCCAACGCGATACAAGCTGATTCCACCGAATTTAATCAACAAGTAAAGATAGCAGTCTCCACCTTAGGGAATTTTCTAGCATTATCTGGTCTTGCTATCTTTCTACTATCTACCCCATTCATCATAAGAGAAATAAGAGATAGGGTTGTCAACGATAAAATTTCTAACTACAGCCAGTCTATCTTGAAAACATTACTACTAAGACGTTTTTTGAAACAAGAAGAGATGTTTACACCTCTGTCAATTGACAACAACAGTAAACCTAATGTAAATAGCAAAATCACGAAACAGTTTAACTTTTGGATTAGATTCAGCCTTATTGATGTAAGACAAGATGAAATTACTGTTATGATTGTAATACCACCATCGCAACAAGCTCAGAAGCAACTTCAAACCATGATAGAACAGATTCGGGAGCAAATCAATAGCATGAATGAAGATTATTACATTTCAGCTCCAGTTAGAGAGAATCACCTCTATTGGTTTCGAGGTAAACGACGCAGGTAAACTGGGTGCCGTGCCTCACGAAGTGAGGAACACAGGCACCCTTAACAGTTGGATATATTGGGGGTTACTACGACCCCCCAATATATCAATAATCAATAATCACAAAAGGGAGAACATGACAAAAAATAATCATACACGTTCAAATAAATGGATGTTCTTACTTTATCAAGAATCAGCCCCCGTAGATTACATTAACAGGTTAGACGAATTACAAATCCCTTATATCCTTAGTCCTTGGCATGATAAGGATATTAATACTGAAACAGGGGAGATTAAGAAATCTCACAAACACGGGGTACTATTTTTTGATAGCCTGAAAAGTTACAATCAAGTATCAGACATTGTTTCAAAAGAACTAAATGCCCCTAAACATGTACAGGTTGTTCATTCAACAAAAGGAACTTACGATTATCTGACACACGCTCAAAACCCAGAAAAAACAGAGTACAATATCGAAGATATAGAATTTGGAGCTGGATTCAATTTAGAAGAGTTCTTACATGAGAATGCTAACAAGCAATATTTAAATGAAGTCATTGATATGATTGAGGACGAAAATTTCACAGAGTTTTCAGACCTGATAGAGTACGCACGAGAAAATGACTATAAGCTGTTAGAGCTAATTGTTAGTAAAACTTTTTTCTTCTCAAAATATCTTGATTCTAGGCGATTTAGACCTAAACAACTAAAAGAAGTTTCTTCTGACAGCGAAGAAACTAATTCACACAGTATGGATAATTACACAAATCACGAAGACACAGACAAGGTAGAGAATGATGAATAGTGAAAAACTTGAACAGATTGAGCAACTGCTAGAAACCCTTATCAAACTCATTCAAATCAAAGAACAGAATAGACCGATAGAGATTATACAACAACGAGAATTGTTAAAACAGCTAAATATCTCCCCAAATACTTTGAAAAGTTGGGAACAAAAGGGACTGAAAAGACTAGAGCCACCCATTGAGGGAACACGCACCGTCTTCTACTTGATAGATGATGTTATTAACTTTTTACAGTCCTAATTATTGAAAATTGTGCTAAAATAGTACTATCTAAAAGAAAGAGTGGTAACTATTTTAGCCTACTTCAATATCCCTGAAGAAAGGCAACCATGAAAACAGAAATTATTATCCATAATGGAAAAAAAGTTATTAAAAAAATCAAAAAAGATAAGTCAATTTCATACACCATGAAAGGTGCATTCCTTGGAAAAGATGTCAAAACAGGTAAACAAGTCACTACTACCGTTACAGCCAAGACTTTGAGACAATTAGACAAAGCAGTCATTCAAGCCCGTCTGGAATTTGAGCAAAACGGCTCAACACGAAAAGAAGTTGTTCGCATTGACACGCTAGAAGACCTAGCCGAAGAATGGTTTAAATCATATCAAACTTGGGTTAATTCACACAATACTCTGAACAGAGTAAGAGCTTATCTTGATAACTACATTATCCCTAAATTTGGCGACTATAAACCTGATAATATTGAGTCTGCTGATATTCAACTCTGGCTAAATGACTTAGCAAAGAAATCAAAAAAAGCAGTTGAATCTGGTGTGAAACGTGCTGATAAAGGAAGTGCAAAAGACTTTGGTGCTGTTATACATAAGTTAAAAGATATTTTTGACTATGGAATTACAAGCTATGGTTTGACCACTAATCCTGTTAATACTGTCAAGATACCACCTAAACCAAAAGCGAGTAAGCAACGTATCATGGTTTTACATGATGAAATCCTTTCTATGTGGTTGGATTACCTCGGAAGTCTAGACAACACTAGAGCTAATCGTAGATTTAAGCTAATTTGTAACACTTTATTAGCCTCTGCCTTACGAATTAATGAACTACTTGCTTTAACGATTGATGACTTAGATTTTGAAAATTCTACTATCAATGTAAGCAAAACACTGATGTGGAAAACAGCAAATAAGAAAGAGGGAACAAAAGGGGAGGTAGTCTGTAAAGCTACTCCAAAAACCGATGCAGGAAATCGCTCTGTACCTGTTCCTCTATCTATCATTGAGGGACTCCGAGATTTTCATATTGAAATGAACGAGTACCTTAAATTGCATAATAGAGCCGAAACAAGGTTGATTTTCCCAACAATCTACGGAAACTATATGTGTGATAGAAACGAGCGAGCAACACTAAAAAAGAGGCTTGCAAGCCTTGGACTACCAGACTATGGCTTCCACCTATTCCGACATACTCACGCTTCAATGTTACTGAATGCAGGGACAAACTGGAAAGAGCTTCAGGTTAGAATGGGGCATAAATCAATTTCAACCACCATGGATACTTACGCAGAGTTAGCACCTCAACGAAAGTTAGAAGCAGTTGATATTTACTTAGATAAGATTTCTCAATTGACTCACTAACTACTCTACCTTTCACTCTACCTTTTATAGAGTGCTTCATCATAAACGTTGATATAACAGCGTTTATACTAGCTAAAATAGAAAATACTTAACCTTTACAGAAGTGAAATAATTGAGATTAGAAAAGCCTATGGAATCAATGTTTCAGAGGCTTTTTTTATTTAAAAAAATAGCATTTTAACTAATTTTCAGCTGATTAGATATTAGTCAGATAAGTTTTCATTTGATTAATTATTTGAAACACAATTATCCATATATTCCAAGCTATGACTGTAAAAAGGTAGGCGTTATAGTTCAGTCGCTTACTGTAGTAAGTAAACAATATCTGCATTATTCCAACAACATAACCACCTAATTTGACATATAAATTTAGACTTAAGCAAGATAAAGAAATCGTTAGTATTCCCAAAGCTAAATCTGATAAATGTAATCGCGAATAAATTTGTAATGTAGCTGTGGATAGTTCTGATTTTTTAAGAGGGATAATGCCATTAACGGGATAAACAATATTTCCAATAATTAACACAATACCAACCCAAGCTATAATACAATAAATTAAACTAACAATAATAATCGAAATAATAAAATAATTTTCTTCTCTACTGTGTAAAATGAAAAAAATGATGTAGCTACTAAATAGAAATGTAGATGTCGCTAATAGTTCATCACAAAATTTGAATATTCTTGCATAGGATTTTACCCACTGTATAGGGGCTATTAAAAATAGATTTGATTGTGAAATATGTGCTAGAAGTAATCGAGAGACACTTAACATCAAAGTTGACATAATTGTAAAGATGATATATTTCATGTTAATCATTTCCTATACTTTTTGATAAGCTTATTATATCAAAGATTTGTCCTTCTTTAATACATTCTAACAATTCTTCCTTATATCCTAAAATAACACAAATCTATATTTTTCAGGAATCACAAGAATTTATAAAAGATTTTCAACAATCATTAAAAAGAAAACATACAAATAAAGAGTTTAAAACATCTGTCTTAAACTCTTTGCCCCTCACTGTTGCTCACCAATACAGCATTCTTCGTGCTCATCTAAACTTTCATCTGCTTGAATGGTGACTTTTGTAATTCCATACATTTTGAGATGTTGGCGAATGAGCTGCTGAGTTTCTGCTTGCTGTTCGGGATGTTTCATGCAAATATGAATCATCGCAAATTTTTCTAGTCCGTCGGTTGTCCAAACATTTAACTGAGTGATTGTCTGGATATTCTCGATTGTTTGAATTTCTACATAAAGGTCATTCAGATTTACATCGCTCGGTACGTGATCAAGAAAGATTTGAACATTTTCCCAAAACTTTGGTAGTGCTTTACTCAAGATAAAGGTCGAAATGATGAGTGAAAGCAATGGGTCAAGGAAATACCAATTTGTAAAACGAAGAATGAAGGATACAAAGATTACAGCCAACCAGCCTAAAATATCTTCTAAGAAATGCAGACTCAGAATGGATTCATTGTGCGTCCGTCCATGACTAACCACCCTGCTGGCTGCAAAGTTGATTACAATTGCAAAAATTCCCAAGATAAGCATACCGTCGTAATTTACCCGTTCAGGCGCAAACAATTTGGGTACATTTTCAACCAGAATGAGAATAGAACCCACTATTAAAATGGTAGAAGTCAACATAGCTCCCAGCAAACTATACCGTTTATAGCCTAATGTATAGTTTCTATCACCTCGTCTATTGGAAATTTTTTCAAAAAATGCTGATAAACCAATCGCTAGGGCATCACCCGTATCATGCACCGCATCTGCTAACACAGCACTAGAATTAAAAAGAACTCCAAAGATAAATTCAATAACTGCAAAAGAAAAGTTTAATAGAAATGCAATCCAGACATTTTTGCTTGATTTCATTATTGTCTCCTTCTAATCGCACATTGAGATTTGATTTTATTTATTGTATAATGTATTCAAAACAAAACACTTTGTTCAATTATATTATCTACTATTTTAACGGAGGAAACAAGAAACAAATCTAATGCTTCGTTTGATAGTGTACATTTAAGGAGATTTGTTCGGAAACGATGGATAGACGAGTTAAAAAATCACGCGCAGCCATTTATCAGGCTTTTCTCACTCTTTTGAATCAAAAAAGTTATGAATCCCTCACAGTTCAAGAAATCATTGACCTTGCAGATGTCGGTCGGTCGACTTTCTATGCTCATTTTGAGACAAAAGAAGCACTACTTGAAGAAATGTGCCAAGATTTGTTCCAGCATACGTTTGTTGAGCGCTACCAAGCAAGCGAACTTTTTGACGCAACAGCTCATATTTTTTACCATTTCAGGAAAAACCAAGATAAAATAGCCACTTTATTATTATCAAAAAATATCTATTTTATCAATCGTTTAAAATTAGAACTAGAGCATTATCTTTTTCCTCTCATTCGTGAAAAACTATTGGCACAAAAGTCTGATCTACCAGAACCATTTTTAAAAAATTATGTCACGACAACTTTTATCGAAACGGTTACTTGGTGGTTGGGACAACGAAATAAAATCGATGAAGCCACTATTACAGCCTACTATCTTGAGCTAATGCACTAATATAGGACTATAATTTTGGCTATCTCTATGGTATAATTTTTTAAGAACCCTTCTAGGAGAATTTATGAAAAAACAACATTCTATCTTTTTATTACCAGGAATTATCATGGTGGGTGTCGCTTTGCGGACGCCCTTTACAACGCTTCCAACTGTCTTAACAGACATTGCCAACGGACTTCATGTTTCAGTTAGTTCCCTCGGTCTTCTGACCAGTCTGCCCTTAATCATGTTTGCTCTCTGCTCTTCATTTTCGGCGCGTTTGGCGAGCAAAATTGGGCTTGAACGGCTTTTTACTCTTGTCCTTGCCCTTCTTACCATTGGCTCTTTGATTCGGATTTTTAATCTACCACTTCTTTATATAGGAACCATTCTCATTGGAGCTTCCATTGCGGTGCTTAACGTATTACTGCCAAGCGTCATTCAAGCCAACCAACCGTATCGGATTGGGCTTTTAACGACAATGTATGTAACCTCTATGGGGTTATCAACCGCTATTGCTTCTTCTATTGCAGTGCCGATAACAAAAGCAACTTCATGGCAAGGTCTTGTCCTTTTTTTGACAATGGTTTGTCTTTTAGCATTTTTGATTTGGCTACCAAATACATCTTATAACCATTTCTTAGTGAACAAAAATAAAGAGCACCAAGGTAACTCTATCTGGAAAAGCAAAAAAGTTTGGGCTATTATTATTTTTGGTGGCTTACAATCATTGCTTTTTTATACTTGCCTAACCTGGCTACCAACTATGGCAACGCAAGCTGGCATTTCAAATGCTTCTGCTGGAGTTCTAGCCTCTGTCTTTAACTTGATTAGCCTACCTTTTTCAATGACCATTCCTAGCTTGACAACGCGACTGTCTCCTCGTCATCGTATGATAATGTTAGCAATTATCTCTGCTGCAGGTGTCCTTGGCATTAGCATGCTCTTAATTCGAACGAATAATTTCTTTTATTGGCTTACTACCAATATCCTCATTGGGTCAGCTGTGAGTGCTCTTTTCCCATATCTTATGGTTACTTTTTCAACAAAAACGAGTAGCCCTGAACAAACTGCTCAACTATCTGGCTTAGCACAAACAGGTGGTTATTTACTAGCTGCTTTTGGACCAGCTCTATTTAGTTATAGTGCCGATTTCTTCCATTCTTGGCTACCTGCTGTATGTGTCTTGCTCATTCTTACAATCATTATGATTATTGCCCTCTTTTATGTAGAAAAATCTGATAAAATTTTATAAAAATCAAAAACAGAATGGAGAGTGAACCTTTTTCAGTTGTTGGGTTCTTTTCTCCACTCTGTTTTTTTAATTATCTATTTTCCATGTCTTAGCATCTGGCAATAAACCTACCTTCGAAATTTTAGAAACGTGCCGATTGCCCATAACATAAAAGCCTAGAGGCGCAGCTCGCCATTCATCTGTGCAAGTCACGCCAATTCGAGAGCGCAAGCCAATTTGAAGCGGGACAGCATTTTCTACCAATTGCAATCTTGAAGTAGTCAAACCTTGACCATCAAATTCCTTGGTAATCCCTGCAAATTTAGTTAATTTTCCTGGGCCGTTGGCAAGCAATGTACCGTCTGGTAATTCCAAGGCTCGAATCAAGACAGCTTCTGCGACATTCTCAGCTCTTGTGACTAAATTCAGCATTTGATGCCCGTAGATTTGATAGACATACCAGTGTCCAGCAGATAAATACATAGACTCGTTTTTCGGTGTTCGTTTACCATGCGCACTATGACAAGCACTATCTTTAGCTCCCAAATAGGCTTCTGTCTCAACAATTCGTCCCAACACTTGTCCGTCTAAGCACAATTGCATACCTAACAAGGACTTAGCCGTTGCGACTGTATCTGTCTGCATGATGTGTTTAAATTCTTTTGATAACATGATTTCATTATAACATGAATTCCATACAAAAAAGCAATCGAGAAAGACTGCTTTTTTGTTTAGGAGATTATGATGAAAAAAGTTTTTTAGGATTAGTTATAATATACCTTGTTTTGCTTAAATTTGTCTTAATAGAAAACAGCTAAACCGCTTTCAAAAATTCTTCTTTGTGTTAAAATAATAACAAAGAAGAAAAATGAACATTCTGATTATCACCCCACAATGATATCATGCTTATAAGGAAGAAATTTTATGAACAAACGACCTATCCGCCTTGTCATAAGCGATATTGACGGTACTATTTTAAATGACCAACACCAAGTTGATTATCAGCTAAAAACACAGCTTCCTCTTTTGCAGGAAAAAGGAATCCCTTTTGTGTTGGCATCTGCGCGTTCACCACTTGGCATGGAGCCAATCGCACAGCAACTTGGTCTCATTGACAATCCATTGGCTTGCTACAATGGCGCTCTTGTCATCAAAGGAAATTCCCAGAATTATGATGTTTTAATGGAACACGGTTTGGATAAAAAAGAAGTTCAGTATTTGCTAGAGCTCGTCCAAGAGAAGTTTCCAGCTGTAGCTATTAATCTCTATTCAGGAAAGGATTGGTTTGCTGAACAGATTGACAAATGGGTTCAAGAGGAAGCAGATATTACTGGTGAAAATCCCATCCTTCAATCTCTAGTCTCTGTTGTAGAAGATCGTGCTTCTATTCACAAACTTCTTCTGATAGGTGAAGCAGTCATCATTCAAAATCTTCACAACTATCTGCAAAACACAAATTTTCCTAAAACAGCCTTTTATCTTTCAAAAGAGAATTATCTAGAAGTTACAGCTAAACAGGTTTCTAAGGAAAATGCTCTTCAAGAGATTGCTCATTTTTACCAAATTCCTCTCCAGCAAGTCATGGCAATTGGTGATAATTTCAACGACCTCCCCATGCTGAAATTAGCCGGATTAGGAGTGGCTATGGGAAATGCTCCTAAAGCAGTCAAAGAGCAAGCTGCAGCCGTTACCCACACCAATAATAATCATGGTGTCGCTCAAGCAATAAAGCAATATGTTTTAGATTAACAGCTATCTTTCCAAAATACAATAGAAAAGCTGACAGATTCATAAAATTCTCTAGTTCCCCATATAAAAAAACACGGACAAGCAAACTAGCAACCAACTAGTTAATTTGTGTTCGTGTTTTATTTTTCTTATTTAAAATTCTCAATTGCTCCGTCATAATTTGCCCATTCTTTGCTGAAGAATCGATCATTCATCTGGTAAGTCGGAGCAGGCTTGGGATTGGAAATAAAAGGATTGACAGCCTTATCAAACGCCAACCAGCCAAGCCAGCCCATGTGAATGGTATCTTGCATAAAGTAGGGCTTCCCACCATCGTTTGAAAAGTCCGCGATATTGGTAAAACCTTGACTTTCCAACTGATAACGAATTTTCTTCACTGCTTGTTGGTATTTTTCTTGACTCAAACCAGTATAGGCCATCCACTTCGCATTGACAGGAGGAATAACAAAAATTGGATTCGTTTTTGACTTGGCAAATTGCTTCAAAACAAGTTGTAAATCATTATACTCGGGAGATTTGGTATAAGAAAACTTTGCTTGCTTTCCTTTAAACTTTTTAATACGTTTCCGCAAGCGATGCTTATAAAATTTATTATCAATTCCTAAATCATTATTAGTCGTGTTTCTTTGAGCATCTTTTGTCGCAAATTCTTCCAAATCCTGATAAGAAAATTTATCTGGCAAACGCTTAATTTGAGGCTGTACCAATTTTTCATAATTCTCATTACGTTCGGCAAAAAGAGAATTGAAAAGGGCATCCTCACGTTTATTTAAACGGCTGATAAGACGGACGTACTGTTTGTCAAAGTTTGACAGTTTCTGATGATTAGCTATTTTTTTTACATTGTCTTTCATAGCCACCGTAGGATACAGTTGCAGGAGGCGCTTCGCCGCATATTGAGCATCAATGTCTCCTTCTTGCTGGCGCAAGAAACTAGTCAATTGGTCACTATTGAAATATTGTTGAAATGCTGCTGGACTGTAGCCTTTTTTAGTAAACCATTGAGGAGAGACAACATAGACAGCTGGCTTATTTTTTAACTGCGGAAGCATTTGCTGCATGCCAAAATATTGCGTAAGAGATGCGGCTCCTCGTTGTCCTAAAAAATACGGACGATAATTACGCTTATATTTTTCTGACAAAACCGCAGGATGCATGCTGTCAAAGCGCAGCCATTCACTTGAACCAAAGTAAGGAACAAAGCGGTGCTTCTTATCTGTCAAAGCACGTACTTTTTGCGTTCTTCCCTTGAAACTTCCTGCCGTCAAAGTAACAGCTGAGCGCTTTTCAGCTTGGTAATCATGTTGCTGCTTCGTTGGATAGAAAAACAGTAAAGCCACGACCATCAAAAAGGCACAAAAAACGGGACCTAAAATGAGCCACAATCGTTTAAGCATTGCGAAGCTCCATCACGCCTTCAATAATTTTATTAGTAGTATTCCAATCATCACGACCAAATTCTGAGACGGGAACATGAATGTCAAAACGGTTTTCTAATTCAACAATCAATTCAACCGTTCCCATACTGTCCAGAACTCCTGCATCAAACAAATCTTCGTCCATCATGTCTGATACATCTTCCATAAATAAATCATCAATAATTTCTAATACTTCTGCTTTTACGTCCATTAGAGAACTCCTTTTTTATTTTTTAAACCATAAGTCATTCAAAAATCCTGAGAAGATTAAGAATGAAAACATTACAACATTAAAAGTGATAAACATCCCCACTGCTTGCGTCCATTTGTTGTCTGGCAAGGGAGGTAGATTCTTCTTTTTCCGCTCTTTATTGACGGTCTTTTTCTTCCGCACCCAAGCGTCATTGATAACGAGTCCTAGACCATGAAAAAGTCCATAAGCAATGTAATACCAAGTAACCCCGTGCCAAAAGCCCATGACTAGCATATTGATGATATAAGCTACACTTGAAGTGGTATTCCGATTTTTAAAAACTTTGTTTCGGATAAGTACTGTAACCAGACGCATAAAGACAAAGTCACGGAACCAAAATGATAAACTCATATGCCAACGATTCCAAAACTCTTTCAAATCGTGCGAAACGAAAGGTTTATTAAAGTTAATCGGACTTTTAATGCCCATTAGATTGGAAATAGCGAGGGCAAACATGGAATAACCCGCAAAGTCAAAAAATAAATCCAATCCAAATACATACATCACTCCTAGAGTTGGCAGGTTGAAGATACCACCCATTTGCACTGCATATTGCTTGAGAGGAGGCAAAATCATTGAGCCTAAAATATGTGCCAGAATAAACTTGTATAAGAAACCAAGCATTATGTATTGAACGGATTGCTCCAACATATCTAGCAGTTCATCACGCTCAGGGATGTTTTCATAGTCTTGATTGAACCGCTTAAAACGATCAATCGGCCCACTTGAAAAAGTTGGCATAAAGAGCATGAAACGTAGAAATTCCCATAAGTTAAAGTCTTTTAGAACACCATCCCGCAGCTCAATAATCATTCCTACTGAACGGAAAGTTAAGTAGGAAATTCCTAAAAAGCCCAAGAGTGATTGATGACCATAAATAGCTGGCGTTACCTTTACAAAGAAAAGCGGTAGGATAGACAAAGCAATGTGCAAATAGAAAATCCATTTGCTATCTCCCGTTTTTCGATAAATTTTATAAGACCAAACCCAAATCATCTGCCAAATAACGTAAAACAGTAGCGCATAAATTTGCGTTAACTTTGGTCCAGTCAGCATAAAAATGATAAAAGCAAAGCTGGCCAGAGCTTCGTAAATGGGAAATCTTTTTTTGAAGAATAAACCAACAAAGATTGGCAAAACGGCTAAAATGATATAAACAAAATACTGCGGATCCCCGTACGGTTCCAAGTGAGGAAGCTGTCTTATGAAATCCATCATCGGTTGTTGACCTCGCTAATCAAACCTTTAATATCAATCTTACCATTTGGTGTCAATGGCAAGGAATCCCGATAAAGGAATTTGGAAGGCATCATATAAGACATCATAATATCTTGCAAATCTTCTTTGATAGCTTTGGTGATATCAATCTCACGCTCAAATTGTTCCTTAACCCCGTCCTTCAGGATGACATAGGCTAGAAGGTTTTGTACTTTATGATCTTTATTGTAACGCGGTACAGCCACAGCTGAGTCCACATATTGAGACTTGTTCAGGTTTTGGGAAACATCTTCTAATTCAATACGAAAACCGTTGAACTTGATTTGGAAATCCATACGACCGCCATAAAGCAGTAAACCTTCATCTGTCATAGTACCAACATCACCTGTATGATAAGCTGGTAACCCTTCAAACTCAAAAAATGCTTCGGCTGTTTTCTCTGGATTGTTCATATAGCCTTTTGATACAGCTGGTCCAGAAACAATGATTTCTCCTTGCTCACCGTTTGGCAATTTGTTTCCATCTTCATCAATCACAAAAGTTGGAGAATCCGCTTTGGTATAGCCAATCGGCAAGCGTTTCATATTTGTCAGCATATCATCTGTTATAGCAACGGCAGATAGAGCCACAGTTGCTTCTGTCGGACCGTAAGCATTGATAATACGTGCATTTGGAAAACGGTTGCGCAATTTTTGAGCTGTTTTAACCGTCAATTCTTCTCCGTCAAAGTAGAAATGTGTAATGCCTGGCATTTTTTCAGCATTAAAATCTTCAGACAGCATCGCCATATCTGCAAAAGACGGTGTGGATGTCCAAATAGCGATTGGCAAGTTCAAAATAGTCTCAAACAGCTGCTTGAAATCTTGCGTAATGGCAGACGGAACCGCAAAAAGTGTCCCTCCAAGTGCCAAAGTTGGCGCCCAATACATAACCGATAAGTCAAAAGAATAAGGTGGCTGCGCCAACATTTGCGGACGAGCTGGAGTCGCAAATTCCTTATCTGTAATCATCCAGTTGGTAAAGCTAAGCAAATTATCGTGCGAGATTTGCACCCCCTTTGGCTTTCCAGTCGTTCCCGAAGTGAAAATGATATAGTAATTATCATCACCTTTAACAGGGTGTGTAATTTCGTAAGGATGTTTGGCTGCAAAAGCAGTTTGAACTGCTGCCAAGTCAAGAATTGGTATGTTCACATCTTTCAGCGGAAATTCATTGATTGCAATGATGAGACTAGGTTGTGCCACTTCCACAATTGCTGTCACACGTTCAAGGGCGGAATGACTATCAATCGGGATATAGGCATGACCTGACTTCGTTAAGGCTACAAAAGTCGCCAACATGTCGTATTCTTGCCCACCAAACACCACCACTGGTGATTTCTCAGGAAGCGCAAGGCTATCAATCTTTGCAGCAAGGGAATCTGAGTCCACTTTCAAATCATGATAAGTATGAACTTCTCCGAGGACATTGTAAACTGGAAAATCTGGTTGAGACTGAGCAAAATGCTCAATCGTTTCAATCATGTCGTTAATTACTGAATTGGTCACAGTCTGCTCCTAAAATTCATTATAGATAAAACCACCTTGGCCTTGACCAAGATAATTAAAGAAATAAAGCAACGCTAGAAATATCACAAAATAAAGCAGCGTCTGTCCAAGAAATTTAAAAATTATTTTATGTTTTTTCATCATATTCATCACTTTTGTCTTACTTCTAGATAAGACTTAATATATTTTACCATTTTCTAACGCTATTTTTCAATACAAAACATTCTTTAATTGAGGAATTAAGCTAGAATTAAGGTTTATTTACAACAAACCTAGGGAAATCACAGATGTGCTGTCTCAAAAAACTAGAAAAGAAAATAGTTTTAGACTTACATTTTAAAAATATATAAAAATTTTATATATTTTCTTGACTTTGAAAGTGAAAAGCACTATACTATGTATAGAAAAATTATATATAAAAATATTATACATAGGAGGTGGCTCATGTATTTTCCAACATCTTCTACCCTAATTGAATTTCTCATTCTAGCGATTTTGGAAAGTGAAGATTCCTATGGCTATGAGATTAGCCAAACGATTAAATTGATTGCCAATATCAAGGAATCAACCTTATATCCTATTTTAAAAAAGTTAGAAAAGAATCGTTACTTAACAACTTACTCGCAAGAATATCAAGGTCGAAAACGGAAGTATTACTCCCTTACTCCAGAGGGACGAAAGCAGTTAAACACCCTTAAAAGAGAGTGGAAGTTATATACAGCGACAGTCAACGGTATCATAGAAGGGAGCATTCGCCATGACAAAAACTAACTATTTAGCCGCACTAGAGAAATACTTGAAAACATTGCCAGAAGCAGATTATAAAGAAGCAATGGATTATTTTACGGAATACTTTGAAGAAGCCGGACCTGAAAATGAAGCACAAGTCATTGAGGAGTTGGGAGATCCCAAAGACGCAGCAGAAGAGATTATTCGCTCACTTTCATCAAATCAAGCAGAAGAAACGTCAACTCGTCCTCAACACCAGTCATCTGCACACAATCACCAATCATATACCGACAATGCTTATATCTTTGAAGACTATGCAACAATCTCTGAATTGCATATTGATGTCACCACGCAAGATATTCTGATTGAGCCTTCACCTGATGATTTTTTCCACATCAAATACTATAATGGAAAAGGCAATAATCAAATCATTTCTACTGTTCAAAACGAGAAGTGGCACATTACAGAAAAAGGCAACACGCATTACAGCGGTTTGGACTGGATTATTAACGTCATGAAAAACGGTTTTGATAATCATCCCATTTGCATTCAAATCCCGAATGGCAAGATTCTTCAATCATTCTCACTTCAAGCAACTTCTGGCGATGTAGCTGTCTCTCATCTTCAAACACAAAAAGGAACGATTGAGCTTTCAAGTGGCGATCTGACTATGCGGCATTGCCATTTGCAACAAACCAATGTTACCCTTATCAGTGGTGATATTCATCTAGCGCATGTCAAGTTGACAGATTGTAAGCTGTCTCTTGTGTCAGGGGATTTCGATACGCATTCTTTAGAAATTGCTGGTAAGACTTTCATTCAAACAACTAGCGGAGATATTTCACTTCATCTGCTGCACCATGATTTCAGCTATGATCTCGAAACGGTGCACGGAGACATTTCTATTTCTGACCAGCTCCAGCCGAGCCACCAAATCATTGGCAACACAATCCACCACCAAGCAACGGCTTCTACAGATTCTCTTACTATCCAAGCTGTCAGTGGAGACATCAATCTTTATTAGAGGTTTCACATGAAACAGATTCATTGGTTATTCTTTGATATTGGCTCAACTTTGGTAAACAAAGAAAAAGCCTACCAAGATCGGATTGAGCAGGCTATTGCGGATACTCACATTTCTTATGCAGCATTTTATCAAACTATGAACCACTATTTTAAGGAAAATAAAAAAGGCGATGTGGAGGCTCTGAACGATTATGGTCTGAAGCGTCCGTCTTGGAGGTCTGATTTAGAGGTGCTGTATCCTGACTGCAAGCAAGTGCTGAAAACTCTCCACCAGCATTACAATATTGCTATCATTGCTAATCAACTGCCGAATTTGCAGGCAAGATTGAGAAGATTTGGTATTGATTCTTGGATTGATCTGGTGATTTCCTCTGCCGATGTTGGCTTGGCAAAACCCGATCTCGCTATTTTTGAGCTGGCTCTTCAACAAGCGAACTGCTCGGCTGAACATGCTGTGATGATTGGCGACCGTTTGGACAATGATATTCTTCCGGCTAAACAACTTGGAATGCAAACCATTTGGATCCGACAGGGATTTAGCCACTTGAACCACATAACGAATCCAGCAGAAACACCAGATTGGACTGTTGATAATTTGACAGAGATTCTAGAGATTTTAGGCTGAGCATGCAAAAAACTAGAGTTGTTTCGCTCTAGTTTTTTTAACGTTATCAACTTTATTATATCATAAATTTTCCTTCAAAAATAGACTTGTTTTTTCTTAGTTTTGTGATACATTTAGGCTGAAAAAGGAAAAAGTGAGGTTGCTAAACATGAAAAAAAGAATCATCACTATTCAAGTTATTTGGTTTGTTTGTTCCCCTTTCATTTCTTTATTTATTTGTAGAAATATGCCAATTATACGTGATTTATTATTTCATATATTTTTCTTAGTTTTAATCCTATCACAATGGTTAGCGATTAAAACACTATCACACCTTGACGATTAAGCAAAGGTCAAACGAAAGAGGTTGGGTTTCCCCAGCCTCTTTTGTCTATCATCACCGTCCGCCAGGGCCTCCGCCCATGCCGTTTCCATTTTGGGTGGTCAGGCTAGCTGTTGCGGTCGTGCTTTGTCCATTGACTGTAATGGTGTAGCTTCCGCCGTCTTTGATAGCAGCTGAGCTAGCAAGAACGGATTGGAAATTTTTAGCAGCGGTATAGCTGAGGATCTCTTTGCCTGACGAATCGGTAATCGTCACTTTGTCCCCAGCACTACCAGACACATTCGCAAGGATGGAAGCTTGCTTAGAATTTGAGCCAAAGCCCATTGCCATGCCATTGCTGCCGACCATTACAACGGTTCCGCCAGTAATGGTGCCATTTCCGTCATAGTCAAGAGCGCCATTGCCACCATTTGTCGGCCCGTCCACATAGACCTCACCACCTGAAATGGTCAAATCCCCGTTAGAATCCAGACCGTCACCTTGGGTATTAACCTTGACCTTACCAGCTGTGATGGTCAGACTGACACCAGCGGTCGCTTGTCCTGGAGCGCTCTCGCTACTGCTACCGTCTGCGGCATTGATACCATCGTCATTGGCTGTCAGGTCTAAATCGCCACCGTTAATGGTGACGGTCTTGCCTTCCAGCGCTTCTTCGCTCTTTTCAACCTTAATCGTACCGCCGTCAATAAAAGCAGTATTAGAAGCGTGAATGCCGTCATCTCCAGCGTTAATGGTAATCTTTCCAGACTGGATATAGAAATTGCCTAGCGATGTATCTTCATCATTATCCGCGTGAATGGCATCTTCCGTTGCAGTCAAATTCATTGTCGCGTCTTTGATATTGATTGCGTCATTCGCTGAAAGGGCGTTTTTATAACCTTTAATCGTGTAGGTTCCGCCTGTAATGCGCAAATCATCATTGGACTCAATAGCATTGCCATAATTGCCTTCGACCGTCAGACTACCAGAACCGTTGAAAGCGAGGTCGTCCTTGCTGTAAATCGCAGCGTCATAGTCTGTATTCTTGTGATTAGCAGAATCCGAAATCGTGTTCTTGCTGCCCTTTGCAAGCGTGATAAAAGTCTTATCTGCATTTTCTACGACAATAGCAGCATCTGTTCCAGTCATCGTGACCCCATTCAGCACGAGTTGAACCTTATCTTTATTGCCAACTTTAACGACAATTTGGACATTTTCACTTGAACCAGACAAGACATAAGTCCCAGCCTTGGTAATTGTCACCGTAGAGCCGGACACTTCCGCACCAGAACCAGAAGTCTTGGCAGATGAGCCACTCAAGCTAATCTTAGTTGCTTTTGATTCATCATAAGAAGCATCTTGGTCACGCTTAGTAAAATAATCAGACGTCTTGGTGGTTGTTTTTTTACTTGTGCTAGAGGAGCTGGCGTTGGTTGAGCTGGTATTTGTCGCACTGCACGCCCCTAAAGCAACTGTCAATAGGACAAGTGGAACCAGTCGTTCCCATTTTTTTCGTTTTGAGGCTGTTTTTTTCATAGCGGTCCTCCTTATAGTTCATTTTCTTTTGTGACATAGCGACTAATGGCAATCTCTAAATTCCCATTTCGCGTCCGCAGAGCGTCCATTAACTCTTTCTCTGTCATCGTACCATTTAATTGGACAATATACTTAATCTTGAACAAACTTCCCATATCAGAGGTTTTGACATTTGCTAGTTCAACATAGTTGGTCGCCTTTTGAAAGATGTCATCAAAGACCGTCTCATAGTCCAAACTTTCTGGAATGACAACGGTCACTTGGCGCATGGAATGTTTCATCTGTCCGAAATTCACCGTTTCCAGCAACAACATGACAACTGACATGATGATTGTAAAGACGCTGGCAAAGACAAGATAGCCCATGCCGACAGCTATCCCAATCGTCATCGCAAGGAAAATTGCGAGCAATTCCTTAGCACCACCCGGTGCTGAACGAAAGCGAATCAAGCTGAAAGCTCCCATTACCGCAACCCCTGCTCCCAGACTACCATTGACTAAAAAAATGACAATGGCAATCAAAGTCGGCAGCATAACCAAAGTCATCATAAAGGACTTGCTGTAAATGGTTTTGTACTGATAGACCTTGGCTAATATCAGCCCCAGCACTAAGGCAACACCAATCGCACCAAACATACTGGCTGGATTGACTGTTGTCCCGGTAAAGACATCACTAAATAGCTGATCGAACATGATTGATTACTCCTTTGTAGTCGGTTGTTTTCTTGTAGGCAACTCCGTATTTTGAGAAAGACTTTGGAAAAACGTGGTGGCGGTCCAGAATCTCTACCAACCAGATCGGATACGCCCCCGGCACCTTGATTTCCATGATGACATGGTTGTCAGGAAGAAGGTTCTTGCCGTCTTTTCCTGCCAGTAAACTCAAATTTTTCGTCCGATAAGCGACATCATAGTCAATGGTAATCCGCACATTGGAGTTTTCTAAGCCTTTTAGAGAGTAGCGGTTGTAGTAGATATACATCATGGGCTGCACGCCACCATAGCGCTCGCAAAGCCATTCGATTTCCTGTTTAATCTGTGAATCTTCAAGCTGGCATTCCCCTGCGAGATACTGCTCTGCTGTCAACAACTCAGTCGCAATCCGACGTTTATACACAACCTTACGAACTTTTTTCTTGATTTCCAAAAAAACTTGACTATCCGCTTGTGGCTCGGCGTCATAAGTCCGCACGCGCAATTTCTCCTTGAAATAAGGCTTTTCCAAAGACTCTCGAATCATCTGATAGGTCGGCGTGTCATAGTAGAGGTTGCCAATCGTTGAATAGGCGTGCTCATCTTCTGCCATATACGCTTCAAACTCCTGTAGCAAATCTGCCAACGTTTCCTTTGAGATGACGTACTTGGTTTCTATCCGTTGAAATTTATCTTTAAATGTTTTTTTAGCCATGCGATTGCTCTCCTTTGTATCATTTATCCACGTAGTTTACGGGCAAATCCTTAAAAGAAAGCTAAAGAAAACAAAACACCCCCATTTTCTGGAGGTGTTTAATAGATGTCTGTAGAATGAAATAGAAAATAGAAACTACCGCAATCTTATTCTTCACTCTTCTCTTCTTTTTCTTTTTTGATAAGAAAAGTGCAAATAACGAGAATATCTGCTACCAGCAAAATCCAGTACCACACGGTATCACCGCTTATTGGACCAGAAGAGAAAGTACGTAAAAAATAAAACATCATATACAAGGAAATATCATTATAAAATTCCCAGTTAAAATGATAGCTTCCTACTGGATAAGATCGCTTATGAGAACACTCTGGCACAAAGATCTGTAAGAGCAAAAATATTCCCAACACAGCAAAATAAATCACATTGAACACGTCCCATTTCGCATAAGGATCGACCGAGGAAAAGAATATCATCATGCTCAACAGATAAAACCGCCACCGAAACCAAAATTCGTTATTAAAATGAAATCTTATCATCCCATCACACTTTCTAATTTTCTGCTCGTTCCTCTTCTTCGTCTTTATCCTACCACTCTGACAGACAAACTTCAAGTAAGATGAAGGAGAAATGTTAATTGATTTCTGCTACTTTTCCTGCTTCTGCTTTAGGCTCTTTGCCCTTGCGACGGGCAAGGACATCCGCATAGTGCTTGCGGCTGTTATTGAGCACGGAAAGGAAGGTCGCATAAAAGCCATCGTCTTTGACTTGGTGCAAAATCACCACATAGTCCGCCAACTGTTGGTAAGGCGTCGCCACTTCTTTGCGCAATCGCTTGACATCATAGCTCACTTTTTGCAATTTCTCTTGGGAGCGAGAGGCAAAGAGTTGTTCAAAAGCCGAGTGGCTTTCGGTCAGGTTTTCAACGAATTTCCCAAGCGCTAAAGTCCCCACTTGCTCCTTATATGGGGCTGTTTTTAGCTTGTCCAGTAAGCTGACAACGAGGGCTGTTTCTTCCTCGTAATGCTTCTGATGAGCGTCTTTGTATTGGTCAAACAAGCGTTTCAAGCTGGCATAAGCTGCCTTTTCCTCTTCCCGCTTGGCTGCCCGATAAGGTTTCAGCGCATCGCGAAGAGCTTGCAAATCAGCGTCGCGCAATTCGTCAGCCGCACTAATCGAAGCTGACTTTTCACTCGCTCGAATCTGACCGAGAGAGGCTTGATAAGCAGGCAAGGCTGCTTTTATCTTCTTGACGAGAGCGGTAATGACGTCCTCATTTTTAAAGTCGAGCGCTTCTTTCTCCACATCGTCTAAAAAACGAGTGATAAACTGCGTGAATTCCGCATGACGGAGATTACTAATTTTAAGTCCAATGAGCTTTTCTTGCTTCATAAATTCCTTCTTTCCTTTTTTACTTGTCACTTAAAGCGACTGTTTCAATGACTTCTCCTTTTTCCGTC
>ERZ773070.209-NODE-209-length-44964-cov-81.893674_pt1 | contig 44964 bp, 42 predicted proteins | sample MGYA00580618_ERZ773070 | MGnify/ENA primary metagenome ERZ773070 (study PRJEB29015, sample SAMEA2738023) | human oral metagenome | biome: human oral; feature: human-associated habitat; material: dental | place: China | collected 2019 ...
GGCGAGCTGCTCCAGGTCCTCGTCCTCCAGGGGGATCTCGACCTCGACGCGCCGGCCGCGGTTGGAGGCCAGGTCGGCCAGCAGGGCGTCGGTGGAGGAGTCCTCCATGAGCGCGCGCCCGGGGTCGTCGGGGTCGTCGGGATCGTCGGCGTCGCCCTCGCCGGGCGGCGGGGCGAGGTGCCGGGGCCCGGCGGAGGCGGTGCGCGCCCCGGAGTCCTGGTCGAAGACCTCCGGCAGGCGCTGACCGGCGGCCTCGGTCAGCCACCGCGACTCGTCGTCGAGGGCGCTGACCGAGCGCGCCGCGAGGTCCAGCACCCAGCTGGCGTGCTTCTCCTCGGCGCCCTGGACGAAGGTCAGGTTCACCTGCCAGGGGTCGCGCCCCTCGCGCGAGGCGTCCCAGGCCAGGCTGGAGGGCTCGACGCCGCGGGTGGCCAGGCGGTCGATGACGAGCTCGCCCAGCACCGGGGAGTCCTTCTCCCAGCCGATGCGGCAGGCCTGGGCCTGCTCCACCGCCCAGCGGCGCTCGGCCAGGACGGGGCCCTCGAAGCGCCGGACGTGGTTGACGTCCATGCCCGTGGACTGGGCGACCTCCTCGGCGCTGGCCCCGGCGCGCATGAGCGACTGCAGGGCCCGGGGCCGCAGATTGCCGTTGGAGGAGGGGACGTCGGGCGCGGGGGAGAGGGCGGCGGGCCCGGCCCGGCGCACCGCGGCGCGCAGGGCGTCGTCGACGATGATGCTGTACCGCTGGCCGTCCTGGTCCGTCATGACGATGCGGTCGCCGTTGCCCCCCAGCAGTTCGAGCTCGATCATGGGGTGGGGCCTCCTTCAATCCCTGCTTCGGGCTTCAGCGTGCCACCTGCCGCGCCGCAGTCAAGGGAGGTGTCCCGGTGTGCCCATGAATCGGGTCCCGGAATCTATTCACGATCGGCCCTCGTGGTGCTATTGTGCGCGTGCCCTGCTCGAAGGGACGATCCGGCAGCTCCTGTGTCCCGGGCCGCCCCCGGTGGCCGCCCCGCCGCCTGAGCGCCGCATCGACTGCCGCCGACGAGAAGAGAGTGACGAGCCATGGCGACCGACTACGACGCCCCGCGTAAGAATGATGACGAGCCCGAGGCCGATTCCATCGAGGAGCTCACCGCTCGTCAGAAGGATCACTCCTCCGACGCCATCGAGGAGGACGAGAATGAGGTCGCCGAGGGCTTCGAGCTGCCCGGGGCGGACCTGTCGCGCGAGGAGCTGAGCGTGCACGTCGTGCCCCAGCTCGACGACGAGTTCACCTGCTCGGAGTGCTTCCTCGTCCACCACCGCAGCCAGCTCGCCTACATCGACGAGGCCACCGGGCTGCCGGTGTGCACCGACTGCGCCGGCTGAGCCGCGCGCCGCCGCATCCGTCACATCCGCCATCCAGTCACGAGCGAGCCCGACCGGGCCCGTCAGCACCGAGGAGCCTGATATGGGTCTGTTCTCCCGCCGCCGCCACGACGACCCCGCGCCCGCCTTCGAGGACAGGAGCGCCCCCGCCCCCGCCGAGCCGCGGGGCACCGGCCCCTGGGACCGGGACGGGGCCCCCGAGGCGCCCCACGGCCGCGTCGACCTGGGCTCCCTGCGCGTGCCCGTCGTCGACGGGATGCAGCTGCGCCTGGAGTCCCCCCGCCCCGGGGCCGAGGCGGTCGCCGTCATCCTCGTCCTGGGCGGCTCCACCCTGGAGCTGCGCGCCTTCGCCGCCCCCCGCACGGCCGGGGTGTGGGACGAGCTGCGGGCGGACATCACCGCCGAGCTGACCCGGGCGAGGGCCAGCTGTCGGGTGCTGACGGGCCCCCACGGGCCCGAGATCCTCGCCCAGGTGCCCGTGCGCGGACCCGGCGGCCAGCCCATGAACGTCCCGGCGCGCTTCATCGGCGTCGACGGCCCCCGGTGGTTCCTGCGCGGCGTCCTCCAGGGCCGCGCCGCCACGGACGACGAGGCCGCGCGGGCCCTGCGGGAGGTGTTCGACGACGTCGTCGTCGTGCGCGACGGCCAGGCCCGCCCGCCCCGCGAGCTGCTGCCCCTGCACGCCCCCGGCGCCGTGGGCGGCCCCGAGGCCGAGGACCTGCCGGGGCTGGAGCCGCTGACGCCCGGGCCGACGATCTCCGAGATCCGATGACTCTGCGCTCCCGGCTCGCCGAGCTGCTGCACCCGCTGCGGGCCAGCCGCGAGGAGCTCGACGCCGCCGACGAGGCGCGCGGCGCGACCCGCCGGGGAACCGTTCCGATCGGGCAGATCGTGCCGCGCCACCGGGCGAGGGTGTCGGGGGTGCTGCGGGCCCTGACGTACGGGCCCGCGCAGAGCAAGCCCGTGCTGGTCGGCCAGCTCTTCGACGGCACCGGGTCGGTGGACCTGGTGTGGCTGGGGCGCCGCTCGATCGCCGGGATGCGCCCCGGCGTCCACCTGTGCGCCGAGGGCATGGTCGTCGCGGGCGATCCCCGTTCGAGCATCTACAACCCCGCCTACGAGCTGATCGGAGACGAGTGATGAGCCCTCGCCCGCCCGCGCGCACCGGTCTGGGCGCCATCGACGCGGAGCGCTTCGACGTCGCCTCGGCCGTCGGCGGGTGGCGCGGCGTCATCGAGTCGGCCGCCCCCACCCTCGTCTTCGTCGTCGTCATGGCGGTGCGCCCCTCCGCCCTCGTGGCCGCCCTGGCGGCCTCGCTGGCGGTCAGCGGGGCGGCGCTGGCGGCCCGCCTGGCCCAGCGCCAGGGCCTGACGCAGGTGCTGGGCGGGGCCGTCCTGGCCCTGGTCAGCGCCGCCTGGGCGTGGCGCAGCGGCGAGGCCTCGAACTTCTACGCGACCGGGCTGCTCATCAACGCCGTCTGGCTCGCCGGGTGCCTGCTGTCCCTGGTGGCGGGCCGGCCGCTGGTGGGGATCCTCATGGGGCTGTGGCGCGCCGCCGCCGGCGGCGGGTCCGCCCGGCCCGACGGCGGGGCCGACGCCGATGACGCCGTTCGGTCCGGGGACGCCGCCGCTCGGGCGGCGGAGCACCGCCGTCACCGGGCCGCCACCGCGGTGCTGGCGGCCATGTTCGCCCTGCGGCTGGCGGTGGAGGTGCCGCTCTACCTGGCCGGCGCCGCGGGCGTCGGCGCGCTGGGAGTCGCCCGGCTCGTGCTGGGGCTGCCGCTGTTCGCCCTGACCGCGTGGTTCGTCTGGCTGCTCGTGCGCGACCCGGCCCGCCCCGCCCGGCCGGACTGATCGGCCGGACCGGTCGGCCCGGGCGGGGCCTCAGCCCAGCTGGGGCGCCGGGTCGGCCCGGGTGGGATCGGGCGCGGGCTCGTCGTCGGCGGTGAAGATCACGGGGATCTCGCCCAGGGTGGACTCCCCCTCGCGGGCGGTGAGGAAGAGCAGCTCGTCGCCGCGCTCGAAGCGCTCGTCGGCGTCGGGGGTGATGGGGCGGTACTCGCGCAGGATCGCCGCCAGCACCGTGTGCGGGGGCAGCTCCACCTCGCTGACGAGCTCGCCGATGACGGGCGAGTCGTCGGGCAGGGTGAGCTCGTGCATGAGGGCGCCGGACTGGTGGAAGGTGAACACCGACACGAGCGAGCCGACGCTGACCGCCTCCTCGACCAGCGCCGTCATGATGCGCGGGGTCGACACCGACACGTCCACGCCCCAGGCGTCGTCGAAGAGCCACTCGTTCTTGGGGTTGTTGACCCGCGCGACGGTGCGGGGCACCCCGTACTCGGTCTTGGACAGCAGGGAGATGACGAGGTTGGACTTGTCGTCGCCCGTGGCGGCCACGACGACGTCGGCGGTGCCGGCCCCGGCCTCCGCCAGGGCGTCGACGTCGCAGGCGTCGGCCAGCTGCCAGTCGGCGTCGGGCACCGAGGAGATGCGCATGGCGTCGGGGGCGCGGTCCACGAGGGTCACCTCGTGGCCGTGGCTGATGAGTTCGCGGGAGATGGACCGGCCCACGGAGCCGGCTCCGGCGACGAGGATCTTCATGGCTCAGGCCTCCTGGACGGGCGGACGGGACAGGGCGCGCTGCACGGCGGTCAGCTTCTCGGTGGCCACCGCCAGGTGGAGGCGGTCGTGCTCCTGGATCAGGGTGGTCCCGGTGGGCACCAGGGCCCCCGAGCCGCGCGAGATCCAGGCCACCCGCACGCCCAGCCGCTCCTCGATGGCGGTCACGGACGTGCCCACCCAGGCGTTGGACACGTCGGGCTGGACCAGGCCGACGGCGCCGGAGGGGTCCACGATCTCGCGGGCGATCCCGCCGGGCAGCATGCGGCGCATCATCTGCTCGGCCGTCTGCCGCACGGTCGCCACGGTGGGGATCCCCAGCCGCTCGTAGACGTCGGCGCGCCGGGCGTCGTAGATGCGGGCCACCACGTGCTCGATCCCGAAGGTCTCGCGCACCACCCTGGCGGCCACGATATTGGAGTTGTCCCCGTTGGACACGGCGGCGAAGGCGTAGGCCTCATCGATCCCGGCCTGCTCCAGGGCGTCGCGGTCGAAGCCGATGCCCTTGACCTTGCGCCCCTGGAAGTCGTGCGGCAGCCGCCGGAAGGCGTCGGACAGCTGATCGATGACGGACACCGAGTGGCCCATGCGGTCGAGCTGGGCGGCCATCGAGGCGCCCACGCGGCCGCAGCCCATAATGACGAAGTGCACGGACCCAACCGTACCCCGGCCCGGGCCCCGGCGCCGACGGACGTGCCCGCCCCGGCGGGCCCGCTTGGCCCGGGGCGCCGTCGGACGTACCATTCGCTGACGTGCGCGACTTCGCAGACCGCCTCAAACGGATCCTCGTCGGGCGCCCGGTCCCCAGCCAGGCCCTCGGCGAAACCCTCCTGCCCAAACGCATCGCCCTGCCGGTCTTCGCCTCCGACGCCCTGTCCTCCGTGGGCTACGCCCCCGACGAGGTCCTCATCACCCTGGCGGTCGCCGGCGTGGCCGCCACCGCCCTGTCCCCGTGGATCGCCCTGGCGGTCGTCGGCGTGCTCGTGGTCGTCGTGGCCTCCTACCGCCAGACCGTCCACGCCTACCCCTCCGGGGGCGGGGACTACGAGGTGGTCTCCACCAACCTCGGCCCCCACGCCGGCCTCCTGGTGGCCTCGGCCCTGCTGAGCGACTACGTGCTCACGGTCGCGGTCTCCGTCTCCTCGGGCACCGGCTACCTGGCCGCCGCCGTGCCGGGCCTGGCCCCCTACAAGGTGTCCATCGCCGTGGGCGTGGTCACGGTCCTGGCGGTGCTCAACCTGCGCGGCTCGCGCGAGTCCGGCAGCGCCTTCGCCATCCCCACCTACCTGTACATGGCCGCCATCGGCGTCACGGCCGTGACCGGCCTCGTCCAGGAGCTGACCGGCACCCTGGGGCGGGCGGCCAGCTCGGGGTACGAGATAGCGGTCGACTCCGGCTGGGACCGGGGGCTGACCGGCCTGGCGGGGGCCTTCCTCATTCTGCGGGCCTTCTCCTCCGGCTGCGCCGCGCTGACCGGAGTGGAGGCCATCTCCAACGGCGTGCCCAGCTTCCAGCGCCCCAAGTCCCGCAACGCCGCCACCACGCTGCTGCTGCTGGGCTCCATCGCCGCGCTCATGCTCATGAGCATGATCCACCTGGCGGGCGCCACGCACGTGCACATGGTCGAGGACCCCGCCACCCAGCTGCTGCGCGACGGCGAGCCCCTGGGCGGGGGGTACCACCAGGACCCCGTCATCGGGCAGATCGCCGCCACCGTGTTCTCCGGGTTCAGGCCGATGTTCTACCTCGTGACCGCCGTGACCGGCCTCATCCTCGTCCTGGCCGCCAACACCGCCTTCAACGGCTTCCCGGTGCTGGCCAGCGTGCTGGGCCGCGACGAGTTCCTGCCCCGCCAGCTGTCCCAGAGGGGCGACCGCCTGGCCTACTCCAACGGCATCATCGTCCTGTGGCTGGGGGCGGTGGCCTTCATCGTCGGCTTCGGCGCCAACACCAACCGGCTCATCCAGCTCTACATCGTGGGCGTGTTCATCTCCTTCACCCTGTCCCAGATCGGCATGGTGCGCCACTGGACCCGCGAGCTGACCACCGCCACCGACCCCAGGGGGCGCGCGCGCATGCACCGCTCGCGCCTGATCAACGGCATCGGCGTGGTCGGCACCGGCACGGTCCTGATCATCGTGCTGGCCACCAAGTTCACCCGCGGCGCCTGGATCACCCTGACGATCATGGCGCTGCTGTACCTGGTCATGAACCGGATCCGGCGCCACTACCGGCGCGTGAGCGCGGAGCTGGCGATCTCCGACCTGCACGACGCGCGCGTGCTGCCCGCCCACGTGCACGCCATCGTCCTGGCCTCGCGCCTGCACCGGCCCACGCTGCGGGCCCTGACCTACGCCCAGTCCACCCACCCGACCTCCATCGAGGCCGTCACGGTGGACACCGGCGACGGCGGCGCGGACCGGCTCCTGGACGCCTGGGAGGAGGCGGAGCTGCCGGTGCCGCTGACCATCCTGGACTCGCCCTTCCGCGACATCACCCGCCCCATCATCTCCTACGTGCGCAGCGTGCGCCGCGAGTCCCCGCGCGACCTCGTCGTCGTCTTCCTGCCCGAGTACCTGGTGCGCCACTGGTGGGAGCAGATCCTCCACAACCAGACCGCGCTGCGGCTCAAGACGGCCCTGCTGTTCACCCCCGGCGTCGTCATGGCCTCGGTGCCCTGGCAGCTGGGGCTGCCCGGGGAGAGGCTCATCCACCACGGCGTGCGCGCCACCGCCCCCACCGGCATCGCCGACGCCGACGCCGCCGCCCGGGCTGCCGACGCCGTGCGCCTGGCCCCCGCGGACGACGGCGCCGCCGGCGCCGGGACCGGAAGGACGCCATGACCGCAGCACAGCAGGAGTGGGTGAACCCGCTCCGCGACCCCGAGGACGGCCGCCTGCCCCACATCGCGGGCCCGTGCGCGCTCGTCTTCTTCGGCGTGAGCGGCGATCTGTCCCGGAAGAAGCTCCTGCCCGCCGTCTACGACCTGGCGAACCGCGGGCTGCTGCCGCCCGGCTTCGGCCTGGTCGGCGTGGCGCGCCGCGACTACACCGACGCCCGGTTCGCCGAGATCGTCAAGGGGCACGTGAAGGAGAACGCCCGCACGCCCTTCCGGGACGAGACCTGGAAGCAGCTCGTCGCGGGCATCCGCTTCGTCTGGGGCGACTTCGACGACGGCGGCACCTTCGAGCGCCTCCGCGCCGTCCTCGACGAGCTCGGCACCGAGCAGGGCACGGCCGGCAACCACGCCTTCTACCTGTCGGTGCCGCCGAGCCGCTTCGAGCGGGTCATCGACCAGCTCACCCGCCACGGCATGACCGACCAGTCCACCGGCTGGAAGCGCGTCGTCATCGAGAAGCCCTTCGGCCACGACCTGGCCAGCTCGCGCGCGCTGTACGACACCCTGTCCCGGGCCTTCCCCGCCGAGTCGGTCTTCCGCATCGACCACTACCTGGGCAAGGAGACCGTGCAGAACCTGCTGGCCCTGCGCTTCTCGAACCAGATGTTCGAGCCCCTCTGGAACAGCAACCACGTCAGCCACGTGCAGATCACGATGGCCGAGGACATCGGCATCGGCGGCCGCGCCGGCTACTACGACGGCATCGGCGCGGCCCGCGACGTCATCCAGAACCACCTGCTCCAGCTCATGGCCCTCACCGCCATGGAGGAGCCGAACAGCTTCGACGCCTCGCAGCTGCGCATCGAGAAGCAGAAGGTGCTCGCCGCGGCGCGCGTGCCCGACGACCTGGACGCCCACACCGCGCGCGGTCAGTACGCGGCCGGCTGGCAGGGCGGCAGCAGGGTCATCGGCTACCTCGACGAGGAGGGCATCGCGCCCGACTCGACCACCGAGACCTACGCGGCCGTCCGCCTCGACATCGACACCCGCCGCTGGGCGGGGGTGCCGTTCTACCTGCGCAGTGCCAAGCGCATGCCGCGGCGCGTCACCGAGATCGCGCTCATGTTCAAGCGCGCCCCGCACCTGCCCTTCACCAACACCGAGACCCGCGAGCTCGGCACGAACGCGCTCGTCCTGCGCATCCAGCCCGACGAGGGCGTCTCGATGCACTTCGGCGCCAAGGTCCCGGCGACGGCCATGGAGATCCGCCAGGTGAGCATGGACTTCGCCTACGCCGACTCGTTCAACGAGACGAGCCCCGAGGCCTACGAGCGCCTCATCCTCGACGTCCTGCTCGGCGAGCCGCCGCTGTTCCCGCAGCAGGAGGAGGTCGAGCTCTCCTGGCGGCTGCTCGACCCGGTCCTGGCGCACTGGTCTGCCCAGGGACGCCCCGAGCAGTACGCCTCCGGCACGTGGGGCCCGGCCGGCGGCGCCCGCATGCTGGCCAACGACGGCTTCGCCTGGCGCCGTCCCTAGGGAGGTCACCCAGATGATCATCGAACTCACGGACACGAACTCCTCCGAGGTGGCCGCGCGGGCGCTCGCCGCCCGCCGCTCCACGGGCGCCGCCTCCGGCCTCGTCATGACGCTCATCGTCGTGAGCACCACCCGCCAGTACTCCGACGCCTTCGACGCCGCGCAGGCCACCGCCGTCGAGCACCCCTCACGCATCATCGTCGTCATCGAGGGCGGCCGCGACCGTCCCACCGCCATGGACGCCGAGATCCGCGTCGGCGAGGGCGCGCCCGGCGACATGATCACCCTGCGCCTGACCGGCGAGCTCGTCGGCCACGGCGACTCGGTCGTCCTGCCGCTCCTGCTCGACCTGCCGGTCGTCGCCTGGTGGCCCGGCCGCGGCCCCGAGCTGCCCGGCGAGGACCCCATCGGGGCGCTCGCCACCCGGCGCATCACCGACGCGACGAACGCGGACGACCCGGTCGCCGCGCTCGTGGCGCGCGCCCGCGGCGAGCACAGCGGGGCCGACACCGACCTGTCGTGGACCCGTCTCACGCGCTGGCGGGCACTCGTCGCCTCGGCCCTCGACCAGTGCCGACGGCCCGTGCGCTCGGCGGTCGTCGAGGCCGCCGCCGACAACGCCCCGGCCGAGCTCTTCGCCGCCTGGCTGGACTCCCGCCTCGGCGTGCCGGTCGAGGTGCGCACCTCAATGGGGCCAGGGCTCACGGCCGTCCGTCTGGAGACCGACGCCGGCGAGGTGGCCGTGCGCCGCGAGCGGACCTCCGACGCGATCTTCGTCATCCCCGACCAGCCGGTGCGCACCGCGGCGCTGGGGCGCCGCGGCACCGTGGCCCTGCTGAGCGAGGAGCTGCGCCGCCTCGACCCCGACACCGTCCTCGTCCGGACGCTGGACGCCCTCGCGGAACGGGCCGGCTGATGAGCGCCCCGCGGGTCCTGCGCTACGCGGACGAGGACGAGCTCACCACCGAGGTGAGCAAGCACTTGGTGAACGCCCTGGCCCGGGCCCAGTCCGAGCGCGGCACCGCCCATCTGTGCTTCTGCGGCGGCCGCGCAGAGCGCGCGGTGTGCGCCCACCTGGCCGCCCTGGCCCGCTCGGGCGGCATCGTCCCGACCCGTCTGCACCTGTGGTGGAGCTCGGAGGCCTTCGTCACGACGACCGACCCCTCGCGCAACTCGCTGGCGACCCTCGCCGTCCTCGGCGGCGCCCTCACGCTGCCGCCGTCCAACATCCACGCCATGCCGAGCTCGAACGGCTCCGCCGACCCGGACGACGCCGCCTACGCCTACGCCAAGGAGCTCGACGGGACGGTCTTCGACATCTGTCTCCTCGAGATCGGGCGGGGCGGGCGCGTCGCCTCGATCTTCCCCCGGCACCCGAGCTTCACCGCCCAGAGCGGCACGAGCCAGCTGGCGACCGGCGTCACCGACGCCCCCGAGGGCCCCGCCGAGCAGGTCACGCTGACCTACAAGGCGATCAACCGCTCCCGCCAGGTCTGGGGCCTGGCCTGCGGCGCCGAGCGAGCGGGCTGTCTCGCCGCCACGCTCGGGGGCGACCCGCGCACACCGGCCGCTCGGGTGCACGGCGCCGAGCGGACCGTCTGGTTCGTCGACCGGGCCGCCGCCTCGACGGTCCCCTATTTCCAGTGCGACCTGTGAGGGGCGCCGCGGCGGGGCCCGCCGATCAGTAGATGATCTCGCCGCTGCGGCGGCGCTTCTTGAGATTGGCCAGGGCCTCCTTGAGGATCGCAGCGGCCTCCTTGTCGCTGCGGCGCTCCTTCACATAGGCCAGATGGGTCTTGTACGGGGTGGCCCGGGGCCTCGGCGGCGGATCCTGCTGGTCCCGGCTGGCGGGCAGACCGCACCTGGTGCACTCCCAGTCCTCGGGGATCTCGGCGTCCTGGGCGAAGGAGGGACGCGTCACGTGCCCGTTCGCGCAGTAGTACGCGACCTGGACGCGGGGCGCCGTCTCGCCGCGCTCGGCCTCGCCCATCGGACCGGCGCCGACGCGGCTGCCACGGATTGCGCTGCCACTAGCCACAGCTGGATGCTCCTATCGGGGGAGAGGGGATGACGCTCGTGCCGGGCTCCGATCGGGCTCACGCCGTCGCCCGGTACAGCACGAGCAGGCCGATGATGCAGGCCAGCCACAGCAGACCGATGATGACAGTGAGCCGGTCGAGCATCCGCTCGGCCGAGGACGTGCCGCTCGTCGAGGTGGTCATGCCGCCGCCGAAGAGATCCGACAGGCCGCCGCCGCGGCTCCTGTGGAGGAGGATGAAGGCGGTGAGTGTGAAGCTCAGCACCACGAGCACGATGGACAGCGTCGTGATGGGCCATGTCATGAGCGGGATTAGCATCACCCGGTGATTCTAGCCCACGGACCAAGGCGGATCGGAGCAGCGACAGGGGCGTCCGGCATCGTGCCGGACGCCCCTGCTCGCGGGTCCCGTCGGGACGGCCCCGGGGAGGCCCCGTCAGGCCTGGGCCATGGCGTAGAAGCGGACGATGGCGGCGAAGTCGTCGGGCTTGAGGCTCGCGCCGCCGACGAGGGCGCCGTCGATGTCGGGTTTGGCCATGATGGCCGTCACGGAACCGGGCTTGACCGAGCCGCCGTACTGGATGCGCACGGACTGGCCGGTGGCCTCGTCGTACAGCTCGGTGACGGCCCGCCGGATCGCGCCGCAGACCTCCTGGGCGTCCTCGGGGGTGGCGACCTCGCCGGTGCCGATGGCCCAGACGGGCTCGTAGGCGATGACGAGACCGGCGACCTGCCCGGCGGGGATGCCGGCGAGCGCCCCCCTCACCTGGGCGACGGTGAACTCGACGTGCTGGCCGGCCTTGCGGACCTCCAGGGACTCGCCGACGCAGATGATCGGCGTGAGCCCCTTGGAGAGCGCCTTGACGGCCTTGGCGTTGACGAGCTCGTCGGTCTCGCCGTGGTACTGGCGACGCTCCGAGTGGCCGACGATCACATAGGTGCAGCCCAGCTTGGCGAGCATGTCGGCGCTGATGTCACCGGTGTAGGCGCCGTCGTCGTGCTCGGAGACGTCCTGGGCGCCGTGGACGATCGGGAGCCGGTCGCCCTCGATGAGTGTCTGCACGGTGCGGATGCCGGTGAACGGCGGGATGACGACGCACTCGGAGGCCTCGGGGTCGTAGCCCTTGTCCTGCAGCGTGAAGGCCAGCTTCTGGACCAGGCCGACGGCGTCGACGTGGTTCATGTTCATCTTCCAGTTGCCGGCCATGATCGGCTTGCGTGCCATGATCAGTTGCTCCCTTCCAGAACCGCCAGGCCGGGCAGTTCCTTTCCTTCAAGATATTCGAGGGAGGCGCCGCCCCCGGTGGAGATCCAGCCGAACTCGTCGTCGGAGTGGCCGAAGGCGCGCACCGCGGCCGCGGAGTCGCCGCCGCCGATGACGGAGAAGGCCTCGGACGAGACCAGGGCGTCGGCGATGGCCCTGGTCCCCCCGGCGAACTCGGAGATCTCGGAGACGCCGGCGGGCCCGTTCCAGAAGACGGTCCGGGCGCCCGCGATCTCCGCGGCGACGGCCTTGGCGGACTCGGGCCCGATGTCGAGGCCCTCGCGGTCGGACGGGATCGCATCGGCGGGGACGACCGAGACCTCGCCGACGACCCTGCGGGCGTCGAAGTCCATGCCCTCGGCGACGACGACGTCGACGGGCAGCAGGATCTTCTTGCCGGTGGCCCGCGCGCGGTCGAGGTACTCGCGGCAGGTCGCGACCTTGGACTCGTCGAGGATCGAGTCGCCGACCTCGTGGCCCTGGGCCTTGAGGAAGGTGTAGGCCATGCCGCCGACGATGACGAGGGTGTCGGCGACCGACAGGAGGTTGTCGATGACGGCCAGCTTGTCGGCGACCTTGGCGCCGCCGAGGACGACGACGTAGGGGCGCTCCGGGTCCGTGGTGATCTTCGACAGGACGGAGACCTCCTTGGCGACGAGCTCGCCGGCGGCGTTCGGCAGCAGCTTGGCCAAGTCGTAGACGCTGGCCTGCTTGCGGTGGACGACGCCGAAGCCGTCGGAGACGAAGATCTCGCCGAACCGGGCGTACTCGGCGGCCAGGGCCCCGCGCTCGGCGTCGTCCTTGCTCGTCTCGCCCGGCTCGAAGCGGACGTTCTCGACGAGGGCGATCTCGCCGTCGGCGAGGGAGACGCTGGTGGCCTGGGCGGAGGGGCCGACGGTGTCGGCGGCGAACTTCACGTCTTGACCGAGCAGCTCGCCGAGGCGGGCGGCGACGGGGGCCAGGGAGAACGCGGGGTCGATCCGGCCCTTGGGGCGGCCGAGGTGCGCGAGCGCGGTGACGCGGGCGCCGGCGCCGAGGAGGGCCCTCAGGGTGGGCAGGGCGGCGCGGATGCGGCCGTCGTCGGTGATGATGGTGCCGTTGAGCGGCACGTTGAAGTCGCAGCGGATCACGACGCGCTTGCCGCGCAGATCGCCGAGCTGGGAGACAGTCTTCACTGGTCAACTCCTGGAACTGGGATTCGGTGGTTCGTCATGGATGATTCCTGGCGGGTGAACCGCGGCGGACGGGTCGACGGGATGCGCACGGGCGGTTCACGACGGGGCAGGGCGCGCCGGCCAAGCCGACGCGCCCTGCCCCACGTGGTGATGATGGCTCAGAGCTTGTCGCAGACGAGCTTGGTCAGGTTGACGAGGCTGTTGGAGTAGCCCCACTCGTTGTCGTACCAGCTGAGCACCTTGACGAGGTTGCCGATGACCTTGGTCTCGGAGGCGTCGAAGATGCTGGTGTGCGGGTCGCCCTGGATGTCGGTGGAGACGATCGGGTCCTCGGTGTAGGCGAGGATGCCCTCGAGCTCACCGGCGGCGGCCTCCTTGACGGCGGCGTTGACCTCCTCGACGGTGACCTCGCGGCCCGGGATGAACGAGAGGTCGGTGAGCGAGCCGGTCGGCGTGGGGACGCGGACGGCGAGACCGTCGAACTTGCCCTTGAGCTCGGGGAGCACGAGGGCGACGGCCTGGGCGGCGCCGGTCTTGGTGGGGATCATGTTGAGGGCGGCGGCGCGGGCGCGACGCAGGTCCTTGTGCGGGGCGTCGAGGATGCGCTGGTCGCCCGTGTACGAGTGGATCGTCGTCATGATGCCGCGCTCGATGCCGAACTTCTCCTGGAGGACCTTGGCCAGCGGGGCCAGGCAGTTCGTCGTGCAGGAGGCGTTCGAGATGATGCTCTGGGTGGCCGGGTCGTAGCTCTTCTCGTTCACGCCCATGACGAAGGTGCCGTCGACGTTCTTCGCGGGGGCGGAGATGACGACCTTCTTGGCGCCGGCCTCGATGTGGGCCTTGGCCTTCTCACCATCGGTGAACAGGCCGGTCGACTCGACGACGACCTCGACACCGAGCTCCTTCCAGGGCAGATCGGCGGGGTTGCGCTCGGAGCAGACCTTGATGGCCTTGCCGTCGACGATGATGCTGCTGTCGTCGTAGGTCACCTCACCGGCGAAGCGGCCGAGGATCGAGTCGTACTTGAGCAGATGGGCGAGGGTCTTGGTGTCAGTCAGATCGTTGACTGCGACGATGTCGAGATCAGCCTTCTGCTCGATCATCGCACGGAAGAAGTTGCGGCCGATGCGGCCGAAACCATTGATACCAACCTTGACGGTCATGTAGTCGATTCTCCTTCGACGGGTCGTGATGCCTGAGCCACCCGGCGTCACACCCGGCCCCCAGACTCGGACGAGGCAATCTTATCCGACCGGCGGCCCCATGATCCATGGGGCTCATCCCGGAATCCCTTCTGGGAATCCGTGCAGGATTCGGATTCCGGAATGCCTGTTCATGCACGGCCCGGGGCCCGGCCCCCGGCGCTCGCCGGCTCACTTGTCGCCGTCTCACTTGTCGTCGGCGAGCATCTCGGAGGTCAGGGCCGCGGTCGTGGGCGCGACGCCGCGCTCGGCGGCCGTCTTGTCGGCCAGGGCGAGAAGGCGGCGGATGCGGCCGGCCACCGCGTCCTTGGTGAGCGGCGGGACGTGCAGACGGCCGAGCTCCTCGAGCGAGGCGTCGCGATGGGACAGGCGCAGCTCGCCGGCGGAGCGCAGATGGTCGGGGATGTCCTCGCCGAGGATCTCCAGGGCGCGCTCGACGCGGGCGCCGGCGGCGACGGCCGCGCGGGCCGAGCGGCGCAGGTTCGCGTCGTCGAAGTTGGCCAGCCGGTTGGCGCTCGCGCGCACCTCGCGGCGCATGCGCCGCTCCTCCCAGGCGAGCACCGACTCGTTGGCGCCCATCCGGGTGAGCAGCTCGGAGATGGCGTCGCCGTCGCGGACGACGACGCGGTCCATCTGGCGTACCTCGCGGGCCTTGGCGCCGATGCCGAGCCGGCGGGCCGCCCCGACGAGGGCCAGCGCGGACTCCGAACTGGGGCAGGTGATCTCGAGTGCCATCGAGCGGCCCGGCTCGGTGAGCGAACCGCGGGCCAGGAAGGCGCCCCGCCATGCGGCGACCTGGTCCTCCAGCGAGCCGCCGACGATCTGGGCGGGCAGTCCGCGCACCGGGACGCGGCGGGCGCCGATGAGGCCGGTCAGGCGGGCGAGGTCCTCGCCCCGGCGCACCTGGCGGACGACGTAGCGGGTGCCGCGGCGCATGCCCGAGGAGTTGACCACGATGATGTCGCAGTCGAAGTCGTACAGCTCGCGGATGCCGGCGCGCAGGCGTCGGGCGGCGTTGCCGGTGTCGAACTCGCCCTCGACGACGATCTGGCCGCTCACGAGGTGGATGCCGCCGGCGAAGCGCAGCATCGTGGCGATCTCGGCGCGGCGCGACTCGGGTTTGAGCACGGGAACCGTGGCCAGCTCGGACTTCACCTGCTGCGTCAGTGCCATCTGCTCTCCCCCTGTTCGGCGTCGACCCCACTCAGGGTACGCAACCGGCCCCGGAGCCCGGTGTCAACCGAGCATGAGCTCGCTGTAGACCGACGCCAGCCGCAGCCGGTCGTGACGGGCCGTGTTGTCGTGCATGGCGACGTCGCCGATGACGAGGCGGGCGCCGAGCCGGGCGCAAGCCGCCTCGAGGGTCTCGTCCTCGCCGGCGAAGGTCTCGTCGGCGACCACCGTGTCGAGGCGCAGCCCGGGCGCGTGCTCGGCGATGAGCTCCATGTGGCGGGTCGGCGAGAAGCCGGCCGTCTCGTGGCCGGACGCGACGTTGAGCGTGAGCACCTTGTGAGCCCCGGACTCGATGATCGCCCTGGCCAGCCCCGGGATCATGAGGTGCGGCAGGACGGAGGTGAACCACGACCCGGGACCGAGGACGACGTAGTCGGCCGCGGCGATGGCGGCGAGGGCCTGCGGGCAGGCCGGGGGGTCGTCGGGCAGCAGCCGGATCGACTGGACGAGGCCGCGCGTCACCGCGACCTCGTGCTGGCCGTGGACGACCTGCACCTCGGTCGGGAACTCGAGGTCGAGGCCGAGGACGTCCGCCTCGATGTCGAGCGGGACCGTCGAGGCGGGCAGGACCCGCCCGCGGGCGTCGACGAGGTCGGCGACCATGTCGAGGCCGGCGACCGGGTCGCCGATCGTCTGCCAGACGCCCTCGATGAGCAGATTGCCGATGGCGTGCCCGTTGAGGGGCCCGTCGGAGCGGTAGCGCTGCTGGAGCACGGTGGCCCAGCGGCGCCCGTTGTGGTCGTCGCCGCACAGGGCGGCCAGCGCCATGCGCAGGTCGCCCGGGGGCAGGCCGCCGAGCTCGGCGCGCAGCCGGCCCGACGAGCCGCCGTCGTCGGCGACCGTGACGACGGCCGTGAGGTCGTCGGTGACCCGCCGCAGCGCCGCGAGCGACGAGTAGAGGCCGTGTCCGCCGCCGAGGGCGACGACCTTGGGAAGCTCACCTGGGTCGCGCATCGCCGATCCCCTTCACTCTCATCTCTGGGGGCCCGGTCCGGCCCCGCGAACGGTTCACTCGAGACCGAGGTCGCGGTGCAGGACGCTCACCTGCATCCCGTCGGCGCGCAGCCGCGCGGCGGCCGCCTCCGTCATCGCCGTCGAGCGGTGCTTGCCGCCGGTGCAGCCGACGGCGATGGTCACCTGGCGCTTGCCCTCGCGCAGGTAGCCGGGTGCGACGATGCGGAACATGCTCTGCAGGTCGTCGAGGAACTCCGTGGCGCCGTCCTGGGCCAGGACGTAGCCGCTGACCGCCTCGGACAGGCCGGTCTGCGGGCGCAGCTCGGGGACCCAGTGCGGATTGGGCAGGAAGCGCACGTCGAAGACGAAGTCGGCGTCGAGCGGCACGCCGTTCTTGAAGCCGAAGCTCATGACCTGGACGCGCAGGGTGCCCGCCTCGTCCCCGCCGTAGGCGTGGGCGACGCGCGCGGCCAGCTGGTGGACGTTGAGGCGGGAGGTGTCGATGACGAGATCGGCGCTGGCGCGCAGGTCCGACAGCATCCGGCGCTCCTTCTCGATGCCGACGAGCAGCCGGCCGTCCCCCTGGAGCGGCAGCGGGCGGCGGCTGGACTCCTGGCGGCGGACGATGGCCTCGTCGCTGGCCTCGAGGAAGCAGATCTCGGGCGAGATGCCCCGCTCGCGCAGGCGGGAGAAGACCGCGGGCAGCTGGTCGAACATCTCCCGGCCGCGCACGTCGAGGCCGACGGCCAGCCGGTTCAGCCCGGAGTCGTTGGCGGTGCCGATGAGCTCGGGCAGCATCGACGGGGGCAGGTTGTCGACGACGAACCAGCCGAGGTCCTCCATGGCGTGGGCGCAGGTGCGTCGTCCCGCGCCGGACATCCCGGTGATGATGACGGTGCGGGGGGCCTTCGGCAGGGTGCGGACGGGCGCTGGCAGATCACTCACGACCCCCATTATCGGCCACCCTGGGCGTCGGACGCCGGCGTTCGACGCCCAGGACGAGGGGACGGACCCCGGCCCGGACTCACCGGAGGATCTCGCCGGTCGTCGTGTTGACGGCCGGGGCCGCGTCGTCGGCCGCCAGGGCCGCGACGATCGCCTCGGCCGTCGCCCGCCCGATGCCGGGCAGCCCGGCGAGCTCGGCGACACCGGCCCCGCGCAGCCGCTTGAGCGAGCCGTAGCGCTCGAGGATCGTGGCCCGCCGCACCGGGCCCAGGCCCGGCACCTGGTCGAGCACGGACTCGACCATCGCCGCCGAGCGCCGGCGCCTGTGGTGGGCGATGGCGAAGCGGTGCGACTCGTCGCGCACGCGCTGGAGCAGGTAGAGGCCCTCGGAGGTGCGCGGCAGGATGAGCGGGTACTCCTCGCCGGGCAGCCAGACCTCCTCGAGGCGCTTGGCGAGGCCGATGACGCGGACCCCGGTGACGCCCAGCGCGTCGACGGCGCGCTGGGCGGCCTCGACCTGGAGCGGGCCGCCGTCGATGACGACGAGCGAGGGGGCGTAGGCGAACTTGAGCGGCCGGCCGGTGCCGGGGTCGACGAGGGCGTCCCGGCCGGCGTCCCGCAGCACCGCGCGGTCGTCGAGCAGGCGGCCGAAGCGCCGGGTGAGCACCTCGTCCATGGCGCGCAGGTCGTCCGAGCCCTCGAAGCTCTTGATGACGAAGCGGCGGTACTCGCTCTTGCGGGCCATGCCGTCCTCGAAGACGACCATGGAGCCGACCGCCTGCGTGCCCTGGAGGTGCGAGATGTCGTAGCCCTCGATGCGCAGCGGCGCCTCGGGCAGCTCGAGCAGCTCGGCGAGCTCGGCCAGCGCCCGGTTGCGGGTCTCCAGGTCGGCCGAGCGCCTGGCCTTGTGCCGGGCCAGCGCCTGGGCGGCGTTCTGCGCGACCGTGTCCATGAGGACGCGCTTGTCGCCGCGCCGGGGCACGTGGAGGTTCACCGCCGCGCCGCGCTGGGCGCCCAGCAGTTCGGCGAGCGCCCCGGCGTCAGGGGGCAGGGCCGGGACGAGCACCTCGCGCGGCACCGCCGAGTCGGAGTACAGCGTCAGGAGGAAGGACTCGACGAGCCCGCCCTCGTCGGCGTCGTCGGCCCGGTCTGCCACCCAGGAGCGTTCGCCGCGCACCCGCCCGCCGCGCACGTGGAAGACCTGGAAGGCCACCTCGAGCGGGTCGAGGGCCAGGGCGACCACGTCGGCGTCGGTGCGCTCGGGCAGGACGATGGCGTTGCGCTCGCCGGCCTCGGCCAGGGCCGCGAGCGAGTCGCGCAGCACGGCGGCGCGCTCGAAGTTCTCCTCGGCGGAGGCCTGCACCATCTGCTCGGTCATCTTCCTCTCGAGGCGCCCGGTGCGGCCCTCCATGAAGGCGCACAGATCGGCCGCGATCGCGCGGTGCTCGTCGGCGCCCACCCTGCCGACGCAGGGCGCCGAGCACTTGCCGATGTAGCCGAGCAGGCAGGGGCGCCCCGACTGGGCGGCCGCGTTGAAGGCGCCCTTCGTGCACGAGCGCATCGGGAAGACGTGCAGCAGCATGTCGAGGGTCTCACGGATCGCCCAGGCCTTGCCGAAGGGACCGTAGTAGCGCCACCCGCGGTGCTTGGCGCCGCGCCCGACGAAGACCCGCGGGTACTCCTCGCTCCAGCTGACGCACAGCCACGGGTAGCTCTTGTCGTCGCGGTACATGATGTTGAACCGCGGCCGGTACTGCTTGATCCACGTGTACTCGAGCTGGAGCGACTCGAGCTCGTTCTGCACGACCGTCCACTCGACGCGACCGGCGGTGCGCACCATCGTGCGGGTGCGCGGATGCAGCGCCGACTCGTCCTGGAAGTAGGAGTTCAGTCGGTTGCGGAGGTTCTTGGCCTTGCCGACGTAGACGACCCCGCCGTGCGCATCGCTGAACCGGTAGACCCCCGGGCTCGTGGGGATCTCGCCCGGTGCGGGACGATAGGTGGACGGATCGGCCATGCCCGCCAGCGTACCGAGCCGGAGCCGGGAACCGGACGGGCGAGCCGGCGACCGGGGATGGACGGGCGCGCAGGCGACCGGCGGCGGGCCGCTAGGCTCGCCCCAGCCCGATCGGCCCGTGGACGAGGGAGGACGCATGGCCAGGCAGCCGCTGTCCGAACGCATCGGGGCGTGGCTCGGTCTCGACGACGACTGGCGACGCCCGGGCCCGCGCCTCGAGCGGCGCGACGCCGCCATCGCCGCCGCCATGGCCATGGCGGCGGCGATGAACCTCGAGTTGCTGCGCGGCTACGTCTCGGCCGAGCTGCTCCGGTCGCGCCCGCTCGAGTACGGGCTCATCGTCCTCGAGGCCGCGCCGCTCCTGTGGCGGCGCCGCTTCCCGCTCGCCTCGACGCTGGTCGTCTTCGCCGGCTTCGTCGTGACGACCCGCACCGCCGGTGAGGTGAACTCCCAGCTGGTCGGCATGGCGCTCATCTTCCTGTCCGTCTTCTCGGCCGTCAACTGGGCGGCGAGCCGGCGCGCGGTGACGGCCGTCATCGCGGGGATCCTCCTGGCCGACCTCGTGTGGCTCACCTGGGACGTCGCCGTCGGCTCCGGTCTGGAGCGCATCAGCGACCGCCAGGGCGACGGCGCCGCGCACGGCCTGCTCGGGCCGGCCCTGTCGTACGGCATCTACTCCTATCTGGTGAACATCGTCTTCTTCGTCGCCGCCTTCGCCTTCGGGACGAGCGCCTGGCGCCGGGCTCGCCAGCAGGACCAGTTGGCGGACCAGGCCGCCCAGATCGCACGGCAGGCCGAGCAACTGCGCGACCGGGCGATCGTCGAGGAGCGCCTGCGCATCGCCCGCGAGCTGCACGACGTCGTCGCCCACCACGTCTCGGTGACGGGCGTGCAGGCCGCCGCCGCGCGACGCGCCCTCGCCCGGCGGCCGGAGCGGGCCGCCGGGGCGCTGAGCGCCGTCGAGGAGTCCTCGCGGGAGGCCATCGGGCAGATGCGCGGGTTGCTCGGCGCGCTGCGCGGCGCGACCGGGCCCCAGGACGGCTCCCGCCGCTCCTCCCCCACCCTCGCCCAGCTCACCGGGCTCACCACCGACCGCCCGGACGGTCTGGACGTCGACTGCACGCTGCTGGAGTCGACGCCGGGGGCCGCCGAGAACGTGCCGCTGCCGATCGGCCTGTCCATCTACCGCACCGTCGAGGAGGCGCTCACGAACGTGCGGCGCCACTCCACCGCCCGCAGCGCCCAGGTGGTCGTGCGCATCACCGAGCGCTACGCGGAGGCCGAGATCCTCGACTCCGGGCGCCCCGTGCCGGGCTCCTCGGGCACCGGCCTGGGGCTGCTCGGCATGCGCGAGCGCGTCGCGGGACACAAGGGCGAGGCCGAGATCGGTCCGCGCCCCACCGGCGGTTACCGGGTGAGGGTCCGCCTCCCCCTCGAGGAGGTCTCATGATCCGCGTCCTGCTCGCAGACGACCAGAAGCTGGTGCGCACCGGCTTCGACATGATCCTGTCCCTGGAGGACGACATCGAGGTGGTCGGCCAGGCCCACGACGGCGCCCTGGCCGTCGAGCTGGCCCGCGCCGAGCGCCCCGACGTCATCCTCATGGACGTGCAGATGCCCGGCGTCGACGGCATCGAGGCCACCCGCGCGATCACCGCCGAGAATCTCGCCAGGGTCATCATGGTCACCACCTTCGACCGCGACGACTACGTCTTCGAGGCCCTCGGCGCCGGCGCCTCGGGCTTCGTCCTGAAGAACTCCGACCCCGACGAGCTGGTCTCGGCCGTGCGCGCCGTCGCCCGAGGCGACGCGCTGCTCAGTCCGAGGGTGACGCTGCGCGTCATCCGGGCGATGTCGGCGTCCGGGGCCCAGCCGCCGGCCCCGGACGGGCCGGGGCCGGGGACGGGCGCCGCCATCGGCCCGGCCGAACTCACCGGGCGCGAGACCGAGGTGCTGCGCGCCCTGGCCAGGGGCCTGTCCAACGCGGAGATCGCCGCCGAACTGGTCGTCTCGGAGGCGACCGTCAAGACCCACATCTCGAACCTGCTGGCCAAGCTGGGACTGCGCGACCGGGTGCAGGCCGTGGCCTGGGCCTTCCGGCACGGCCTGGCGGACTGACCGCACCGGGACTCATCCCTTCGGACGAGGCCGCGCGGGACGGGCGGGCCCGAGTTCCCCTGGACGGCCGATGCGCGAGCGCGGACGGACCGGCAGACTTGTCGTCATGTTCGAGACACGACACCTCACCCGGCGGTTCGGCGAGCTGGTCGCCGTCGACGACGTGAGCCTCGAGGTGCCCGACGGGGCGACCGTCGGCTTCATCGGGGGCAACGGCGCGGGGAAGACGACGACGATGCGCATGATCATGGGCCTGCTCGGCCCCGACGCGGGCGAGGTCCTGTGGGACGGCGCCCCGATCACCGCGGCCGAGCGCCGCCGGATCGGCTACATGCCCGAGGAGCGCGGGCTCTATCCCAAACAGCGAGTGCTCGACCAGCTCGTCTACCTGGCCCGCCTGCACGGCGCCGGGGCCGCGGCGGCCCGCGCCGAGGCCGTGGCGCTGCTCGAGGCCTTCGGCCTGGGCGAGCGCACGGACGAGAAGCTCGAGAAGCTCTCCCTCGGCAACCAGCAGCGCGTCCAGGTCACCGCCGCCGTCATGACCGAGCCGGCCGCCCTCATCCTCGACGAGCCCTTCAGCGGCCTCGACCCGGAGGCCGTCGACTCGCTGGCCGAGGTGCTGCGCACGCGCACCGCGGCCGGAGTCCCCCTGCTGTTCAGCTCCCACCAGCTCTCCCTCGTCGAGCGACTGTGCGACCGGCTCGTCATCCTCTCCCACGGGCGGGTCGTGGCGGCCGGTACCCGCGAGGAGCTGGAGGCCGGCGGCGAGTCCCGCCACCGCCTGGTCATGGACGTCGACACGGGCTGGGTGCGCGACCTGCCCGGCATCACCGTCCTCGACGTGGCCGGCCCCACCGCACTGCTGACCCTCGAGACCGCCGACGCCCGGCGCGCGCTGCTGACCGAGGCGCTGGCCCGCGGCGACGTGCGCGAGCTCGCCGAGGTCCGTCCCACCCTTGCCGAGATCTACCGGGAGGTGACCCGATGAGCACCGTCGGAACGGGCCCCGGGAATCAGTGGCGCATCGTCGCCGGGCACGAGATGTCCGTCAGGCTCCGCGACCGGAGCTTCATCATCTCGACCATCCTCATGCTCGTCATCATCGCCGGGGGCCTCGGCTTCTCCATCTGGTCGAGCTCCCAGCAGAAGACCTGGACCGTCGTGACCTCCGACCCCGCCTCGGCCCGGGTGGCGCAGGCCATCGGCTCCGTGGCCGGGGCCAACGGATCCTCCGCGCGGATCGAGCTCGCCGAGGCGGCCGACGAGACGGCCGCCCGCGCCGAACTGGGCGACGACGACACGGCCTGGCTGCACGAGACCGGCACCGGCTGGGTGCTCACCTTCGGCGGCTCCGCCGACGAGCAGCTGCTCTCCTACACGAGCACGGCCGCCTCCCAGACCGCCCTGGCCCGGCTCGCCGAGCAGACCGGCATGGGCGACGAGCAGCTGGCCGCGGCGACGAGCGTCACGAGCGAGGAGCTCGACCCCGACGCCGGGTTCACCATGCGGGGCTACTTCGTCGGCATCGCCTTCGCCGCGCTGTTCATGGTCTCCTCGATGATGTTCGGCATGCAGATCGCCCAGTCGGTGACGGCCGAGAAGCAGTCCCGGGTCATCGAGATCCTCACGGCAGCGGTGCCGGCCCACCAGCTGCTGCTGGGCAAGATCGTCGGCAACACCCTCATGGCCCTGGGCCAGATGGCCCTCTACACGATCGTCGGGCTCCTCGGCGTCTCGCGGACCGGGCTCGGAGCCGTGCTGCCGGGGCTGTCCGGCTCCCTCGCCTGGTTCCTCGCCTTCTTCCTGGTCGGCTTCTGCACCCTGGCCTGCCTGTGGGCGGCCGCCGGCGCCCTGGCCAGCTCGCAGGAGGACCTCCAGCACACCTCCCAGCCGCTGACCTGGCTGCTCCTGGCGATCTACGTCGTCGGCTTCGCCGTCCACGGCCCGGCCCAGAGCGTCCTGTCCTTCGTGCCGCTCGTGTCCTGCGTGCTCATGCCGGTGCGTCTGGCGACCGGGACGGCCCCGTGGTGGCAGGCGGTCATCGCCCTGGCGGTCACGCTGGCCATCACCCCGCTGGTGGTCTGGGCGGGCTCGAGGATCTACCGGCGCTCGCTGCTGCAGACCCACGGCCGGGTGAGCCTGAGACAGGCGCTGGGCTCCCGGTAAAGGGGCCTGACGGGGGCGTTCGCTCACCGCGAACGCCCCCCGGTGCCGCCCGGGAATGTGGCCCCTCGACTATGATCAGGACCACATTCATGCAACGAGGCAGGAAGACCATGAGATCGAGGAAATCTCTCGCACCCGTCCTGGGAGGCTGCCTTCTCGCCCTCGCCGTCTCCGGGCTCACCGGGTGCTCCGGCGGCGGGACGGCCGGCACCGACACCCTCACCTGGTTCATCAATCCCGACGGCGGCGGCTCCTCGCCCACCGGAGGGGGCCAGGCGCAGCTCGCCGCCGAGTGCTCCCAGGCCTCCGGCGGCACCTACACCATCAACGTCGAGCTGTTGCCGAACGAGGCCTCCGACCAGCGCCAGCAGCTCATCCGCAGACTGGCGGCCCACGACTCGGGGGTCGACATCATGAGCCTCGACCCGGTGGTCGTCCCCGAGTTCGCCGAGGCCGGCTACCTCGTGAACGTCCCCGACCAGTACGTCGCCGACTTCACCGAGGACCGGGTGCAGGGCTCCCTCGACGCCTCCCACTGGAACGACGCCCTCGTCGCGGCGCCCTTCTGGGCCAACACGCAGCTGCTGTGGTACCGCAAGTCGGTGGCCGCCGCAGCGGGGCTCGACATGACCCGGCCGGTCACCTTCGACCAGCTCGCCGCGGCGGCCCGCTCCACCGGCACCGACCTCGCCGTCCAGGCCAAGCGCTACGAGGGCTACACCGTCTTCGTCAACGCCCTCGTCGCCGGCGCCGGCGGCACGATCGTGCAGAACGAGGGCGCCACGGCCGAGGACACTCGGCTGGGGCTCGACACGCCCGAGGGCCAGCGCGCCGCCGAGGTCATCCAGGAGCTGGCCTCCTCCGGGGCCGTCGGCCCCGCCCTGTCGTCGATGACCGAGACCACCTCGCTCAACATGTTCCAGGACGAGGCGACCTCGGGCTTCATGCTCAACTGGATGTACGTCTACGCCGCCATGAAGGAGAACGACCTGTCCTTCTTCGACGACATCGGCTGGACCACGTACCCGCGGGTCGACGCCGACAAGGAGGCGGCGCCCCCCTTCGGCGGCATCGAGCTGGGCGTCAACACGGCCTCGCAGCACAAGGACGAGGCCTGGCGGGCGATCTCGTGCATCACGAGCGCCGAGCACCAGAAGGAGTACATGCTCGGCACGGGCAACGCCGCCTCCCGCTCGTCGGTGTTCGACGACCCGGAGATCGCCGAGCAGTTCCCCATGGCCGACGTCTTCAGGGAGTCTCTGAACAACGCCGTGCAGCGGCCCCGCACCGCCTACTACGGCGATCTGTCCGCCGCCATCCAGCGCACCTGGTCGCCGCCCGAGCAGGTCGATCCGTCGCGCACCCCGGCCGAGTCGACCGAGCTCATCATGAAGGTCCTGCGCGGGGAGGCCCTGCTATGAGCACCGCCCCCGACACCGCCAAGCCCCACCTGAGCGACCGGGCCCGCGAGGAGCGCAGGCTCGGCTGGAAGCTGGCCGGGCCGGCCTTCGTCATCATGATCCTCGTCACCTTCTACCCGATCCTCCAGGCGGTCTACACCTCGCTGTTCAAGTACCGCCTCACCGATCCGGGCGGGCGGGACTTCGTGTTCCTGCGCAACTACGGGATCATCCTCACCGACCCGCTGTGGTGGCGGGCGTTCGGCACGACGGCCTTCATCACCGTCGTCACCGTCGTCGTCGAGCTGGTGCTCGGCTTCGCGATCGCCTTGGCAATGGAGAAGATCGTCCATGGGCGGGGGCTGCTGCGCACCGTCGTGCTCATCCCCTACTCGATCATCACCGTCGTCTCGGCGTTCTCCTGGTTCTACGCCTTCGCGACCGACACCGGCTTCGTCGACCCGCTGCTCCACAAGCTGTCCCTCGGGCTGTTCCCGGCCGACTACGACTGGTTCGGCGGCTTCTGGAGCTCGATGGTGCCGATCTGCGGCTCGGAGATCTGGAAGACCACCCCATTCATGTCGCTGCTGCTGCTCGCCGGCCTGACCCAGATCGACAGTGCGATGGAGGAGGCGGCGGTCGTCGACGGCGCCACGTGGGGCGAGCGGCTGCGCAAGGTGATCCTTCCCAACATGAAGTCCCAGATCATGGTGGCGCTGCTGTTCCGCACGCTCGACGCCTTCCGGATCTTCGACAACATCTTCATCATGACCGCCGGCAGCCACGACACCTCGTCGCTGTCGCTGATCGCCTACAACCAGACGATCTCGCGCACCGAGGTCGGGCTCGGCTCGGCCGTGTCGGTGCTGCTGTTCGTCTGCGTCGTCATCATCGCGGTGATCTTCGTCAAGGGGTTCCGCGTCGACCTGGCCGGCGGAAGGAAGTGACCGGCTATGAATCGTGAGCTGTCCGGCGCCCGGAGATTCTGGCAGACCGTCGCCTCGGTGGCGATCATCGTCTACACGGTCGTCCCGCTGCTGTGGATCCTCAACATGTCGCTCAAGTCGACGGCCGACCGGGCCGACGGGAAGTTCTGGGCCCACAGCCCGACGCTGGAGAACTACCGGCTCATCTTCACCGGCGGCGCGAAGAACCTCTTCCTGCCGGCGCTGCGCAACTCGATCCTCGTCGCGGTCATCGCCACCCTCGTCGCCGTGATCCTCGCGACCTTCTGCGCCTACGCGATCGCCCGCCTGGACTTCCCGGGCAAGCGGATGATCCTCGGGACCGCCCTCACGGTGTCCTTCTTCCCGGTCATCTCGCTCGTCACCCCACTGTTCGACCTGTGGCGCCGCATCCACCTGTTCGACACGATCCCCGGCCTGATCCTGCCCTATCTCGTGCTGACCCTGCCGTTGGCGATCTGGACGCTGTCCGCGTTCTTCCAGCAGATCCCCTGGGAAATGGAGCAGGCCGCCCAGGTCGACGGCGCCACGAGCTGGGAGGCGTTCCGCAAGGTCATCGTCCCGCTCGCCGCGCCCGGCGTCTTCACGACCGCGATCATCGCCTTCTTCACGGCGTGGAACGACTTCGTGTTCGCCATGTCGCTGACCAGCGACCAGGCCCGCACGGTCCCGGCGGCGCTGGCCTTCTTCACCGGTGCCAGTCAGTTCGAGTCGCCGACCGGCGCCATCTGCGCGGCGGGGGTCGTCGTGACCATCCCCGTCGTCCTGCTCGTCCTCCTCTTCCAGCGCCAGATCGTCTCCGGGCTCACCTCCGGCGCCGTCAAGGGCTGACCCGGTTAGGAGAAACCACCATGGCCCAGATCACTCTGAAGAACATCTGCAAGGAGTACGGCGACGGCTTCAAGGCCGTCAACGACATCAGTCTGGACATCGCCGACGGCGAGTTCATGATCCTCGTCGGCCCCTCGGGCTGCGGCAAGTCGACGACGCTGCGCATGGTCGTCGGTCTGGAGGACATCACGAGCGGCGACCTGGAGATCGATGGCAGGCGCGTGAACGACTTGGCGCCGAAGGACCGCAACCTCGCGATGGTCTTCCAGAACTACGCGCTCTACCCGCACCTGAGCGTGCGCGACAACATCGCCTTCCCGCTGCGCCTGGGGCACAACAGGATCCCCGAGGAGGAGGTCGACCGGCGGGTGCGCGAGGCCGCCGAGATGCTCGAGCTCACCGAGCACCTCGACCGCAGGCCCGCCAACCTGTCCGGCGGCCAGCGCCAGCGCGTGGCCATGGGGCGGGCCATCGTCCGCGACGCCGACGCCTTCCTCTTCGACGAGCCGCTCAGCAACCTCGACGCCAAGCTGCGCGGCCAGATGCGCACGGAGATCGCCCGGCTGCAGCGCAGGCTCGGCATCACGACGGTCTACGTCACCCACGACCAGACCGAGGCCATGACGCTGGGCGACCGCGTGGCCGTCATGCGCAAAGGCGTGCTCCAGCAGTGCGCGTCCCCCCGCGAGCTCTACGAGGAGCCGGTCAACCTCTTCGTCGCCGGGTTCATCGGCTCCCCGCCGATGAACTTCCTGCCCGCCCGGGTGCGCGACGACCGCCTCGAGCTGCCGATGGTCAGCGCCCCGATCCCCGAGGGGATCCGCGACGAGCTGAAGGGCACGGAGGTCGTCGTCGTGGGCCTGCGGCCCGAGGCCATCAAGGACGCCGAGGTGCGCACTCCTCCGGCTGGCGCCGTCGTCTTCTCCAGCACGGTGGACGTCACCGAGTGGCTCGGCAATGAGCAGTACGCCTATGTGCCCTTCGCCTCGGACCCGGCGGTGCAGAGCACCCTCGAGGAGCTCGACCGGGACCTGGACGGCGAGGGCCTGCGCACGCAGTTCATCGTCAACCTCGACCCGAGCTCGCACGTCCTCGAGGGCGAGGAGGCCTCGCTGTTCTTCCTGCCCGAGGACATGATGGTCTTCGACCCCGAGTCGGGGCGCAACCTCACCCGGGACGACCAGCACGCCGCGCAGATCGCCGAGCGCTCCGAGGCCGCCCGCCGGAAGGCGCTCGAGCGGTCCAAGGCGAAGACGGGGTCCTGAAGCATCCGTCCGGGCGGGCACCCGTCCGGACGCCGTCCTGAACCTCACGGGGCCCCGGTCGGGGCCCCGTGCGCGGGCACGCTAGCGTGGGCCGGAGAAGCCGTCCCCGGCGCCCGGGCGCCGGGCGTCCTCGCATCGAAGGGTTGAGACATGCTTCGTTGGCCATTCGCCGAGACGACGCTCACCGCAGGCGACCTCACGGCGCAGCGCTGGGACCCGGCCCGCGACGCCGGGCCGCTGTGGGAGGCGCTGGCCTTCCCCGAGGTCTGGGGCTCGGCGCCCCGCGGCATGCCGGACGGGCCCGACGACCTCGCCGCCAGACTCGCCCAGCGGGAGGGTGGCCCCGAGCGCATCACATGGACGGTCAGCCTCGACGGCGAGGTCATCGGCACCTCCAGCCACTTCCGCCGCGGGGAGTGCGTCGAACTGGGCGCCACCTATCTGTCGCCGCGTGTCTGGGGCACCGGCCTGCACCTGCGCCTGGTGCGTCTCATGATCCACGAGGCCCGCGCGAACGACTGCTCCGGCGTCGTCATGCGCGCCGACGACACCGACGAACGCGCGAACAAGGCGATCCAGAAGCTCGGCTTCGTCTTCGTCCACAAGTCGGCCGAGCAGTCGCTGCGCGCCGACGGCACCCGTCGCATCGCCCGGGTCTACCGGCTCGACAACGACGAGGTCATCTGAGCCGGTCCGCGCCGGACCCCGACGCCGCGGCGCCACCGCCCGCCGGTGAGGGGCGCCCCGCTGCCCCGATCATTCCGCCGTCCGGGGCGGCCCGCGGCGGCCTCAGGCCCGCGCCGCACCGGCCCGGGCGGACGACGTCCTCTTGGCGGTCCTGCGGCCCGCCGTCCTCTCGGCCCCGCGCAGCCGGGCCCGGGCGCGCAGCTGGGACGCCGTGGGGGCCCCGGGGCGCGGCGGCAGCGGCGCCGCGTCGGGATCGGGCCGGACGTACCTCGCGAGATAGCGGCCGGTGTGGGAGTCGGCGCAGCTGGCGACCTGCTCGGGCGTGCCCTGGGCGACGACCGTGCCGCCGCGGCTGCCGCCCTCGGGGCCCAGGTCGATGACCCAGTCCGCGGTCTTGACGACGTCGAGGTTGTGCTCGATGACGACGACCGTGTTGCCGGCGTCGACGAGCCTGCCGAGCACCGCCAGGAGCTTGCGGATGTCCTCGAAGTGCAGGCCCGTGGTGGGCTCGTCGAGGACGTAGAGGGTGCGACCGGTGGAGCGTTTCTGCAGCTCGGCGGCGAGCTTGACGCGCTGGGCCTCGCCGCCGGACAGCGTCGTGGCCGGCTGGCCCAGCCGCACGTAGCCGAGCCCGACCTCGACGAGGGTGGCGAGATGGCGGTGGATCGAGCCGATCGGCTCGAAGAACTCGGCGGCCTCCTCGATGGGCATGTCGAGCACCTGCGCGATCGACTTGCCCTTGTAGTGCACCTCGAGCGTCTCGCGGTTGTAACGGGCGCCGTTGCAGACCTCGCACGGCACGTAGACGTCGGGCAGGAAGTTCATCTCGATCGTGATGGTGCCGTCGCCGTAGCAGTTCTCGCAGCGCCCGCCCTTGACGTTGAAGCTGAAGCGGCCCGGCCGGTAGCCGCGCATCTTCGCCTCGGGCGTCTGGGCGAACAACTGCCGGATCTTGTCGAAGACTCCGGTGTAGGTGGCCGGGTTGGAGCGCGGCGTGCGCCCGATCGGCGTCTGGTCGACGTGGATGACCTTGTCGATGTGCTCGACGCCGGTGATCGAGTGGTGCCTCCCGGGCACCGCCTTGGCGCTGTAGAGGCGCTTGGCGAGCGCCGTGTAGAGGATCTGGTTGACGAGCGTGGACTTGCCCGAGCCGGAGACGCCGGTGACGGCGATGAGCTGGCCGAGCGGGAAGCCCACGTCGATGCCGCGCAGATTGTTGGCGGCGGCCCCGTGCACCGTGATCGCGGCGCCGTTGGGGGCGTGGCGCCGGGCCGGCACCTCGATGCGCCGCCGGCCGGTGAGATAGGCGCCGGTGATCGAGCGCTCGCTGGCGAGGAGGTCGTCGACCGTGCCGTTCACGACGACCTCGCCGCCGTGCTCGCCGGCGCCGGGGCCGATGTCGACGACCCAGTCGGCCGAGCGGATCGTCTCCTCGTCGTGCTCGACGACGATGAGCGTGTTGCCGAGGTCGCGCAGGCGTCGCAGGGTCTCGAGGAGCCGCTCGTTGTCGCGCTGGTGCAGGCCGATGGAGGGCTCGTCGAGGACGTAGAGGACGCCGGTGAGGCCCGAGCCGATCTGCGTGGCCAGGCGGATGCGCTGCGCCTCGCCGCCCGACAGCGTGCTGGCCGAACGGGCCAGGGTGAGGTAGTCGAGACCGACGTCGACGAGGAAGCGCAGGCGCTCGCGGATCTCCTTGACGACCCGGGCGGCGATCCGGGCCTCGCGCTCGGACAGCTCCATCGCCTCGAGGACCCCGAGGACCTCGCCGATCGACAGCCCGCACAGCTCGGCGATGGAGCGCCCGTCCATCGTGACGGCCAGCGAGGCGGGCTTGAGGCGGGCGCCGCCGCAGGCCGGGCAGGGGATCTCGCGCAGATAGGCGCCCCAGCGGTCGCGGGCCGCATCGGTCTCCGCCTCGTCGTAGCGCCGACGCACGTAGGGCAGAACACCCTCGTACTTCTGCGTGTAGGTGCGCACACGCCCGAAGCGGTTGCGGAAGGTCACGTAGACCGGGTCGTCGTGGCCCTTGAGGATGAAGCCGCGGACCGTGGAGGGCAGCTCCTCCCAGGGGGTGTCGACGCTGAAGCCCTCGGTGGCGGCCATCGCCTCGAAGACGTGGTCGTAGTGGCGCTTGACCATCGCCGAGGCCCACGGCGCGATGGCGCCGGCGGCCAGCGAGAGCGTCTCGTCGGGCACGACGAGGGCCGGGTCGACCTCGAGCTGGGTGCCCAGCCCGGTGCAGCTCGGGCAGGCGCCCCACGGCGAGTTGAAGCTGAACTGGCGCGGCTCGAGCTCGTCCATCTCGAGGTCGTGGCCGTTGGGGCAGGCCATCCGCTCGCTGAACCGGCGACGGCGGTGCGGCTCGTCGGCCCCGCGGTCGACGAAGTCGATGACGACGAGGCCCTTCGCCAAGGCGAGGGCGGTCTCGACGGAGTCGGTGATGCGCCCGGCGGCGCCGGCCTTGACGACGACGCGGTCGATGATGACGTCGATGTCGTGCTTGCGCCTCTTGTCGAGTGCCGGCGGCGCGGACAGCGGGTGCTGCTCGCCGTCGACGAGGACCCGGGCGTAGCCGTCGGCGGCGAGCTCGCGGAAGAGGTCGACGTACTCGCCCTTGCGGCCCCGCACGACCGGGGCGAGGATCTGGAATCGCGTGCCCGGCTCGAGACCCATGAGACGGTCGACGATCTGCTGGGGCGTCTGGCGGGCGATGGGCTCGCCGCACGTCGGGCAGTGCGGACGGCCGATGCGGGCGTAGAGCAGCCGCAGGTAGTCGTAGACCTCGGTGATGGTGCCGACCGTGGAGCGCGGGTTGTTGCTCGTGGACTTCTGGTCGATCGAGACGGCGGGCGACAGGCCCTCGATGAAGTCGACGGCCGGCTTGTCCATCTGGCCGAGGAACTGGCGGGCGTAGGAGCTCAGCGACTCGACGTAGCGGCGCTGGCCCTCGGCGAAGATCGTGTCGAAGGCCAGGGAGGACTTGCCCGAGCCCGACAGGCCGGTGAACACGACCAGCCGCCCCCGCGGGATGTCGAGGCTGATGTTGCGCAGGTTGTGCTCCCGCGCGCCACGGATCACGAGCTCGTCATTCACGGCCCCCATGGTAGGGGCGGGCACGGGCTTTTCCCCGCCGCCGGGGCGGGCGCGGACGACCGCGTCCGGCCCAGCCGCCGAGGGCTCCGCCGCAGTGTCACCGGGCTCCCGCCGGGAGGGTACGGTTTCCCCAGACGCCGATGGGTTCGGCCGCCCGCGCCGCACCGGCGCGCGGGACCGCCGCGGGACGGAGCAGGAGGGGGTGCGACGATGCCATCACTGGACGACCAGCGGGCCCTGCTCGGGGCGGACGACATCCGCCTGGTCCGTCGGCGCAAGCTCGAGGCGACCCAGCAGCTCCTCGGCGACACGATCATGATCGAGGAGGACGCCTGGCACGAGCCGAGCGCGCTGCCGGGCTGGACGCGCGCCCATGTCGCCACGCACCTGGCGCGCAGCGCCGACGCCTTCTCCCGGCTGGCCGAGTCGGCGCCCTACGGGGTGGGCATGCCCCTCTACCTGTCGGACCGCGACCGCTTCACCGACATCGAGCGCGGCGCCGAGCGGCGGGCCCTCGATCTGCAGATCGACCTGGACACCTCGGCGGGCCGGCTGCACCGCAGCTTCGACAAGATCGACGCCTTCCCCGGTGCGGAGTTCGTCGACCTGGGCGGCGGTCGCCTGCTGCGCCTCGAACTGCTGCCGCTGGCCCGCCTGCGCGAGGTGCTGCTGCACCACGTCGACCTCGACTGCGGCTTCGCGATCACCGACGCCGACGACGACATCGCCCGCTGGGTGCTGGGGTGGACCTGCTACTGGCTCACCGACGACGAGAGCCTGCCGGCGCTCCAGGTGGAATCGACCTCGGGCTTCCACGCGAGGCTCGGCGCGCGGGGCCGCCCCACCCCGGTCGGCGGCGGCGACACCCTGCTGCTCGGCTGGCTGACCGGGCGGCTGCCCGCCGGCCACCCCGCACTGGACGAACTGCCCGGACTACCGGAAGGATGGCGAGCATGACCGTCAGCATCGAGACCCTCGTCGTGGGCCCCCTGGAGAACAACGCGTATCTGCTGACCGACACGACCGGCCACCATGTGCTGGTCGATGCGGCGGACGAGGCCGACCGCCTCCTCGAGTGGATCGGGGGGCGCCGCATCGACACGATCGTCACGACCCACCGCCACCGGGACCACATCGGCGCCCTGGCCCGGATGGCCGCCGCCACCGGCGCCGCGCTCCGCGCCGGGGCCCCGGACGTCGCCGCGATCGCGTCCCGGACCGGTGTCGAGCCGACCGGGGTCTGGGACGGCGACGCCGTCGCCGTCGGCGCCGACCGGCTCGAGGTCATCGGCCTCGTCGGCCACACGCCCGGCTCGATCGCGCTCGTCGCGCCGACCGAGCCGGCCGCGACCCTCCTCACCGGCGACTCGCTGTTCCCCGGCGGTGTCGGCAGGACCACCTCGCCGGCCGACTTCGACAGCCTCCACCGCGACGTCACGACGAAGCTCTTCGCCCGCTTCGGCGACGAGGTCCGCGTCCTGCCCGGCCATGGCGCGCCCACCACCCTGGGCGCCGAGCGCCCCCACCTCGACGAGTGGCGCGTCCGCGGCTGGTGACCACGCGCGCGGCCCCGGCGAGGGTGCGCGTCCCCGCCGGGCGGGCCGGCCGTCCGGCACCGGTCCGCCGCCCGCGCGACGATCCTCCCCGGAGAACCCCCGGGACGCCGCCCGGTCAGCTCCACTGGTCCTGGGTCGCCTCGAAGCGGGCCCGGTCCTTGGCCAGCCGCTCGGCCTTGGCCCGCGCGACGGCTCGGCGGTCGTGGCGGATCCGGGCGACGCTCACGACGGCCGTCACCCCGAGGATCCCGACGATGACGAGCAGGGACACCGAGGTGGGGATCTCGCCGTCGAAACCGAGCCGGGCGTCCAGGCCGTAGTGGTGCATCGCGTGGAGCACGAGCTTGACGCCGATGAAGGCGAGCAGCACCGACAGGCCGATCGGCAGGTAGACGAGGCGGTTGAGCAGGTCGCCGAGCAGGAAGTACAGCTGGCGCAGCCCCATGAGGGCGAAGACGTTCGCGGTGAACACGATGTACGGCTGCTGGGTGAGGCCGAAGATCGCCGGGATGGAGTCGAGGGCGAACATCACGTCGGTGGAGCCGAGGGCCACGATGACGAAGAACAGGCTCGTGGCGAGGAGTCTGCCGTCGACGCGGACGAACACCTTGTCCTCGTCGAATGCGTTGCTCGAGGGGATGACCCTCTTCACCCAGCGCATGAGCCTCCCCTCGGTGGCGTCGTCGGCGTCGTCGTCCGTGTCGTGGTGGCGGTAGTCCCGCACGAGGTCGATGGCGGCGTGGATGAGCCAGGCGCCGAAGAGGAAGAACACCCACGCCAGACGCGAGATGAGCGTGGCGCCCAGGGCGATGAAGAGGCCCCGGAGGAGCAGGGCCAGCATGATGCCGACGAGCAGGCCGAACTGCTGGCACTCGCGCGGCACCCTCATCCTGCGCATGATGATGAGGAAGATGAACAGGTTGTCGAGCGAGAGGCTGTACTCGGTGAGCCAGCCGGCGAAGAACTCGCCCGAGTGCGTGCCGCCGGCGAAGAAGTGCAGGCACAGCCCGAACACGGCGGCCAGGCCCACGTAGACGCCGATGCAGGCCACGCACTCGCGCACGCTCGGCACGTGCGGGTGCCGGGCCATGAGCACGGCGTCGACGACGAGCACGGCCAGCATGACGACGATGGTGATGATCCAGGTGAGCACGGAGACGTGCATGTCGGGGCCTCCACGAAGACGACGAACGTTCCACGGGATGAGGTCTCTTCCCTCCGCTCAGGAACGCGGAGTGCAGCGCCGGATGCCCTGGCACCGTACTGACGACCACTGCACGAGTGGAGTACTCCCCTCAACGGGACCAATTGTGTCACCTGTCCGGCGGACCGTCCCGGGGCCCGTCCGGATTCGCCGCGGTGAGGGTCCGTGCTCAGCGGTTCGCCTCGACCATGGCGCGCAGCTCGCGCTTGAGCTCGCCGATCTCGTCGCGCAGCCTGGCGGCCACCTCGAACTGCAGGTCGGCGGCGGCCGTGCGCATCTGCTCGGTGAGCTCGCCGATGAGCCCGGCCAGTTCAGTGGCCGGCATCGCCGTGGCGTCGGCGGCCCGCGCCGAGCCGGGCGGCAGCGGCGCGGGCCGCCGGCCCCTGGACTGGGTGGACGCCATGAGTCGGTCGGTGTCGGCGCCCTCGCGGGCGAGCATGTCGGTGATGTCGGCGATCTTCTTGCGCAGGGGCTGCGGGTCGATGCCGTGCTCGGTGTTCCAGGCCAGCTGGATCGCCCGGCGGCGGTTCGTCTCGTTGATGGCGGACTCCATCGACGGGGTGATCTCGTCGGCGTACATGTGCACCTGGCCGGAGACGTTGCGCGCGGCCCGGCCGATCGTCTGGATGAGCGAGCGCTCCGAGCGCAGGAAGCCCTCCTTGTCGGCGTCGAGGATCGCCACGAGCGAGACCTCGGGCAGGTCGAGGCCCTCGCGCAGCAGGTTGATGCCGACGAGCACGTCGTACTCGCCGGTGCGCAGCTCGCGCAGCAGCTCGACGCGCGTGAGCGTGTCGACCTCGCTGTGCAGGTAGCGGGTGCGCACGCCGTGCTCCAGGAAGTAGTCGGTGAGGTCCTCGGCCATCTTCTTGGTGAGCGTGGTGACGAGCACGCGCTCGTCGCGGGCGGCGCGCTCGCGGATCTCGCCGAGCAGGTCGTCGATCTGGCCGTGGGTGGGCTTGACGATGACCTCGGGGTCGACGAGGCCGGTGGGACGGATGATCTGCTCGACGACGCCGTGGGAGCGGGCCAGCTCGTAGGGGCCCGGCGTGGCCGAGGAGTAGATGGTCTGGCCGATGCGCTCGACGAACTCCTCGAAGCGCAGCGGCCGGTTGTCCATGGCGCTGGGCAGGCGGAAGCCGTGCTCGACGAGGGTGCGCTTGCGGCTCATGTCGCCCTCGAACATCGCGCCGATCTGCGGCACCGTGACGTGCGACTCGTCGATGACGAGCACGAAGTCCTCGGGGAAGTAGTCGAGCAGGCAGTTCGGCGGGCTGCCCGGACCGCGCCCGTCGATGTGCCGGGAGTAGTTCTCGATGCCGGCGCAGGTGCCGACCTGGCGCATCATCTCGATGTCGTAGGTGGTGCGCATGCGCAGCCGCTGGGCCTCGAGGCCCCTGCCGTCGCCCTCGAGCTCGGACAGGCGCTCGGACAGCTCGGCCTCGATCGAGGCGATGGCGCGCTCCATGCGCTCCGGGCCGGCGACGTAGTGGGAGGCCGGGAAGACGTGCACCTGCCGGTCCTCGGTGAGGACCTCGCCGGTGAAGGGGTGCAGCGTCGTGAGGGCGTCGATCTCGTCGCCGAAGAACTCCACGCGCAGGGCGTTCTCCTCGTACATGGGGAAGATCTCGAGCGTGTCGCCGCGCACCCGGAAGGTGCCGCGGGCGGCGGACACGTCGTTGCGGACGTACTGCATCTCGACGAGCCGGCGCAGCAGCTCGGTGCGCTCCCACTCGTCGCCCACGGCGAGGGTGACCATGCGGTCGACGTACTCCTGCGGGGTGCCCAGGCCGTAGATGGCGCTCACCGTGGCGACCACGATGACATCGCGCCTGGTGAGCAGCGAGTTCGTCGCGGAATGGCGCAGCCGCTCGACCTCCTCGTCGAGGCTGGAGTCCTTCTCGATGTAGGTGTCCGTCTGGGGGATGTAGGCCTCGGGCTGGTAGTAGTCGTAGTAGCTCACGAAGTACTCGACGGCGTTGTCGGGGAAGAAGCCGCGCAGCTCGGTGGCGTACTGGGCGGCCAGCGTCTTGTTGGGCTGCATGACGAGCATCGGCCGCTGGAGGCGCTCGGCGAGCCAGGCGATGGTGGCGGTCTTGCCCGTGCCGGTGGCGCCCAGCAGGACGACATCCTGCTCCCCCGCCCTGATCCGCCGCTCGAGCTCGTCGATCGCTGCCGGCTGGTCGCCCGAGGGCTCGAAGTCGGCCTTCACGGCGAACGGGGCCACGGTGCGGGTGATCGAGGAGACGGGGCGCATGCTCCGAGCCTATGCGCGCCCACCGACGCTCCACGGCGCCTGCGGACCGATCGGCCGCGGCCGCGGGGGGCCGGTCCGCTCTCCGCCGCCCCGCCCGGGCGCTTCAGCCGCGCAACGAGCTCAGTTCGTCGCGCAGATTGGCGCGGGCCCGAGCGCCCCACAGCTCCCGGCCGGTCGTGGTCGCGTACCGGTGGGCGCCGAGCAGGTCCTCGACGACGGCGCGGCGGGCCGCCCGCCAGCCTCCTGGAGGCCGGGCGGGTCGTCGAGAGCGGGCTGCTCGGCGCGCAGCTGGGCCACCGACTCGCGGTAGCGCTCCGGCGGGGCGCCGAGCACGGCCAGGTCGGCGTCGCAGACCCGGGCGCCCGGGCCGTCGCCCGCGGCCGGCCGGTGGTGCTCGGTGAGCGCCACGAGCCGGGCGACCTCCGCCGCCTCGGCCCCGGACCATCCGGCGGCGGGCAGCCAGCGGAGGGCCAGGGCGGCCGAGGCCCGCTCGTCCTCGCCCGGGCGTCCGTGCTGCACGGCGTCGTGGAACCAGAGGGCCAGCCGTTCGGCGCGGGTGCACCCGAGCAGCTCGCCCGCGGCGAGGACCTCCGCCAGGTGCTGCGGACCGTGGTAGCGCCTCCGCGGCTCCTCCCACAGCCCCAGCAGGCGGACCCCCACCTCGGGCCGGGTCGGCCAGTCCTCGGCCCAGCGCCGCGCCAGGCTCACCACAGCCGCACCGCCCAGCCGGCCAGGGCTGCCAGGGCGTCCGCGACGAGGAGGCTGGCCAGGGTGCCGATGATGAAGTGCTCGGCCACCTCGCCGCTGCGGGCCCCGCGGATCTCGGGGAAGCGGGCGAAGGCCTTCACCGCCACGGTGACGGCCACCAGCGAGGGCTGGCCGGCCAGGAGCGCCCCGAACACGGTGGCGCGCTCGAGCATGCCGATCCACCGGCCCCCGCGCAGTACCCCGTCGGCTTCGGGCCGCGGGCGGTCGTCCCCCTCGGGGCCGCCCCGCGGCCCGTCGACGCGCCGCAGCAGCCCCTCGACGAGCGGGCAGCCGCCGAACACCGCGACCGCTCCGAGCGCGCAGGCCACGAGGAGGCGCAGGAGATCCATCAGCACCGGGTTCATGCCTCCACCGTAGGGGGGCCCGCCGACACTCCCATGGCCTCGGCGAGCCGATCGGTCGCGAGGGCCAGGCCGGCCGCGACCTCCCGGTGGTGCGCGGCGCGCAGTCGCTGGCCGACCGCCTGCGGGCTGATGCCGAGCCCGGCGGCCGCCTGCGACTGGGTGAGCCCGGAGTCCACGAGGTCGACCACCTGCCAACCCGCCCGGCTGCGACGGCGCACCAGGGCGGCGACGAGGGCGAGCACCGTCTGTGCCTCGTCGACCGGCCGATCGACGCCGGCCCCGGCCGCGACGAGCCGCGGGGAGTCCGGCCCGGCCCGGCCGACGGCCCGTCGGGCGGCCAGGTAGGCGGGGCCGCGGGCGGCTCGCGTGAAGTCCGGCAGGGGCGTCTCGACCGCGCCGACGCCGACGCCGATGTGCCAGTCCCCCAGACGCAGCAGCACGAGCACGGCGTCGATGATCGCGCCCGGATCGGCGCTGAGCCCCTGGATCTCGTCGCCGGCGGTGCGTTCGAAGCCGAGCCGGAATCCGTCGGCCAGCGGCTCCAGCGCGGCGAGGGCCGCCGGCACCCGGTCCGGCCCGCTGCGGCTCGCGCGCTGGTCGGCGGTCACCACGGCCCAGCGGCCGGTCCCCTCCTCACCCATGACCACATTCAAGCCCATGAGCTTGATCAGATCAAGTAAAGTGTACAGCCTTTGTCTGCCCGGGGATGCCCGGCTACCGCCCCGGACGGCAGCGCGCCGCGCCGGGGACGACGACCTCGTCCCACATCAGGTCGACCTGGGCGCGCATGGCCGCCGGGGTGCCGGAGTTGTCGATGACGGTCCCGGCCACGGCCAGGCGCTCGGCGCGCGAGGCCTGCGCGCCGATGCGCGCCAGGGCCTGCTCGCGGCTCATGCCGTCGCGGGCCATGAGTCTGGCGAGCTGCGTCTCGACCGGCGCATCGACGACGACGAGATGGTCGAAGTCGTGGGCGCGGCCCGTCTCGACGAGCAGCGGGATGTCGTGCATCACCACCGCCCCGTCGGGCGCGGCGTCCTGCACGGCGTCGGCCGCCGCGGTGACGAGCGGGTGCGTGATCGCGTCCAGCCGGGTGCGCGCGGCCCTGTCGGCGAAGACGACGGCCGCGAGCGCCGCCCGGTCGAGCGAGCCGTCGGGGGCCAGGACGGATGCCCCGAAGGCCCCGACGAGGGCCCGCAGTCCGGGCGTCCCCGGCTCGACGACCCGCCGGGCGAGCAGGTCGTAGTCGATGTGCACCGCCCCGTGCTCGACGAGCATGGCGGCGACGGCGCTCTTGCCCGAGGCGATGCCGCCGGTGAGGCCGAGCGTGAAGACCCGGCCCACCGGAGGGCCGGGGGCCCCGGGATCGGCGGTCGGCACGGCCGTCAGGCCTCGAGGCGGCCCAGGGCGTCGAGGGCTATCGTCAGGGCGGTGCCCCTCGAGCCGCGCCCCCAGTCGCGCTCGTCGTGGCCGTTCTCGGGGTCGGCGAGCGTGTCGGCGGTGTAGAAGAGCTGGGCGAAGCGCGCCCCGCGCAGCGCGGCGGAGGCCGCCATCGCCGAGCACTCCATGTCGACGACGGCGCAGCCCTCGGACCGGCGACGGTTCAGCATGGCCCTGGTCTCGCGGTAGAAGGCGTCGTTGGTCCACACGGCCGCATCGCTGACCCGGTATCCGGCGGCCTCGACGGCCCGCCCGATGACGGCGCGCAGGTCCGCGTCGATGTCGATCCACCGGCTCGCCGGCAGGTACTGGAAGCTCGTGCCCTCGCCGCGCAGCGCTCTGGCCGGGACGACGAACTCGCCGACCTCCAGCGGTTCGAGCGCCCCGCACGAGCCGACGGCGATGGCGCTGCGGACGCCGTGCCGGAAGAGCACGTCGGTGTTCATGACGGCGGCCGGGGCGCCCAGCGGCATCATGAGGATCGCGAAGTCGCCGCGGGCGTCGTGGCCGCGGTAGACCGGGTAGTGGTTGCCGATCTGCTGGAGCGTCTCGATGACCGGGAGGCGCTCGGCGGCGGCGTACTGGTCGACGACCTCGCCGAGGAAGGCGAGGACGGCGCGGCTCGGGTACAGATCGGCCGGGATGGACTCGGCCTCGCCGATGAGATCGCTCGAGTCGTCGTCGCGCTCGATGACGGGCAGCTCGTGGGTGTGCAGCATGATGTCCTGGATCCGGCCGGCTCGACGCGCGGCCTCGTGGTGTGCGGGGCTGGGGCGCCGGGCGGTCGGCGGGGACCTCCCGGCAGGGCGGAGGCCCCGGCCCGGGAACGGGCCGGGGCCTCCGCCGTGACGACTGGCGCCGGCGGTGCGGCTCAGCGGCCGCCCGACAGCTTGTCGCGCAGGGCCTGCAGGGCCTCGTCGGAGGCCAGCGAGCCCTCGCCGGCGTTCTCGACGGGAGCGGCGGAGTAGCTCGTGCCGGCCTCGACGGCTGCCTGCTGGTCGGCCTCCTCGGCCTCGGCGGCCTGCTTCTTGAGGGCCAGCCAGCGGGCCTGGGCCTCGGCGTACTGGGCCTCCCAGGCCGCCTGCTGCTCCTCGTAGCCCGGCTTCCACTCGTTGGTCTCCGGATCGAAGCCCTCGGGGTAGATGTAGTTGCCGTTCTCGTCGTAGCTCGCGGTCATGCCGTACAGCGAGGGATCGAAGTCATCGGCGGCGATGTCGATGCCCTCGTTGGCCTGCTTCAGCGAGAGGCTGATGCGGCGGCGCTCGAGATCGATGTCGATGATCTTGACCATGACCTCGTCGTTGACCGAGACGACCTGCTCGGGGATCTCGACGTGGCGCTCGGCCAGCTCGGACACGTGGACCAGGCCCTCGATGCCCTCCTCGACGCGGACGAAGGCGCCGAACGGGACGAGCTTGGTGACCTTGCCCGGCACGATTTCACCGATCTGGTGGGTGCGGGCGAAGACCTGCCACGGATCCTCCTGCGTGGCCTTGAGCGACAGGGAGACGCGCTCGCGCTCCATGTCGACGTCGAGGACCTCGACGGTGACGGGCCGGCCGACCTCGACGACCTCGCTCGGGTGGTCGATGTGCTTCCAGGACAGCTCGGACACGTGGACCAGGCCGTCGACGCCGCCGAGATCGACGAAGGCGCCGAAGTTGACGATGGAGGAGACGACGCCCTTGCGGATCTGGCCCTTCTGCAGCTGCTGCAGGAAGTTGTGGCGGGTCTCGGACTGGGTCTGCTCGAGCCAGGCGCGGCGCGAGAGGACGACGTTGTTGCGGTTCTTGTCGAGCTCGATGATCTTGGCCTCGAGCTCCTGGCCCACGTATGGCTGCAGGTCGCGGACGCGGCGCATCTCGACGAGGGAGGCGGGCAGGAAGCCGCGCAGGCCGATGTCGACGATGAGACCGCCCTTGACGACCTCGATGACGGTGCCGGTGACGACGCCGTCCTCGTCCTTGATCTTCTCGATCGCGCCCCAGGCGCGCTCGTACTGGGCGCGCTTCTTGGAGAGGATGAGACGACCGTCCTTGTCCTCCTTCTGCTGGACGAGGGCCTCGATCTCGTCGCCGACGCTCACGACATCGAAGGGGTCGACATCGTGCTTGATGGAGAGTTCCTTGGACGGGATGACGCCTTCGGTCTTGTAGCCGATGTCGAGGAGAACCTCGTCGCGATCGACCTTGACGACGGTTCCGGTGACGATGTCGCCGTCGTTGAAGTACTTGATGGTGGCGTCGACTGCTGCCTCGAAGGCCTCAGCGGTGCCGATGTCGTCGATTGCGACGGCCTCAATGGAGGAGGTCATGTAGTTAGGGCTCCGATGGTGGATTGATCGAATTGCCGCCCCGTGCCTGCTGGTGCCCGCGATGGCGACGGAACCCGCCGGAGGAGGACCCGCGGTCGCCACCGAGGCGCCCACCGCGGACGCCGGGCCGCCGCAGCGGTCCGGCCCGCCGGTGACGACGCCGCGCCCTCTGTCCGGCGCGGCGCACACGGCGCTCCGCCAAGTCTAGGCGCCGGACGCTGCGGCGGGCAACCTGCGCCCGTCCCGGTCGGGGCCGGGGACCGCCGGGGGTCAGCGCCGCGGCTCTCGGCCAGCGGCTTGCCCGTCTCCAGGGTCATGAGCCGGGCGAAGTCCTCGCCGCGGCGGGGTGACCTCCTCGAAGGCGGCGCGCAGCAGCTCGGCGCGCTCCCGGGCGGCGGTGCGCCGCCAGGCGTCCTGGGCCCGGACGGCGGCGTCGAGGGCGGCCAGGCCCTGGGCGGGATCGGCCTCGGCCACGGAGGCCAGGACGGAGTCGTCGGCGGGGTTCGTCACCTCGAAGGGGCCGGCCGCGCCGGCGACCGGGCGGCCGTCGATGATCAGTGCACGAGGGGTGTCCGCGGGGATCGAACGCGGAGCCCCGGGATCGGGCGGAGCCATGGCTCCACGGTGGCCCGGTGCACGCGGGCGGGGACCGGCGCCTGCGCTGTTAGGCTTGGCCGCGGCGCCGCCTCACCCCGGGCGGCTGAACGGAGGGTTCTCGTGAAGAAGACTACGAAGCGCCGACTCGGCGTGGGCATCCCGCTGCTCATCGTCGTCCTCGTCGCCGCCTACCTCGGCTGGCGCTGGTACCGGATGCGGCCCTCCGACTACGAGCAGAGGATCCCGGTCTACCCGGCCTCCTCCAGCGCGGAGCCCAGCCCGGCCGGTGACGTGCCCGAGGGCTGCGCCTCCGACCCGTCGCCGATCGTGGGCACCCACATCACGTTCGACGGGCACACCGAGTCCCTGAGCCTGCTCTCGCTCGGCCTCGACGCCGAGGGCCTGCCCGGCACCCCACCGGGCAACGAGGGCTACACCGTCGCCTGGTGGAACGGCGGCCCGGCCGTCGGCTCCGCTCAGGGCAAGGCCGTCCTCACCTCGCACACCTTCCGCTACGGCGGCGCGCTCGGCAACGACCTCAACGACGGCATGCTGAAGACCGGCGACGTCATCCGGATCAGCGACGACGCGGGCGACACGGTCTGCTACCGCTTCACCAACGCGCTCAAGATCTACGTCGACACCTACGACCCCGACTCGGACGTCCTCTACGACAACGGCGGCGACCCGAAGATCGTCATCGTCGTCTGCTCGGACTACCCCTCCGACGGCGGAGACCCCCAGGCCCGCGTCCTCTACTACGCCGACCTGGTGCGGGCGGCCTGACGACTCAGTCCGCAGGCAGGTCCGCGACGGCCCCGTCGTAGGCGGCCCGCAGCGCCCCGGGGTCGACGCGGTGGGCGGCGAGCGCGCAGCCGTCGCCGCGGCCGTTGAGGGCGATGCCCTCGTCGGCCCAGTGCTCCAGCGCCCGGCGCCACGGCCCGAGCGTGCCGCGGGCGTCGACGACCCGCCACCAGGGCACCGCCGCGCCGGCGACGGACATGATCCGGCCCACCCGGCGCGGCCCGGCGCCCACGAGGGCCGCGATGTCGCCGTAGGTCGCGACCGAGCCGGGCGGGATGCACTCGACCGCGCGGAGCACGCGCTCGACGAGCAGTTCCTCGTCCATCCCCGGCACCGCTCAGTGGGCCGCGTCGTTCCAGCTGCGGCCGTAGCCGAACGAGACCGACAGCGGCACCTTCAGCTCGACGGCGTGCTCCATCGCGTCGGAGACGATCGCCTCGACCCGTTCGTGCTCGCCGGGGGCGATCTCGAGGAGGAGCTCGTCGTGGATCTGCAGCAGCATGCGGCTGGCCAGCCCGGACTCGGCGAGGGCCCTCTCGACCGTGAGCATGGCCACCTTGATGATGTCGGCGGCGGTGCCCTGGATGGGCGCGTTGAGCGCCATGCGCTCGGCCATCTCGCGGCGCTGCCGGCTGGACGAGTTGAGGTCGGGAAGGTAGCGGCGCCGGCCCATGATCGTCTGCGTGTAGCCCTGGGAGCGGGCCCGTTCGACGACCTCGGACAGGTAGTCGCGCACCGAGCCGAAGGTCGTGAAGTAGTCGTCCATGAGGGCCCTCGCCTCGGACACCGGGACGCCGAGCCTGCTCGACAGACCGTAGGCCGACAGCCCGTAGGCCAGGCCGTAGTTCATCTGCTTGACGCTGGCGCGCTGGGCCGCGGTGACCTCCTCGACCGGCACGCCGAAGACGTGCGAGGCGGTGACGGTGTGGAAGTCGACGCCCGAGGCGAAGGCCTCGATGAGCGCCTCGTCGCCGGAGACGTCGGCCATGACGCGCATCTCGATCTGGGAGTAGTCGGCGCTCATGAGCGCCTCGTAGCCCCTGCCGGCGACGAAGCCGTCGCGGATGCGGCGGCCCTCGGGGGTGCGGATCGGGATGTTCTGGAGATTCGGCTCGGTGCTCGACAGCCGGCCGGTGCCCGCGACGGTCTGCAGATAGGTGGTGTGGATGCGCCCGTCGTCGCCGACCGCCTTGGCGAGGGAGTCGACGATCTGGCGCAGCTTGATGGCGTCGCGGTGGGCGAGCAGGTGCGCGAGGAAGGGGTGGTTCGTCCTCGCGTACAGGCCCTCGAGCGCGGCGGCGTCGGTGGTCCAGCCGCTCTTGGTGCGCTTGGTGCGGGGCATGTCGAGCTGCTCGAACAGGACGCTCTGGAGCTGCTTCGGCGAGCTCAGGTTGATCTCGCGGCCGATCTCGGCGTAGGCCGCGGACTGCGCGCTGCGCACCCGGGCGTCGAAGCCGTCGTGCAGATCGGCGAGGACGTCCTCGTCGACGGCGACGCCGCGCTCCTCCATGGTGGCCAGCACCCTCTGCAGCGGCAGTTCGAGCTCGCGCAGCAGGCCGAGCTGGCCGGTCCTCTCGAGCTCGGCGTCGAGGGCGGGGGCGAGCAGGCCCACGGCGCGGGCGCGCACCATGGCCGCATGGCCGGCCGTTCCCCCCGTGCCGTCGTCGAGGTCGAGGGCGGCCTGGGCCCCCTCCTGCCCGTCCGTCTCGAGGGCGAGGCCCAGATGGCGTTCGACGAGCTCTGCGAGCTCGTAGCGGCGCTGGTCGGGGCGCATGAGGTAGGCGGCGAGCTGGGTGTCGCTGACGAGTCCGTCGAGCCCGAGGCCGCGCGCGGCCAGGGCGATCATCGGGCCCTTCGCGTCGTGCACGGCCTTGGGCGCCCCCGGATCGGCCAGCCACGAGGCGAGCGCGGCGTCGTCGGCGGCGTCCAGGGAGCCGGGCTCGATGACGCTCGACGGCTCGGCGAA
>ERZ773070.211-NODE-211-length-44532-cov-10.764597_pt1 | contig 44532 bp, 34 predicted proteins | sample MGYA00580618_ERZ773070 | MGnify/ENA primary metagenome ERZ773070 (study PRJEB29015, sample SAMEA2738023) | human oral metagenome | biome: human oral; feature: human-associated habitat; material: dental | place: China | collected 2019 ...
CCAGCGATGCCTTCATGGCGATACCGCTGGGGTATCTGCGCTACGAGCAGCGCCCCTGGTGGTTCATGACCGTGCGTATGAGCTTCGTAGGCGCCACGATCTTCTTGACCCTAGGGGCATTCTATGTCTTGCCCTACCTCGCCGAGCTCTTCCCCAGCGTCTTCGGAGGCTTGGAGCCTAGAGCCCATGCGCTCAGCTACATCTTTGGGATCAACCTCGTGAGCAATGCCCTGCAGTTCGTCCTCCTCCTACCTACCCTGCGGAAGGCTAGGGGGAAGTTCGACGGCACACTCCTACGCTCCATGCTCCGCTACGCCCTACCGATGCTCCTCCTTGGGCTGGCGGGCAACTTCAATAACCAAGCCGACAAGATCCTCTTCCCCCTCCTCTTCGAGGACAGCCGCGCGGCACACACCCAGCTCGGGATCTATGGAGCCTGCTACAAGCTCGCTGTCGTCATGGTACTCTTCACCCAAGCCTTCCGCTATGCCTATGACCCCTTTATCTTCGCAGAGAAGAAGAAGGGAGAGGAGGCCGCTCGCTCGGCCTACTCCTCGGCGATGACCTACTATGTGCTCTTCACCTACTTCATCTTCCTGGTGGTGATGGCCTATATGGAGATCCTCAAGCTACTCATTGAACCCACCTATTACCCTGGACTCGTCGTGGTGCCGTGGATCATGGCTGGCCAACTGATGTTCGGCATCTACTTCAACCTCTCCCTCTGGTACAAGGTCACCGACCGCACCCACTGGGGCACCATCCTCTCGATCTTCGGGTGCGTCTTAACCGTAGCGATCATCGTCCTCTTAGCTCCCCGCTATGGCTTCATGGCTTGTGCTTGGGCCTCTGTCGTAGCTAACGGAGGGGTGATGCTGGTATCTTACTTCCTAGGTCAGCACTATTATCCCGTGCAATATCAGCTCAAGAAGCTCATGGGCTATACCCTCCTGACCGTCCTACTCTATGGGATGATGACCTTCGGGGCAACGAGCTTCGCAGGACTACCGCTCCTTCAGCTGTCGATCAATAGCCTCCTGCTCCTGCTCTTCGTGGGCATCGTCCTGCGCCTAGAGGTACCCAGCTCGGCTATCAGTATGCTCCGACAGAAGCTCCGCAGACGCTAGGCTGTCTATGGCACGAAGGCTCGCTCTCCTACTCCTCCTACTTAGCGTCATCCTCCCCGCAGAGGCTCGCTGGGTACGTATCGCCATAGAGCGAACGGGGCTCTATGTGCTTACCGAGAGCCAGCTCCGAGCCTGGGGCTTTGCCGATCCGAAGCGTGTCGGCGTCTATGGCACTGGCGGAGCGATGCTCCCAGAGGATCTAAGCCTACTCCGTGGAAGACACCTTAGCCAGACCCCTATCTATATAGTCGGAGACAAGCGTTACTTCTTCGCCCAAGGGACGACTCGCTGGGTATATCTCCCAGAGAAGGACTTCTTCAGCCACGAGACCAATCCCTACACCCGCACTGCCTACTACCTCCTCTCGGATGAGGCCGAGCCCGAGGTGATGCAGGACGTTCGTCTAGCTACATCTACCTCCTCTCCCTCCCGTGAATCCAGCACCTACACTGCCTGCTACCTGCACGAAGAGGATACTTATACCCCATCCAACACAGGGCGTCATCTCTTCGGCGAAGATCTCACTCGCACACCACAGCTGACCCTATCCCTCCCTCAGGATCTGCAGGCTACCGCCCTTCGGGTACGCTTAGCCTATATGGCCTATCCCCAAGCAGAGGATGCTCGACTTAGCCTTAGCCTAGGAGGAAAGCACCTCCTACAGTCAACCCTCTCGCTGGAAGAGATGCGGGAGCGTATGCCTGCTGGAGGCTACCACGTCTACGGACGCAGGAAAATCACTGATCCAAGTACCCTCACTCCCCTCACGCCCAGGGAAGCTCCTCAACTGACGCTCAGCTATGAGACCCCGAAGACCCTAGCTCGCCTCGACTACCTCGAAGCCAACCTCACCGCTCCACTCACTTATAGCGGAAAGGGACAACTACTCTTCACCCGAAGGAGCACCGCAGGCAAGGAACAGAGCTTCCACCTAACCGCCCCAGCGGAGACACAGATCTTCCGAGTGGATGATCTACAGGCTACGCAGCATCTCGCCGACAAGGGAACCGTCACCACCGCCCCTAGCCCAACACCTCCTCTCTTCCTAGCCCTCCAGCTCTCCGAAGCCTATAGTCCCACCTTCGTGCGAGAGGAGGAAGCTCCACACCTGCTACAAGAGTCGCCCGCCGTCGATCTCTTCATCATCACGACCGAAGCCCTTCGCCTCGAAGCAGAGCGTCTAGCCTCCTACTATCGGGGTATCGGCAAGGATGTCCTCGTAGCGACCCAACAGCAGCTCTTCAATGAGCTAAATGGCGGCACACCCGATGCCTCCGTCTATCGTCTAGCCTGCTACCTCCTTTACCAGCGAGCTCGTAGCGCAGGGAAGGGGGAGGACTTCCAGCTACTCCTCTTCGGAGATGGCGCCCATGATAACCGACGTCTCTCCTTAGCCTGGCAGAGCAGTGAGCTTCAGTCCACCGAGCTCCTTCTTACCTATCAGTCTCGCAATTCCCTAGACCTCGACAGCTACACAAGCGATGATTACTTCGCCATGCTTTCCCCAGAGGAAGACCGCTCGATAGCTGTAGACAGTGATGAGGATCACCTCGTCAATCTCTCGATGACGATAGGCGTGGGACGCTTCCCTGTACGCACAGCTCAGGAGGCACGAGCCCTAGTGGATAAGACGATCCGCTACGCTAAGGGGGAAGACTTAGGGCTTTGGCGCACGAGGGCGACCTTTGTAGCAGACAATGGGGACAGTAACCGCCACCTCCGGCAGAGTCTCGCTGTCTCCAGTGCCCTTAGCGAAGTAGCCCCTCAGCTCTTCATTCGGCCTGTCTACCTCGCCGACTACCCCAGGAAGAGCAGTGGAGGGAAAATCACTGTCCCTGGTGCTGAGCGAGCTCTCCGTCAGGCACTCAGCGAAGGAACTCTCCTACTCACCTATACAGGACACGGAGGGCCTCGCTCTTGGACGGATGAGCAGCTCCTGACGACAGCCGATGTCCGACGCTTCGCTCACCGCCATCTTCCCCTCTGGCTCACGGCGACCTGTGACTTCGCTCCCTTTGATGCGCCCACCACTTCTGCTGGCGAGGAGGTCGTCCTGCATCCTACCTCGGGGGGAATTGCTCTCCTCGGCACGACACGTATCGCTTGGGACCTACCGAACCAAGCGATGGCGACCGCCGTCCTCCAAGCTCTCTTCACTCCCGATCCTTCGGGGAAGCTACGACCTCTAGGCTCTGCCGTACGGGAGGCCAAGAACAAGCTCCGCAAGCAAGCCTACCCGATCAATCGCCTGAACTTCACCCTCCTCGGCTCTCCTCTCCTTCAACTTCCCTACCCCGCAGTCTCTACGGCTCTCACCCAGCTAGGAGACAAGTCTCTCTCGGCACACTCTCAGCTAACACTCACCCCAGGAGGTCAGCTCAAGCTAGAGGGCGAACTAAGAGATAGCTCGGGGAAGCGAGACGCTTCCTTCCAAGGACGAGTACGCATTCGTCTCTACGATAGTCCCCAGCGACAGGAGACGATCGACAACTTCAACTACGGCGACACCAACATACCTCCTGTGAGCTACTCCACCTACAAGGATCTCTTGGTCGACGAGGAAGTGAGCGTGGAGGCTGGAGGCTATCACCTCTCCACCTCCCTACCCTACGAAGTACGAGGAGACAAGCATAGTCTTCGCCTAGAGGTCTATGTCACCGATCCGACGACCAAGCGTGACGCCTATGGAGTCTTCACCGAGATCTACTGGGGGGCTGACTCAGGAGCTGATCCACAGATACCTAAGGAGCCTATCCGTATCGAGAGCTTCTCTCTCGGGGGAAAGCGAGAGCTACCCGAGCTGGGAAGTGTAGCCTCCAGCTCTCTCCTCCAAGCCGTGATCCATGCCCCCCACGGGATCAACCGCTCCGAGCAAAGCCTGGGGCACCTCCCTCGCCTAACCTTCGATGAGCAGAAAGGGCTAACCTTCGACTTACGGGAGTACCTACAGCCGATCGAGGGCAAGCCCAAGTCCTACCGACTTAGCTTCCCACTACCGCCACTGACAGAGGGAGGGCATCAGCTCCGCCTTCGTCTCTGGGACCTAGTAGGTCAGCTTACGGAGCTTACCGCCTCCTTCACCCTCCTCTCTGGCCTCCGCCCCGAGATCACTAGCGCTAGGATCTATCCCTCAGAGACATCACCTGCTAGTCCCCTGACGCTCGAGATCACCAGCCCTGCAAGTACAGACGCACGAACTCTCGAAGGGGAGTGCTTCGACCTCCAAGGCCAGCTACGAGCCCAGCTTCCTCCCCTAGCACGATCCTTCGCTTCGGGCAAGGAGACCTTCGACCTTACAACCTGGACAGCCCGCCTAGCTCCTGGGAGCTACCTTCTACGCGTACGCCTTCGTTCGGGCGAAGGAGCCTCGGACTACCAAGTCGTTCGCTTCCATCTTCGCCCCTAGGAGCTAGTCGCTAGAGCTACGAGGCTTAGGATCACAGCTTAGTAAGCCTTAGCCTTTCTCCCCTCTTCCTTACCCCATTTGACAGGTACCCTATTTACCAACTAGTAGGCACTACTGATGCCCCTCGGGTGGCACTACTGTTGCCTCTGAGGAGGCACTACTGTTGCCCCTTTGGTGTTACTACTGCTACCCCCTCGGAGGGAATACTTTTCCCTCGATTTGGTTCGTAAAGAAATATGTACTACCTTTGCAGAGCAAAAGAGATAGCGCGGAGTGGAGCAGTGGCAGCTCGTTGGGCTCATAACCCAAAGGTCGTAGGTTCGAATCCTGCCTCCGCAACAAGAAAGGAGATCACTTCCGAAAGCCTCTGCTTCACCACAAGCAGAGGCTTTTGCATTTGCCACTCACTATACAGACCCCATATTCTCCTCCTCTATGGCGCAGACGACCCCTCGCTCCCTACAGGATATTGATCAGGAGCAGCTCTTAGACTTCCTCCTTCGCTTTGCTACCACGCAGACGAGTGTCGGAGTACAGACCTCGCGTATCGTCGTGAACACCACCCGCATCGCCCACGCCTATGGCTATGACGTGATGATCATGACCTTCCAGCGAAACATGACCATGACCCTCACTCCTGCAGTGAAGAACTCCCGACACTCCTACCACACCATCGACCGAGCGCACCCCATCTCTGGGATGCTACAGCATCGGCATGGTCCCCTGAACTTCTTCTTCAATGCCGAGCTGAGTCGCCTCTCGTGGTACACCTATGACCACCAGCTAAGCCTCGAGGAGCTAGAGGAGTGCTTCCAGCGGATCATCTCGACACCACCGATGAATCGCTGGCTCATGCTCTACCTCATCAGTCAGGCAAACATGGGATTCTGTCTACTCTTCGGCGGAGATCTGATCTCGGGGCTCTTCGTCTTCCTCGGCACGTTCTGTGGCTTCCTCCTTCGTCAGGAGCTCAATCGCCATCACGTCTATCACTACCTGACGGTCGTGCTATCAGCGATCGTAGCGTCCTCTGTCGTCGGTCTAGGAGCTAAATTTGGATTCATGAAGGATCCGACGACTGCCCTCAGTGCCAGCGTCCTCTACCTCATCCCAGGGGTACCGTTCATCAACGGGATGATGGATATCCTCGATGGCTATGTCCTCAACGGGATCTCTCGTCTCATGACCGCCGTGATGATCGTCGTAGCGATCACCGTAGGCCTCAGCTTCTCTCTCATGGTCCTCGACCTCTCGCTACTCTAACTACACGACACGAATGACTATGGATCTTCTACTGATCTTAGAGAAGGGCTTCTTTGCTGCTATCGCTGCTCTCGGCTTCGCTGCCGTAGGGAATCCCTCGAAAGCGGCCTTCCGCTACGTCCCCATCATCGCCTTCGTCGGGAATGCACTACGCTTCACGCTGATGCACTACGGAGGGCTGAACATCGCCATCGCGACCTTCCTCGCTGCCGTCCTAGCAGGCTTCATCGCCGTGGGCTTCGCCTACTATGCACGCTACCCGATCGAGGTCTTTGCCTTCCCCGCTCTCCTTCCGATGATCCCAGGGAAGTTCGTCTACAGCTCCCTCTTAGGGATGATCCGCTTCATGGAGTCGACACAAGAGGTAGCACAGGAGCAGTATCTACCCATGATCATCAGCAACGCTATCACGGCTCTCTTGACGATGTTTGCCCTAGGAGTCGGTGTCGCTATCCCCCTCTTCATGTGCTACCAAGCCTCCTTCCGCATGACCCGCGGATCAGCAAAGTAGCGAACCAATATACCCTATGGAACGACTACACTTTCAGCCTATCACACTAGACTCTCGCGAAGAGATCACCCACTTTACCCTCCAGAGCAAGTCACAGATCTGTGACCTTTCATTTGCAAACCTCTATGGGTGGAGCTTGAAGTATGCGACGAGCTATGCCATCGAAGAGGATCACCTCTTCATCCGCTTCACTTCACCCGCACGCTCTCACCCAGCCTATCTTCTCCCCTTAGGGCTAGAGGGCGAATGCGTCACGAAGGCTATTGAGCGGCTTCGCTTCGAGGCAGAAGCAGGAGACCATCCCCTCGTCTTGATGGGTATCACTCCCCGCTGTCAGGAGCACCTAGAGCGTCTCTGCCCGACGGCCTTCACCTTCCTAGAGAACGAAGGAGCGGCCGACTACATCTATCTCCGAGAGAAGCTGGTCACGCTCTCTGGCAAGAGCCTTCAGCCTAAGCGCAACCATATCAATAAGTTCATCAAGCTCTACCCAGAGTACAGCTATGAGCCTATCTCCGAGGAAAATCTACAGGAGTGTCTCCTGATGGAGGAGCGCTGGCTAGAGCAGCATGGAGCAGAAGAAGATGAAGCTATAGAGCGGGAGGTCATCCGCCGTCTCCTCAGAGACTTCACCGCCCTAGGGCTCTCGGGAGGCTTGCTTCGTGTGGGGGGAGAGGTCGTAGCCTTCACCCTTGGTTCGCCGATCAACGCTACGACTTTCGACGTCCACATCGAGAAGGCTAATCGAGACTACGACGGGGCCTACACGATGATCAATAAATGCTTTGCATCCACGATCCCAGAGCAGTACACCTATGTCAATCGAGAAGAAGATCTAGGGATCGAGGGACTACGCAAAGCCAAGCTCTCCTACAAGCCGGAGCTTATCCTGCCGAAGATAGCAGCCATCCTACGTCACGACTGTCACTGACTATGCTAAGTAGGAGTAAGCAAGAGATAGATGCTCGCCAGCTCTGGCATGAGGTCTTCGGAGATAGCCTAGAGAGTGTCTCTCGCTTCTTCGGACACATCTATCGAGAGGACGAAGCCTTCGTCACCTATGTAGATGGACAAGTAGCCTCGATGCTCCTCGCTCCTCGCCTTACGCTACGTATCGAGGACGGTATACACCTGCCCATAGGCTACCTCTGTGGGATCGCTACCCACCCCGACCATCGAGGTAAGGGGATGAGTAGCGAGCTCATTCGGCAGGCGCTACGCAAGGAGCGAGAGCGAGGAGATATCTTCTCTACGTTGATCCCTGCCGAAGCTAGCCTCTTCGCCTTCTATGAGAAGACCGCAGGCTTCACCCCAGCCTTCAGCGAATGGATCTCGACGGGACAAGAGGCTCTTATCCAAGGGCTCAACGGCACCAGCCCTAATACCCAAACGCTAGTGGACTTCCTCTCCCAAGCTGAAGGTTCCTCACATACTCCTCTCGCCCTTCACGACGAAGCCTGGTGGCATGCAGTCCTCGAGGACTACCAGCTCAGCGAGGGCTATCGGATCTACATCCACGAGGATGGACGTGGGCTCTTCGATGGGGTACTCTTCATCATGGTGCAGCCTACGAATGAAGTCTGGGTACGAGCAGCCTTCGGACAGATCGAGGCATGCAAGGATTTACTCCAAGATCTAGCCAACCAGTATCCCCGGCATACCTTCCGCTACTTCCTCCCCACTCCACCGACAGCGACACCTCAGCCTAAAGGGATGCTTCGCCTGCTGAACCTCCGTAGGCTCCTTGAACTATATCTCCAGCATCACCCCGAGGAAACACGAGCTTTCGCCTATCGAGATCCACTCTTCCCAGAAGAAGATGGCTATTACCTTCTCAAGGGAGGAAGAGTCGAGAAGCATCCTCTCTTACCAACCCATCATCCGCTCAAGCAAGAGGAAATTCTTGCCCAGCTCAACCTCGATTCGCTCCGCTGGCGCCTATACCTACTCTGTGAGGGTAATCTCTGATTAAGCAACCTAGCTTTAGCTAGCGGTCGCCAATAGGGACACTTTTTCTTCGAAGCGTTTACGAAGGAAGAAACTCACGTTTTTACGGTAACTTTGTAAAAGGGAGTAGACGTATCGGTCTGCTCCTTTTTCTACGTCATAGCCCTTTCCCTCGGGCATAAGCCTATTATAGATATGCAACCCTTTGTTCATCTGCACGTACACTCCCAGTTCTCTCTACTTGACGGTCAAGCCTCGGTCAAAGGCTTAGTCGACAAGGCTATACGAGACGGGATGAAAGGCATCGCCCTGACCGACCATGGAGCGATGTTTGGCATCAAGGAGTTCTTCGACTATGTGGGAAAGAAGAATGCTCCTCTTCTCTCCGAGAGAAAGGCCTTACGCAAGCAAATTGATGAGCTCACAGCCAAGGAATCCAAGACTGCGGAGGAGGAAGAACAACTGACGAAGCTACACGCTGATCTAGAGGCTGCCGAAGCTCGACCACTCTTCAAGCCTATCCTCGGCTGTGAAGTCTATTGTGCTCGACGCTCCCGCCTACAGAAAGAGGCTAATGTCTCCAATCCCTATCGTCCCAATCAATCTATCGACAATAGTGGCTGGCACCTTGTCTTGCTAGCCAAAGACCTGCAAGGCTACCGCAACCTAATCAAGATGGTCTCCCAAGCCTGGATCGATGGCTACTACTATAGACCACGTATTGACAAGGAGCTCCTTGAACAGTACCATGAGGGAATTATCGCCACATCAGCATGCCTGGGGGGAGAGATCCCACAGCATATCATGTATGGCAATATCGAGGAGGCCGAGAAGAGCATCCAGTGGTTCAAGGGCCTCTTCGGGGATGACTTCTACCTCGAGCTACAGCGTCATAAGACAGATAACCCTCTAGGGAATCAAGAGACCTACGAAAAGCAGCAGCAGGTGAATGCAGTCCTCCTTGAGTTAGGGAAGAAGCACGGCGTCAAGGTCATCGCCACTAACGACATCCACTTCCTCAACGAAGAGGATGCAGAGGCGCACGACCGACTCATTTGTCTTAGCACGGGGAAGGATCTCAATGATCCCAAACGCATGCGCTATAGCAAGCAAGAGTGGATGAAGACGACAGCTGAGATGAACGAACTCTTTGCTGATGTCCCCGAGGTCTTAGCAAACACTCAGGAGATCTGCGACAAGGTCTCCTTCTATAGCATTGATCAGGGTCCCTTGATGCCTGACTTCCCCATCCCCGAAGGCTTTGAAGATGAGGACGACTATCTGCGCCATCTGACTTACGAAGGAGCTAAGCGGAAGTACGGAGAAGAAGGGCTCACCGCCGAGGTCAGAGAGCGCATCGACTTCGAGCTAGCTACGATCAAGAACATGGGCTTCCCAGGGTACTTCCTCATCGTACAAGACTTCATCGCAGCAGCACGCAATATGGGAGTCTTCGTAGGACCTGGACGTGGATCGGCAGCAGGATCCGCTGTAGCCTATTGCCTTAACATCACCGACATTGACCCGATACGCTATGATCTCCTCTTCGAGCGCTTCCTCAATCCGGATCGTATCTCTATGCCCGATATTGATGTGGACTTCGATGATGATGGACGAGCAGATGTCCTACGCTGGGTCACGGAGAAATACGGCTACGAGCGAGTCGCTCACATCGTCACCTATGGCACGATGGCAGCCAAGAGTGCCATCAAGGACGTAGCACGAGTCCAAAAGCTCCCCCTCGCAGAGAGCGACCGACTAGCCAAGCTCATCCCCGACAAGATCCCCAATGTCAAGAATGTCTCCATCGAAGCTGCCATCGAGCACGTACCTGAGCTCAAGCAAGCCTCGCTAAGCTCGGAGCGTTTAGTTAGCGACACGCTGAAGTACGCTCGTATCCTCGAGGGGAACATCCGAAGTACCGGTGTGCATGCCTGCGGTATCATCATCGGGAAGATGGATATCAGTGAGGTGGTGCCACTAAGTACAGCCGAAGACAAGACCACGGGGGAGAGCATGCTCGTCACCCAGTATGAAGGCTCGGTGATCGAGTCCACAGGCCTGATCAAGATGGACTTCCTTGGGCTCAAAACCCTATCTATTATCAAGGAAGCTCTACTCAACATCAAGAAGAGCCGTGGTATCGAGATTGACATTGACCATATTCCTATTGACGACGAGACGACCTACCGACTCTATGCCGAGGGACGTACGATCGGCACCTTCCAGTTTGAGTCAGCGGGGATGCAGAAGTATCTCCGAGAGCTAGAGCCTTCGACCTTCGAGGATCTCATTGCGATGAATGCGCTCTACCGTCCGGGACCTATGGACTACATCCCTGACTTCATCGATCGTAAGCATGGTCGTAAGCCGATCACTTACGACCTCCCCTGTATGGAACGCTATCTCAAGGACACCTATGGTATCACTGTCTATCAGGAGCAGGTGATGCTACTCTCCAGAGAGATCGCAGACTTCACCCGTGGTCAGAGTGACGAGCTACGTAAGGCGATGGGGAAGAAGCTCGCCGACAAGATGGCTGCGCTGAAGGTAAAGTTCCTCTCTGGTGGGAAAGCCAAGGGATACAGCGAAGACATCCTCGAGAAGATATGGGCGGACTGGGCTAAGTTTGCTTCGTATGCCTTCAACAAGAGCCACGCCACCTGCTACAGCTGGGTAGCCTATCAGACTGCCTACCTCAAGGCGAACTACCCTGCGGAGTACATGGCAGGAGCATTGAGCCGTAACCTCAATAATATCACCGAGATCATCAAGCTCATGGATGAGTGCCGAGCGATGAAGATCCGTGTGCTAAATCCTGACGTCAACGAGTCGGACTTCAAGTTCGCTGTCAACAAGGACGGTGATATTCGCTTCGGGCTAAACGCGATCAAGGGCGTCTCGAGCTCAGCTGTCGAAGTCATCATCCGAGAGCGTGAGGAGAACGGACCCTATAAGGACATCTACGACTTCTGCGAGCGTGTCCCCATGAATGCTAGTGGTGTCAATAGGAAGACGATGGAGAGCCTGATCTTCTCAGGAGCTTTCGATAGCTTTGGACTCCGGCGTGAGCATTACCTAGCGCCTATGGAGGTGGGGAATGACGATAACTTCATGATGGCGCTGATACGCTACGGACAAGTCCTGCAGACAGAGCAAAGCATCAACGAAAACTCCCTCTTCGGTGGAGAAGAGGAGGCGATGAAACTCCCTCGTCCTGTCCCACCCAGCACCTACCCCCAGCTCTCCGATCTAGAGCGTCTGAATAAGGAGCGTGATCTCGTAGGACTCTACCTATCAGGTAACCCGCTTAATCCCTATCGCGTACTCCTCGAGTGCTATTGTCCTGTGACGGCCCTGCAGATGAATGATCTCGATGCTGTAGGAGAAGGACGCCAAGTCTCCTTTGGAGGTATGATCACCAAGGTCTACAATGGTACGACTAAGCGTGGCGATCCCTATGCTCGCATCACGATCGAGGATATGTCGGGCTCCTTCGACCTAGCGCTCTTCAGCAATAGCTATGTCAACTTTGCGCAGTACTGTCAGCAGGGACTCTTCGTATTCCTACAGGGTGTCGTGCAGAAGCATCCCTATCGAGAGCAACTAGAGTTCGTCGTCCAGCGCATCGAGCTACTCTCTCAGGCCATCGACACCTTGATCCAGTCGATCCATCTAGATATCGATGTTCGACTAATCGATGAGGAAGTGATCCAGACCCTCGGGGATCTCCTATCGAACAATCCGGGTAATGCTATGTTATCTATTCGTATCTCGGATGGTACAGGACGTCATGATGTCGAGCTGACCTATGACCAGCAGATAGCTCCGACGCCCCTCCTGCTGGACTTCTGCCAGCATACCGGCATCGAGATGACAGCCCGATAAGTAATCATAACAGCATAATTCAACTAAAGAAATTCATCATGGCACAAGAAATCAACAGCCAGAACTTCGAAGCACTCATTGCTTCCGGTCAACCCGTCGTAGTAGACTTCTGGGCTACGTGGTGTGGCCCCTGCCAAATGGTCGGTCCTTTCATCGAGGAGCTTGCTCACGAGTATGAAGGACGTGTCGTCGTCGGGAAGTGCGACGTAGACCAAGACAGCGATCTACCTGGGCAGTTCAATGTCCGTAACATCCCTACGATCCTCTTCTTCAAGGGTGGTCAGCTCGTTAAGAAGCTCGTTGGCGCTCAGAGCAAGGAAGTCCTCAAGGCTGCTATCGAAGAGCTTCTCTAAGCCGCTTCCTCCCCCTTCGACTTCCGAGAGAAGTCACTAACTCAAGCCACCTCGATCCCTTTATGGTGATCGAGGTGGCTTGCTTTTATACGTAGGGCATAGCCAGTAGCCAGCAGTCCTAGAGGCAGGACTCGGGGAAGGTAAACCTCCACATTGCTCAGCAGGGGGATTGTCGTACCTTTGCCCATATTACTTAGCACAAACGTTATGGCAAAGAAGCAGAAATGGTACGTCGTCTGGGCTGGTCACGAGCCTGGGGTCTATGACTCTTGGAGTGAGTGTCAGCGTCAAACCAATGGCTATCCCCATCCTCGCTTCAAGAGCTTCGAGACACATAGCGCAGCCCTACGAGCCTATGAAGAGGGAGCTAGTGGCTTCGCACGTCGTCAGCAAGTCCCCGAAGAGATGCGTAGCACCACCTCCTCACCTATTCCCGAAGCCATCGTCGTCGATGCCGCTTGCTCTGGGAACCCAGGTAAGATGGAGTACCGAGGTATCTATCTCCCGTCACGTAGTACGCTCTTTGAGATGGGTCCCTTCGCCATGGGGACCAATAACATCGGGGAATTCCTCGCCATCGTCCATGCTCTGGCTCTCATCGACCAGCAGAAGCTATCGGGACTAGTCGTCTATTCGGACAGTCAGATCGCCTTGACGTGGGTTAGGAAGAAGCGCTGTAAGACCCTACTTGAGCGTACGCCCCAGAGCGAAGAGCTCTTTCAGCTCATAGCCCGTGCCGAGCAATGGCTACAAACGCATCCTTATACGACACCCATCTATAAGTGGGATACGGTAGCCTGGGGGGAGATCCCCGCCGACTACGGGCGTAAGGGCTAGCTACGGCTCAGCTCCCGTTCGGCCAAGCCACCCCTCTCTCCCACACCAGATAAGACGCTCCGAGCGCACCACCAGCACCTACTGGCGATGCGCTCGGAGCGCTCTTTTTGCTATGGTATAGCTTCTCCATCGGGGAGCTATACCTCTTCTCGGATCAAGGTTATGCTTAGCTTAGACAAAGGTACCTGTTCGCTCGCCCCGACGTCTACCTACCTCCCCAAGAGAACTAATTCTCATCAGCACGAGGACGAAGGCTCGACAGCGGACGATAGGACGGAAGGCGAAGCAAAGCACGTAGACAAGCCGAGCAGAGACGGACATCTCGAAGCCCTTTCTCTTGGTACCTCAGCGCTAGATGCGGACGTTCGTAATAGAGCTGGCCGAAGAGCTCCGAGAGGCGAGGATAGCTAGCTTCACCCGATCGTCGCCGTTTGAAGCCCAGCGCCTTACCTCCCTCCATCGTACAGTAGCCCTCCCGACCCAAGAGCTCGGTCGTAGGAAGTCCCAAGGCCTCTAGATCAGCTGCAATCATCGCACGATGAAAGCGAAGATGATGAGCTACGAGCACCTTCGCTCGTGCAGTCACTCGCAGGAAGCGCTCCAGCACAAGCCGAGGAGCTTCACCCCCAGCTCGGAGATCCTCCTCACTCAGCCCATGCAGGCGTGTCGCTTCGGGGGTGATCCTCCCCTCCTGCCGTAGGAGATGATATTCTTCGCTCATCAGCCGGCCGTCTTCGTCCAGCACCTGCCAGGTGAGAGCGATGACGGGCGAGGGCGAGGGCAGAGCCTGAGACACAGCTTCAGCAGGTGCTTCGTCGATCGCCTCTCGGGTCTCGGTATCGAGGACGAGGAAATAAGGCTCAGCATCGAGTGGAGCAAGGAGGCTCGGAGCGTGGAAGAGCGGGTGTGTAGACAGATCGACCTCCGTAGCCCAGGGGGTGAGCCCAGGTGACGGAGGCCGATCTTGCTTGAACCTCTTACGGAGGGAAGATGCTTCCCCAAGGCGCTTTCTCAGGAGGAGCTGGGCGACAAAGAGCACCAGCGGAAGGATGAGAAGTAGCAGTGGGGCAAGCGACATAGCCTAGCTATTTCTGCTTAGGGAAGAGGAAGGAGCGACTACGCTCAGCTCCCTCCTTTGCCCAAGGTGCAGGGAGGAATTGCCAGTTCTTAGGGTCGACAGGACGAACGACCTGATGCCGGCGGAAGAACTCAGCGAGGTAGTAGCTCTGATCATGAGACGTCGACCCAACGATACGCTTGGGGAGGTCCTCCTTCGGAATGCCTGCGCCCGTGGTAAGCATACCACCAGCACCGCCAGCACGGTAGGAATTCACCGCCACCCGATAGGTACGCTCCAGGTCAAACGGCTCGCTATGCCCCGTGAGGCGGAGGATCGTCACACGCTGCCCCTCTGGCTTCGAGAGGTCGACGGTATAGTCGATCCCCTGAGCAGCGCTGTAGTTGTAGGGCGGGACAAAGGTCTTGTACTTATCCGTTGGCTTCGCTCCAGGCTTGAGGCGAATGAGCTGTCCCTCGGAGGAGGTCATCTCGTTCACCCAACCAGCGTAGGAATGCTCGAGATAGCCTTGGATTTCCTTCCCCGTGAGCGCCATAGCGTAGAGGAAGTTAGAGAATGGGCAGAACTTGAATAGGTCTCTCACGTAGATCTTGCCTGCAGGCAGGACGGCGGAGATCTTCAGTGGAGCCGCAAAAGAGATCTCTGCCTGCACGGCATCTAGCTGCATCCGGTGGATAACGTCCATATAAGGAGAGGTGCCGAAGAGAGCATCTTCGCCTCGCACCTCTGTGGCTAGCTCACCGACCTCACTACTTAGGTAGGCCTTCACCGCCTCTTCCTCCTGCTTAAAGTGGGCTAGGAAGTCAGGATCAGGGGTAACTCCGTCAAGGGAGATAAAGCTAGGGCGAAGCTCCTTCTTGACGACCTTGCCCCCACGCTTAGTGACCGTGATCTGAATGTCCGAGACTCGGTCTAGGTGGTTCGCAGGATTGATCAAGAGGACCGAGTCCGAGCGCCCCTCGGTGGGACGTATCCACTCGAGCTCCGTGCGGTGATCGTGACCGATCAGCAGTAGGTCGATGCCAAGTCCCTTATTGGCTAGCGCACGCCCAGCATTCTCTAGGTAGTCGGGATTGTCGTTCTCTAGCCCTGAGTGCATGAGCACCACGAGGACATCTGGCTTCTCCTGCTTCTGGATCAGTGGTACCCAGTGTGCTGCAGAGACGAGGATATCATCAAAATGCAGCCCCTCCCAGAGGTGCGCAGGTACCCACTGGGGAATAGCAGGGGTAGTGAATCCGAGGACAGCGATACGCAGTCCATCCCGCTGATACATCTGATAGGGCTTGAAATAGGGCTTCCCTGTAGCGTCAGAGATGATGTTTGCTCCGAGAAGGGGGAACTTACACTCCGTGAGCCACTTATCGAAAACCTGATGACCAGGCTCGATATCGTGGTTACCCATAGCTACGGCATCGTAGCGAAGGTAGTTCATCGACGTGGCGACGAGGTGCTGACTGACGGTATCGACATAGTTATAGTAGTACGTCGGGGGCTCTCCCTGCAGGAGATCCCCTGCATCGAGGAGCAGGAGGCTAGGGTCGGACTTGCGGGCCTCCTTGAGTACGGTCGAGAGACGCGCCATACTCCCCTGGCCAGGGCGATCGTTCAGGAAGTCATAGGGGAAGATATTCCCATGGACATCCGTGGTGTGGATGATCCGTAGCTTATGCTCAGTCGTCCGTACGACCTTATTCTTCTGAGCAAATGCAGGGAGGACGAGGGCGAAAACGAGTACGAGCAGACTCGCCCAGCTTAGGGGGCGAGGTCTGCTCGTCTGTGTTAGATGCATGGTCTGCATAGGATACTACTTGATCTGACTACCCGTAGCGAGCAGTTCCATCGGGGTAATGAGACGGAGAGCACCGGTGGTATAGTCTTCTGCCGATAGGATCATGCCTTGGGACTCGATACCACGCAGCTTACGAGGTGGGAGATTGGCGATGAAGCAGACCTGCTTCCCGACCAGCTCCTCAGGACTATAGTGCTGGGCAATACCGGAGACGATGGTGCGACCACCTAGGCCATCATCGATACGGAACTGCAAGAGCTTATCCGCCTTCGGCACTTTCTGACACTCAAGGACAGTACCTACACGTAGATCGAGCTTGGTAAAGTCATCGAAGGTAATATCTTCGCCCACGGTAGGAGCCTTCGCTTCGGCGGCATCGTTAGCCGCTTTCGTCGCCTGGAGCTTAGCGATCTGTGCCTCGATGACCTCGTCTTCGATCTTTTCGAAGAGCAGACTAGCCTGTCCAAGCTGGTGTCCTACGGCGAGTAGATCATTGCGTCCGAGATCCGTCCATGCTGGGAGTGAGATCTGAAGCATACCTAAGAGCTTCTCACTGCTCTGCGGCAGGAAGGGAGCGAAGGCGATAGCGAGGTTAGCGGTTAGCTGAAGGGAGATATTGAGGATGGTCGCGACTCGATCCATGTCTGTCTTCGCTAGCTTCCAGGGCTCGGTATCTGCGAGGTACTTATTCCCTAGGCGAGCGAGATTCATAGCTTCCTTCAGCGCTTCACGGAAGTGGAAGGCGTCAAGCTCCTTCTCAATAGCGCTGCGCACCTTACCTAGCTCATCGAGAGTCTCCTTGTCAAAGTCCGTTAGCTCACCTCGTGCTGGCACCCGACCCTCGAAGTACTTGGCGGTAAGGACGAGGGCACGGTTGACGAAGTTACCGAAGACAGCTACGAGCTCATTATTATTGCGTGCTTGATAGTCCTTCCAGGTGAAGTCATTGTCCTTAGTCTCGGGAGCATTAGCCGTGAGGACGTAGCGCAGGACGTCCTGCTTCCCGGGAAGATCCTCGAGGTATTCATTGAGCCAGACAGCCCAATTGCGGGAGGTAGATATCTTGTCCCCCTCAAGATTGAGGAACTCATTAGCAGGGACGTTATCTGGTAGGATGTATGACCCTTCGGCACGAAGCATCGCAGGGAAGACGATACAGTGGAAGACGATATTATCCTTTCCGATGAAGTGTAGAAGTCGGGTGTCTTCACTCTTCCACCAAGTCTCCCAGCTGTCAGGTAGTAGCTCCTTGGTATTCGAGATGTAGCCGATCGGAGCATCAAACCAAACGTAGAGCACCTTACCCTCTGCTCCCTCGACAGGTACAGGGATCCCCCAGTCAAGATCTCGGCTCACGGCACGTGGCTGTAGACCTCCATCGAGCCAACTCTTACACTGCCCGTAGACATTGGTCTTCCACTCCTTGTGATCCTCTAGGATCCACTGACGGAGGAAGTCCTCGTGCTTGTTGAGCGGGAGATACCAGTGCTTCGTCTTACGTAGCTCTGGCGTCGCCCCAGAGATAGCGCTCTTGGGATGAATGAGGTCGGTCGGGTTCAGCGTCGATCCGCAGTGCTCACACTGATCGCCGTATGCTCGGTCGTATTGACAGCGGGGACAGGTACCAGTGATATAGCGGTCGGCGAGGAACTGCTTAGCTTCGGGATCATAATACTGCTCGCTCTCCTCCTCAAGGAATTCCCCCTTGTCATAAAGGGTACGGAAGATCGCAGCAGCATGCTCCCGATGGGTCGGGCTCGTCGTACGTCCGTAGATATCGAAGGTAATCCCGAAGTCTGCGAACGACTGACGAATGATAGCATCATAGCGGTCGACGACATCCTGCGGGGTGATACCTTCCTTCTTAGCCTTAATAGTGACGGGGACACCATGCTCATCGCTACCGCAGACGAAGAGCACCTCTTCGCCCTTTAGACGTAGATAGCGGGCATAGATATCTGATGGGATGTATACTCCAGCCAAGTGTCCGATATGTACGGGACCATTAGCATAGGGGAGAGCGGCGGTAATAAGAGTACGCTTGAAGTCTTTCTTCATGCTTGATAAGATGAGACGGAGCTTCTCCCTAGGCGTTAGTCCCAGTGAGAAGCTCCGTACGGATTAGTCGTTTAATTCTTGTCGGAGAGACGCTGCTGCCAAGCCCAAGCCGAGCGAAGCGTATCTCCTAGGGTCTCCTTGGCCTCCCAGCCGAGGACTTCATTGGCATGCTTGGGGTTCGCCCAGACCTGCTCGATATCTCCTTCACGTCGTCCGACGATCTTGTGAGGCACAGCCACACCCGTGACTTCCTCAAAGGTACGGATGAGCTCCAGCACGCTGACGCCTCGTCCTGTACCGATGTTGAAGGTCTCCAAGCGGGGGCTATTCTTCGTATCGTCTAGCATACGAGCGATGGCGATGACGTGTGCCTTCGCTAGGTCGACGACGTTGATATAGTCACGCACACACGATCCGTCAGGCGTATTATAGTCGTCACCGAAGACACTCAGCTCCTTGCGGATGCCAGCGGCAGTCTGTGTGAGGTAGGGAATGAGGTTTTGAGGGACACCATTAGGTAGCTCTCCGATCAGAGCCGAGGGGTGTGCCCCGATAGGATTGAAGTATCTCAGGCGAATAACCTTGTAGGGTGCGCCTGCATAGATAGCATCTGCTAGGATCTCCTCATTGATCTGCTTCGTATTACCATAGGGAGAGAGCGCCTGCTGGACAGGGGCTTCCTCCGTCACAGGTAGCACTTCGGGCTGACCATAGACGGTGCATGAAGAGGAGAAGACTATCCCCTTCGTCCCATGGCGCTGCATAGCCTCGAGGAGAACGATGAGGGAGAGGAGGTTATTGCGGTAGTAAAGGAGAGGCTTCTGCACGGATTCCCCGACAGCCTTACTAGCTGCGAAGTGGATAACCCCGACGATATCGGGGTGAGCCGAGAAGATACGCTCCATGGCTGCTTCGTCATTACAGTCAGCTTCGTAGAAGGTCGGACGGCGCCCCGTGATCGCTTCGATCCCCTGGAGCACATCTGGGCTTGAGTTAGAGAAGTTGTCGATGCTGACGACGTCATAGCCAGCCTGCATGAGCTCTACCGTCGTGTGGGAGCCAATATATCCCGTACCACCAGTGACGAGAATCGTTCCTTTGCTTGCCATTATGGAGAAGATGTTTGAAGTGTAGAACCAAGTGGGGCATATCCCCCGTGTATATCCGAACAAAGATACTCTATTCAGCGCACATAGCCTACCTCTTGGCCCCGGAAGACACCGAGCTAATTCCCTACTAAGACTACACCTCTTCCCCACCCTAACAGACCAAATGAATCTCCTCGGTCAAGCACCAGCTACCCATCATCTCAAGCCACGCTCTCCAAGTATATGACCTCTCCCCTAGTGACCAGCAACCCTCGCCCCAGCGAAGCTAAGCCTTCGTCGAGAGAAAGCTCTACCTCTTCTCAAGAAAAGGCTAACCTCTCCTTCCTCAAAGCTCTACCTCTACCCCGAGACCGCCTGACGCTCCTCTCCCGCTAGAGCTGTTCCCCCAGATGCTCACTCACCTGATTCGGGAAGCCAAGGCGGATACTTCGGAGCGACTTCCTATAATCTACCCAAATCACCTGCCTACCAAAGCTTTGAATTACTTTAAAACTTAACGAAATACAGCCTATATCCTAAAATCTGGCGACATATTGCAGACCATCTTATTTTAATTACCTTTGCCCTTGGAACCTTCCGCTAACCAAGGTCGGAAGGTCTACTTTATACAGCTGGACAATAGCCAAGCAAAATGAAGAATCCATACACTACCAGCTCCGAGCACCCACTCAATGCTCTCCACCGAGAAGTGTCTAGCCCGGATACCGACAAACAAACCGTCAAGGCCCTTAAGATCGCGGCTGCCGAAGGGGATGCCGATGCTCAGTACAAGCTCTTTGATCTCTACGCCTCAGGTCATGCTCCCGAGATGACAGTAGCCGAGGCTCGCGCCTTGCTCAATCGTGCTACCGACCAGGGACATCCGGCTGCGCTCTACACCTCAGCGCTCCTTCAGCTCGAGGCCAGTGGCCAGCCCGTCGCCCCACCGCAGGCGCTCTTCTACCTAGAGATAGCCGGTGATCGTGGCTACTCCGATGCCTACCTCCGTCTTTATGATATCTATGCCAATGGTAAGGGCTTGCCTGCTGACAAGGAGCGTGCGCAGACCTTCCTACGGAAGGCTATGGAGCAGGGCTCAGCCAGAGCCTATCTCATCGTCGCCAAGAGCCTCCTCCCTGACGGAGCTGCACCTTCGGTAGACTATGACACGAGCTATTACTACGCGGAGCAGGCTGCCCAGCGAGGCTCACAGGAAGCTGTATCGCTGATCATCCACCTGCTAGAGAATAATCTCGTCAATGGTGACCATACCGAGCTCCTCACTTACTGGAGACGCCAGCTACACCCCACGTACTAATTCCCTAGTTCTTTACCCACTGACCCCATACGCCGATCCCCAGACTTCCTATGCGAAGTCTGGGGATCGGCGTATTTTTTGGGATCGGGGAGAACACCCTCAACCAAAACAACCAAGAAAGGTTGGATGCGCAAAAAAGGTCGCCCGCCCCACGAACGTCTGTTCGTGGGGCGGGCGACCTAACTAGTTTCTTACGAGAAAGCCTTAGCGGAGCATCTTACGATAGTGCTTGTCGATATCCTTACGAGCCTCCTCTGTGGGCTGGAAGGCATCCCCCTCCATAGCCTTCAGACTGCTATCGTCCTTGTCGAGCTTGGGGATGTAGACATTGACGTTTACCAGTAGGTCTCCTCGACCATAGCCATTGACCGAAGGAAGCCCCTTGCCTCGTAGGCGAAGCACCTTCCCTGGCTGGGTGCCAGCTGCGATGTTGACGCGCGCCTTGCCTCCGATCGTGGGGACTTCGACAGCCCCTCCTTGAGCAGCCGTAGGGATGGAGATGAGGAGATTGTAGATCAGATCATTCCCATTACGTATGAGGTTAGGATCCTCTTCCTCCTGGATGACGACCTGAAGGTCACCTGGTACTCCCCCGCGAGGAGCAGCATTCCCCTTGCCTTGGACAGCGAACTGCATCCCTTCGGCTACACCTGCAGGGATGTGGAAGGAGACGACCTCTTCGCCAATCTGAGTGCCTTGTCCCTTACAGTAGGTACATGGCTTCGTGATACGCTCACCTGTACCCTGACAATCAGGGCAGACAGACTGAGACTGCATCATACCGAAGATGCTCCGCTGAGCCGTGATCACGACCCCAGAGCCATGACAAGTGTCACACTGCTGCTTGCCATCCTTCTCCATAGTCCCATCTCCGTGACAGTGAGTACAGGGGACTTGCTTCTTCACCTTCAGACGCTTCTCGACGCCCTTATCGATCTCTTCGAGCGAAAGGCGTACCCGCGCACGCAGGTCGGTACCTCGGAGCACCTGACGACCGCCACCTGCGCCACCGCCAAAGCCACCGAAACCACCGAAATCAAAGCCTCCGCCACCGAAGAGGTCACCAAAGCGACTAAAGATATCCTCCATAGACATCCCACCGCCAAAGCCTCCAGCACCGCCACCAGCAGCACTGCTACCGACACCAGCGTGGCCAAATTGATCGTAGCGCTTTCTCTTCTCGGGGTCACTTAGGACGTCGTAAGCCTCAGCAAGCTCCTTGAACTTCTCTTCGGCTTCCTTATCTCCGGGATTCTTATCAGGATGGTACTTGATAGCCAGCTTTCGGTACGCCTTCTTCAGCTCATCAGCCGAGGCGCCCTTGCTGACTCCAAGGACTTCGTAATAATCTCTTTTCGTAGCCATAATATATATATTTGGAATATACTACTAGTACATCTTACTGACCGACGACGACTGAAGCATGACGTAGCACCTTGTCATGTAGACGATAGCCCTTCTTGACGCAGTCGATGATCTTACCCTTGAGCGCTTCCTCTGGTGCAGGGAAGGTAGCGATAGCCTCATGGAGCTCTTCATCAAAGGGCTGCTCTGCGGTCTCGATAGCTGTCACTCCCTGACGAGAGAGGTAGTCGACAAACTTCGAGTAGATCAGGTGCATCCCCTCCTTCAGCGCATCTAGGTCGGTCGCTTTATCTAGGTTTGCCAAGGCGATGTCCAGGTCATCCACTACAGGCAATAGGTCTGTCAGCGCCTTTTCTCCGCCACTGCGGATGAGTTCGCTCTTCTCCTTGAGCGTACGCTTACGATAATTATCATACTCTGCTACGAGGCGTAGGTGAGTATCCTTGAGCTTGTCCAGCTCAGCCTGCAGACGCTCTTCGGTAGAAGGTTCGCTGGCAGGCTCTTCTGCCAATTCGTCAGACGATGATACCTCTTGGTTAGTCGCCTCAGAGGTCTGCTGAGCCTCTTCCTGGAGCGAAGTTTCTTGCTCTAGAGCTTCGTCCTGGGTCTTCATCTCTTCATTCATAGGTCTATTATTGTCTTTGTTTCGTTCTGTGATTGAGTAGCTTATTCCCTAAACGCATAGGTATCTGGGATCATTTGGACTACCCAAGTGTCTCCTAGCGTTAGTGAAATTCCTCCCAAAGGAATGCAAAAAGGATACCAAAGTGGTCAAAATAGTCAAATAAGGACGTCAATATATCCATCAACGGCATAAAAAGAACCGAGCGAGCAGGCATCTAAGACGCCTACTCGCTCGGCCATCAGAGGCTCAAAGCCTCAGAGATAAGAGCTAGATCCTAGTCCTAACGAGCAGCAAGCTCCTTGTCAAGGAAGAGCAGAGAGTGCCCTTCAGACAGACGGATGCGCTCGATGAGTGAGGTAGCGTTAGCTTCTTCCTCTACCTGCTCACGGATATACTTCCAGAAGAAGTCCTGTGAAGGCATATCCTGCTCTTCGGATGCCAGGCGAACAAGCTTCTCGATGCTCTCGGAGACATGGCACTCGTGGGCATAAGCCTTCTCTGCCACCTCAAGAGCAGAGTTATATTCATTCTCCACTGCACCGACAGCCTTGATCTCGACCTTACCACCACGGGTGATAATATAGCGCATCATATCTTCGGCATGCTCGAGCTCCTCCTTATACTGCTGGAAATACCAGTGTGCGAAACCATCGAGGCCACGCTGAGCGAAGTAAGCGGACATAGAGAGATACGTGTTCGCAGAGAACATCTCGAGGTTGATCTGCTCATTGATAGCAGACTGCATACGTTGGGTAAACTTCATTGTCTTGAATAATTAATAATTAATATGCGAATAGTAAACCGTCTAGGTAAGTACGCTCACTAAGCGAGCGTCGTGAAATCCAGCTCAGTGACGGAGCCAAAAGCTGGGATAGCTGCATAGGCCTCGGCCAAAGGGATAGCCCCTGTGAGTGCCTGAGCGCAGTTGATGACACCTCCGTGGCAGAAGACAAGGATCTGCTGATAGCCCTGTGCCTTCTTCTCTAGGAAGAAGTCTCGGACACGATCATACTGCATCATCAGCGACTCTCCCCCCGGAGTAGGCTCGTGGATATAGCGTGCGAAGAAGTCCTCCACGCTCTGATCGATGATGAGCTCTGCCCAAGGTCTCCCCTCCCAGCTACCGAAGTTCATCTCACGTAGTCGGTCATCAAGGATGGCATCGGCGAAGCCACAATAGACAGCGAGCTTACGTGCTCGCTGCAGTGGCGAGGAGAAGACACCATCGAAGGGGATGCCGTGTAGGCGCTCCTTCGTTAGCTGAGCTTCCTCCTCGAAGGTCGGACGCACATCCACGTCGGTGGCACCATAGCAGGTCACATTGCCATCGAGTAGGACGGATGTATGACGTACGATATATACTTTCATTAATCAGGGATCTAATTAGGGCAAGGATGCGAACTAGTCTTCGTCTCGAAAGGCACGTTTACCTCGAGCACGCTGAGAGGAGGCATGTGCAGATCGCGCACTACCTCGTCGTCCGCTCTCTCGGTGACGTATCCGACGCTCATCGAAGGAGATCTCGTCCTCGTCCCAGCCCTCTGTGCGTAGCTTGTGGAGGCGCTTATTCTCGGGGTTATTCTTGCTGGTCTTACGCAGGGCGGCACTCTTGGGTGCAGCTTGCAGGCGTTGGCTCTCGGCTCGCTCCGTGCGTCGGTCTTGCGTACGGACACGGGAGCTATCCTTCTTGATCTTAGCCTGCAGTTTCTCCTCGGCTTGGTGCTCTAGCAGGAGATCCTTGACTGGTAGGTCGACTTCGTCGAAGAAGACCACATCGGTCTCATCGACGAGGTCGCTCAGCTGTGCTTTGCGTCCATTGATCTTGACACGTCCGGCACGGATGTACTCTTCAGCATCTCGGCGGGAGCCTAGCCCCGCATCACTGATGAGCTTGTTGATACGTAGTTTCATTGAGGAATTATGGGGATAGTAGGTCGGAGTCTACTCATTCTCTGGGAGGAGCTGAAGGACCGCCTTCAAGAGGGTTTCAGCCGGGATAGCACGTGAGCAGGCATAGTCAGCTCCAGTGCGACAGGTCTTGTTGTCCCCGAAGATGCTACAGGGACGATGGGGGGCATCAGCTGGCTGGACACAATCCTCTAGATGCTGTCCGATACCAAGGAAGCCTGCTGCCGGATGCGTACAGCACCAGACCGAGATCACTCGGACACCCATGAGGGAGGCGAGGTGCATATTCGCACTATCCATACTGACCATACCATGTAGTGACCCTATGAGCAGGAGCTCATCAGATAGGTCGAGCTGTCCGGCGACAGAGCGCACACCCTCGAGCTCACTTGCCCAAGATTCCAAGGTCGCTTGCTCCCTGCCTCGGCCTCCGAAGAGGAAGATATCGAAGCGCCCCGTAGCGACGAGCCCTCGTAGCACTTCCTTCATCTTCTCCAGATCATAGGTCTTGGCTGGAGAGGATGCAAAAGGGGCGATACCCAGACGAAGACGCTCATGCTCGACCTTGGCCAAGCTAGGATAGCGCCGCTCGAATGCCTCCTGCTGGAGCGGATGGATAGCTATCGGAGGGATACTCTCAGGCACCTTAAGTCCAGCTAGGTGGAAGACACGAAGATACAGCTGCCACATCGGAGGCACGGCATCGGCATCACTGCGATATCCATACTGCAGTAAGTGCTTGCGCTCTCGGCGGGGCTTCTTCAGATGAAGGAAGGGCACCCCTGTAGCCCAGAGATAGGTGCGTAAGAGCTTCGAGCGAAGGACATCATGTAGATCCAGCACCGCATCGAAGTTCTCTCGATGAAGTCGACCTCCATAGCGCAGGAGCCCAAGCAAGGATCGCTCTTCACCTCGCACATCAATAGCCATCGCCTCGACATTATCGGGCGAATTCACCAGAAGCTCCGTCATGAACGGCTGCGTGAGCAGGACGAACTCGTGCTGCTCGTTAGCCTCAGCTACGGCATAGAGTACCTGAAGGAGCATCGCCACATCGCCTAGGGCGGAGAGGCGGGTGATGAGGTAGCGCGCCACGGGAGGGGGAGAGCTGAGCGCTAGAGTTCCTGCCCCTTGAGCATGGGGTTGAGCTGAGGATCGTTGTACATCTTCATCTGCTTGTAGACCTTCATGTACTTACGTCCTGCAGCGATGTCTTCGAGTAGCTCATCTATCGCAGTCGATAGATCCACCTCCTGCGCCTTGAGCACATCCAGCTTCGCCTGACACTTCGCCCGAAGCTCTGCATCCGAAGCCGTCTCTACAGCCTGGCCCATATAATGGATCTTCAGCTGTAGGATAGACAGTCGGTCGATCGCCCAAGCAGGGCTCTCGGTATTGATCTTCGCTTCGGGGAGAGGCTTCACTGAGCTAAAGTAGGTGTAGAAGAAGCTATCGATCAGCTCGACGAGGTCGGTACGCTCTTGGTTGCTCCGGTCGATACGACGCTTCAGTTTGAGAGCTTCTACGGGATCGATCTCAGGGTCGCGGATCAGGTCTTCCATACCCCACTGGGCATGGTCGATCCAGTTCTTGCGGAAGAGATCGGACTCGATAGTCTGCGCTGGATAGGGATTTCCCTGACAAGGAGTATCGGGGCTACCCTTCTGGAGGTAGACTTGGATCGCTTCTTGGAAGATGCGTATAGCTAACTGACTGAACTGCTTCATATATATTCTCGGGAGCTACGGATTGTACGAAGTAGCGCCTATCAAAGATAAAGAAAATCTCTTCACCTGCGTGACGCACCATCCACCCCTATCCACCAAGGGATAAACAGGGCTATGAAGCAGCATAAACGAATAAGCCTCAGGTAGGGCGTCGAGAGCGGAGTAGACTCCGCTACCGATAGTCCCTCCTGAGGCCAATCCACTAAACTATTATGTCGGCACGTGAAGCACCTATCCACCCACTTGATTTAAAAGAGCAGGTGACCTCTTTGGGGAATAAATTCCAAGCGACACCCCTAGGGGATGTCCGACCTTGTAGCTTTCCTCGAAGCATTGAATGGTATTGCAGGTCTTCTGACTCGCCTACCCTGTCTCTCCACGTGACCTTCCCAGTGACACAGAACCACCAGTGGTCGAGGCTGGCTGACCTCACCGTAGCGAGCTGTATGATAGGCACACAGCAGCGGGACTGTTCGAGACTCTCACTCGATTCCCTATTAAGTCGTTTGGGGGGCTACACACAGACAATGCCCCCGTAGACACAATACTGGGACAAAGATAATGATTTCTTTGAACCTCATCTTATCCTCCCATCCCACGTGCACCTCCACTCAGGCCAACGGGCACGCTCGGAGCAGGAGATCCAGGCGAGAGAAACTCCCTCCTATCGCTCCTCTCGGTTACGTATATAGTGACCCCACAGCTACGTATATCGTGGCCGATCGGTTAGGTATATAGCGATGCTTGGATTAGGTATATAGTGATCCTTCGTGGCTCAAGATCTCCTCACGAGGTACAGAAAAAGCAAGCCCCGCCCATCTGCTTTGACTAAAGCAGATGGGCGGGGCTTCACGCAGGGATCGCTCCCCTACGCCTCCAGCTGAAGAGCCAGCTCTTCCCAGCGTACGAGAAGGGCTTCCTGCTCCTGCTTCAGCTGGCTATACTGGGTGAAGAGCTCCGTATCGGTAGCATGCTCTGGCAGGGCTAACTTCTCCTCCAGAGCACGTAGCTCGTCATCGATGGCCGCACTACGTTCCTCAGCCTGCTTGAGTTCACGCTCCACGGCTCGTCGAGCCTTAGCCTCCTCCTTCTGACGCTGGTAATCGAGTGCGCCCGAGGAGAGCTCGCTCGCCTTGGCCTCGTTCGATAGCGTAGAGGAGATTCCTCCACGAGGTGTGCTCGGCGTACCATCCTCACGATCTCGGCTAGCGAGCCAATCGTAGATCCCTCCGATGTGCTCTCGCACCTTCCCTCCACGAAACTCATACACGCGTGAGACCAAGCCATCGAGGAACTCTCGGTCGTGCGACACGATGATCACCGTACCGGTGAAGCGCTGGATAGCCTCCTTGAGGACTTCCTTGGAGCGGATATCGAGGTGGTTCGTCGGTTCGTCTAAGATGAGCAAGTTCGCAGGGCGCAGGAGTAGCTTGATGAGCGCTACACGCCCACGCTCCCCACCACTGAGGACGCTGACCTTCTTCTCGGACTCTTCGCCACCGAACATGAAAGCACCCAGCAGATCATTGATCCTCGTACGTATCTCGCCGACAGCCTCCCGATCGATCGTCTCGAAGACCGTATACTGCCCCTCCAGCTCTTGGCTCTGCGTCTGGGCGAAGTAGCCTACTTCGACATTGTGTCCGAGACGGAGCGAACCAGTATAATCAGCTATCTCTCCGAGGATACACTTGATCAAGGTAGACTTCCCCGAGCCATTCTTCCCGACGAAGGCCACCTTCTCTCCTCGCTCGATGGTCATATTCACATCGGCGAAGACGGTATGATCACCATACTTCTTCGTCAGCCCCTCGATGATCACGGGGTAAGCTCCCGACGTGATGGCTGGGAGGAAAGAGAAGTGCATCGCCTTGCGGTCGATCTCTTCGATCTCGATACGCTCGATCTTCTCCAGCTGTTTGATCCGACTCTGCACCTGGTCGCTCTTGGTAGGCTTGTAACGGAAACGCTCGATGAAGCTCTCGAGATCCTGGATCTGCTTCTGCTGATTCTCATAGGCCCGGCGCTGCTGCTCGAGGCGCTCTTCACGAAGCTGGAGATAGTGGGTATAGTTCGTCTTGTAGTCATGCAGACGTCCGAGCTCGATCTCTAGCGTACGCTGCGTCGTGGCATCAATGAAGGCTCGGTCATGAGAGATCAGCACCAGCGCTGCCGAGCTAGAGACAATGAAGCGCTCCAGCCAACGGATGGACTCAATATCTAGGTGGTTCGTCGGCTCATCGAGTAGGAGAATATCGGGTCGCTGGAGGAGGATCTTCGCTAGCTCGATACGCATACGCCACCCGCCAGAGAACTCTGCCGTGGGACGATCAAAATCACTGCGCTCAAAGCCTAGACCTAGGAGTGTCTTCTCGATCGCTCCATCCATGTTACCCGCATTCTGCATCAGTAGCAGGTCGGTACGCTGACCATGTCGCTCGATGAGCTCCATATAGTCTGCGCTGTCGTAGTCTGTACGTGTAGCGAGCTCTTCGGTCAGTCGCTCGACCTCCTGCTCTAGCTCGGTGATATGGCTAAAGACCTGCTGGCACTCGCCGAGGACCGTACGCTCATCACTGACGGCCATGACCTGCGGGAGATAGCCGATACGTAGCCCCTTGGGGCGACTGATGGTACCCTCCGTAGGTGTCCCTATACCGGCTAGGAGCTTGAGGAGCGTAGACTTCCCAGCTCCATTCTTGCCTACTAGGGCGATACGCTCCTTAGCAGAGATGACGAAGGAAAGATCCTGAAAGAGAGGCTTGGCGCCGAAATATACCGCTACGTTATTAACGCTTATCATGGATTCGTGAAGTCTCGGGAGACGGGAGAGTGAGTGTTTCAGTAAAGATGAAGTGCGCCGAAGGAGCCAAAGACTGCAGGAGCATCAGGAGCTGGTGCTCTGCCTGCTTCTTTGCCTCCGGCAGATAGCGAGGATTCGTGCGGATCTCTTGCTCAGCATCCTCACGGATACGCTGATTAAGACGTCGGATCATCACTCGATCGGCACTCGGAGCACCTGCCCTTCCCCCTTGATCCAGATAGTAGCGTATATCGTGCGCTCCACCAGGCCTACGTCCTAACTCGATCTCTGGATCAGGCAGGACGAGGAAGAAGGTATCCCTTCCCTGAGGCGTGATCTGCAGTGTCTCGAGATCATACTTGACATAGGCGACGAGATCAGCGGTGCCGATGGCGTGCTGCCCCTCCATATAGAGATCCACGTCCTGTCGGTAGGTGATCTCCTTCGTGATAAGACGGAGTCGCTGGAGTGCCTGTACGCGGAGTACCTCAGGCGCTACCGTAGGAGGAGTAGTCTCGCGGACACAGAAATAATAGTAGCCTGCTATCCCTAGGATCAGACCTAAGAGTAGCAGGAGTAAGGGACGAAGGGGCTTCGACATAAGTATTCGGGAAAGAGGCCTTAAACTAAGGCTGGAGGAAACGCTCGTCTTCTGGATCGAGATGTAGGCGTACCCGAAGACGGAGCTGAGAGAAGAGAGGGAGCAAGCGCTGGGTCAGCGTCCCATAGGCTGTACGTATCAGATCGGGACGATAGCGCTCTAGCGCACTATCGAAGCGCTGATCGATGACGGATTGCTTAGAGGTCAGGAGCTCATTGAGTTCGTTGGTCGAGATACGGCGACGTAGTCCCGTAGGCTCCTGTAGCACCTGCTGGTCAATATCGTCTAGCTCTCGTCGGATCTCCATACGGGGTAGAGTCAGATCGAGCGTGCTGTCCGCCTGCTGGAGGATGTTTGCCTCGGTGAGTAGGCGCAGGTCACAGTAGACGGAGGCCTGCGAACGGAGCTCCACACGTGTCTCCTTCGATCCGAAGAGCTTCTTAAATCCGAAGAGTCCATCCCGATGTGGATCGATACGCACGGCGACCTTCATACGCACCGTGGCTAGTTCTAGACGCGATAGTCCCTGAGCTTGGGTTAGGAGAAGCTGTATGGACGAGGGAGAAGAGGCCTCTGTCTGCGTCTCTGCAGGCTTCTTCTTACAGGCAAGATCACCTAGGAGAAATGCCCCTAAGATAAGGATGGAGTAAAGGTAACGGGATAGCTTCTTCATCGTATCATAGATCGATCTTCTCGGCACGACTAACGTAGACGGAAGAGATAGTTCATCGTAAGACCAAAACGCATCTCACTCGACTGCACATAGGCTGAGGTACGCTCGGTGCTAAAGATATTGCCAAGTCCATAGACGAAGCGCCCCTCAAGCTCAATACGCTGTCTCCTCCCTAAGGGAATACTTATCCCAGGCCCTCCGCCTAGCCCCCAAAAGAAGGGGTAGCGTGTAGTCAGCTCGTGGCGGAGCTTGTCCTGAGCTCCCATAAGGGATTCCCCCGTAAACTGTGAAGACTCACGTAGCTGGTAGCCAACGAAGGGGCCGGCATTCAGAAAGACCTTAGCGCCTCCCAAATCCAGGTAGAGATGCGTCAGGATAGGTAGATCTAGATAATCAAGATCACGGCTGTAGCTCACCTCAGAGGCATCATATCGCTCCCGCCAACCTGTACGCTGGTAGTTGACTTCGACCTGAAGTGAAGCTCCTCGCTCTATATCATAGCGCACCTGAAGGCCACCGAGGTAGCCGAGGTGGGTATGCTGTCGCACCGACGGAGTGAAGCCGAAGCGACTCGCCATGACGCCCCCATGGGCACCGATCCACAGCCCCTGACGGAAGGACGGATGCCCATCGACCGACTGAGCACCTAGGCTACCTACTCCTAGCAGACAGCCAAGGAGCGAGAGAGCTAAGAGACTAATGCGCTTCACGTACGGTAGCCCCTGAGGGGAGATAGTTGACGAAGTAGAAGCGGTTATTGGCATACAAGTTCCCACTACCTAGACGCTGGAGGTAGAGGTCGAGCTGTAGCCCATCAGAGGGTAGCGACGCCATGCTCTGGACGTAGTTATTCCCATAGAGAGAATGAGCTCGGATGAAGTAACGGGCAAGATCGTAGCCGAGGACGCTATACTTCGGATAGCTATTGCTAATCTTATGGCTAAACCAGTGGTTGAATTCGGTCAAGAACTCCTTAGCATCGGTCTGCGTAGGATCAAAGAAGAAGGTGGAGTAGATCGTCGTATTGTAGCGATGAAGCGCTTGTTGGAACTGCGTACCATAGGCCTGCCACTGGGGATAGCCGAAGAGACTCACTCCTGCGGGCTGTCTCGTCAGCGCATTCATCGTAGCTTGGGCAAGGCTTCTATCAGGCGAAGCGGGCACGACGACTGTATTGGCCCCGAAGGAAGGTCGTCCTTGGGTAGGATCGATCGTACCATAGCTACGACCTGCCTGCTGTAGTGCTGAGCGCAGAGCTGTAGCGAAGTGATCCTCTTGGTCTGTCGAGCGTCGAGCGAAGACGACATCTCCACTAGGGAACTTATGTAGGAAGGCCGAGACTGCACGCTCGATGATGAGCGAAGAGGGGGCATTCGTCAGGATCACACGTCCATCGCCCGTCTCTAGGCTATTGGTCTTGCCGAAGGGGATGATATAGGAGCCATATCCAGAGGCCGAAGCGATGGCACGGATCTGCCCCTCGGTGACACCACCGAAGACTAGATCCTTGCCCTGCAGACGTCCTTGTTCGATGTAGGTACGCAGGGCTTGGTCATTAGGCACCTCGAGCGTCGTGAGCTGGATCGAGATCCCTTGCTTCTTCAAGTCATACATCCCGAGTAGGAAACCCTCGAAGAACTCGAGGTACTGCTTATCCTTCCGCTCCAAAGGAAGAAGCATCAGCACACGAGTCTGCGCTACTGCCACGGGCGAGGGGGTGACGGTCTCGGGCGTAGTGACCGTGGAAGGTGTCTCAGGAGCCTTCGTCACGGGGCTATCCGCCTGAGCTGTAGCCGCAGGGATAGTGATCTCCTGCCCTACTTGGATATTGGAGGAGGTCACTCCAGGATTAGCTCTCAGTAGCAGGGCGAGGTCGATCCCGTAGGATCGGCTGATGCTATAGAGCGTCTCTCCTGCCTCGATGCGGTGCTTACGCCCCTTCTGCGAGGTAGGAGTCTGGGAGCTACTCGTCGCTGTAGCTGTGGGGATGAGGAGCTTATCCCCGACCTTGATCTGCTGACGAGCCCAAGGATTGAGCTCATAGATCTTGTCGATCGAAGCGCCATAGCGCTTGGCTATGCTGTAGACGGTCTCCTCCCGCTGCACCTCATGCTCACGAATACGGCGATTCTGGGCTAGGAGGCTGGTGGAGAAGGTTACGGCTAGGAGGAACGTAGCCAGCCAACGGCGGGCTGGAGCTAGGCGGGGCTTCTGAATATTATCTAAAAGCATAATCATTTACTACTATCTATTTGCCAGCAAAGGTACGGAAAACCACGTGTTGGGCGACCGCCTTCCTCTCACATATGAACAATGCCCTGCTCTCAGGACTTCTGTCCTAAAGTCTCCACCTATATATTATGGTATAATCCTTCACCCTCCTCTCACCTATGTCACGTAAAGAGTACCTCCAGACCAATCGTGCCTGGCTCGCCCAAAAGGCTACCGAAAAGGATGTCCTCCCTCTACCTAAGGGGATCTATTACCGTATCCTCGCCTCTGGATCCCCCGACGGCCCGACGCCGACCCCACGCAGTATCGTCACCGCACACTATACTGGGCGGACGATCGACGGTAAGGTCTTCGACTCTTCCGTAGGGGGTGTCCCGCCCGCCTTCCGCCTTAGCGACCTCATCGAGGGATGGACGATCGCCCTACAGCAGATGCGCCCAGGGGATAAGTGGGAGCTCTATCTCCCTGCCGAGGTAGCTTACGGCAAGTTTGCCCAGCCGGGCATCCCAGCCGGATCGACCTTGATCTTCGAGATCGAACTCGTCAGCATCGCCTAAGCGCTATGTTTTCCCTTCCCTTCGACGTCACTCTCTGGGGATACCTCATCCTCATGAACCTCATCGCCTTCGCTCTCTACGGCATAGACAAGCGTCGGGCGAAGCAAGGAGCATGGCGTATCTCCGAATACACCCTGCTCCTCGTTGCCCTCCTAGGGGGAAGTCTCGGCGCACTCCTAGGCATGCGCTACTTTCGCCATAAGACACGGCATAGGAAGTTCCGCTATGGAGTGCCGTTGATCCTCCTTCTCCAGCTTGGACTCGGGCTGTACCTCTTCCTTCTCCTGCTCCAAGCCCTAGAGCAAGCCTGAGTCTCGATCGCCCAAGGAGGGAGAATATCGCCACTTAGAGCGACCTTCTCGGGAGAATGGTGAAATTATATTACCTTTGTCGCCGTACCGTAAGCCCAGATGGCGGAATCGGTAGACGCGTTGGTCTCAAACACCAATGGACGAAAGTTCGTGCCGGTTCGATCCCGGCTCTGGGTACAAGGAGAGCGCCCCACCTACGTTTAGCGTATGGTGGGGCGCTTTTCTTTACACCTGCCACAGCGCTTCCTCCCTAGAGGAAGCATGCTCCACGACGAGAGAAGCCGACCTCATAGCGGACGAAGGTAAGCCTCTGATGAGAGAGAGGTCAAGCTTTCGGGACGGAGAGGTTGACCTTAGCAAGCACAAAGACCAGCCTTTTCTCCCCCGCCCTCTCATCTCTCCCATTCTCTAGCCCAAGGAGATCAGTCACCACCAAGAGAAACTCCGCCAGCTCCCCCACGAGAGAGAGCGCAAGGATGCTAGGAGATCCCTCAGATAATCCTTAACTTTACTGCTGTGCTCCTAGCACATCCCCAACAGAAAAGTAAACCGATCTACACAACTGACTCTATGGCTAACGAACCAATCGTCTTCACCGAAGCCGACCTACAAAGCCTTGCCGAGCGTCACATCACTCCTGAGCAAGCCGAACAGCAAGTCGCCTCCATGCAAAGGGGCTTCCCTCACCTACACATCCTCGCATCTGCCTCGCTGGAGCAAGGTATCCTGCACGTAGATAGTGCAGACGAAGCTCGCTACATGGATCTATGGGAGGAGTATCTACACTCGGGTAAAGCGTCCGTATTCAAGATGGTTCCGGCATCGGGGGCAGCCTCTCGCATGTTTAAGATGCTGTTTAGCTTCCTCGAAGCTTCCTACTCCGAGCCACAGACGCCTGCCGAGAAGCAGTTTTTCGAGGAGATTAACCACTTCGCCTTCTACGAACGGCTCAACGAAGTCTGCCTACGCAACTGCTGGAAGACGATCCCTAAGCTGATCTCCCTAGGCGAATACAAGTCCATCGTCGAGAATCTCCTCCTACCTAAGGGGCTGAATTACGGAGCTAAGCCCAAGGGTCTTCTCCTCTTCCATAGCTACAAGGACGCCCCTCGCACAGCCGCCGAAGAGCATCTCGTAGAGGGTGCCCTCTACGCAGCCGATCGAGATGGGAAGGTACATCTGCACTTCACCGTATCCCCCGAGCATCGTAAGGACTTCGAAGCTCTAACCAATAGCCTGCGTACCGACTACGAAGATCGCTACAGCGTACGCTATGACATCAGCTTTAGCGAACAGCTCCCCTCGACAGATACGCTTGCGCTCCAGCCAAGTGGGGAGCTTTTCCGCACAGACGAAGGCAAGCTCCTCTTCCGCCCTGGAGGTCACGGAGCCCTCATCCATAACTTAGGAGCTCTGCCGGCTGACGTCGTCTTCATCAAAAACATTGACAATGTCGTACCCGACCCATACAAGGGCTCGACGGTGATGTATAAGAAGTTCCTCGGCGGTGTGCTTATCGCTCTCCGTCGTCAGATCTTCGCCTATCTCAAGCAACTCGAAAAGGGGAAGCCCTCCCATGCTCTGATCGAAGAGATCCTCTCCTTCCTCGAGAAGAACCTCGCCATCACCCCTCCAGCCGAGTACCACGAGGACGAGAGTCGTCTAGCTGCTTGGGTACAACAGAAGCTCAATCGCCCCATTCGCGTCTGCGGTATGGTCAGAAACGTAGGCGAACCTGGTGGTGGCCCCTTCCTTATCCAGGAGCAAGACGGGGCTACCTCCCTCCAAATCCTAGAAAGCAGCCAGATAGACCTAACGAAGGAGGATCAAAGAGCCTTCTTTGAGGCAGGAGGCTACTTCAATCCCGTAGATCTCGTCTGTGCTATCCGTGACTACGAGGGACAGCCCTTCGACCTCACCCGCTACGTCAATCCCCAGACCGCCTTCCTCTCCCACAAGAGCCTCAATGGTCGGGAGCTCCTAGCCCTAGAGTTACCCGGGCTATGGAATGGGGCTATGCACGACTGGAACACAGCCTTCGTCGAAGTACCCCTATCGACCTTCAACCCCGTCAAGGAGGTTAATGATCTCCTACGTCAGGAGCATCAGACCCCTGCCTAAAGAATATTTCACCCTATCATCATACGTATCAGCTTATGTCAATCATCCCTGAGCGCTTGACCGCCCTACGTCAAGCGATGAAGAGCCAAGGACTCTCCGCCTACATCATTACCTCTTCAGATGCCCACCTGAGCGAATACACCCCAAAGCGCTGGCAAGGACGCCAATGGATCAGTGGTTTCAACGGCTCAGCAGGTACCGCTGTCGTCACACTCGATAAGGCTGGCCTCTGGACAGACTCACGCTACTTCCTGCAGGCAGCTGACGAGCTAGAGGGATCGACCTTCGAGCTCTTCAAGATGGGTATCCCTGGGGTGCCATCGATCGAGGAGTTCCTAGCCAAGGAGCTACCTAGTGGCTCTGTCGTAGGTGCTGATGGCGCCTGCCTCTCCGTAGCCGAAGCGACCGAGACGGCAGACAAGCTCGCCGTCTATGGCATCACCTACCGACTTGATCAAGATCTCTTAGCCGAAGCCTGGAAGGATCGTCCCGAGCTCCCCAGTAAGCCTCTCTTCCTCCATCCCGAGCAGTATGCTGGAGCAAGTGCTAAGGATCGCATCGAATCCGTCCGTCTTCGCCTCCGCAACCAAGGCGCTAACGCCACCATCATCACGATGATCGACGAGCTAGCCTGGGTCTTTAACATCCGAGGGAATGACGTCGCGTACAATCCGGTAGCCGTCGCCTTCGGATACATCGGCGATCGGGAAGCCTTCCTCTTCGTCAATCCTCAGAAGGTACCTGCCGATGTCCGCACTTACCTCGAGCAGAACGGCGTCACACTACGGGACTATACCGAGCTAGATGCCTTCATCGCAGCACTGTCTGCTGACGTTCGTCTTCTCATCGACAGCAAGCGCATCACCTATCACCTGCACTCACTCATCCCTAGCCACTGCCGTCAGATCCCTGGAGTCTCAGCTCTGACCCAGCTCAAGGCTATCAAGAATGAGGTAGAGATCGGCCATCTCCGTCAGGTCATGGCTCGTGATGGCGTCGCACTCACTCGTTTCTTCAAGTGGCTCGAGGAGTCGCTCCAGCGAGGGGAGACCTTCAGCGAAGTAGAGCTAGCAGATATCCTCAACAAGCAGCGTGCTACTGATAGCCTCTTCTATGGGGATAGCTTCGCTACGATCTGTGGCTACCAAGGCAATGGAGCTATCGTCCACTACCATGCGCAGAAGGATACCTGCGCTACCGTCAAGCCCGAGGGCGTGCTCCTGCTAGACAGCGGAGGACAATACCTTGATGGTACCACCGACATCACCCGTACCATCGCCTTGAGCGAGCCTAGTGATCAGCTTCGTACCGACTATACCCTCGTGCTGAAGGGACATATCCAGATCGCTCTCGTGCAGTACCTAGAGGGTACGCGAGGTAACCAAATCGACATCCTAGCTCGTCATGCGCTCTGGCAACGAGGGCTGAACTATGGTCACGGCACAGGTCATGGTGTCGGCTTCTTCCTGAATGTCCATGAAGGACCACAGAACATCCGTACAGAGGTCAACCCTACTCCTCTCGAGCTAGGTATGATCACCAGCAACGAACCTGGTATCTATCGTGCCGGGCAGTATGGTATCCGCATCGAGAACCTCGTAGTCACCGAGCTACGAGAAGAGACCGAGTTCGGACGTTTCTTCGGCTTTGAGACGGTGACGCTCTGCTACCTCGACAACAATCTCGTGAAGAAGGAGCTCCTCACCGCTGACGAGATCGCTTGGTACAATGCCTATCAAGAGCGTGTCTACCAGACGCTCTCTCCCAAGCTCACTACCGAGGAGGCTCAGTGGCTACGCTCTAAGACGCTCCCCCTCTAGTCTCTCGGACAGCATCCCTTCCAGCGAGATGGCACCTAGCTCGCCAGCTAGAGGTCATCTCGCTGGTCTTTTACTGACCTATCCCTCTCCTCCCCAAGATGAAACCTAGGCTCCTCTCCTCACTCTGCACGCTCCTGCTCGGGGTGACGACCTTGCTCGCTCAGCCATCGTCCTCTCCTTCCTATGCCGACCTCGTCAATCCCCTCATCGGGACACAGAGCTCCTTCGAGCTAAGTTCAGGCAATACCTACCCCGTCATCGCACGTCCGTGGGGGATGAATGCCTGGACTCCGCAGACAGGGAAGATGGGTGACGGCTGGCAATATAGCTATAACGCGACCAAGCTACGTGGCTTCAAGCAGACTCACCAGCCTAGTCCCTGGATCAACGACTATGGGCAGTTCTCCATCTTCCCCGAGGTCACTTCCACCCCGATCTTTGATGAGGAGCAGAGAGCCTCGTGGTTCAGCCACAAGAGTGAGACCGCTCGCCCCTATGCCTATGAGGTCTACCTCGCCGACTACGATACCGAGGTGCGCCTATCCCCTACCGAGCGTGCCGTCACCTTCGAGATCGCTTTCCCTAAGCAGGCCCATCCCGACTCTTGCTGGGTACTGATCGACGCCTTTGACTCAGGCTCTGAGCTACGCCAGCAGGACCCCTACACCCTCGTAGGTATCAGTCGCAAGAACAGCGGTGGTGTCCCAGCGAACTTCGCCAACTACTTCATCGTCCGCTTTACCCAGCCGATCACCGCCCTCCGTGAGCAGATCACCGAGGGCAAGGGCGGTCGGCATGCGCAGGTCGCCGTACGTCTGAAGCGTCAAGCTGGAGAGATCGCTCGTCTAGCAGCCGCCTCTTCCTTCATTAGCCCTGACCAAGCTCGCCTCAATCTACAGGAGGTCGGCACCCATACCTATGCCGAGGTACGACAGGAGGGCAAGGCCGTCTGGAACTCCCTCCTAGGGCGCATCGCCGTGAAGGACGACTTACAGCGAGCTCGCACCTTCTATAGCTGTCTCTATCGCTCGCTCCTCTTCCCACGACGCTTCTACGAAGTGGATGCTAAGGGAAGCATCGTCCACTATAGCCCCTACTCTGGCCAGGTGCGACCTGGATATATGTACACCGATACGGGCTTCTGGGACACCTTTAGGGCACTCATGCCTCTGATCAATCTCGTATATCCCGAGGAGGGAGCCCAGATCGCCGAGGGACTAATGAACGTCTATCGGGAGAGTGGCTTCTTCCCTGAGTGGGCGAGCCCTGGGCATCGGGACTGCATGGTAGGTAACAATTCTGCCTCTGTCCTAGCCGACGCCTATCTCAAAGGCTTAGGTCAGCTTGATAGTAAGGAGCTCATCCCCGCCCTCCTGCATGCCACCGAGGCCGTTCACCCACAGGTTCGCTCTACGGGACGTCTAGGCTATGAGCACTACAATCGGATCGGCTACATCCCAAGTGATGTCGGTATCAACGAGCACGCAGCACGTAGCCTCGAGTATGCCTATAATGACTGGTGTATCCTCCAAGTCCTCGAGCAGGCAGGCGCTGACCCCACCCTCCGCAAGCGCTTCTCGGAGCGGTCGCTGAACTATAGGAAGCTCTTCGACAAGCGTATCGGCTGGATGCGTGGACGTAAGTCGGATGGGAGCTTCCAGACGCCCTTCTCCGTCTATAAGTGGGGAGATGCCTTCACCGAAGGTAATTCGCTCCACTACAGCTGGTCAGTCTTCCACGACATCCAGGGACTGATCGATCTGATGGGTGGGCGTAAGACCTTCGTCAGCAAGCTCGATAGTATCTTCACCATGCCTCCGCTATTTGACGACAGCTACTATGGCTTCGTCATCCATGAGATCCGTGAGATGCAGATCATGAATATGGGGAACTACGCCCATGGCAACCAGCCTATCCAGCACATGATCTATCTCTACGACTACGCAGGTGAGCCTGCGAAGGCGCAGTACTGGATCCGTCAGGTCATGAACCGCCTCTATACCGACGCTCCCGATGGCTACTGTGGGGACGAGGATAATGGTCAGACCTCCGCTTGGTATGTCTTCTCTGCCCTTGGCTTCTACCCCGTGACTCCCGCCCTCGGGCAGTATGCCATCGGCACCCCTTACTTTAGAGAGGTGGAGCTAAGTCTACCCCACGGTAAGCGCTTCACTATCCGTGCCAAGGAGGTAGCTTCGCCCTATATCCAGTCTGTCCATCTCGATAGCAAGGCCTACGACAAGACCTACCTCGACTATCGCCAGCTCCTCTCTGGTGGGGTGCTTGACTTCCAGTTGGGCGCTCGTCCCTCCAGCTGGGGCACAGCTCCCAGTGCCGTCCCCTACTCCTTCTCCACGAAGAAGTAATCAGGCTCCCCAGCCTACTTCATACAGCTATGCCCAGCCAGCTTCTCTCTAGAAGCTGGCTGGGCATAGTCTTACGTGGACATCCCTACGCTGGAGAGGGAGCAAGCACCTAGGTTCGTCCGAGGCAAGGTAAACCTCTGCTGAGAAAAAGGCTATCCTTTCCGCACACAGAGGTATAGCTCTGCTAGCGGGAAGTGCTACCTCTTCCCTAGAAGTCTGCTATCACGGATTTAATCAAGGACTTAACTAGCTCCCTCAGACCTTGATACTCAGTGATGACTTGGTAGAGCTTGATCTCAGCCAAGCTCAGGCACTAGGACACTAAACGAAGAAGCGGTACCGTCTAACGACGATACCGCTTCTTAGCTTCGGTCGGGATGACTGGATTCGAACCAGCGACCACTCGCCCCCCAGACGAGTACTCTAACCGGGCTGAGCTACATCCCGCACTTCATAAGCCTTGGCTTATTCGCTGTGCAAAGGTAACGAGAATACTCTTAATTACCAAATGTCTCCCGCAGGAAGTCTAGCCCCTCCTTGAGCTTATCCTCACCGACCTCGTCGAGAATCCTGACCTCCCCAGGACGAAGGAGCCCGACGAGCTTGATCTTCCCCCCGACGTTCTTCTTATCACCGTGCATCAAGCGGAGCAATTCGGGATAGGCCGAGCAGGTATAATAGCAAGGATCGTAGAGCTCACGAGCTAGCGAAAGGAGCTGACGCAGGTAGCTTCGATCCGCCTCTGGCACGAGCAGGCTCGTGATATAGCCCTCGATCAGTAGCCCAAAGACCACCGCCTCCCCATGCGTCAAGCTACGCATCCCACGAGAAGCATGGGAGTATGCCTCCAAAGCGTGCCCCACCGTATGCCCGAGGTTAAGTATTCGCCGTAGACCAGATACCTCTTGGGGATCAGCAGCCACGATGGAGGCCTTGTAAGCGACACTCTCCGAGATCAGCTGACGCCAGTCGTCTGCCCCCAGAGCTTGAGGATCACCTAGGCGAAGGAGTGCCCTCCATGATTCCTCCCCCTGCAGTAGTGCATGCTTGATCACCTCTCCGTAGCCCGAGAGAAGCTCTGTCAGCGGGAGAGTGTCTAGGAATGTCACATCAATGAAGGTCTCTAAGGGCTGATGAAACGAACCAATGAGATTCTTTACCCCTAGGAAATCAATGGCAGTCTTGCCTCCAATGGAGGCATCGACCATGGCTAACAGGGTCGTAGGTACATAGATCGTCCGGATACCTCGCATGTAGGTCGAGGCAGCCAGCCCCGCTAGGTCGAGAAGAGCTCCTCCTCCGAGGACGATAAGGAGGCTGGCACGTGTCGCACCCGCCTCATGGAGCCACGTCCAAAGCTCGGCCAAGTGGCTCGTATCCTTAGCCTCCTCTCCCCCCAAGTAGGTGCGAAGGACAGCCTCGGGATACCTCTCCCTAAGCTCCGAGCAGAGCGAGGGATGACAAGCGGCTACCTGCTCGTCAACCAAGAAAAAGCCTCGGTCATGAGACGTCGCTCCCATGAAGGAAGTGAGCTCATGCCCGAGGCTTGTTTGGATTAGGGTCATCACAACTAAAACACTAGGCCTTCAATCCCATATCCGTGAGGAGCTGATCGACAGCCGCCTCGATACCTGCGGGATTCTTACCCCCTGCGGTAGCGAAGTGAGGCTGACCGCCACCGCCACCCTGGATGTGCTTGGCAGCAGAGCGTAGGAGCTGTGAGGCATTCCAGCTACGCTGCTCCACGAGATCCTTGCTGATCATCAGCGTGAGGCTTACCTTACCTGCGCTAGGCTCGTGGCTAGCTGCGATGAAGACAAAGGGCTCCTGAAGCTCCCCTGCTAGCTGGAAGGCAATATCCTTAGCAAAGTCAGCCGGCATATCTTGCTTGACGAGGAAGAGACGCACGCCACTCACCTCGTGACGCTGTGCCAACAAGTGCTTTTTCACCTCGATAAGCTGCTGACGGACATAGTCTCCGACCTGCTTAGATAGCTCTGCGTTCTCCTCAATGGTCTTCTTTATCGTCGTGAGGAGCTGTGGACTGTTGTTAAACAGCTCACGAATGCTCGAGAGGAGGTCTTCGTGTACGTAGAGATAGTCTTCCGCTGCGGCACCAGTGACAGCCTCGATACGTCGGACACCTGCAGCTACGGAGGACTCACTAGTAATGCGAACGGCACCGATGACGCCCGTAGAAGGCACGTGCGTACCTCCACAGAACTCAGTAGACGAGCCAAAGCGAATCACACGTACATGGTCACCGTACTTTTCACCAAAGAGTGCCATAGCTCCCATCTGACGTGCCTCTTCGATAGGCACATCACGGAACTCCTGAAGAGGTAGGCAAGCACGTACTCGGGCAGCCACTCGGCGCTCTACCTCACGCAGTTGCTCTGGCTCCACCTTAGCGAAGTGGGCAAAGTCAAAGCGGAGTACTTCATCCGAGACAAAGGATCCCTTCTGCTCGACATGAGCTCCGAGCACTTCACGCAGTGCCTCGTGGATCAAGTGGGTAGCACTATGGTTCGCCTGAATGCGCTCCCGACGTGACTGATCGACCTGTGCTGTGAAGGTCTGTGCTAGGTCATTAGGGAGCTTCTTCATTAGGTGAATAGCGAGGTTGTTTTCACGCTTGGTATCGAAGACCTCATACTGCGTGCCATCTTCGGCTAGGAGGAAGCCCTTATCACCTACCTGTCCACCCATCTCAGCATAGAAGGGCGTCTCAGCGAGGACGACTTGGTAGAAAGCATTGTTCTTCTGCTTGACCTCACGATAGCGTAGGATCTCAGTCTGACAGGCGAGCGTATCGTAGCCCACGAAGCGCACTTCGCTACCTTCATTCACGATCTGCCAGTCACCAGCGTCGATGGCTGCAGCATTGCGAGCACGCTCCTTCTGCTGCTGCATCGCAGCATCGAAGCCTGCTTCGTCTACGCTCATCCCATGCTCCCCTAAGATCAGAGCCGTTAGGTCTAGAGGGAAGCCATAGGTGTCGTAGAGGACGAAAGCATCATGCCCGTCCAAAACCGTCTTACCGCCCTTCTTCGCCTCCTCGATCTGCTTATCGAGCAGTCGGATCCCCGTCTCTAGGGTGCGGAGGAAGCTCTCCTCCTCTTCACGCATGACCTTAGCGATCAGCTCTCGACCTGCGACCAATTCGGGATAAGCGTCTCCCATCGTTTGGATCAAAATAGGTAGTAGGCTGTACATGAAGGCTTCACGACGACCCAAGAAGGTGTAGCCATAGCGAACGGCACGACGCAGGATACGGCGGATGACATACCCCGCCTTGGCATTCGAGGGGAGCTGTCCGTCCGTGATCGCAAAGGCGATCGTACGGATGTGGTCAGCGATCACACGCATGGCCACATCGCTCTTGGCGTCTGCACCATACTCGATGCCCGTGAGCGTAGCGATCGCTTGGATCATCGGGGTGAAGATGTCGGTATCATAGTTAGACGTCTTCCCCTGCAGAGCCATGCAGAGACGCTCGAAGCCCATACCGGTATCGATCACCTTATTAGGTAGTGGCTCCAGGCTACCATCAGCCTTGCGGTTATACTGCATGAAGACGAGGTTCCAGATCTCGATGACCTGTGGGTGGCTCTGGTTTACGAGCGTCAGCCCATCGACCTTAGCTCGCTCTTCGTCCGAACGAATATCCACATGGATCTCGGAGCAAGGACCGCAAGGCCCTTGGTCACCCATCTCCCAGAAGTTATCGTGCTTATTCCCATTGATGATGCGCTCTACGGGCAAGTGCTTTGCCCAGATAGAAGCCGCCTCGTCGTCACGCTCTAGCCCTTCCGCCGGAGCACCTTCGAAGACCGTGACATAGAGTCTATCCTTCGAGAGCTTCAGCACCTCAGTGAGGTATTCCCAAGCCCAATCAATGGCTTCGTGCTTGAAGTAGTCACCGAAGGACCAGTTCCCCAGCATCTCAAACATCGTGTGATGATAGGTATCATGTCCGACTTCCTCGAGGTCATTATGCTTGCCACTTACACGCAGACATTTCTGCGAGTCAGCTACTCGGGGATGCTTGATCGGGGCATTACCGAGGATGATATCCTTGAACTGGTTCATCCCAGCGTTAGTAAACATCAGGGTGGGGTCGCCCTTGATCACCATCGGTGCAGAAGGGACGATGACGTGCCCTTTGCTAGCGAAGAAAGTCTTGTAGGACTCACGTATCTCTTGGGAGGTCATTATCGATTGCTTATGATTATCCATTATAGGCTACAAAGATACGGCATTTTCGCCTTGCCTCGGGTGACTGATAGAAGATCCACGCATCGTGCTACAAGCCGAGCAAAACGATACTCCTACCACCTCCCGTCGAATTAGGTATATCGTGACCACTCCGTTACGTATATTGTGGTGCATGGGTTGGGTATATTATGACCTCGCGGTTAGGTATATTGTAATCAGACGAGTAAGCCCCTCCGATCAGCTCCAGCAGAAGGCTCTCAGGGCATTTGGCTATTCCAGAAGAAACCGCTACCTTTGCACCGCTTTCCAAGGACAGAATAAGGAGAGGTGCTCGAGTGGTTGAAGAGGCACGCCTGGAAAGTGTGTAAACGCCAAAAGCGTTTCGCGGGTTCGAATCCCGCCCTCTCCGCTAAAAGGCTTCAAAGTGACTGCAAAATGGTCGTCAAAAAAGCCTTCAGGACAAAAGGAAATCGTTGTAGGACACGGTCTTACAACGATTTTTCTTTGTATGCAGTCCATAGACCTGACGGCTTACCCCT
>ERZ773070.212-NODE-212-length-44350-cov-5.058223_pt1 | contig 44350 bp, 45 predicted proteins | sample MGYA00580618_ERZ773070 | MGnify/ENA primary metagenome ERZ773070 (study PRJEB29015, sample SAMEA2738023) | human oral metagenome | biome: human oral; feature: human-associated habitat; material: dental | place: China | collected 2019 ...
CGACCTTGGCAAGGTCGTGCTCTACCAACTGAGCTATTTCCGCATAAATTCGACTGCAAAAGTAGTACTTTTTTTTCTTACAGACAAATATTTTTTCGTCATTCAGACAAAAAAGCGCTACAAATATTTGCAGCACTTTTAATTAGCTATATAATAAAATTATTTTCAGGCTCGATATTGCTCATCGCTTCTATGCATCGTTTGCCTCTGGAGTAGAGTAGTGCTTCAGATTAGAGGATTGATTTTCTGTGCTATTATATTAATCTATGTCGGGAATGTGCGTTATTTTTGCATCGTTCCATAGATGTTCTATATCGTAAAACATTCGTATCTCGTGCTGAAAGATATGTGCTATCACGCTTCCGTAATCCAAGGCGATCCATTCTGCGTTTTCGTAGCCGTCGTAAGAAAATGGCTTTTGACGTATATTGTCGCGGACATAATCACGCATAGTATCGGCTATCGATGCCACTTGTCGCGACGACGTCCCGTCGCATATTACGAAATAGGAACACGGAGCTTCAAGTTTGGTCATATCTACTACTACTATGTTTTTGGCTTTTTGTTCTTGCATTCCCTCTACTATTGCATCGATGAGTTGCTTATCTTCTTTGGTCATATACTTGCTATTGTTTTGTTTTTAATGTGAAAAAACTTACAGACAAAGGTACTATTTTTTTTCGTGGGTAATCATATATCTAATCGAAAAGAGGGATTACTCATTTAATAACCCCTCTTTTGATATAATATCTTGAAATACTATTAGTTCGTCCACAAATCTTGTTCGAAGTCGAGTATTTCGTTTTCTACTCTTTGTTGTTCTTGGCGTATCATACGCGGGTCGGTCAGACCTTTATCGATATCCTTACTGGTTATATCGTAGTCGTGAATGATATAGCTTTCGTAGTAACTTCTATTCAAAAACTCGTCGAACGACACTTGTGCAATAGTATTCCTGTTATTCATTTTTACAAACTCTTCTTTGAGGAACGGACGAAGTTTATCGAATGGTACCCAGAAGAATACTCCCGTATGCAAATCTTCTCTTTTACCATACTTTTCGTCATACAAAGGAGCTATTGCCAGTATCTTGTCGTGGAATGTTGAGGTCGATTTATCGAAGTAGTAGACTATTTTTACATAGTACTTTACTGTTCCTTTATTGAAATAATTCACACGACTCCAAGTATCTTCGCCTGCATTATAACGAGCGTTTGTATTATCGAGAAATTTCTCTACATCCAATAGGTTGTCGGGAGTGAAAGAAGGGCAGTAAGTCTGATCAAATACTATTTCCGACTTGTATGCAGGTAGTTTACCCTCAAGTACATTCGACATTATAATAGAGTAGAGATTTTTTTCCGTCGATGCGGTAATATCCTCGCAAGGGTAGTATAGAGGACGATTTTGCTGTTCTCTCATATCTATAACTCTCAGTACTGTTTTTTGCCAAACGATATCGTCTTTGCGTGGGTTTGGCGATATGATAGTATTAGGCACATCCTCAGGTAAAACCTTTATACGAGTAAGCTCTCCATTGTCGTCGAAAAACAACTGCGTACTATCGGAAGATAGCTTTTCTTGTGCACTTACGCTCTCGACAATTCCATTCTGATATACGCCGAAACTGTCGGAAGATAGTTCTTCCTGTGCATTTACACCACATACTATCATCAATAGTGCTGCCAATAATAATTTTACTCTTTTCATATTATATTCTTTTATTGAAGTTTATATTGAATATTGTTCTGTCTTTATCATTACTTTATGGTATGTCTATTCTTGGGAAAGCAAGTTCAGCATTTTTTGCTCCGGTTACTTTAATCTTTTCAAATAGAACAGGTGTTCCCGATTTTATTCTCAAGAAATTGTTCTTCTGAGATTCGGTAAAATTCTTTCCATTCGACATCGACGGGGAAAGTCCTCCACGACCATCGGATATAGATACCGTAAATCCTGTAACATTAAACGTAGCTTGTAACAATCCGTCTTCGTATTCGGCTACCATATCTGCATTTGCCAAAAACTGACGTGTAAGCTTTACGTTCTTGGTTATCGTAGGGTTGTATAGTACGATATTACCGCTTGCATCTTTGAATCGCAAGAATGCCGTAGGATTGGGCAATGCTCTTACACGGAATTTTCCGCTACCCATCGATACATTTTTACCATCTACATTTGCCGCTACATTTATAGTAACACCGTCGTAGCTCGAAGGACGACAGATATATTTGCCTCCTCCTTTACTTTCGAGTTTTGCATTGCTTGCCGATACCGAAAGTTTTTCTGGAGAGAATCCCGGCACCGATATGCTAAGCCTATTAGCGTATCCCATATATACGACGTTCATATCTTCGTTAGCTATGGTAGCCGAAGGAGCTACTACCGAATATTCACTTTTGATGAGGTATTCTCGCGGCTCTCCCGTAACAGGGTCTTTCAGTACTATTTTTCCTGTTATTTCTTTTGGTCCTATGCTATTGCCTACGGCAGACGTATAGATTCCATTGGGGTCTGTTATTTGTGCACCGTTTACGAAAATCTGAGGCTTTGCATTGGTATCTCGTGCTGCAAGTATTATGCGTGCTTTGTACTGTCCGCCTGCAACTACAGTTTTCGATTCGGGAATGACTTCTGCTACTACTTCGTTCACACGAAAGTCGCCGGCATCGGTCTGATTCTTAAGATACTGAATAGCTTCTGTCTGTGCTAAACGTACGTCTGTCTGGTACTTAGACAGCATAGTAACTACCGCAGCCAAAGGCATCGATTCGAAATTTGCTTTATCCCAAGGTACATTTGTTTCACCTATACCTTTATTGACTGATTTCGTCGAAAATATTCTATCATATTCATCGTTCTTGGCTTGGTTATTGCCATATATGTTTTTTATAAACTCACGATAATCTTCTATTTTCTTTTGTAATATTTTGGCGTTACCTTGAGTAAGTCCGTAAATACCAGATACGTTAGTATCGTCTTGTCTCTTGATTTCGATGGCATTTTTGTCGGCACTGCTACCGTCTGCCATTTTTATCATTTCGTACTTGAAGTTATGTATATAATCCACTAAATCATTTGCTCTGGCCTCTACTTCTTTAGCCTTCTTCAACCACTCTCCGATTTTTTCTGGATAACGAGCATTCAACTCCTCGAAAGACGCCATAAGATATTTATTTCTTTCGTCTGCCGATTGTATTGAGGTAACAAGTCCGTTATTTACCATTCGAAATCCTTTCAAAATATCAGCCGATACATTTAGTGCCAACATTGCGGTTAACACTAAATACATCATTGATATCATTTTCTGTCTCGGGGTTTCGGGACAATTTTTTGCTCCACTCATTTGTATACGACTCTTTTAAAGTTTATAATACTATGAATTTTTCTATTAACTGCGAATGGCATTCAACATATTGCCATAGACATTGTTAAGGTCAGATACTTGTTTTGCAAGTTTTTCTGTCTGATGTCTGTATGCTTCCATATCTTTTGCCGTATTCGATATGAGAGTGAATAGTTTATCTATGTCGGAAGTTGCAGATGTGAATTTATTTGTCTGACTCGAAATAGCTTCGGCTTGAGTCTGTATTTGTTTGAGTTCAAGCTCATAAATAGAGTTTATAGCATTTACGTTCTTACTGAGAGTCTCGGTATGAGAAGCATACTGCTTAGCTCCTTCAGAGGCATTCGATAACGCTCCCGATATATCTTTGTAAGATTTTATCATATTATCGGATACTTCATCAAGATTCTGCTGTTTTGTTGTAAATGATACTACTGCTTCCGATGCATTTGAAAGACTCTTTGCAAAAACTTCCGAGTTTGCTGCCGCCTGCGATATGTTGCCCAGCTGACCTGCCGTTTCTACCAATTGTTTTATACCTTCTTCGAGTTTTTTTGCATCACTTTGAGCTAAAGTAGTGTCGGAGATACCTATTCTTTCATTTACTGTTACAGCAGCAACAGGTCCTTCGTTATTGATCAAAAGAGAGGGATAAACATTTTCCCAGTGATAATTCTTGTGCGGCTTTTCGAATACTCCGATGAAGAATAGTACTGCCTCTGTTACCATACCCAATGTAAGGATAGTACCTGCCATAGGCCAGTGCATAATCTTAAATAACGCTCCTATAATAACTATTGAAGCTCCAACGGAATAAAAAGCTGCTACAGTGCGTTGTCCGACGTTACTATTGTACCAAATTGCAAATTTACTTGGTTGTTTGATTGTTGCTGCTTGATTTTTTGACATAATAAAGAAAGTTTATTTTTTTGTTATTATTAATTTGAGTTATTGTGTTGATTATAATATGTTTATGGTTGCTGTTGTTTTAGTTACCGATATAACTTCTGACGCAACGGAAGCCTATAGAGGCACTACGTTTGTTTTGATATTCGTAAGTTACTGTCGAGCACTGTAAATAAGCAGCTACATCTTTCCAACTACCACCTCGTACTACTTTTCTTCGCATAATAGCAGGATCATTATTTTTTGCTTTATAATTATAGTGTGGATTCATATCCAATGTAAATCTACTCAATTCGTCGTCGTATGTGGTTACTGTCCATTCGGCTACATTTCCGGCCATATCGTACAGTCCGAAGTCGTTTGGCATGTAAGTAGCTACTCTACAGGGGTATAAATATCCGTCTTCCGTATAATTACCTCTCATAGGTTTGAAGTTTGCCAAGAAACAGCCTTTGTAATCTCTTATATATGGAGCACCCCAAGGATATATACTATTGTGTCTACCGCCACGAGCAGCATATTCCCATTCGGCATCGGTCGGCAGACGCCATTCTTGTGCTCTGGGTTGCTGTGCATTACGATAAAGTGATGTACGCCACCAGCAGAAAGCTTGTGCTTGGTCCCAAGATACACCTACCACAGGGAATTCGCCAAATCCGGGGTGAGCAAAATAGTTGTGCATCATAGGCTCGTTGTAAGAGTACGAAAAGTCTCTCATCCATACCATTGTATCGGGATATATATTTATTATCTTCGTCGATATAAGATCACTTCTGTGTCGTAAAGGCTTTATAATAACTGTGTCGCCGATAGAACCATCTTCATTTAGCCACGAAGAGTCTACTCTTACCTTTGCCTGTGGGTTGAATCCGTTTATGTATGGATTAAACTCATTTCCCTGAATAGCTGCTTGGTCGTAGTTGACGAATTTATATTGGTATATTAATATATGAGAATTGATTTGACCCTTTTCGATCATATCAGGTCCATAAAAATACATCTGTTGTACGGCATTCCACTTCCCTGTTTTTACATCGTTCTCTTCGTCATATTTAGCATTCCAAGGAATAGGAGTCTTCCAATTAAGAACACTATCTATAACAGGACCTTCCAGTGTATAGTTGGCTCGTTCCTTAAACCATTTTGACGTTTCTCTTTCATCGACCTGCTCCATTTCGCGAAGTAATTTTGTCCTTGCGATAGAGTCTCTTACCCATTCTACAAACTGACGGTATTCACCATTCGTTATCTCGGTCTGATCCATCCAGAAAGCATCTACGGATATGTGCCTTTGTGTCGGTTGTAAGCACCAAGTTACAGATTGCTCGTTTGCTCCCATATTGAAAGAACCTCTTGGGATAAACAACATACCGTATGGAGCCTGCTCTTTTGGAGCTTTATGATATACTCCGACAAGATGTCCTTGAGGTTTGCCACAACTTGTCAATCCTAATAATACTGCCATTGCAATGGCAAAGAATAACTGCTTTTTCATCCTTCTATAATTTATAATATTATTGTAAAGTCGCAAAATTAATATTTTTATATGATAATTACTAACGTATATTTTATTCGGTTTATTGTAATACAAATGTAATCTTTTTTATTCCGAATGGCAAAGATAGATAATTTTTTTAGATTGTATTGTTTTTTTTGCGAAAAAAACCATCATACATTTTAGTTGATAGAATTACAAAATACGTATACTTTTGATAGCCTTACTCTTATCTCTAAAAAAAGAAAATTCATAAGTTGCAAATATTTCGTGTGAACCGAATGTTTTATATATCAGTTTACTTGTAGGTAAGTCGAATGAATATCCTATCTTCATACCTTCGAATAGTTTTATTCCTCCTATTATACAGAAAGAATCTTCTAATCTGTATCCAAGTCCAACCCATATTTTTTCTTTTATATACAGTAGCGCCGATATATGCGATGTCAACGACGTAAAGTCGCTGGTAAATAATATATTGGTTCGTATATTATAATCTTCATTATTCATTTTAAAATCGTATCCTACGTGTGCTTGTAGTAGTGGAGCGGTCTTGAAACTCGATACATCGCCAAGTTTGATAGTAGGAGCGTTGATGTGTGTGAGTGATATACCCACTCTATAGTCTTTGTCGAAATATTGTACTCCCAGTCCTAAGTCGGCTCCTATACCTGTCTGTTTTCCAAGAGGTATAATGGGATCATTGGCTGTATGATATCCGTCGTCTTGACTGATTTTCGAAATATTGATACTATCGCCATTGCAGATAATGTTTAGAAACCCCAGATTCGCCCCTATGCTAATATGCCCTCTCCCAAGGTTGCGTTTGTACGAGTATATGAGTCTTACTTGCTGATTATTAAATACTCCGAATATATCGCTTAAAAAATGTATGCCGACACCGTGTTGCTCATTGAAAAGTTTTAATGGCGAATCTATTAAAAAAGAAGATACAATAGGAGCTCCTGGCATTCCTATCCACTGTGTACGTTGAAACAACGAGGTTTGTATCATTGTCTGCTCGCCTGCGTATGCAGGATTTACAAGCGATAGGTTGTGCATATATTGGCTTACTTGGCTGTCGAACTGAGAGAAAACACGGCTACTTACAGATAGCAATAAAAACAAATTTACTGCAATACGTTTTTTTAAAATGGTTTGCAGTAAGTTGATTAGTAGTGTTTTGTGTTTATTCTTGAAAGACAGCACTATTCGTCGGCTCTATTTTATTGTTTAATATTCGTCTTCGTTGAAGAAAAAATCTTCTTTGCTCGGATAGTCTGGCCATATATTTTCGATATTATCGTACGTTTCTCCTTCATCTTCGATACTTTGTAAGTTTTCTATTACTTCCAAAGGAGCTCCGGTACGCATTGCATAGTCGATAAGTTCGTCTTTTGTCGCCGGCCAAGGTGCATCTTCGAGTTTTGAAGCTAATTCCAATGTCCAATACATAGTATTTTTATGATTAAAATAATTTTATATTTATACTTAAATCTATGTTCTACAATTTATTATTGCTTATTTGTAGTGTCAAAAATAAGGTTGCAAAATTAGTAAAAAAATGAATACGTAAAGGCTTTATTTTTTTTGCTCAAACTCCAAACCCAAAGAATATAAATAATCAGATAAACGATTGACGTACATTATTATATCATTATTTACTTCTTGCTCGCTATTTAGGTCGATTATTCTTCGCTCGGCTCTGCGTGCTATTGCTCTACAAATGTGAGCTATAGACGATATTTCGTTTTCGCCGTAGACGATAAACTCCGTGAAAGGTGGTATTCTGTTACTTATTTCGTCGATTTTATTTTCTAATTTATCGATGAGATTGGTGTCGAATTCTATCGGTTTGCCTTTGTAGTCGGGTAGAGTAGCGAGAATAGCTCCTACCGAGAATAGCGATTTTTGTATTTCGTGTACAAACGTTTTAGTGGTTTCGTCATCGATTTTGCTACGCAATAGCCCCATGAAGGAGTTTAGTTCGTCGATGGTACCGTATGCTTCGAGTCGTTTGTCTGCCTTGGACACACGTTTTCCTCCAAGTAACGATGTCTGTCCTTTGTCGCCCGTTTTAGTGTAGATTTTCATATCGTAAGTAGTCAATTAAAATGTTAGCTTGTATATCTGTGTCTGAAAATTATTTTTCGCAAATATAATACCAAAATCGAAAAAGTCTATGAAAATTTTCGATCTACCGATTCTTTTTAATCTATTCCACTGTTTGCTGTTGTTGTAAATATTATTTATACAAATGATTACGTCAGACGATTGAATCGATTCGTCGGGTAGGGTACCGATATCTGCTATATATACGAAATCGTAGCCGTCTATATTGTCTCTGCCCGTCATATCGACGTTAATATTTTCACATAGCCCTAAAAGCCTCTCTATATCTTTGTCTCTACCGATGAAAAGTACGTTTTTTATTTTATAGTAATTTATTATTCTGTATATCAGCTTTAAATATTTTTTCTCTTTGTTTGATTGGGCTATATTTTCTATCTCTTTGTAGCTGTAGTATGGGTTTTTCTCGTTTACGACGTTGGTAATAAAATCGAACATAAACGGGGAATGTATACCGAAACCTTTGGAGCTATTGGATGTTATGCGGTGTCTTAGGCGAGCCAATATTTTTTTCGGTCTATTGTGCATAACACTATTATTGTTGTTGAATATCATTGTGTTATATATTGTGTTTTTGCTCTGCAAATATATATGTTTTTTTGTTTGTGTAAGTGCCGACGGGTTCGAGGAGCTTCGGCAGCTCGGACTACTGCGGTATAATGCGGGCAGGGATATAGAGATATACGACTACTATCTGAGCGAGGTAGATATCACAGGTAGTCGTATGCAGGCACAGACAAACTGTGCGATGAGGTACAACCTATCGGAAAAGGCTATACAGGTGATAGTGTATGGCTTTGAGAATAGACTGCGAGGTGTATGAAGATGTGCGGTATATCAGAATATCACACCGGCACCACCTGCTACTCCACAATATATGGAAGCATCGTCTTTGCTATCGGACGAACCGTAATCGTCTGACTTGACGAATATAGAAGCAAGGACAGCAATAACTGCAAAACTAATGAAAAAACATTTTGCGAAGAGAACAATAAATTCTGTCATAGCTATATGCGTGATTTGAATGATTAATTACACTGCAAAGATATAAATAAAAAATAGCAACAACCAAATATTTAACGAAAAAACATACAGAAAAAACGAGTGACAGAAGACGGTACGGAGAGAGATAAAGAAGTAGAACGAATAGGCGGGTAGCTTGTAAAGCAGCTAAAATCGGAGCTATCGCTGATGAAAGCTCAATACGAAAATATATCGGAGGCGGGACGTAACACGGCACGTGGGCATGAGCTATGTGGAATATTTGAACCTGATTTTTTTGTTACCATTCCAATACAAAAAAATAGTACCTTTGCACATTGATAAAATATTTATAGTCTTATGGATTTTAAAGCAAATGAAGGAAAAAATCTTGCCATAGAGATAAATGGAGAAAAATGGCTTAGGATACCTATTCATACTCACGTTGTTATGCGAGACGACGATATTTTTTCGGATGTTGTCGATAAATATACGAAAGATATTAGGCAGGCGGGAGATATCGTTTTTTGTAGTGAAAAAATAATTGCCATCACTCAGGGACGTTCCTATCCGATATCGGAAATCAAGCCGTCGGCATTAGCTAAATTTTTGGTGAAGTTTGTGTATAAATCGCCTCACGGCATAGGTTTAGGTAGCCCTTACACTATGCAGTTGGCTTTGGAAGACGTCGGTATACCTCGTATACTATTGGGTTGTGTAGCAGCCGCTTTGACTAAGCCTTTCGGTGTGAGAGGTGTCTTTTATAAGGTTTGCGGTAAAAAGGCTTATGCCATAGACGGTCCTTGCGACTATACTCTGCCGCCTTACAACAAGTACGCTAAAAAAGCGCCACTGAAACCCAATAAGGTAGCCCGAGAAATGAAAAATAAACTTGGCAATGAGTTTATTGTTTTAGATGCCAACGACTTGAATGTCGATATATTGGGAAAATCTTCCAAGAACCTCGACGATAAGTTTCTGAAAGCTCTTTTCAAAGACAATCCTTTGGGACAGTCGTCGCAACAAACACCGATAGCTATTGTACGTAAAGCATAGTATTGATAACTAACGATATAATTACAATGATTAATACGCTCAACTATATTGTTTGGAATGTAAACCCCGAGATTTTTTCTATCGGACCTATTACGTTACGTTGGTATGGATTGCTTTGGGGCATAGCTATTTATATTGCCTTTTGGGTAGTAAACAAAATATTTACCTATGAGAAACGTCCCACAGATTGGTCGGAAAAAATGTTTTTGTATGGCGCTATCAGTCTTATCGTGGGAGCAAGATTGGGACATTGTCTGTTTTATGGTGCCGGAGGCGACTTTTGGTACTATTACAAAAATCCTATAGAGATTATCAAAGTATGGGAAGGCGGGCTGTCGTCGCATGGAGGAGCCATGGGACTACTTATAGGTATGTGGTTGTATACTAAGAATGTAACTAAGAAGTCTTATCTCTATGTATTGGATCGACTTGTAATAGGTGTTGCCATAGGAGCTACTTTTATAAGGCTCGGCAATTTGATGAATTCCGAAATTTACGGAGAAACTACCGCTTTGCCTTGGGGCTTTATATTTGTCAGAGACGGACAGACAGAACCAAAACATCCGACTCAGATTTACGAAATGCTTTATTGCCTTGTTACTTTTGCTGTTACTATGGTAATGTATTGGAAATACAAGGCTTATCGTAGACGGGGACTGATATTTGGTGTTATGCTTGTCATTATATTCCTTACGCGGTTTTTACTCGAATTTATCAAGAATCCACAAGAACCGTTCGAAGTCAATATGTTGCTCAATATGGGGCAAATACTGAGTCTTCCTCTTATAATATGGGGTATAATACTTATTATTAGAGCTTTGATGCGCCCTGCCGAACTCGAAGATTTCGAACGAACGCCGACTAAAAACAGTAAAAAGATATAAGTAACGAAAAGAAAGATACATACTTATGTATCTTTTCTTTTATAATGAATCGTATTTGTGCGTTGTGAGTAAAATATATGTTTTTAACCCCGACCATGAACTATCTTTGGCAAGCGACGACAATAACTTCCAGCCGAAGAAAAACGTAGCTCGTTTACAGAAAGATTTGGCACTATTGCCTTTATGGCTCGAAGAAGATTGCTTGGTTTTACAGAGCGATACGGATATTTATTGGCGGGATATTGCCGATAGGTTTGGGCTGAAATATCTTTTGACTCCGTCTATCGATTATTCGGCGCTGACCGAGGTGTGTGCTTGGGGGTGGAACAAGCAGATTTGCAGTGCTTTGGAGCGAAAGGGAACTCCTCGCAGGCTTTTACCCGACTCAAATAGCCTGACACTTATCAGACGTCTCACAGAAAGAAATACGGCTGTGGAGGCTATGAAATATCTGATTTCCAATATTTCCGATAAATATTTGAAATATCTTCCGCACCTATTGCCCGAATTGCTTGTATCTTCGGCGGATGTAGAGCATTTTGTCGCTCGACATATCGATGTGGTACTGAAAACACCTCTTAGCTGTAGCGGTAAAGGTCTCTATTTTGTGAAACACCACCGCCTTAACGATAGCTATTTGAAACGAGTAGAACGTCTACTTGAGCAGCAAAAATATTTGGTTGCCGAAAATCGCTATAATGTGGTATCCGATTTTGCGATGGAGTTTTCGACCGATTCCGACACGGTAACATTCGTAGGTTACTCGCTATTTGCCACTAAGGCAAATGCTTACGACCACAATATATTAGTGTCCGACTCCGAAATCGAACGACGGCTTACTGAGCTAATTCCCTTAGATTTGCTGCGTGCCGTGCGTTCGAGTATCGTCGAGTTCGTTCTCGCAAATATTTCTCCTTTTTATCGAGGGTATCTTGGTGTGGATATGTTTGTGTATGAATGCGAAGGGAACTATTTCCTACATCCTTGTGTAGAGATAAACCTACGTCCGACGATGGGGCTTGTGGCAAACCATTTTTATAAAAACTATGTAGCCGAAGGGAGAAAAGGTGTTTTTAGTGTCGATTTTTTCGATGATGCTTCGTCTTTGCAAAGCGACCACAAACAGAGGCAAAAGAATACTCCCGCCGAAATAATTGATAGAAAGCTATATAGCGGATATTTGTCGTTGTGTCCAATCAAAAACGATACACAATACAGAGTTCGTGTAGAGATTTTATAAAAAGGCTGTAAGTGTTTTTAAAATATTGAGTTTACCTCATTAGACTAAAGTGTTAAAAAACATGTGCTGTATATGTATATTTTTTTGTCGATATATTATATTTCTCGGATAATTGCTCCGACAGACGAATTTTTTACTAATTTTGCCTGCCCGAAAAAAACAATATTTACCGAACGTGTAAATAACATTTAATCAGAAGATATATGAGAAAAAGATTTTTTATCACGGCAATAGCTCTATTTGTAATGTCTTTCGGCGTTATGGCAATTGCTCAGACCAAGTATGACCTCTATGTAGCGGGAGTCCAAGTAACATCGGAAAATGCTTCGGATATTGCTTCCAAAAGCACTAATATTACGGGTATTGTGAATTACGACTATATGACCAAAACCCTGACTTTGGAGAATGCCGTTATCTCCACAAATGAGAAAAACGGCATATATAACAGCGGAATAGAAGACCTCGCCATTGTATTGGTGGGGAATAATATCATAAAGACTACAGATTATAATGCTATATTCGCAAAGAAAAACACTTCAATAACAGGCGATGGCACATTGTCCGTGAAGGCGGAAGGATATGGTGTCAGCGGCATATATATTTATGAGAATACCACCGTCTCTATCGAAGATGGGGCTAAGGTCAGTACCGTAGGCTCGTGGGGTGTAAACGGCTTAGGCGGAGAGCAGGGCGAAAAGCTTGTAGTAGCCGACGCAACACTGAAAGCCACCGGCAACGCCTATGGCTCTATTGCCGACTTGGCTTACTTGACAATGAACGGTTGCAGGATTTCTACACCGGCGGGAGCTGCATTCAATCCCTCTACGCACTGTGTAGAACTGAACGGTGTCAGAGTAACATCGGAGGTAGTAATAGAACCTGCCTCGGAAAAGTACGATTTGTATGTAACAGGCATACGGATAACGTCTGCCAACGCTGCCGATATTGCGGCTGCAAGCGAAAACATCGAAGGCAATATCAAATACGACCCCAACACAAAGACTCTGACGCTCGATAATGTTACAATAAAAAATCCGAGTATGGAAAAAGGTATTTTCAACGAAGGTATTACCGACCTGAAGATAATCCTCGTCGGCAAAAACGTTATCACTGCTCCCAATTTCAGTGCTATCTCTCTTTTTGCAAACACCACGATAGGAGGCAACGGTACTATCGAACTGACGGATACCATAAGCAGTGCCATATATATAAATGATAATACCACATTGACTATCACAGACGGCTGTACAGTCAATATCAATACGTCAATGTGGGGAATACGCGGCAAAGACGGCACTAAAAACGAAATATTGGTAATAAAAAACGCAAACCTTAAAATAACGGGACGTGATATGCAGATATCGCATCTTGCCGACTTGAAGCTCGAAGGCTCGGAGGTAAAACAACCCGCAGGAGCGAAATTCAATCCCGTAACTCATCGTTTGGAACTGAACGGAGATAAGATAAAAACCGAAGTAGTGATAGCTCCGTTGGGTACGGGTACTTCTATGGTTACAGACGGCAGTCAGATAAAACTGTGGAGCGACGGCGGTATGTTGTACATCAAGTCGGATACCGTATCGCCTTTGGGAGTAGCCGTGTACGGCATGCTTGGTAATATAGTATGCGAAAAGGTATTATCGGCAGACCTTGCCATAAATCTGCCGACAGGCATTTATGTAGTAAGGGTTGGTAATAGTTTGCAGAAAGTCATTGTCCGATAAGAGACAGTCCGCCTCTTAGAGACCGAAAAAACAAAAATAGACCGTTCCCTGAGGAATGGTCTATTTTATACATACATCGCTTATAATCAGCAATCCTTGTGGAGATTAGGGGAATCGAACCCCTGACCTTTTGACTGCCAGTCAAACGCTCTAGCCAACTGAGCTAAACCCCCGCAAAAAGTTCTGCAAAGGTAATGCTTTTTTTGAAACCACAAGAGTACGAAGGTGATTTTTTTGCTAAGACAGATAAAAATCGTTACCTTTGAACACGAATTTGTTATATTTGTCTTTAAATTAAAGCGCTTATTACCACATACATAAATGCTGACGGCTAACATTATACTACCTTTCCCGCTCAACGATACCTACACTTATTACGTGCCGCAGATAATGGAGGAGCATATCTGTGTGGGACAGCGTGTTATAGTCAGTTTTGGGGCAAAACGTTTTTTTACGGGGATAGTCTATTCGCTCGGAGAGGTAAGCAACGTAGCCGACTTGAAGCCTATCGCAGAAATCATTGACAACAAGCCTATTGTGTCTCAAGATCAGTTGCTCTATTGGTGGCGACTTGCCGACTATTATATCTGTTCGTTGGGCGATATTATGCGGCTGGCATTGCCTTCGGCATTACGTTTGCAGAGCGATACGACGGTGATTATTAACGAAGAAATTACCCCCGACGATCTATCGGACAAAGAGTCGTTTGTGTATTCAATACTGCAAAACGAGAATGGTCTTAAAATCAACGATTTGACTAAACAGTGCGACTTCCGCCCTTTGCCCGTATTGCGAACTCTTTTCGAGCGAAACATCGTGCATTTCGACGAAACGATTACCGAACGGTACAGGGAAAAGATGATAGATATTGTTACCCCTAACTTCGACATATACGATACGGAGCTGATAGATAAAACCATAGAAACCATTAGGCGGGCAAAAAAACAGATAGAATTACTCGATAGAATCATAGCTCTGGGCTTGGAATACAGCGACGGTATCCCCAAAAATAAGCTGAAAGTCGATGACAGCTATTCGGAATCGGCATTTAAATCGCTTGTAGACAAGCAATTGATTACGATAGAGCATCGTGTGGTATCGAGAGTACTATTCGACAAAAGCAGCGAACAACCAAACACGCTGACAATGAATCAACAAAAGGCAGTAGAAGCCTTAGAGAAGGTTTTTGCCGAGCGTCGGACGGCTCTCTTGTTTGGAGTTACCTCGTCGGGGAAGACCGAAATTTATATCGACCTTATATTGAAAGAATTGGAGAAAGGCAAAAGCGTGCTCTACCTTGTGCCCGAGATTGGGCTGACAACTCAACTTGTATCAAGACTCAAAGGTATCATCGGCGACAAACTATTGGTCTATCATTCGCGAATGAATGATTCGGAGCGGGTCGAGGTGTGGAACGAAGTGAGTGCTACCGATTGCCGCATAGTGATAGGAGCAAGGTCTGCCCTGTTCTTGCCGTTCAGACACTTGGGGCTGATAGTGGTCGACGAAGAGCACGATACTTCGTATCGCCAGACCGATACTATGCCGCATTATACGGCAAAATCGGCAACTGCGTTTCTGGCACAGATATTCGACGCCAAAATACTTCTGGGCTCAGCTACACCGAGTATAGAGACGTACGCTATGGCATCGGTTGGCAGGATAGGGCTTGTCAGACTCGGCGAGCGCTACGGAGAGATACGTATGCCCGACATAGAGCTGATAGATCTCAGAGAGATGTACCATAAAAAACGTATGCGTGGCCACTTCTCTCTCGAACTGATAGACGCCATTAACGCCACGTTATCGGAGGGGCAACAGGTGATACTGTTTCAGAACCGACGCGGGTACTCGTTGACGCTCGAGTGCAGAGATTGTGGTTTTGTGGCTAAATGTAACCGTTGCGATGTATCGCTGACCTACCATAAGCATATCGGTGCGTTAAAGTGCCATTATTGCGGCTTCTTGGTCTACGACAGTGCGAAAGTATGTCGTCGGTGCGGCTCACACGCCGTTCACTACTCAGGTTTCGGCACGGAACAGGTGGAGACCGAAGCCCAAGAACTCTTCCCCGAAGCAAGGGTGGACAGACTCGATTTCGATACTACACGTCGCCGTCGCTCTTTCGAGGATATTATAAGGCGTTTCGAGACACAGAACCTCGACATAATGGTCGGCACGCAGATGATTGCCAAGGGGTTGGACTTCTCTAACGTTGGGCTTGTTGCGGTGCTCAATGCCGACAACTTGCTTAATTTTACCGATTTCCGCGTAGAAGAGAATGCTTTTCAGACGCTGGTGCAGATAAGCGGCAGAGCAGGTCGTCGTCAGGCGGGACGAGTGATGATACAGACTTATTCGCCCGATAGCGAATTGATGAAGAGTGTAGCTGCGAACGACTTCGAGCGTTTTTTCAATGTACAGATGCAGGAGCGGCATATCTTCCGTTACCCTCCGTATTGCCGTATGACTACTATTACGCTCAAACACCGCGACAACAATCTCCTGACAAGAGCTTCCGACTATTTAGCCGATAGCCTACGAAACAACGAAATATTCGAAGTTCTCGGAGCTGAGTCTCCGCCTATATCTAAGATAAACAATACGTTTATTCGTAATATTATTATTAAAACAGATGCGAAATACCCATTAGGCAAGGTTAATCCCGTTATAGTAAAGCATATAGAAGCCTTCAAACGTAATACGGAGTACAAACAGGTCGGCGTATTCGTAGATGTGGAGTAACTGTAATTCATTTATAATCAAATATATGAAAAATAAAGAAAAAATCGAAGTACAGTATTATGATTCGGTGTGTGGCGAGTTGATACTCGGAGCTTTCGGCGAGGCAATATGTCTATGCGACTGGGTCGACAAAAAGCATCGTACATCTATCGACAACCGTTTGCAGAGCTGTCTTGCAGCCACATATTGCGAGAAACAAACATCTATTCTTGCCGAAGCGGCAGCTCAGCTCGACGACTATTTCGCACGACGGTTAAGGCGATTCGACTTACCTCTGATGCCGATAGGCACCGAGTTTCAGCGTCGTGTATGGGACGAGCTTCGCCGTATACCCTATGGACAGACCATATCGTACAAAGAACTTGCCCTACGGATAGGCAATCCCAAGGCAGTACGTGCCGTTGCTTCGGCAAACAGAGCCAATCCTATATCGATAATAATCCCCTGTCACAGAGTGATAGGCAGCAACGGCAGACTGGTAGGATACAGCGGCGGACTCGACAAAAAAGAGACTCTTCTCCAACTCGAAGTCGAAACACATACCGAACTTCCATAAATATGGAATAGAATGGCAAAAAATCACTACCTTTGCACTGCATAGTAGAACGGTTTGTCGCTCCGAGTAAGCTTGGAGAGGAAAGTCCGGGCAACGCAGAGCAGCATACTTCCTAACGGGAAGTCGGTCGTGAGGTCGAATAAGCGTAACAGAAAACAACCGCCTCACCCCTCGAAGGGTGCGGTAAGGGTGAAAAGGTAGGGTAAGAGCCTACCGACAGTTTGGCGACAAGCTGTGCCGTACGCATTATGTGTTGAAAGTTCAAGTATACCGATGTTTGAGGGTTGCTCGCCCGAGTCGGAGGGTAGAACGATAGAGGCTGGCAGCAATGCTATGCCGTAGATAAATGACAAACATTCCGAAAGGAATACAGAATCCGGCTTACAGTTCTACTATTTTTTATTTTACCCTCATAAAGTAGATTTGCTTTTAGAGAGTCTCCCTCCCTTAAGTTATTGTTTTTCTTATTATGATTTATCAAATTGGTGTTTTGATAAATAGTTATTTAGAGTTTAATATCCATTTAACCATAAAAAAACTATGAAAAACGGGGAAAAACACACAGTTTTTTCCCCTAAAATAATAATTTATATAAATCAAAAGATGTCCTAATGTTATGGCTTATTTTATTTTATTCATCTTGCGCCACTTTGAGGGATAATCTTCCAAGCAGTTACACGGTTCTTTATTGCCGAGATCGAAAAGCAACCTTACTTTCACTCCTACAAGTAACGGAAATAATCCTTTATCGACAAACTGTGATGAGGTAAGTATCGAATTGCTTTTTATCACTGAGACATCGGTATGGTTTTGGTCGGCTATATTTACTCCGGGTACTCCCAGAAACGAACCGTTCGATACGACATTTGTAAGTACATTCTTTCCTCCAGATGGTACGGGGCTCATACCGAAGAAAGAACCTATACCATAGTCGGCAAATCCCGATATTCGGTAGTGCCAGCGAGTTTTCTTTTTATAGAAAAAAAATATTTTACCTATTTCCAGTGTTGCTGCTACATTGAAATTTAGACTGATAGGGTTGTTGGTTCCTGTTTTGAAGTCGTCGTATAGGTGGTTACCTGTGTCTTGGATTGGGTTTACGTACTGAGGGTATAGTCCGTAAGTCGAGTATTGAGCCTTTGTCTTGGCGTACCCGAATATATTGATTCCAAACTTACCGCCTGCAAGGAAGTACATACCGTTTCTAAATTTAGATCCAAGCATCAAAGGTACATTCACGTAACCGATATTATAGACATCTCTATACGATTGGAATTCATATCTCATTGCAAAATGGTCACCGTCGGAGTCTATCATACCTGTACCAGCTTTTACAGAGGGAGCATTGCCCGGGGGTAATTTGTCTATATCTTCGAATTGTATAGGATTGCCGTTACCGTCGACTATAGTACCTACCTGAGCTATAAATGGTTTGAATTTATGTGTAGAGTTTTTGAAATCGGCTTCTACACCGATATTCATCATAAATCGCTTGTAATGATATTCGAAACCTAATCCGAATAGACCACCGACCCCACCGAGTGGCTGTACGAGATTTTCGCTGCCTTCGCCTATTTTTTCGTGTATAAGGTTCGCATAGCCTAAGGCTCCCCACACGTCTAAATAATATTTCTGCACTTGCGAATGGGCAGTATATCCGCAGCTAACGATAAACACAATCACTAAAAAGAGAAGTTTATTTTGTCGTTTCATAAAAGTATTAATTTGTTATTTCATTCTTTTATTATAGTACACACATCGTTTATAAAATCATTACAATCTACCCGAAATCAGATGTTTCGATAAACTAATACAATTCAACGGACAAAGTTATAAAAATATTTTTACGAAACCAAGCTTTTTACTCAATTATTTTTTTGCTAATAACACAAAAATAAAGTCTCAGAACAATACAATACTGATATAAAGATATTTATTTGATGAAAAATCGTGCCAATTAGTTAATCTATCTGTCGAAATAGATATATTGTCGATAGCTTTTTGTAATTTTGCAAACACAATTTTTTGATAGAACCAACATAAAAAAAAGACTAAGATGGCAAAAGAATTTAATTACGAGGCGATGTTCCAGACCTCCAAAGGCAACGAGGAATATTATCTATTGACCAAAGAAGGAGTGTCGACAGGAGAGTTCGAGGGCAAAACGATACTAAAAGTATCTCCCGAAGCATTGACTGAGGTAGCACGCGTTGCTATGCACGACTGTTCGTTTTTCCTACGTCCCGAACATCAGCGACAGGTAGCGAAAATCCTCGATGATCCCGAAGCGTCGGAAAACGACAAATTTGTAGCTCTGACAATGCTCAGAAATGCCGAAGTATCGGCAAAAGGGTTGCTACCGTTCTGTCAGGATACGGGTACGGCAACAATCGTAGCCAAAAAAGGACAACGCGTCTGGACAGACTTCTCAGACGAAGAAGCTCTCTCGAAAGGGGTCTACCTCACATATACCAACGAAAACCTGCGTTATTCGCAAAACGCCCCGCTCACAATGTACGACGAGATAAACACAGGCACCAACCTGCCTGCACAGATAGATATTCAGGCTGTCGAAGGCGACGAATACAAATTTCTATTCATTGCCAAAGGTGGTGGCTCATCGAACAAGACATATCTTTTCCAAGAGACCAAAGCCCTGCTTAACCCCGCCACTTTGGAGAAATTCCTTGCCGAAAAACTCCGCACGCTGGGCACAGCTGCTTGTCCGCCATATCACATTGCATTCGTCATAGGCGGCTCATCGGCCGATATTTGCGTCAAGACCGCCAAGCTCGCCTCGGCAAAGTATTACGATACACTCCCCACAAAAGGTAGCGAGGCAGGAAGAGCTTTCAGAGACACAGAGTTGGAGCAAAAAATACTACGTTCGGCTTGGGAGAGTGGCTACGGAGCACAGTTTGGAGGTAAATATTTCGCCCACGACGTACGTATGGTAAGGCTTCCCCGACACGGAGCATCGTGCTTCGTGGGAATGGCTGTATCGTGTAGTGCCGACAGAAACATTTTGGCAAAAATAAACAAAGACGGCGTATGGATAGAAAAGCTCGAAGACAACCCGGGAGCATTGATACCCGAAAAGTACCGTAATGCAGGCGAAGGCGAGGTAGTGAAGATAAATCTAAACCAGCCGATGACGGATATTTTGAAGATATTGACCAAATATCCCGTCTCTACACGTTTGTCGTTGAGCGGTACGATAGTGGTGGGACGCGATATAGCACACGCCAAGCTGAAAGAGATGATAGATGCAGGCAAAGATCTGCCTCAATATATCAAAGACCACCCTATCTACTATGCAGGTCCTGCCAAGACACCGAAAGGAATGGCTTCGGGGTCGTTCGGTCCTACGACGGCAGGCAGAATGGACAGCTACGTCGACCTATTCCAAAGCAAGGGCGGCAGTATGGTAATGATAGCCAAGGGCAACCGCAGCCAGCAAGTAACCGACGCCTGCCATAAATATGGCGGTTTCTACCTCGGCTCTATCGGAGGACCGGCGGCAATACTCGCCCAGAACAACATTAAAAAGGTAGAATGTCTCGAATTTCCTGAGCTCGGAATGGAAGCAATCTGGAAAATAGAGGTAGAAGACTTCCCTGCATTTATCCTTGTGGACGACAAAGGCAACGACTTTTTCAAACAACTGAAACCTGTCTGTCTGAAATGTTAGAAACGTTATAACATAACTTGCTTTCGATATGTAAGCAGTCGTTTGTAGTTTTGGAGGCTATCGTAAAAAGATATGTATAGCCTCTTTTGTTTTCTTACCTTTTGCTGAAAGAACTATATTCTATAAATCGATATGCCAAAATGTCTATTTCTTATATATGTGGCATTTTATTTGTAACTGAGGAGTAACGAAAATTTATATGAATAATGTACAAACCTCATAATATTTATGCAAGATATTTATTTATAAAATATTATGGGTAAAAAATAGATAGATATATGACAAACCAATCAGAACAGTTAAAAAATCTACTAAAATACAGTTGGGAAGAGGCAGAGCGCTTGAAACACAAGTATGTATCGCCCGAACATTTTCTATTGTCGATGTTTAAACTCCACGACTGTAATGCTATGAAGATACTGAGAAATATGAATTTTGATGTGCCTAAGGCTCAGCAAGATATAGAAAATAATTTCAATATTACGCCCGACAATTACAGCTCATCGATATTATTGCGTGAGTTGTCAGACAATATTTTGCGTATAGCCTCGCTCGAGGCTCGTAATCAACAACAAAAGGTAGTAGATACCGAACATCTACTCCTTGCCATACTCCGCGACGGCAATTCGTTTGCTTGCCGCAGTCTTAGAGAGCAAAATATTGATTACGATGCTGTTAAGGCAAGTATGATAGAACATGAGATGTTGCCAAAGTCTAAATTCGATTTTGAAGAAGACGAGGACGACGACAAACCGCAAGGCAATAATTCCAAAGTACACCGAAAAACTGACAAAAAGTCAATGACAGATACTCCCGCACTCGATAACTTCGGTAAGGATCTTACTAAATATGCCGCTGAGGATAAGTTAGACCCTATAGTAGGTAGAGATGTGGAGGTAGAGCGTTTGGTACAGATATTGTCGCGTCGTAAGAAAAACAACCCTGTACTCATCGGTGAACCCGGTGTAGGCAAAACTGCTATAGTAGAGGGACTTGCCATTAGGATACATCAACGTAAGGTATCGAGGATATTGTTCGATAAGCGAGTGATAGCTCTTGATATGGCTTCTATCGTGGCAGGTACAAAATATCGCGGACAGTTCGAAGAGCGTATACAGTCTATTATGAGTGAGATAGAACGTAATCCTAATATAATACTATTTATAGACGAGATACATACTATCGTAGGAGCCGGCAGTGCGTCGGGGTCGCTCGATGCCGCTAACATATTGAAGCCTGCTCTTTCACGGGGCGAATTGCAATGTATTGGAGCTACTACTCTGAAAGAGTACCGCGAGAGTATAGAAAAAGATGGTGCGTTGGAGCGTCGTTTTCAGAAGATTATAGTAGAACCAACCTCTGAGCAAGAGACTATCACGATTCTGAAAAATATTAAAAACCGATACGAAGACCACCATCAAGTAGTATATAGCGACGAAGTATTGGAGGCTTGTGTGAAGCTGACAGGTCGATATATTTCCGATAGATGTTTCCCCGACAAAGCCATAGATGCTCTCGACGAAGTAGGGGCACGTATAAGGGTCAAAAATATGAAAGCTCCTAAGAATATAGAGAATCTCGAAAAGGAAGTATTGCTGCTCGAAGCAAATAAAAACGATGCCGCAAGGAATCAGGATTTCGAAGAGGCAGCTAAAATTAGAGACCGTATAGTAGAGATTTCCAAAGAGATAGATCGTCTTCAAAATGAGTTTAGTAAGGAAGAAGAGAAAAACCGAATACATATAACCATAGACGATGTGGCTACGACTGTGTCGATGATGAGTGGCGTACCTATCAAACGTCTCGAAGAGTCGGACAACGAGCGTCTTATGCGTATGGGCGAACAACTTGCAGGTAAAGTAATAGGGCAAGATAGGGCTATAGATACGGTAGTGAAAGCCATCAGACGCAACTCTGTGGGACTCAAAGACCCCAATAGACCGATAGGCTCGTTTATATTCCTCGGACCTACGGGAGTAGGTAAGACTCTGCTTGTAAAGAGACTTGCTGAGGCTGTGTTTGGCAATGAAGATGCCGTAATACGTGTGGATATGAGTGAGTTTATGGAGAAATATAGTGTATCGCGACTCATAGGAGCTCCTCCCGGATATGTAGGCTACGAAGAGGGCGGACAACTTACCGAAAAGGTAAGACGCAAGCCATATTCGATAGTGCTTCTCGATGAGATAGAAAAGGCTCATTCCGATGTATTCAATATCCTATTGCAAGTGATGGACGAAGGACGCCTTACCGATAGCTTGGGTAGGATAATCGACTTCAAAAACACGATAATAGTGATGACCTCCAACGTCGGTACTCGGCAACTAAAAGATTTCGGTAAAGGAGTAGGGTTCGCTTTGCCCGACGACCAATATCGTGATAATGAATATGCTAATTCGGTGATAAAAAAGGCTCTGTCGAAGACTTTTTCTCCCGAGTTCCTCAATAGAATAGACGAAATAGTTATGTTCGACTCTCTGAATAAAGAATCTTTGTATAAAATTATAGATGTAGAGATAGATATACTCAAAAAACGCCTTACTTCGATGAATATTGAGCTTTCGCTTACCGATGATGCAAAGAACTTTATTTTCGAAAAAGGATACGACACTCAGTATGGAGCACGACCGCTAAAACGTGCTATTCAGAACTATATCGAAGATACTCTATCGGAAGGTATGCTTATGGGCAATATCAAAGAGCATCAGAAGGTACTACTCGATACGAAAGCAGATAAGACGGGGCTGCAGATAGTCTCGGATATACTTGCTAATAAATAGGTTAGTAAAAATATAATTAAACAAACAGGACTGGCAGCTACATAAAAGTCAGTCCTGTTTATTTGTAAAATAACTTTTATCGGACAGAAATAAAAAACGGAGATAGCTCATTATTAGCGACCTCCGTGCAAAAAAACAATTTTTAATATTAAGAAAAAGCTAACTTATAATCTGCTTTCTACTTCTTTCCAAGAAACTATTTTCCACACCTCTTTCAGGTGGTCGGCACGCCGATTCTGATAGTCTAGGTAATAAGCATGTTCCCATACGTCTATACCGAATATCGGTTTTAGCCCTTTTGTGACCGGATTGCCGGCATTGTTTTCTTTGGTTATTTGAAGTTTGCCACTATTATCGGCGGCAAGCCATACCCAGCCCGAACCAAAGAGCGATGTTCCGGCAGCTTCAAATTCGTTTTTGAATCCTTCGAAACTTCCCCAAGCGTCTTCGATGGCTTTTAGGAGTTTACCGCTTGGTTTGCTATCCGATACGGGTACAAACTGAGTGAAATATAAATTGTGGTTCAGCGTCTGTCCTGCGTTGTTGAATATAGCGCCGTCAGATTCTTTTACGATAGTAACCAAGTCGGCATTTTCGAATTTGGTACCTACAATCATATTATTTAGATTGTTTACATATCCGGCTAAGTGTTTACCGTGGTGTAGGTCGATAGTTGTTTTCGATATTATCGGCTCCAGTGCATTGTTTGCGTAAGGCAATACTAACAATTCGTGCTTCATATTCTTATAATTTTTTTAGTGAATAGATTGTGTTTATTATTTTCGGCAAAGGTACAACTAAATATTATTTATTTAGATAAACAACATCAATATGCTGTTTGTCTTGGTTTATTATTGTTTTCTTGCTTCATTAATATCTATTCTTTTACCGTTTTTCATTGCTATTATGAAAGCATCGCTAAATAACTTTTTTATATCAGCCTGTAGTTTTTGTACTTCTTTGTAGTCTGTACTGCTTCCATAGGTATATTTATAGATATTGTTTTCTTTGTAGAACGAGCATTTAAGTTTTTTGAACCGATAGTCATTGTCTTTCAGAGGAGTAGACGAGGTCATAATCTGCCACATAAATACTATCTCGTCTTTATTCGTACTTTCTTTAGATACTATACTATTGCTGTCTTCTTCCACTGTTTCCGTGTCGTATGCTTGCATATTTTGTACGGCGGTAATAGATTTCATCGATTCTTTGCTGAGGTCGAAATCGTTTTTATATTTCAATATCCCATTATATATACCTGTGGCAAGATTTCTTTGTCCATCTTTCGAGGTCATAAAAGCACGCTCTTCGGGATTGGTTATATAACCAACTTCTACGAGTACGCTCGGTACTATTGTTTGCCACGTAACATATAGCGATTGCTGTTTTACTCCACGTATTTTACGCTCCTTTTCTCCCATTTCATTACCGATATATGTAGCTAAGTTGTTGCTGAGATTGAATATCTGAGCTTGCTTTATCTCATATATGGCATTGAAAGTCGGGCTATTGTTTTCGTCGTATCGCTTCGATACTTCTACTCCGTTTTCGCCTATCGAGGTAATAGAGCTTTTTTGCTTTAATGTTCGTGTCTTACGGTCTGTATTCTCTACTGTTTGTATGTATACTTCCACACCGTGAGTAGTAGTTACGTCGCGTTTTTTTGCTTCATTATATGCTGAATTTACATGTATCGATACGAATATATCTCCATTTGCCTTATTGGCCGTTTCCATACGTTCTACAGGTTCGAGCGTTTTATCTGTTTTGCGAGTGTATGCCACCTTTATATCGTGATGTTTTTCCAGCATACTACCCACTAAAAGAGCAATGTCGAGATTGATATTCGACTCGCATACTCCGGCTCGTGTCGCTCCGGGGTCTTTACCTCCGTGTCCGGGGTCGATTACTACGGTGAAAGGTTTTACCTTTGCATTTATCAAAAGCGATACGCTCAATAATATTAATACCAACAAAATACTTTTATTCGCCTGTTTCATAAAAAGTTATCTCTTTTATTTATTGTCTTTTATACTTTTGAATTCAGAAAAATATACCTTTGCAGCACATTCGAGTTCGTCGTACCACTCCTTGCCGAACCTCCTTATCAGAGGTTTTTTAAGGAATTGATATACAGGTAGTCCTATTTCTTTGCCGAAAATTTCGGCAGACCGACAACACTCCCATCTATGTACGTTTACGGCAGTCGTATCGTGATACTCAGCTATACGGACAGGATACAAATGGCAAGATATCGGTTTTGGAAAGTCGGTCAATCCCTCCATATATGCTTTTTCTAAGGCACAATAGCAAACGCCGTCTTCGACATAAGAAAATACACACTCTCTATCGTTTACCAGCGATGTTACATTGTCGCCGTCTCTATCGACATAGCTTACTCCATATTTGTCTATTATCTCTATCGACTTCTGTGGCAGAAATTTACGTACCGAAGGTAAAATATCGTTGATGATATCTATCTCTTCTGCCGTCAGTGGGGCTCCAGCGTCTCCTTCTACGCAGCAACAGCCTTTGCATTCGCTTAGTTTACAACAAAAGTAGCGTTCGAACAAATCAAAACTTACTACCGTATTACCTATTTCGAGCATGATGACCTATAATAATATTCGTAAATACGGACTATATGATTTTTTCTTTGTTCAATATGGTATCTATAATCGAACGTTTTTTGATGTAATAAGACATATATCGCTCTTTTTTACTATTGTATATATCGTCTATTGCTATCATAATACCTGTATCGTATATGTTGCCGAAGTCGGGGTCGAAACACGTCCCGAACGATTTCATCGTGCTTGCAAGTTCGATGTAGGCTTTTATCAGTGCGGGTATACGTTCGCTATACTCCTTAAGGTAATTGGTCAATATCCTGAAGTTTTCGCTTACCGAAGAGTTTTGTGTAAACATGTGTTCGAATTTAATAAGGTATTCTTCCGGTATCGCTTCTTCTCTGATAGGTACGAATAGTTTGTCTTTGTCTTCGAAGAAGTATTTCAAGAAAAATGTGATTGCATACCGAGCCTCTACCTTCATTTTGGGATATATGGTTACTTTGCCTACCATATATTTTACGTCGTCGTTGTTTCCAATCATAGCCCCTATACCGTCCCAAAGATTATCGAGAGCATATAGGCTCTTTAGCCCTCCTTTGTACGACTGATATTTAGGTTGAATGAATGCTCGTCCGAGTTCGATAGTGTAGGGTAGGTAGTCGGAAATATATCTTTTCGATGCTCGAAAAATATGGCTCATCGGCATAATAGGATTTCCCTCCGTATCGAAAGTAGCATCTCTACCGCATAAAAATCTGTATCCTCCTATAATTTCTCTTTTTTCGGGATTCCAGACGATTAGCTGTTTGAATGGATTTTCTAACGAGTCGTACTCGTCGAGGTCAAACGATTTGCCACTACCTCCGCCGCTGTTACGAAACGATAGTTCCCGCAATCGTCCGATTTCTCTTACGGTGTTTGGTGCATTATGTGAGTCGACTATATAGATCTCATTATTAGCTCTTTGAGTTTTACACAAGAGTTTGTCTTTAAGTTCGTTTACGATAAGTTTGTCTTCTACCGATGAAATTAGTCTGACCATAATGTAAAATAAATCGAATTGAATATTCGACTCGCAAAGATAATCATTTTTTTATAAGATATTAAATACGAAATAAGGATTGTGTGCAAAAAAGAAAAACAACCTCCAAAGACCTCTGTCGGTATCGAAAGTTGCTTTTTTTGTTGCCTTGCAAGGATTCGAACCCAGACAAGCAGTGCCAGAAACTGATGTGCTACCATTACACTACAAGGCAATATCTTTTCAAAAGACAAAGGTAGTATATTTTTTCGAAATGATAAAAATATTTTTTTGATTAATTTTGTCGCAACGACTAAAAAACACATTATTTTTCACCAACAGGCTATAAATGAATAGTTTTCTTACAATCAAAAACGAGTCGCAAGGATTATTCAAAGACAAAGGGAGCAAATTTTTGTCGTTTGCTTTTCCTGTCGATAGTGTCGATAGTGCTATGGGGCATATAGATATTATACGTCGTAAGTATTTCGATGCCCGTCATGTGTGCTATGCTTATATGCTTGGTTATGGTAGAGATACATATAGAGTTAACGACGACGGCGAACCTTCGGGGACAGCCGGACGCCCAATACTCGGACAGATCAATTCTAAGTGTCTTACTGACGTATTGATAGTGGTGGTACGCTATTTCGGTGGTACTTTGCTCGGTACGTCGGGACTCATAAATGCTTACAAAATGGCTGCCCTCGATGCTATAGAAAATACGCAAATCGTCGAAATCCCTATCGAAAGACGGTTTACCGTCGCTTGCCAATACGATAATATGAATTTTATAATGAGACTTATCAAAGACTTTGATATCAAAATCTTATCGCAACAACAAACCACCGATTGCAGATTTATTCTCAGTTGTAGGCAAGAGTTTGTAGATGCTGTGTCGGAGCGTCTCAAGGGCAATCACCTCATATCTTTCGAGATGCTATAATACGTATTTGAGTCAGATTTACCGAAGGTATAAAAAAAACGCGAAGGCTATCTATAATTTAGATAACCTTCGACTTAAAGTTGCTTGAAAATATTTGTGTTTCTAATTGGCTTGGTTTGCTTCAGGGGCTGCAGCTTCGGTAGCTGCCGGGGCAGCCGACATAGCATTACGTGTTACGACTACGGCACATACTACGTTGTCGGGAGCATTGAGCATAGTAAGATTGTCGTATTGCAGATGTTTTACCTGAATAGCCTTACCGAGCTCTAAGTTTTCTACGTTTATATGTAGACTTTCGGGAATATTTTCCAATAGACCTTTCACTTTGAGCTTTCTCGAAACAAGATTGAGCTTACCACCCGCACGTACACCGACAGCAAATCCGTCCAAAACAACCGGAACTTCGATAGTAATAGGTTTATCTTCGAATACGGTAAGGAAATCTATATGTAGTATCTCGTCGGTAACAGGGTGAAGTTGAATGTCTTTCAATATTGCTTTCTGAACTTTACCATTGATATTTAGCTCTACTGCAAATATATCGGGAGTATATACCAACTTACGTATAGCATCGAATGTTACGACAAAGTTTGTAACTATTGTTCCTTTTCCCTGATGTTCTATCAATACCTGACCATCTTCCAATTTGCCTTCGTAAGGTAATTCTACTGATTTATAGCCATAAAGTACTGCAGGGATAAAACCCTCTTTACGTAGTGCACTTACTGCTTTTTTGCCAACTGATGTTCTTGGCTTGCCTTCTAATTTGAATGTCTTCATTCTAAAAACTGATTTTTTGTGTTACTCAAAATTAATTAATTAAATAATACTAATTTCCCATACACATCTTTTGTTCGGGACAAAAAGTCTACAAAGGTAATACTTTTTTCTCGTAAAAGGCAATATTAATATCTATTTTTTATTGTAGACTCCGATAATTTCAGCTTTTGATATTAGATTTGCTCCGCCTAACCCTCCGTTTTTATACTCTTTTAAAAATATACGGAAATGGCTTGTCATATCGGCTTTTAGAGTCATTTTTTTATTAGTGTCGATATGGTATGCAAATATTACAGGCTCCGCCGAGACGTCGACTCCTCCGAGAGTCAGTACACTGAATTTCACTATTATACCCCCAGGAGTATGTTTATAAGTAAATGTTCCCGTAGTGTCGTCGTAACTCATTGTACCCGTGCTATCTGTATTAAATATCATTGTATTTGGCATCTTGAAACCATTGCTTTTGATGATTGTTTCAATGATTCCACCCATTATACCTGCTTCGATATTTAGGTCATCTTCGTTTGCCGATATCCAAGTACCTATAAGTTCTTGAGGATTATTGTTATCCAAGTCAGGAAGGTGTTTTTTACACGATGTGATTCCCAAAATTACAATCAATATTGTTGCTATTAATACTTTATGATTTTTTAATTGCATAAAAATGTGATTATTAGTGATTTATGTTGAATTAATTAGACTTACAATGAGATATAATATTTAAAAAATTTGTAGCTATATAGTCGAGTTGCTCATCGTCGAGTTCGGTGTGCATAGGAAGCGAACATACTGTATCAGAGAGCTTCTCGGCAATCGGTAAATCGTATTGTTTGTAGCTCAGATTTTTGTATGCTGTTTGCAAATGTATCGGTATCGGATAATATATCATCATAGGTATTCCCTTCTGAGCCATTTCGTCAATGAGTTTTTTGCGGTCTATCCCCTCAAGACGTAGCGTGTACTGGTGGAATGAATGTGTGCTATACGACGCAACAATAGGAGTTTTTATACTGCTATTGCAGGCAAATCGCTTATTGTAATATGCTGCAGCACTTTGGCGATTCGCTATATATTCTTCTAAATGAGGTAATTTGGCATCGAGTACAGCTGCTTGGATACTGTCGAGTCGCGAATTGACTCCGATTGCATCGTGGTGGTAACGTACTTTCATACCGTGATTGGCTATTATAGATATATGTTCGGCAAGTTCGCTATTATTGGTAAATAATGCACCGCCATCGCCGTAGCAACCGAGATTTTTCGATGGGAAAAACGACGTACAGCCTATATCTCCTATCGTACCCGAATGTTGCCTGTTGCCGTTGCCGAATATATACCTCGAGCCCATCGATTGGCAGGCATCTTCAACCACATAGAGATTGTGTTTTTTAGCAATCTTCATAATAGATTCCATATCTGCATTTTGACCGAAAAGATGTACCGGTACAATAGCTTTGGTCTTCGGAGTAATAGCCTTTTCAAGCGCTTGTATATCAATACAGAAAGTATCTTCGTCTACATCGACAAGTACGGGAATAAGCCCCAAAAGAGCCACAACCTCTGCCGTAGCAATAAACGTGAAGGTAGGTGTTATTACTTCGTCGCCGGGTCTGAGTCCCAGTGTCATAAGGGCTATTTGTAGGGCATCTGTACCGTTGGCTACCGGTATTACGTGTTTTACCCCGAGATACGTCTCCAGATGTCGCTGAAATTCTGCTACCTTATCGCCCTTTACAAACAACGAACTCTCTATTACAGACGCAATACCGCTATCTACTTCGTTCTTTATTTTTAGATATTGGCTGTGTAAATCAACCATTTGTATTTTTTTCATATCTATCTTGCTGATATTGTAATTATCTCCATTCGACTAAATTTAATATGCAAAGATAATACTTTCTTGTAAAAAAATATTAAGTTTTGTCTCTCGTAAAAAATCATTAATTTTGTGGCACAAAAAAAATATTACGTTTTATGCTAAAATCAATGACGGGATACGGTAGGATTACCAGAGTATTGGGAGACAAGAAAATAAGCTGCGAAATAAAATCCCTTAATAGTAAACAGATAGATATAAATTTCAAATTACCTGCAAATTATCGAGAATACGAACTTGAATATAGGAGCCTGATAGCTAAGTATATAGTACGTGGTAAAGTCGATGTCGTTGTTGCTGTCGAAGAAGATTCTCTTAAAAACCGACCTCTAATAAACAAATCGGTAATAAAAGCATATTACGAGCAGATAAAAAATATATCGAACGATATATCGATACCGGAGCCGTGTTCGGATAATTGGTTTAGGATATTACTTTCTATGCCCGATGTATATCAGACAGATACGGTGTCTGCTTCTAATGAAGACTCTGCCGAGATATTGTCTGTAGTAAAAGACTCGCTTTTGGCTTTCGACAAATTCAGACAACAGGAGGGTAATACATTGGAATCATTTCTAAAAGAGCGCATTAAACGTATATCGCTACTGCTGACCGAAGTGGATAAATACGAAAAAGAACGAGTACAGCGTATAAAAGAACGTATCTTAGACGAACTTAAGCAACTGACTGCCAAGTCGGATATAATAGACCAGAATCGTTTGGAGCAAGAGATGATTTTTTATATCGAAAAACTCGATATAAGCGAAGAAAAATCGCGTCTTAAATGCCACCTCGAATATTTCGTCAATACTATCGATGCCGAACAGAATCAAGGCAAAAAGCTCGGGTTCATATCGCAAGAGATTGGACGAGAGATAAATACACTTGGCTCTAAATCCAATCATTCCGAGATACAGAAAATTGTGGTGATGATGAAAGATGAATTGGAGCAGATAAAAGAGCAGGTACTCAATGTGTTGTAGAACTTGCAAGGCGCTTAAAAAAACTATTAAAGGTCGATGTCTACAAATAGACGTAAAAGAATAGGTATATATTCGGGCAGTTTCAATCCCGTGCATAATGGTCATATATCATTAACTAAGTATCTTTTGGACAGCGATATAGTAGATGATGTGTGGATTGTAGTTTCGCCTCTGAATCCATTGAAGACGACCTCCGACGAACTTATAGACGACGAATTGCGTCTGCAGATGGCGAAGATTGCTTTTGAAGGTATCAGAGATACAAAAGTTTCGGATGTGGAGTTTCGTCTGCCACGTCCGAGTTATACCATCGACACTCTAAATTATTTGCAAAAACAATACCCTGATTATCAGTTTTTTCTGCTGATAGGAGAGGACAATATGGCTATTTTTGATAAGTGGAAAGATTACAAGGAGATACTGCGTAAATACACCGTATTGGTTTATCCTCGCCACGCCGATACGAATAGCTTCGATAATATGTTGCGGCACACTAATATTCACAAAATAGATGCTCCATATATTGATATATCCTCGACAGATATTCGCCATCGTATACGGCAACATCTGCCATTAACGGATGTGTTGCCTAAGTCTGTAATAGATTTTATAATATCTAATAAATTGTATGATAATTAGATGTGTCGAATGTGTGTGGTAGTAGTTTGCAGTTGTGTACTATTTTATATAACTTTGCGGTCTAATGAACGCATCATTTACAGAGATAATAAACAAAATAAAAATATATAATTATGCTAAATTTAGAACCTAAAACACTGTGGCAGTGCTTTTTTGAAATCTGCCAAGTACCGCGTCCCTCGAAAAAAGAGGAACAAATCATCAGTTTCTTACTCGATTGGAGTAAACGTCACGGAATAGAAGCCGTAAAAGACCACGCAGGTAATGTTTTGATGAAAAAGCCAGCTTCGAAAGGCTATGAAAAACGCCCAACCGTTGTATTACAGGCTCATATGGATATGGTGTGCGAAAAAAATAGCGATACCGTACACGATTTTATGAAAGATCCGATACAGCCATATATCGATGGCGAATGGCTAAAAGCCAAAGGCACGACTCTCGGAGCCGATAACGGTATAGGTATGGCTGCTATGATGGCTGTGCTATTGGACGAAAATATACAGCATCCGCCACTCGAGTGCCTCTTTACGGTAGACGAAGAGACGGGGCTTACAGGAGCTTTCGAACTGAAAGCAGGATTCCTAAGCGGTAAGAGGCTTCTTAACCTCGATTCCGAAGACGATGGAGAGATTTTCATCGGTTGTGCAGGAGGAGTAGATACGCTTTCGTACTTGCCTTATAAAACGGTAGATGCTCCCAAGGAACTATATTACTGTAAGATAGCAGTCAAAGGACTATGCGGAGGACACTCAGGCGACGATATCGATAAAGGTAGAGCCAATGCCAATAAGTTGCTTAATAGATTTTTGTGGGCAGTAAACCGTAAGTCTTGCATATCGCTAGCCGAAATAAACGGCGGTAACCTGCGCAATGCCATTCCTCGCGAAGCTTATGCTGTGATAGGTGTCGACAAGAACTTCAAAGAAGAGCTTACTGTGATGTTAAACAAGTATATAGCCGATATTTCGGTCGAATATGCCGCCACAGAGCCAAACTTCAAAATGACAATCGATACTATGTCGACGCCTTCTAACGTGATAGAAAGCAGCGTAACCAATAGATTGCTGAATGCCGTATATGCTTGTCCGAATGGAATTATCCGAATGAGCGACGATATACCGGGACTCGTAGAGACCTCTACCAACTTGGCCTCTATAAAAATGCACGACGGTAAAAATATTGAGATAGTAACCTCGCAACGAAGCAGTATAGCTTCGGCTAAAAACGATATAGCCTCTATGGTAGAGAGTGTGTTTGTATTAGCCGGTGCTAATGTGAAACATTCAGACGGTTACCCAGGCTGGAAGCCTAACCCAAATTCCGAGTTGGCACAGAAGCTCGCTGCTTCTTATAAGAAACTTTTCAATAAAGAGGCGAAAATCAGAGCTATTCACGCAGGACTTGAATGCGGACTCTTCAGCGAAAAATACCCAGATATGGATATGGCTTCGTTTGGTCCTACGATGCGTGGAGTACACTCTCCCGACGAACGTCTGCATATAAAAGATACCGAAAAGTTTTTCAAACTACTTGTAGACGTACTTGCAGATATGTAAAAACATACTGAAATTCATAAGAAAAAGAGTTATTTCCCGAATATCTGGAGTAACTCTTTTCTATTTGTATAAACTCCATCTATAATATACACAGGTAAAACTCTATTTGAGTATCAAATATATTTACACACATATAAGATAATCAGTGTTATATAGCAAATAGGCCTTTGATGAAATTTATATAAATACGGATATGTGTTTTTATGTAGAATTTATTTTTTCAAACCGCATAAAATGATTATATTTGCAAATCATTTTTTACCGAGATATACAACTAAAAATTAAATTAATAATATGGCAAAAATTAAAGGAACCGTGGTAGTAGCTACCGAGATTTGCAAGGGTTGTGACTTGTGTGTACAGGCTTGCCCTTATGATGTATTGGAGTTGAATGCGAAGGTCAATTCGAAAGGATACCATTATGCTGCGATGAAAAACGACGATTGTGTTGGATGTATGGCTTGCGGAATGGTATGTCCGGATTCAGTAATCACCGTTTACAGATTTAAAGTTGATGCTTAAAATTGGAGGAAAAGAATTATGGAAGAAATTAAATTGATGAAAGGAAATGAGGCAATTGCACACGCTGCTATTCGCTGTGGAGCCGATGGTTATTTCGGATACCCTATTACCCCGCAGTCTGAGGTGATGGAAACTCTTATGGACGAAGCTCCGTGGACTACGACAGGAATGGTAGTGCTGCAAGCAGAAAGTGAAGTAGCTGCCATCAATATGGTGTACGGCGGTGCATCGTGTGGTAAAAAAGTGATGACTTCGTCGTCGTCGCCGGGTATGTCTCTCAAACAAGAAGGTATATCGTATATTGCAGGAGCAGAGCTGCCCTGTCTGTTGGTAAACGTTATGCGAGGAGGTCCTGGTCTCGGTACCATACAGCCCTCGCAGGCAGACTACTTCCAGACGACCAAAGGCGGAGGACACGGAGACTATCGTCTGATTACTCTCGCCCCTTCGACTGTGCAGGAGATGGCAGACTTCGTCGGACTCGGCTTCGACTTGGCTTTCAAATACAGAAATCCCGCAATAATATTGGCAGACGGTATCGTCGGACAGATGATGGAGAAGGTGGTATTGCCGCCCTTCAAACCACGCCGCACCGACGAGGAAGTACGCAAAGAGTGCCCTTGGGGAACAATGGGTAAGACCGACGACAGAGAACGCAACATAATAACATCGCTCGCTCTGGAAGCCGATGTGATGGAGGCTACAAATCACCGCCTACAAGCCAAATACAGAAAGATAGAGGAAACCGAAGTACGCTTCGAAGCTCATAACGTCGAAGACGCCGACTACGTTTTCGTAGCTTTCGGTTCGGCTGCCCGTCTGTGCGGTAACGCTATGGAAGCTCTCCGTGCAGAAGGCATCAAGGTAGGTCTGCTACGTCCCATAACACTGTGGCCCTTCCCGACCAAAGAGATAGAACGCCTGGCACAGAAGGTAAAAGGCTTTATGTCTATCGAACTTTCAGCAGGTCAGATGGTAGAAGACGTACGTCTCGCCGTAAACGGTAAAGTGCCGGTAGAGTTCCACGGTCGTATGGGCGGTAATATCCCTTCGGCAGAAGAAATAATGGAAAAGTTCAAAGAAAAATTTAAGTTGAAATAAAAAAAGTGATTGCATGTCGGGCACTTACAAATAGAGTGCGTGAGTGCCCAACTTTTTTCAAACAAATGACCCTATTTTGAAAAGAGTATTTTTACAGACCATTAGTGTTGTATTTGTAGTAACGGCAGTAGTAAGTTGTACGAGAAAGCCGACAATCTATGCGAACCACGATATCACGGCGTGCGGTGTAAAAGACCCGCTCGTAAATTTGCCTTGGCTTGCTGAGGAATGTGAAAAAGCAAAGAAAGCGAAAAATGGAGAAACAACAATATCTCTCCTTCAAGATACAGTTACAAAAGATAATGTTTTCAAGCTAATGTATTACTATAAAAATAAAGGAGATATATACATAATATATGGTTATAATTGCTCGGGAAAAGAGTTATATCGTTCAGGTTTAGGATTAACTCCTCCTGACTCTGAAATAGAAGAAGCATTTTATAAAAACAAAAAACATTTGGGTATTATCTTCACGACAAAATACAAATAAAGTAATCTTTATGAAAAAAGTTATATCTACATTGCTGGTTGTATGTGTGGTTACGGTTTTTACAGGCTGTAAGAGAAACTATACCGTATACGAGAACCACGATATCACGGCGTGCGGTGTAAAAGACCCGCTCGTAAACGTAAAATGGCTTGTAGATAAATGCGAGGAGATAAAGAAAGGAAAAGCTAAAGAAGTAACAATATCTCTACTCAAAGATACAGTTACTCAAGATAATACTTTTATGATAAGCTACCACTATAAACAAAAAGGTAAAGAAATGTATAGCGATCACGGATATGATTGTTCAGGAAAATGGTTATATGGATTTCGTTCAGGAATGATGCCTTTTCCTCCAGAAGAAAAAGAAAAATTTTTCAAAAATAAAATAGATTTAGGTGTGATTTTTAAATTTTCTTTTAAATAAGGTATGAGAAAAGTTATATTATTGCGATATTAATTTGTTTAGTGGTTCAATATATAAATGCCATTCTTGATATTAATGCTACGAATATATAATATAGGCTAATAGTATACAAAAGCATACGATAAATACAGAAACTAAATTAAACACGAATATTATCAACAAAAAAAATTATATAATATGACAACACAAGAAATGATTAAACCGGAAAATCTGGTCTACAAAAAAACCAGATTGCTTACTAACAACGTAATGCACTACTGTCCGGGTTGTAGCCACGGAGTGGTACACAAACTGATTGCAGAGGTTATCGAAGAGATGGGTATTCAGGATCAGACCATAGGTATTGCTCCCGTAGGTTGTGCCGTATTTGCTTACAACTATATCGATATCGATTGGCAGCAGGCAGCACACGGACGTGCTCCGGCATTGGCGACAGCAACCAAACGCCTACTGCCCGACAAATATGTATTTACATATCAGGGCGACGGCGACTTGGCTGCTATCGGAACAGCCGAAACCATACACGCCTGCAACCGCGGTGAAAATATTGCCATCTTTTTCATCAACAACGCTATCTACGGTATGACAGGCGGTCAGATGGCTCCGACTACTCTGGAAGGTATGAAAACAGCTACATCGCCTACAGGACGTAATCACGAATTGAATGGCTATGCTCTGAAGATAAGTGATATGTTGGCTCTTCTGGATGGTACTTGCTATGTAACACGCCAGAGTGTAGACAAGATGCCTGCCGTAATAAAATCGAAAAAAGCTATCCGCAAGGCTTTCGAAAACTGCCAGTTGAAGAAAGGTACTTCGGTAGTGGAATTCGTATCTACTTGTAACACTGGTTGGGGTATGAGTCCACACAATGCTAATCTTTGGATGCAGGAAAATATGTTCCCGAAATATCCTATCGGTGATTTGAAAAACATTTAATATTTAATCCGACAAAAAAAGTAGAATAAGATGAAAAAAGAGATAATTATAGCAGGATTTGGAGGACAAGGAGTCTTGTCGATGGGTAAAATATTAGCTTACTCAGGATTGTTGGAAGGCAAAGAAGTAACTTGGATGCCCGCATACGGACCCGAACAGCGAGGCGGTACTGCCAACGTAACAGTACAGATAAGCGACAAAAAAATATCGTCGCCCATACTGAAATTCTATGATATAGCAATCGTACTCAATCAGCCGTCGATGGACAAATTCGAAGAGAGAGTAAAGCCGGGCGGAATACTTATCTACGACTCCAACGGTATGACCCGTAAACCCAACCGCAAGGATATTTCGGTTTATCGTATCGACGCTACCGACAAAGCCCTCGAAATGGGAGCTCAGAAGACTTTCAATATGATAGTTGTAGGTGGACTGCTCAAAGCCGACCCGATGGTCAAGACAGAGAATGTGATGCTGGCACTGAAAAAATCGTTGCCCGAACGCCACCACAAACTTCTGCCTGCCAACGAAGAAGCAATGAAAGTAGGTATGCAGATTATAGAAAAAGAGAATTGATAATTCTCCCGTTTTTATCATAAAGAAGACTATCGCTCAGAGAGAGAGCGGTAGTCTTTTTTTGCTTTGTAATGATTTGATTACGGGGGCGCCTTCGTGTGTAAACCTCAATACCCGTATATTACCGTTACAGCCTTTGAAATGTAGTTGTAATAATGGTAATTTATACCTAACTTTGTACCGCATTTCGAAGCGAAACATTCTTTGTTAATTTCAAGTTCCAAAAAAGCAGTAATAATGAGAAAATTATCGAAAACTCTACATCAAATACTCTCAATAATAGTAGGTATCTTTATCTCTATAATATGTTTTTCGGGAGCGATGCTTATATTCGAAAACGAATTTACCGAATGGCAAAACCCTGACTTATATAATGTTACTCCCCTCGAAAGTGGAGCTAGACCGCTTACGTCTCTATTGCCCGATATACTGGCAACCCAACCGCAAGGAACCGAAATAACCTATATAGACATAAAAGACAATCCCTCAAAAAGTTATAGGATAGATATCGACTTCGGCGACGACGAGAGCAAAACTGTTTTCATCAATCAGTATACGGGTAAGATTCTCGGCGAAGAGCCCGACGACATCGAATTTTTCACCGTTATGTACCGACTGCATCGATTCCTCTTGCAGAGCCGCCCCAAAGGCGACGGTATATTCTGGGGCAAACGTATCGTCGGTATCAGTACTATCATATTCGTATTTATTATCATCACAGGCATTGTAGTATGGACACCTCGTCGAGGTCGTTCGTGGGCTAGTCATTTCAAGATAAGTATTAGGCATGGATGGCACCGACTATGGTACGACCTCCACGTTGCAGGAGGTATGTACGTTGCCTTATTGCTTCTGGTAATGGCTCTTACGGGGCTCACGTGGGCATTCCCTTGGTATCGCACCGCTTTCTATGGCATACTTGCTCCCGAGAAAAATGAACTCTCGACGACAGAAAACGACTCGTTTGATATAGCCGCCAACGAACCGACAGATACGACGACACTCACGCAGTTCGCTGTGTGGCAGAGGGTCTACGACGCAATAAAACAACGCTCAAACTACGTGGAGGTAAGCATTAGTTCCGACGAGGTACGAGCCCGAATAAGCGATTGCGGCAACAGACGAGCTTCGGATTATTACGAGTTCGACACGGCGACAGGTGCTATTACTTCGGTAGAACTCTATAAAAACACGTCGAACAACAGCAAGTTGCGTGGTTGGGTCTACTCGCTGCATACAGGCAGCTGGGGCGGGTTCTGGGTGCGTCTGATATATTTTATTGCGGCGATGTTTGGAGCTACTTTGCCGCTGACCGGATATTATTTGTGGATACGCCGTATATTTTTGCGGAAGACAAAAAAAGGGTAAGAGTTAAATTACCATTGAGACAGTAGGCGTAGCCCGACTCCACCTCGAACCCTAATTTATTACGGTAAAGCCGAGATTATTACCGATTTTTAGTTATATAAAAAAGATAATTTTCTGAGATATCGTATAAAGTGTATTTTTTAATACAAAAACGATATTCCTTTATATAAATGCGGCTTTCAATCTATCGGCAAACGATATTACCGATTGTTTGATTTTTTCTTGTGTCTTAGCCGATGGGTGCCGTCTACCGCATACGTATTGCGAAAGTTGCACTTTGTTTATGCCCGTAATATGAGAAAGACCGGTTATAGATATGATTCCCTTGTACTGTTGTAAGAATGCCGATGCATCAAGGACAAACTCAAATTCTGCTTCTACATTTTGGCCTGTAGTCTCATAGTGATCTTGTCTCATTGCTTGGTAAACCGCCAAAAAATCTTGTTTTGCTTCTTCTGCCGTATTACCCTCGCCTAGTACTCCAAACGGCAATTGTATTCCATCGATATATACCGAATACCATCCTGCTTTATTGCATTCAATGTGCGCTTTTATCTTATTCATTGTTTTGTATATCAGTTGCGACAGGGTATTAAAGTGTGATACCTGCCTGTGTTAATATGTTTTTTAGTGTACCTCGTGCTACCTCCTCGGAGTTATGATGGCTTGTAGGGAATTTTATCCCTGTAATCTGACTATACCATTGAGGATGTCCTGCTACATCTTTTCCCGTAAGGTAACACCCTGCCTTTTTCAACTTCTTGTGGAGCTCGCTATATTTCATTCTTTATTTTTTGTAGAAGAAAATATGTTACAAAAATAATGCTTCTTTTTTAGATAGCAAAATAATAATAATGGTACAATATTTAACGATAAAAAGAGAGAAAAAAACAGTCTACGAAAAGGGAAATTTATCGAGCGACAACAAAAAAGTACCTCTATTTGAGGTACTTTTTTGTTAATGTTCGGGTGAGTAATGGGACTCGAACCCACGACCAACGGAACCACAATCCGCTACTCTAACCAACTGAGCTACACTCACCATATTTTTGAGTTGCAAAAGTAGTATATTTTTTTTAGTTTCGCAAAAATATTATTCAAAATATAGTGTGAGGCTAATATGCTCAATATAAATAATATTACTCCCCACAACGTAAGATTTGTGTTTATGAGAAAAGTATTTTTGTTGTTTTTGCTTGTGTTTTGGGGTATCAATTTGCTCGCTTCAGAGGTAAATAGAAATATTTTTGTTATCACTATCGACGGCGATATCAATTCAAGAATGTGGATATATGCCCGTAAAGGTATGTCGGAAGCCGTATCACTCAATTCGGACATGCTCGTCGTATCTATCAATACTTATGGCGGAGAGTTGCAATATGCCGATTCTATCGCTACGTTGCTGATGAAAAGCAAGTTGCCTACCATTGCTTTTGTCGACAACAATGCTGCCTCGGCAGGGGCATTGATAGCTATTGCTTGCGATAAGATTTATATGCGTTCTGGTGGGCGTATAGGTGCTGCCACAGTGGTCGACGGTATCGACGGCAAGGCAATGCCCGATAAATATCAGTCGTATATGCGTGCCATAATGCGTGTTGCAGCCGAGTCGCATGGGCGAGACTCTATCGGTGGCTGGTATAGGGACCCTCTCATAGCCGAAGCTATGGTCGACCCCAATACTATTATTCCCGATATCGACGACTCTACCAAGACATTGACTCTTACTACACAAGAAGCCATAAAGTACCGCTATTGCGAAGGGCAAGCCGAGAGCATAGAGCAAATTTTGCAAGCCGAGCATATAGACGAATATTCTATTCATAGATTCGTTCCCAGTGTGTGGGACAGTATCAAAGGCTTCGTTACAAGTCCTTTTGTCAGAGGTTTGCTTATTGTTCTCATTATAGGCGGTATATGGTTCGAGCTGCAACAACCGGGTATAGGTTTCCCCTTGGCTGTAGCAGTGGTATCGGCTCTGCTTTATTTTGCTCCGTTGTATATCGACGGGCTCGCTGCCAATTGGGAGATAATACTTTTTGTAGTAGGTATTCTATTGCTTGCGGTAGAGATATTCGTTATTCCCGGCTTCGGTATAGCAGGAATATGCGGTATATTGCTTATAATGCTCTCGCTTACTTTTGCTTTGCTCGACAATGACGTATTCGATTTTCGAAGAGTAGCCGGTATACATCTGAGTTCGGCAATACTGACAGTAACGATAGGAGTTATCGCAGGATTTGCCCTGATGCTTTATCTATCGCATAAGATAGGCAGTAAAGGTGTATTTGCAAAATTTGCTTTGCTTGCCAACCAAAAGAGTGACGACGGTTTTATAGGAGTACCTACCGATATACCTTCGCTCGTGGGACAGAGAGGAGTCGCCGTCTCCGATTTGCGTCCTGTCGGCAAGGTAGATATAGGTGGCAGAGTGTACGATGCCATTAGCAAGCACGGACGATTTATTGCATCCGATACCGATATAGAGGTTGTCGGATATTCGGCAGGGCAGCTACTGGTGAGTGTTTGTGTTTAGAAACTAATAAGATGATTGTTATCCGATGAAATCGAGAATAGAAATAGAGGCAGGTGTCAATGGTTGTCTGCTTATTAGCGACAACTTTACATCAGACCTTACCTCGCTTACAAAACACACTATCGGCTTCCTTGAGCAGCAGCTTGCCAATCAAGACAAAAGCCGAGTATTGATAGTAAGCGATATAGAGGGCGACGAATTGGTTGCCGAGATGTTTTATATCAACCTACGTAAATTCCTCAAAAGCGGTGCCGTAAGTGAAGTGGTATTTTTGGGCAGTGAGCTGAAGAGTAGGGCAAAGATGTTCGAGGTGCAGCGAAAACATTTTTTCGCTACGACCGAAGAGTTTCTGCATTCCGACCTAATCGGTTCGTTTGAAAACAAAGCCATTTTGCTCAAAGTCTCGCCCGAGTACGACCCTAAACGTATCCGAATGTATCTTCAACATCTACCGCACGATACGTCTCTGGAGATAGATTTCGATGCTATGTTTCACAATATGAACTACTTCCGTTCGAAGCTGAAGCCGACTACTAAACTTATGTGTATGGTGAAGGCATCGGCATACGGTAGCGGTTCGATAGAGGTGGCTCTGGCTATGCAACACTATGGCTGCGACTATCTCGGAGTAGCCTTTGTAAATGAGGGTGTTGAACTTCGGCAGAGTGGTATACGGATGCCTATCGTGGTATTGAATCCTATGGAGAGTTCGCTTTATCAACTCTTTGAGTACAAGCTCGAGCCCGAAATATGCAGTTTTCGGATACTGAATTTCGTGGCGGAATTTGCTCGTTCGCTTGGACTACGCGATTATCCCGTACACATAAAAATCGATACGGGTATGCACCGCGCCGGATTTGAAGAGAGAGATTTAGAGCGGCTTATCGATTTTTTTGCATCGCATACGGAGCTGAAAGTGATGTCGGTATTCTCACATTTAGCTGCTGCTGACGAGACCTCTGACGAGATGAACGACTTTACTATGAGTCAAATACGGTTATTCGATAGTATCGCGAAAAGGTTAGAGAGTGCTCTCGGATATAAGGTCATAAAACATATACTCAATTCGGCTGGGATAGAGCGTTTTAGCGATTATCAGTTCGATATGGTGCGTCTCGGCGTGGGGCTATGGGGCGTATCGGCCGACTCAGCCAACAATCTGCGAAACGTATGTTCGCTGTATACCAAGATCATTCAGATAAAAGATGTAAAGGCAGGAGAAACAGTCGGTTATAGTCGAAGGGGGAAGGTCGATACCGATAAACGTATTGCTTTGGTGCCTATCGGGTATGCCGATGGTATCAATCGACGACTCGGCAACGGCATAGGTTATATGCTTATCGACGGACATAAAGCCTTCATTATCGGCAATATATGTATGGATTTGCTTATGCTCGACGTATCTGATATCGATGTGAAAGAGGGCGATAAGGTAGTGGTATTCAGTTCCGAACGACCATTTTCGGAAATAGCCCGACAGCTCGATACCATACCTTACGAAGTGCTTGCCTCGATATCGCCTCGTGTGCGAAGAGTATACTTTACCGAAAATATTTTGTAGGCAGATTGAAAAAAATCTATTAACTTTGCCGTGCAGTTTTAATCACAAGATATACCTAAACACAATAGTAATATGGAACGAGTGAAATGCTTGATTATCGGGAGCGGACCTGCGGGTTATACTGCTGCCATCTATGCCTCGCGTGCCAATCTGAGTCCTGTCTTATATGAAGGGATACAGCCGGGTGGGCAGCTTACGCAGACTACTGAGGTCGAGAATTTTCCGGGCTATCCTAATGGGATACAAGGATTTGATATGATGGAAGATATAAAAAATCAGGCGCTTCGTTTGAATTCCGATATTCGTAGCGGTGTGGTGACGAAAGTAGATTTTTCGCAACGTCCTTTCAAGGTAGAAATCGACGGACAGACTAATATCGAGGCAGATGCCGTAATAATAGCTACTGGAGCATCGGCAAAATATCTCGGACTTGCCGACGAAACTAAGTATGCCGGTCGCGGAGTATCGGCGTGTGCTACTTGCGATGGCTTTTTCTATCGCAAAAAACGCGTTGCCGTCGTAGGTGGCGGCGATACCGCTTGCGAAGAGGCAATATATCTTGCAGGGCTTGCCGAAAAGGTTTATCTCATTGTACGTAAGCCGTTTCTAAGAGCATCTAAAGTAATGCAAGACCGTGTTTTTGCGACTCCAAATATAGAAGTTCTTTTCGAACACCAGACCATAGGTCTCGGCGGACAGAGTGGAGTAGAGGAGGCTCACCTCGTTTATCGTAAAGGCGAATCCGATGAAAAACAGGTAGATATAAAGATAGATGGATTTTTCCTCGCCATCGGACATCACCCCAATACCGATGTATTCAAGCAATACATCGATACCGACGAAGCGGGATATATCAAGACACAGCTGCCATCGACTCGCACCAATATCGAAGGGGTATTTGCGGCGGGAGACGTAGCCGACCCAC
>ERZ773070.217-NODE-217-length-43891-cov-4.124646_pt1 | contig 43891 bp, 45 predicted proteins | sample MGYA00580618_ERZ773070 | MGnify/ENA primary metagenome ERZ773070 (study PRJEB29015, sample SAMEA2738023) | human oral metagenome | biome: human oral; feature: human-associated habitat; material: dental | place: China | collected 2019 ...
CGCTAACTGGCTCAAGTGTGAGCCCAAGCATCTTTGAAGTGCTTGAAGTAGTGGGTAGTAGCGAGACGAAAAATAGAATACAAAATTTATTAAAGGAAGAAAAATGACACATGTAACTAAAGAAGAAGCATTAAACTACCATATAGGCGGTAAGATCGAGATAAAGGTAAAGACGCCTTGCGAGACGTCAAGAGACCTTTCAATGGCCTATACACCAGGTGTTGCAGAGCCTTGCAAAGAGATAGAAGCTGATAATGAACTAGCTTATAAATATACAAATAAAGCAAATCTAGTAGCCGTTATCACCGATGGCACGGCTGTTCTTGGGCTTGGCGACATCGGTGCTATCGCTGGCAAGCCAGTTATGGAAGGAAAATCAGTCTTATTTAAAAAATTTGCAAACGTTGATGCCTTTGACATCGAGCTAGACGAGCATGATCCAGATAAGATCGTTGAGATTTGCAAGGCTCTTGCTCCAACATTTGGCGGTATAAATTTAGAAGATATCCGTGCTCCAAAATGCTTTGAGATCGAGAGAAAGCTTCAAGAAGCAGTCGATATCCCTGTAATGCACGATGATCAGCACGGTACAGCGATGATAACAAGTGCTGGTATGATAAACGCAATGGAAATTTCTGGCAAAGATATATCTAAGATAAAGATCGTAGTTAGCGGCGCAGGCGCAGCTGGCATAGCGTGCGCGAAGATGTATAAAGCGCTTGGTGCAAAACACATCGTGATGATAGATAGCAAAGGCGTAATTCACTCAAAAAGAACAGACCTTACACCTGAAAAGGTAGAGTTTGCGCTTGAAACTGAGGACAGAACTCTAGCTGATGCGATGAAGGGTGCTGATATGTTTTTAGGTCTTAGTAAGCCAGGAGTACTTACAAAAGATATGGTTGCATCTATGAATAAAGAGCCTATAATTTTTGCTCTTGCAAATCCAGTGCCTGAAATTTATCCAGAGGATGTTGAGGCTGTAAGAAGCGACGTGATGATGGGTACAGGCAGAAGCGACTATCCTAACCAAGTAAATAACGTGCTAGGTTTCCCATTTATCTTTAGGGGTGCGCTTGACGTTAGAGCTAAAAAGATTACTGAAAATATGAAAATGGCTGCAGCTAGAGCGCTTGCGCAGCTTGCAAAAGAGCCAGTACCAGCTGAAGTTTTAAAAGCAAGTGGCGTTAGCGAGCTAAAATTTGGCAAAGAGTACATCATCCCAAAACCATTTGACAAACGCGTACTAACAGCGGTCGCTCCAGCAGTTGCGAAAGCTGCAGTTGAAGATGGCGTAGCGAGAGTAAAAGATTTTGATGTTGAGGCTTATAAAGCCAAACTTGCAAAAGGATTTTAAAATTTAGCCCAATTTTTGGGCTAAACTCTTTTGGCATTTTGTAAAGATAAACCCTGTAAAAATAGTAAATTTAAGGATAAAAAGTTTTGATATAGGAAAAATTCTGAAAGAAAAATATCATTGCCCGGTATCAATAAAAAATGATGGAAAATGTGCAGGAATTGCTGAAAAACAATTTGGAGCATTAAAAAACTATAATGATGCAGTATTTCTATGTATAGGAACAGGAGTAGGAAGCGCCGTATTTCTACAAGGAAAATTACTAGAGCCAACAAATAATTCCGGATTTGAATTAGGACATATTGTAATTGAAAAAGGAGGGAATTATTGCAATTGTGGAAACTATGGATGTTTTGAAACATATGCATCAATGAAAAGATTTAAAGAAAAGGTAAAAAAAGAATTGTCATTACCAAAAGATATGAAATCAGAAAAAATTCAAAAATACATTAGAGACAATATTGAACACAAACATATAAAGGCACTAGTTGATGAATATATAGATTACTTAGGATGTGGGATAGCAAACATTGTAAATATATTTGAGCCAGAAGCAATTGCAATTGGAGGAAGTTTTGTGTATTATCACGATATATTTATTCCAAAGTTGCAAGAAAAATTGAAAGAATATAGATTTAATAAAGAAAGTAAAATAGATATAATATGTGCAAAATTAATGAATGAAGCTGGAATTATCGGATCAACAGAAATATAAAAAAAGAGACCTAAAGTAAAACATACATACTCTAGGTCTTTTAATGTAAATTAAAAGAAGGATTAACAGATTCGTCAGGAATAATAATATCAAGATTATTATTTTTTGAAATAGCTAAAGAGCTAAGTTCAAAAGGCAAATAATCAGAAGTTTTTGAAAATTTCTTTACATCAGAATTGGAACCTTTTACAATTTCAAAATTTTTAAATACTTTATCAGGCAAAGCAATCACCTCCAAATTTAATGGAATTATATATATAATAATAAGCACAATCAATAAATAAATGGAAATGAAATGAAAAAGAAATATAAAAAACGACAATAGGAAAAAAATAGAAAATGTATTAAAGCACAAAAGGCAGAATTCTTGAAAATAAAGACTTATTATGTTATAATTTTCGCATAATATTAGATAAGGGGAAAAATGTTGGAAAAAGAACAAGCAAAGGGAATAATTGAAGCGTTATTATTTGCAACAGCAAGGATAATTAAGATAACAGAATTACAATCAATATTAGAAATAACTGAAGATCAAATAAAGCAATTAATTAACGAAATGAATGAAGATTATAAAAGTCCAAAACATGGATTTGAAATAATAGTTATTAATGACGGATACCAATTAACAACTAAAAGTGAATATTATGAATATCTATATCCAGCATTTGATAAAAGAATAGAACCAAAATTATCACAAGCAGCACTAGAGACACTTGCAATAATTGCATATAATAAAAAAGCAACTAAGTTCGATATAGAAACAATAAGAGGGGTGGATTCAAGCGCAACAATTTATAAACTACAAGAATATAATTTAATTGAGCAAGCTGGAAAATCTGATTTACCAGGAAAGCCAATGTTGTATAAGACAACAGAAGAATTTTTAAAGAAATTTGGAATGAAATCATTGGAAGATTTACCAGATTTACCAAGATTTAAAATGGATTCAAATCAACAAATAGTAATAGATGATTTAGTTGAAGAAATTGAAAAAAATAATGAGGCTCCATCCCCCACAAATTTTGAGAATCAAGAATAAAAGATAAAAATATAGGAGAAAAATAATGATTGATAATAAAAATGAATTTGTAAAAGATATAACAAATATAGAAGATGATTTCGCACAATGGTATACAGATATTGTAATAAAAGCAGAATTGTGCGATTACACAAAAGTAAAAGGATTTATAGCATATAGGCCTTATGGATATGCAATTTGGGAAAATATTCAACATATAGCAGACAAAATGTTTAAAAAAGAAGGCGTGAAAAATGTATCAATGCCATCACTAATACCAGAAAGTTTATTAAACAAGGAAAAAGATCACATAGAAGGATTTGCACCAGAAGTAGCATGGGTAACTAAAGGTGGTCAAAAAGAATTAGAAGAGAAATTAATAGTAAGACCAACATCAGAAACAATATTTTGCGATATGTATTCAAAATGGTTAAACTCATGGAGAGATTTGCCATTTCTATATAATCAATGGTGCAATGTGCTTAGATGGGAAAAAGAAACTAAGCCAATTCTGAGATCAAGAGAGTTTATGTGGCAAGAAGGACATACAATACACGAAACTGCAAAAGAAGCAGAAGAATTTACACAAAGAATGCTAGATGTTTATGCAATAATAATTGAAAAATATCTATCAATTCCAGTAATTAAAGGCAAAAAAACTGAATCTGAAAAGTTCGCAGGAGCAGATTCTACATATACAGTAGAAACAATGATGCATGATGGAAAAGCACTTCAAGCTGGTACATCACACTATTTTGGACAAAACTTCACAATCCCATTTGACATTAAATTCACAAACAGAAATGCTGAGCAAGAATACGCATATCAAACATCATGGGGAATATCAACAAGATTAATAGGTGCAATAATAATGGCACATGGAGATAACAGAGGATTAAAATTGCCACCAGCAGTAGCACCAACACAAGTAATAATAGTACCAATAAATCAAGAAAATAAAGATGTTCAAAAATCAGTAAAATCATTATATGAACAATTACAAGAAAGTGATATAAGAGTTGATATAGATAATAGAGATAACTATACACCAGGATACAAATTCAACTATTGGGAAATGAAAGGTGTTCCAGTTAGAATTGAAATTGGACCAAGAGATATTGAAAATAATCAATGTGTTATAACAAGAAGAGATAACTTTGAAAAACAAGTTGTTTCACTAGAAGGAATTAATGAAACAATAAAAGCGTTGATGGAAGAAATTCAATTAAACATGTTCAATATAGTAAAAGAGAATATGGAAAACAAAACAACATCAGCAAGAACTTTAGAAGAATTCAAAGAACAAATGGAAGCAAATCAAGGATTTATCAAAACAATGTGGTGCGGCGATGAAAAATGCGAAGAAAAAATCAAAGAAGAAACAGGAGCAAAATCAAGATGCATGCCATTTGAACAAGAACATTTAGACGATAAATGCGCAATTTGCGGAAAACCAGCAACAAAAATGGTTATTTGGGGAAGACAATATTAATATGAGAATAAGATTTAAACCTTGGGCAAGGGAAGAATTAGAAACAAGTCCATTTTATATAGATAATCCAAAAGAATATAAAAACAAATGGAAGACGGCATTTGAAAATAATAATGAATTAAGACTTGAATTAGGATGTGGAAAAGGAAATTTTGTAAGTCAATCATCAATTGAAAATCCAAATATTAATTATATAGCAGTAGACTTAATTGATGCTATGCTAGGAATGGCTAAGAGAAATATCGAAGTAATTTATGGCATTAGAAAATCAACTGATAAAGAAGAAATAGAAAATGAAATAGAAAAACAAAAAGTAGTAAAAAATATTAAACTGGTAAGATTTGATATTTCAAATATTTCAGAAATATTAGGATCAGATGATGAAATAAAACGTATTTATATAAATTTCTGTAATCCATGGCCAAAAGGTAAACATCATAAAAAGAGATTAACTTTTGATAGAAATTTATTAATATATAAAAGTTTTTTAAAAGGTGAAATATATTTTAAAACAGATGATGATGAATTATTTAAAGCAAGCTTAGAGTATTTTGAAAATGCAGGCTATGACATAATAAGCAAAACAGATGATTTGCATGCAGAAGAAAATTTTTGGAAAGATGAAAGAAATGTGCAGACCGAACATGAAAAGATGTTTATGGCAGAAGGCATAAACATAAAAGCTTTAATAGCAAAACCAAAATAGAAAAGAAATCGAGATATTAGAGATATCTCGATTTTTTTTATTAAAATATAATTTATTGAATTTATTTTGAATATAGTTTTCATTGACAATGGTAAAAATAAGAAATATCATAATGGCAAATAATACCATATGGAAGTGAGAGTATGATTAGTAAAATAAACACATTAGGGTTGGAAGGAATAAATCCAGTAAAGATAGAAACGGAGGTAGATATATCATCAGGATTTCCTCGTTTTGAAATTATAGGACTGCCAGATTCGAGTATCAAAGAAGCAAAACATAGAGTAAAAGCGGCCATTCAAAACTCCGGAATCAAATTACAATCTAAGAAAATAATAATAAATTTATCACCAGCAGAAATTAAAAAAGTTGGATCGCACTACGATTTATCGATAGCAATAGGAATCTTAAAAAGTAGTAATATTCTGAAAGAAAGCAGGGATTTATCTAAAATTGCTTTTATAGGTGAATTATCACTTGATGGAAAGTTAAAAAGAACAAAGGGAATTTTACCTCTCTGCTTAGAGGCCAAAAAAAGCAAAATAGAAACAATAATAATACCATATGAAAATTTGGATATGATATCAATAATAGATGATACTGAAATATTAGGAGCAAAAGATTTAAATGAAGTAATAAAATATTTATACTCTAAGATGGATTTAGAAAGAAAGAGAGTAAATGTCTCAGAAATTTTATCAAATAATCATGAAGAATATTTAGATTTTGAAGATGTTAAAGGACAACAGGAAGCCAAAAGAGCCTTGGAGATTGCTGTTGCTGGGCATCATAATTGTATGATAATAGGTCCTCCAGGTAATGGAAAAACAATGATAGCAAAAAGAATATTATCTATAATGCCAAAATTAAATTATCAAGAAATTTTAGAAATTAATAAAATAAGCAATTTAGTAGAAAATCAAGAAAAAATAAAAACGACAAGACCATTCATAAATCCACATTATTCAATAACAAAAACAGGATTGATAGGCGGTGGAAATACTCCAAAGCCAGGAGCAATTACATTAGCACACAATGGGGTATTATTTTTAGATGAGTTATTGGAATTTGATAAAAAAACATTAGAAGCTTTAAGAAATCCAATAGAAGATAAGGAAATATTAATAACTAGAAATAGCAATAAAGTTAGATATCCATGCAATACATTATTGATATTAGCAACAAATCCATGTAAATGTGGATATAGAGGAACAAATATCAAGGAATGCAAATGCAGTAGGTTAGAAAGAAAGCAATATACCTATAAATTAAGTGGGCCAATAATAGACAGAATAGATATAACAATAGAGTGCAGTAATATTGAATATAATAGTTTGAAAGAAAGTAAAGAAGAATCATCTGAAATAATTAAAAAAAGAGTAGAAAAAGCAAGATTAATACAACTTGAGCGTTATAAAAAAGAAAATATAAAGACAAATTCAGAATTAGAAGAAAAAAATATTAAAAAATATTGCAAGATAGATAAAGAAACCGAAGAAATTTTAAAACAAACTTTCCAAAAATTCAACTTAAGTATAAGGTCATATTTTAAAATATTAAGAATTGCAAGAACAATTGCGGATTTAGAAGAAAGTTTTAATATAAGAAAAGAGCACATTATTGAAGCAATAAAATATAAAACAAATATATATAAATATATGGAAGGAGAGTAAATGTCAGAAAATAAAATTTTTGGATATGATGTAATAAAGATAGATCAATCAGATTCGGATTTTCCTGAAAGGCTAAAAAATATTCCAAGCAAGCCAAAAGTATTATATATTGTCGGAAATATTAAATTGTTGAACAAAAAAGAAATAGTAGCAATTGTAGGAACAAGAGATGCGGATAAATATGGTGTAGAAATAACAAAAAGATTTTCAAAAACATTATCAGAAAATAATATATGCATAATAAGTGGGTTAGCTAAAGGAATAGATACGATAGCACATTTAAATTCATTATCTTATAAAGGCAGAACAATAGCGGTATTAGCATCAGGATTTAATCATATTTATCCAAAGGAAAATGAAATACTAGTTGAGAAAATCCTGAAAAATGATGGACTGATAATAAGTGAATATTCTCCAAATCAAGAAATAGATATGAGTAAATTTAGACACCGAAATAGAATAATAAGTGGAATGTCATTAGGCGTTTTAGTAGTAGAAGCTAGATTAAATAGTGGAAGTATGATAACTGCCAACTTAGCTATAAAGCAATCAAAACCTGTATTTTGCATACCTGGAAATTTAACTGACCCATTAAGTTTAGGTTGTAATAAATTAATATCAAACGGAGCAAATTTAGTGATTTCGCCATTGGATATTATGAACTATATAGGAATAGAAGAACAAGAGGAAGAAATAAATAGTAAATACAAAGATATTTACTATGCCATAGGTAACATTCCTTCAACAGTGGATGAAATAATAGAAAGAAGCGGAAAAACAGTTGCAGAAGTAAATACAACATTAGTAATGCTAGAATTAGAGAATAAAGTTATAAACCTTCCAGGGGGAAGATATGTTATAAAATACAAAATGAAAGAAGATGTTAAAAATGTTTTATAAGAAAACACTAGGGCAAGAAGGTGAAAAAATAGCAATAAAATATTTACAAAGATTGGGATATATAATAATTGAACAAAATTTTAGATGTAAGTCTGGAGAAATAGATATAATAGCAAAAGAGGATGATCAAATAATTTTTATAGAAGTTAAAACTAGAACAAGCAATCGATATGGTGAACCAATAGAAGCTGTAAATAGAATAAAGCAAAAACATATAGTATTAACAGCATCCTACTACGTATTTTTAAATCATTTAAATGAATCAAAAATCAGGTTTGATGTAATAGAAGTTTTAAAAAAAGATAAGATATATGTAAGGCATATAAGAAATTGCGAAATGCTTGCATTAGTATAGCATTAATAATAAAATAACCATGAAATATCATAATTTAGTTACAAAAAGGACAAAAATAGAAATTATAATGTAACAAATATAATAAATATAAGGAGAATTATATGAACGATAAAATGATATTAATAGTGGATGATGAATCTAGAATTAGAAAGCTTATAAAAGATTTTATAGAACAAGAAGAATATTCTGTATTAGAAGCAGCAGACGGAGAAGAAGCGGTAGAGCAATTTGAATCAAACATGAATAAAGTGAATTTGGTAATATTGGACGTAATGATGCCAAAACAAGATGGGTGGTCAGCACTTAGACAAATTCGTCAAATATCGAATGTACCAGTAATAATGTTAACAGCTAGATCAGAAGAGCAAGATGAATTATTCGGATATGAATTAGGAGTTGATGAATATGTATCAAAACCATTCAGCCCCAAAATATTAATTGCTAAAATAAAAGCAATACTTCAAAGAACTTCACCAAAAGAAATTAAAAAGAAGAATTATGATGGAATTGAAATTGATACAGAGGGAAGAAACATTACAGTAGATGGAAAGCAAATTGAATTAAGCTTAAGAGAATATGAACTACTAAAATATTTATTAGATAATGAAAATGTTGCACTATCAAGAGATAAAATTTTAAATAATGTATGGAATTATGATTATTATGGTGATTCAAGAACAATAGATAGCCACATAAAGAAAATAAGACATAAATTAGGTAAAAAAGGAAAATACATCAAAACAATGAGAGGTGTAGGTTATAAATTTGAAATAAAATAATAGTAGGGAATTTTTATGAAAAAAACAAAGAAATTTGAAATGCAGGAAGAAGTAAAAACACTCAGATTTAAACTATATGCATTTTTATGCTCATTTACAATAGCAATAATACTATGTCTGGTGTTATTAAATAATTTAATTTCGGAAAATGTTTATTATTTTACTAAAACTCATAATCTAAGAAATATTGTTGACACAATAAATAGTTATTATGAAGATGAAGAATTAACAGAATATGAAAGAACGAAAAAAATTAGAGAAATAGAAACATTGAACTATGTAGATATATACATAGAAGAAGCGAGAGGTTTAATAAAATATACATCCAATGATAAGATTTCAGAAGAAGTTAAGCAAGACAAAAAAACAATTTTTGCAAAATCAGTTCAGGAAGTAAATGGAATAAAATTAAAAGAAGTTTCAAGCAAATATAAAAATGGATATGTATTAGCAGAATCCAAGTTAAGAAATGGAGATATAATATATATCAAAATACAAATGGAACCAATAAAAGAAAATATTAAAATAGCCAATGAAACCATTGGGATTATTGGGATTATTTTAGTAATCCTTTCAGCTATAGGATCATCGATTTTTTCAAAAAAGATAGTACAGCCAATTAATAAAATACAAAAAATAACAGGAAAAATGGTAAAGCTTGATTTTAGTGAAAAATTTGATGAAAGAATAAACTATAGTGAAATAAGGGAAATTGGACATAACATAAATTTAATGTCCGATAAACTTGAAAGGACAATTGAACAATTAAGAGCAAACAATAATGAATTAGAGAGAAAAGTTGAAGAAAAATTAAAAGTTGATGAAATGAGGAAACAATTCATTTCAGATGTTTCACATGAACTAAAAACACCAATAGCTTTAATTCAAGGATATTCTGAAGGATTAATAGACAATGTTAATAAAGACGAAGAATCAAGGATTTTTTATGCCGAAGTAATCCGTGATGAAGCAAAGAAAATGGATGAATTGGTTAAAAAATTATTAGAATTGATGAAGTTGGAATATAAAGAAAGAAAATTCCATGACACAAAATTTGATTTAACTAAACTAATAAATAATGAAATCAGAAGAGAAACAGTAGTATTAGAAGAGAAAAATATAAGTATTGATTTTGATTCAGATGAAATAAACATGGTTTATGCAGACGAAGATTGTATAGAGCAAATAATAAGCAATTTCTTTACAAATGCTATAAAAAATTGTGATGAAAAAAATGGTGAAAAGAAAATCACAATAAGAACTGAAAGAGTAAATGATAAAATTAGATTATATGTATATAATACAGGAAATAATATACCAAAAGAAATTCTAAAAAAGATTTGGGGAAGATTCTATAAAGCTGATACTGCTAGAACTCGTGAAAATGGGGGAACAGGAATTGGATTAGCTTTAATAAAAGCAATTATGAATAATTATGACAATAAATATGGTGTCAAAAATTTTCCTAATGGAGTAGAATTTTATTGCGATATAAATGCAGCTGATGCAAATCAAAAGGAGTAATATGAATAATAAGATTATAATTACTATATTAATAATCGCAGCAATAATGCTAATAATTGAAGCAAGTCTTCTGTTATCAGCATTATTTTTATTTGCGAAAAATGAAAAAGAAAGTAACAATATATCAAAAAAGAATGAAATAATAGAGAATAATAAGAAAAGTAGTATTAATAAAGAAAATAAAGAGGAAATAAGAATATGGAAGATAGAATTTCCAACGTTAAATATTAAAGGAAGCATTAAAGAAGGATGGGATAATGATACAATTAACAATGCTATAGGGCATATGAAGTCAAATAAAAAAATAGACGAACTAGTCGTTCTAAAATCACTTATTAACGAAGAGAATAAATATTTTGAAAAAATCGAAGAATTAAAAATTGGAGATCAAATAATCTATCAATACAATGATAAGATAAACAAATATATAATTGTCGAAAATAAGATTGTAGCAAATGAAAAGGAAAAAATTAAGCAAGCTAATAATCAACAAATAATGCTATTAACCAATATAAAAGATTTACCAAAAGTTTCAAGATGTGTAATAGGACAAATAATAAATTAATTATCATTTTAAATAGTAAAGTAAATTGACATTAAACCACTCAAAATATATAATTGAAGCGAGATTATATGTAGTGGAGGAAGAGATGGCAAATAATAAAAATAATGGAATCAATAAAAATGTATTAATTCTAGTAATAGTATTATTTATAATAGGAATTATATGTATAATAAACAATATAGGAAACAGTAAATACAATTACTCAATAGAAACAATTAATAACGAAGATATAAAATATTATGTATATGAAGTTAATGGATTATACGGAGTTATTGACAAATATGGAAATAATGTAATAGAAGCAAAGTACTCTAAAATAGATATTCCAAATCCTAAAAAAGATTTCTTCATTATAAAAGAAAAAGAAGACTCCAAAAACAATAAGGTTATAAATTCAAAAGGAGAACAACAATTAAGTTCTTATGAAGATGTTTCAGCAATTGAGTTAGATAAAACAATCAGCACAATACCTTATGAAAAAACAGTCTTGAGATACAAGAGCAAAAATAGCTACGGATTAATAGATTTTAATGGTAAAAAAATAACAAATGCGGATTATGAAGATATCCAAAAAGTGGATTTTAGAGAAGGAATATTAAAAATAAAATCAAAAGGCAAGTATGGAATTATAAATATAAAAGGAACTGTTATATTAAAACCAATTTATGATGATGTAAATGCAGATGGATATTATAGTGATAAAGACGGATACAAAAATGATGGGTTTATTATAAGAACAAAAACAGATAACGGATATAAATATGGATATACAACATCAAAAGGAAAAATTATAATAGAACCAATTTATACACAATTATCAAGAATAAATGAAATATCAGATAATAAAAATGCATACCTAATAACATCAGTTAATGGAAAATATGGAATAAGTAAAAATAAAAAACAATTATTAAAAAATGAATATGAAGATATAAATTATAATACATTGAATCAATTATTTATATGTAAGAAACAACAAGCAAAAGGTGTATATAATTTGGATGGAAAAGTAGTAGTTCCAATGAATTATGATGAAATAACCATAGGCGGCATATACATAAACGCAATAAAAGGAAATCAATCATTAACATTTGATGCAAAAGGAAATAAGGTTGAAACTAAATTTATTAGTTTATTAAAAGCAACAGATAAATATTCAATAATAATAGACCAAAATAATAATTACAACATAGTAGACAATAACAAGAACCTAATGTTAAAAGAAAATTACGCATACATTGAACATTATAAAGATGATTATTTCATTGTTACTAAAAACGGTTATACAGGAATAATAAATTCAACTGGATCAATAATTGTTCCAATTGAGTACAGTACAATTTCGAAAATAGATAAAACAAATATATTAGAAGCTACAAAGATTAAAAATAATCAAATAGACTTAATAGATACAAATGCTAAAGTAGTTAGAGGTCTAGAAAACGCACAGATGACAATAGCTGATAACTATATTAAATTAGAGTCAGATAAAGCTATACATTACTACACTCTAGAAGCAAAACAAACAAATTATAAAGAATTATTCCCAAATAATAAATTATATGCATATACACAAAATGGAAAATGGGGATTTACAGATAAAACAAATCAAGTAATTGTCCCAGCTAGATATGAAGCGGTAACAGAACAAAACGGAAATACAGTTGGATTTAAGCAAAATGGAAAATGGGGAATAATGGATACATCAGGAAATATAATTGTTCAACCAATATATACAATAAGATCATCAAAAATAAAATTCTTAGGAAAATATTATTTAGTATCTGATAATATCGGACTTTCAATTTATTCAGGTAATATTGTAGAAGAATAGAAATAAGAGGAAGAAATGATTAATAATAAAGTAAAAGAAATAATTGTTAAAGCAGAAAATGAATTAAAAGAACAATTTGCAATAATTGATGATATATGTGAATATAACTCAGATAAAGTATTATCGGCATTTCAAAAACATAAAGTATCAGAAATACATTTTAATGAAACAACAGGATATGGTTATGGGGATTTAGGAAGAGAAGTCATCGAAAAAATTTATGCAGACATTTTTAACACAGAAGATGCATTAGTAAGGGGACAATTCATATCAGCATCACATGCACTAACAGTAACATTATTTGGATTACTTCGTCCAAATGATATAATGTTAAGCATATCTGGAAAACCTTATGACACATTGGATTCAGTAATAGGATTAACAGAAAATAATAGTTCATTAAAATCATTTGGAATAAAATATGAACAAATTGATTTAATAGATAATGATTTTGATTATGAACAAATTCAAGAAAGATTATCAAATATATCATCAAAAATTAAATTAGTTGAAATACAAAGGTCAAGAGGATATTCTTTAAGAGAAAGTATATCATTGGAAAAGATTGAAAAAGTAATAAAAGCAATTCGTGAGATTGATAGTTCAGTAATAATAATGATTGATAATTGCTATGGAGAGCTAACAAACAAAATAGAGCCAAGTAATGTAGGAGCAGATATTTTAGTAGGATCATTAATTAAAAACCTAGGAGGAGGAATTGCTCCAAATGGTGCATATGTAGTAGGAAAGCATGATTTGATTGAACTAGTCGCAGAAAGATTAACACTGCCGGGTGAAGGAAGAGAAGTAGGTCCCTCACTAGGAATGAATAAAAAAATATTGCAAGGTTTATTTATGGCACCAAGTGTTGTATCAAGTAGTTTAAAAACAGCAGTATTAACAGCAAAAATAATGGAAAATTTGGGGTATAAAGTAAGCCCAAAATCAACAGATATAAGAACAGACATAGTACAAACAATAGAATTTGGGAATTCAAAAGATTTAATAAACTATGTACAAGGAATTCAAATAGGATCACCAATAGATTCAAGTTCATTACCAATACCAGATGATATGCCAGGTTATGATGATCAAGTAATCATGGCAGCAGGAGCATTTGTGCAAGGATCATCAATAGAATTAAGTTGTGATGCACCACTTAGAGAGCCATATGTAGCATTTCAACAAGGTGGTTTAACATATGAATATGGAAAATTAGGTTTAATGAAAGCTGTTGAAAGAATTTTAGAGGAATAAAATGAAAGTAATAATAATAGGTGGAGGGCCAGCAGGAATGCTGGCCGCTATTAAATCCAAAAAAGAAAAAAATCAAGTAACAATAATTGAAAAAAATAAAATCCTAGGCAAAAAAATGCTTATAACAGGTAAGGGAAGATGTAATATCACAAGTGGAGTAGATATGTCAGAATTTATAAAAAACGTTCCTAGTAATGGAAAATTTTTATATAGTTCATTTAAAAATTTTACAAATAAAGATATTTTAAAATTGCTAAACATACCGGTAAAATTAGAAAGAGGAAACCGTTATTTCCCTGTTTCAGATAAAGCAAAAGATGTTGTAGATGCATTAGAAAAAGAACTATCAGGAGTAGAGATATTAACAAATACGTCGGCAACAGAAATAATAACAAAGAATAATGAAGCTATAGGAGTAAAAACAAATAAAGGAGATTTCTTTGCAGATAAGGTTATTTTAGCAACAGGAGGAAAAAGTTATCCATTAACAGGCTCAACAGGAGATGGGTATGAAATGGCAAAAAAACTGGGACATACAATAACAAAAATAAAACCAGCACTAGTACCACTAGTTGCAAAAAAAGAATCAAAAATTCAATGCCAACAAATGCAAGGATTGAGTTTAAGAAATATTGGGTTGAAATTATTTAACAATAATAAATTAATCTATGAAGATTTTGGCGAAATGCTATTCACACATTATGGAATAACTGGACCAATCATTTTAAGTGCATCATCACATTTGGTTAGGCAAGAATTGAACAATCCAAGAATAGAGATTGATTTAAAGTCAGCATTAACAGATGAGAAACTAGATGAAAGAATTTTAAGAGATTTTGAAACAGAAAAAAACAAAGAATTTAGAAATGCATTAGATCAATTATTGCCACAGAAAATGATACCAGTAATATTAGAAATATTACAAATAAATAAAAAAGTAAATGAAGTAAAAAAAATGGAGAGACAAAAATTAGTACGAACATTAAAGAATTTTTCAATAGAAATTGAAGGTTTTAGAGATATAAGTGAAGCTATAATAACATCAGGCGGAATTAATGTTAAAGAAATTAATCCCAAAACTATGGAATCAAAGCTAATTAAAAACTTATATTTTGCTGGAGAGATTATAGATGTAGATGCATATACAGGTGGATTTAATTTACAAATAGCATATTCTACAGGGTATACAGCAGGAATTGGAGTAAATAGTGATTAACACGATTTTAGCCAATACAAGTTCGCAATTAGAGGTAAAGAAATCTAAATTTATAGCAAATATTATTAAAATTATCAATGAACAGGACGCAAAAGAAAAGTTAAATCAAATAAGAAAAGAATATAGCGATGCAAGACATAATTGTTATGCATACATAGTATATGACAATGAAACAAAAACAAAGATAGAAAAGAGTAGTGATGACAGAGAACCAAGTGGAACTGCAGGAATTCCCATGTTAACATTGCTTCAAAAAAATAATTTAGTAAATGTATTAATAGTAGTAACTAGATACTTTGGAGGAATACTATTAGGAACTGGAGGACTAGTTAGAGCATATACAGATTCTAGTAAGCAAGCATTGGAAACGACTAAAATAATAGAATTGCAATATGGAGAAATTTTAGAATATTGTATAAAATATGAAGCATTTGAATATTTTAAATACATCTGTGAAAAGAATAATATAGAAATTATTAACACCGAATATTCAAACAATATTAAAGCAATAATAAAATTAAAAGAAGACGATAAACCACTATTTTCATCATACAAATGTCGAATAATAGAGAAAAATGTAATATTATAATATCTAAAAAATGGAAAATAAATAAAAAATACTTGAGAAATATAACAAACTTTGATAAAATGGTTTTGGTAAAAAATACCATAATAAATCAGGAGGATGTTATAATGAATAATACAATTGTTAAAAAAGAAAGTACTAAAGAATTTATAAAACTAAAAACAGAAGATAAAGAAAAACAAAAAGAGATTATAATAACAAACATAATGCATTCAATGTGCATACCTGCAAATTTAAAAGGATATTACTATATCAGGGATGCAATAAAAATGGTTGTTAATGATGTAGAATATATTAGTGAAGTAACAAAAATGCTATATCCAGAAATAGCAGAGAAATATAAAACATTGTCATCAAAAGTAGAGAGAGCGATAAGGACAGCAATATCAATAACATTTGAAAGAGGGAATATTGAAGAATTATCAAAATATTTTGATGCAAAATACTTTGAATCAGATAAAAAGCCAAAGAATTCTGAATTTATAGCAAACATTGCAGAAAAAGTAAAATTTGAAATAGAATAGGAAAAAGACCAATTGATCAAATTCAATAATAGAAATATTATAAGAATAAGATCAAAAGGTCTTTATTTTATTAATTCAACAATTAATTTTTTTCCATCAATACCATTTATTTTTATAGGCAAAGATTTAATATTTTCGGGTACATCTTCAGAAATTCCAGAAAATATCAAATTATTACCATCATAAATATCAAGTTGTAATAGATTAAATTCATTACAATTCATAATAAACTCCTATTTGTCAGTTATAATATCAGGACCTTTATCAACACCAGTAGCAATAACTGTAACAATAACTTTATCACCAAGTGAAGGATCTATAACGGTACCAAATATAATATTTGCATCCGAATCTACTTTAGAAGAAATAATTTCAGCACTGCGATTTATATCTTCAAGTCCAATATCTTCGCTACCACAGATATTAAATATAACACCTTTAGCATTTGTAAGTTTAGCTTCTGTTAAAGGGTTAGACAGAGCATCAAGTGTAGCATCTTCAATCTTACATTCACTAGAAGAAGAACCAATACCCATATAAGCATAGCCTTCATACCCTAAAATAGTTTGAATATCAGCAAAATCAATATTTATATCACCAACTGAATTGATTAGGTCACTAATTGATTCAACAGCTTGTTTTAAAACATCATCAGTCAACTTAAAAGCATCAAGAATTGAAATATTTTGAGCAGAATTCTTTAATAATCTATCATTAGAAATAACAATTAAAGAATTAACAAAAGGTTTTAATTTTTCAATTCCATTTTCTGCTTTAGTTTTTCTAAGTCTACCTTCAAAAAGAAAAGGAACAGTAACAATAGCAACTGTAATAATCCCACGAGATTTAGCTTCTTCTGCGATAACAGGAATAGCACCAGTACCCGTACCACCACCCATACCAGCAGTTAAAAATACCAAATCAGCACCGTCTAAAATTTTATCAATTTCAGTAAGACTTTCTTTAGCAGAGCTTTCGCCAACTTCAGGATTAGCACCAGCTCCAAGACCAGATGTAACAGTTGGACCAATTTGTATAGCATTAATTCCTAATCGCTTTGATCTATCAATAACGCCTTTTTCAGTATTAACTATGTAATAGTCAACACCATCAATAGGATTAGTCAACATTTGACCAACGGCATTATTTCCACCGCCACCAATACCTATAACTTTAATTTTAATTGTATCTTTTGTAAGTTTTGATTCTCCTTGTTCGAACAAAATCATCATCCTCCGTAAATCTATTAGTCATGTTGATATTATACTATAAAAATAGATTATTTCAAGTAAATGAAAATAAATAAATCAAAAAAAATATCAGCGATTTTAAAGAAATATTACAAAAATATTGCATTTTATGTAAAGATATGCTAAAATAAAAATAGTTTAAAAAGGAGGAACCAATGAACAAGGTAATTGAAAGTTTTAAAAATTCAAAATTTTCACAATTATTAGGCCAACCAATAAAGAGTTTCTTTAGTATAGTTAATCAAGTAGATGTTCCAGGAATCGAAAATGAAGATAAATATCGTCATTCGTTAACTAATGAGGATAGAATGTTAGATGATGAACTATTAAATGCTTTAAAAGATGTAAAAGAAATAGAAAAAAAGAAAAAAGCATTTGATTCAATTAAAGAAAAAAGTCGTAATGAACAAATCCAAGATAATAGTAGAGGAACAATTAACGAAATTGATTATTCTAAAAGTAAGTCAGAATATGAAATAAGTATAGACGAAAGAGATATGTAATAAACGGATGAAAAATCCGTTTATTTTTTATACTTTATTAATTGAATAAAATAAAAACTCATTCAATTTTAGTCGAATGAGTTTTTTTATTGGTGGCGACGAGGAGATTCGAACTCTTGACACTCCGGGTATGAACCGAATGCTCTAGCCAACTGAGCTACGTCGCCAAATGTTAATATGTCTTAACGAAAATAATTATAACTGATTTAAACAAACTTGTCAATAGAAAAATTAATTGATTTAATAAAAGAAAAATGTTAAAATATCATTGTAAAATAAGAGAAAATTATATAAAAGATAGGAACAACATGAACTATATAATTAAAAACTTACAAAACACAGAAAAATATCAAGAAATAATAAAAAGTGAAAAAAACCCGGTAACGATATCGGGTCTTGTTTCAGTTGCAAAGCCAATGATTATATCAGCACTAAAAACAGAAGAAAGAAAACCAATAATCATAGTAACATACAATGAAATAGAAGCTAGAGATATCATAAAAAATCTAGAGTTTTTTACAACTAATGAAAATATATATTTTTTTCCAAAAAAAGAAATATCACTATATGATTATGATGCAGGAAGCATAGATACATTATATGAAAGAATTAATGTATTAAATAAAATAAATAGTAAAAAGAATATCATAATTGTTACAACAATAGAAGCCATAATGCAAAAATTGCCAAAAAGAGAAGTTCTATATGAAAATATAATAGGAATATCAAATGGGCAAACACTAGAATATAATCAATTAAAAGAAAAGCTAGTAAACTTAGGATATCAAAGAGCAGACTTAATAGAAGCAAGAGGTCAATTCAGTGTACGTGGAGACATTATAGATATTAGTTTAAACGATAAAGAAGGCATTAGAATAGAATTCTGGGGAGATAATGTGGATTCTATAAGAAGATTTGATATAAAAACACAGCGTTCAATAGAAACAATCACAACTGCAGAGATATATCCGGCAACAGAAAATATTTTAGAAAAATCATTAGAAAAAATTGCAACAAAAATAGAAGAAAAATATCCAAAAGAATTATCAGATGTAGAAGCAATAAAAAATGGAGATTATGAATCAAAAATTGATAAATATTTTAATAAATTTTATGAAAAACAAGAAACTTTATTAGACTATGCTAAAGACTATAAAATATTTTTAGATGAACCTGAAAAAATTAAATTAAGAATAAAAACAATAATAGCAGATAATGTGAATCTATTTAAAGAAATAAGATTAAGAGAAAAAAATGTACCAGAAAGATTAGAAAATATAATTGAATATAAAAATGATTTAGAAGAATTGGGAAATAAAACATATTTACTAAAAGAAGGATATACAAAAGAAAATAATTTTGACTTTAGAGAAGTAAATATTTTCAGTGGAGATAAAAAAGAACTTGAAGAAATAATTGAAACTCATAAAAAAAATAAAATTATAATTTTATCTGGAAATAGCGAAAATAGTAAAAAAATATCATCAATTATACCTAATTCAGTAATAAGAGCAGATTTGGACAGTATATCAATAAATCCAGGAAGTATTGTAATTACAGAAGGAAATCTAACAACAGGATTTGAAAATAAAGAAACAAATTTATTGGTATTAAGTAGTCAAGATTTTTTTGGAGTAAAGAAAAAGAAACGTAAATCACATGAAAGTTTCAATAATGCAGAAAAAATCGTATTTGCAGATATGAAGATAGGAGATATGGTAGTACACCGAGAACACGGAATAGGAATATTTGTGGGTGTACAAACCATAAATAACGATGGAATAATTAAAGATTATATACAAATTAGATATCGTGATGGAGATACATTATATGTACCAACAGATTCACTGGACAACGTAAGAAAATATATTGGCTCAGAATCAGGAATAAAACTAAATAAATTAGGAACAAAAGAATGGGTTGATATAAAAAATAAAGTAAAGCGAAATTTACGAATTGTTGCAAAAGAATTAATTGAGTTATATGCAAGAAGAGAAAAAGAAAGAGGTTATGCATTTTCAAAAGATACTCCATGGCAAGAAGAATTTGAATCAAACTTTCAATATCAAGAAACAGATGATCAAATAAGATGTATAAAAGAAGTAAAACAAGATATGGAAAGTATCAAACCAATGGATAGACTATTATGTGGAGATGTTGGATATGGAAAAACAGAAGTAGCAATAAGAGCTGCATTTAAAGCAGTAATGGATGGAAAGCAAGTAGCGTATTTAGCACCCACCACCGTTTTAGCCAACCAACAATATTTAGAATTCAAGCAAAGAATGAAAGAATATCCAATATCTGTTGACTTGCTTAATAGATTTAGAACTCAAAAAGAACAAAAAAACACAGTCAAAGAAATTGAAGATAGAAAAGTAGATATTGTAATTGGAACACATAGACTTTTAAGCAAAGACGTAAAATTCAATGATTTGGGACTATTAATTATCGACGAAGAACAACGTTTTGGAGTAAAAGATAAAGAAAAAATAAAGCAATATAAATCAACAGTTGATGTACTAACAATGACAGCAACTCCAATACCAAGAACACTTCAAATGTCAGTAGTTGGAATCAGGGACATGTCAGCAATATACGAACCACCACATGATAGAAAACCAATTCAGACCTATGTTTTAGAATATGATAAAGAAATAATCAGAGAAGCAATAACACGTGAACTAGAGAGAGGCGGGCAAGTATTTTATATTTACAATATTGTAAGTACAATCGAAAACAAGGCACAAGAAATTGAAAAATTAGTACCAGAAGCCAAAGTAGCATTCGCACATGGACAAATGTCAGGAACAGAAATTGAAAACATCATGCAAGATTTTGTCGATAAAAAAACGAATGTCCTAGTATGTACAACGATATTGGAATCAGGAATAGATATTCCAAATGCAAACACAATGATAGTGGAAAATGCAGACAGATTTGGATTAGCGCAGCTATATCAAATTAGGGGAAGAGTAGGCAGATCAACAAAGCAAGCATATGCGTACATAACTTATAGAAAAGATAAAATGATAACATATGAAGCCAACCAACGATTAAAAGCAATAAAAGAGTTTACTGAATTTGGTTCAGGTTTTAAAATAGCAACAAGAGATTTACAAATCAGGGGAGCTGGAAGTCTTTTTGGTGAAGTTCAATCAGGGCATATTGAACAAGTAGGATATGATATGTATAGCAAACTATTAAATGAAGTTGTAAAAGAAGAAAAGGGTGAAAAAGTAATAGAAGAAATTGAAGTTCAAATAGATATAGGAATATCATCGTTCATACCTGACAATTATATAGAAAGTTCGAGTCAAAAGATTGAGATATATCAAGATATTGCAAATTGTAGAACAGAAGCAGATATAATGGATATTATTGATGAAATAACAGATAGATATGGGGACATGCCAAAAGAAGTTGAAAACTTAATAGAAATAGCAAGAATAAAAAATATTGCAAGACCACGCCATATTGTAAAAATTCAAGAAAAACAAATGGGATTTGTATTTACATTTGCAGATGACATAGTAATTGAAGCAGAAACGATTTCAAAATTATTAAAACAATATAAAAACAACATACATTTTTCAGCAATAGGAAAACCATATATAACATTAAAAATAGAAAAAAATAAAATAGAAGAAATAAAGAAATTTATATTAAATTTTGATGAGATGGAAAAAAATGATAATAACAAGTAAAGATAATGAAATAATAAAAAATATTAAAAAGCTACACGATAAAAAATATCGAACAGATTCATATATTGTAGAAGGAATCAAGATGGTAAAAGAAGCGATTAGTGAAAATCAATTAATAGAATTAATCGCAATTAGAGAAGATCTTGAAATAAACTTTGATACTAAAAACATAAAAATAATAACTGTATCAAGTAAAGTTTTTAACGATATTTCAGACGTAAAGACCCCACAAGGAATTTTGGCAGTAATTAAAAAGAAGCCAAATAAGCAAATCGAAACAAATACTGATTACATATTAGCACTGGATTCACTACAAGATCCTGGAAATATGGGAACAATAATAAGGACAGCAGATAGCGCAAATATCAATCAAATAATAATTAATAAAACTACAGTGGACCCATATAGCCCAAAAGTAATAAGATCCACAATGGGTGCGATTTATAGAATGAATATAATTGAAGTAGAAAATTTAGAAAGTACATTAAAAGAATTGCAAGACAAATCATTTAAAGTCATCACAACAGATTTAAAAGCAGAAAAAAGCATATATGATATAAATTATAATAGAACAATTGTAGTAATAGGTAATGAAGCAAATGGAGTAAGCCAAGAAGTTTTAAAATTGGCAAATGAAAGAGTAATAATACCAATGCTAGGAAAGACAGAAAGTTTAAATGCATCAATTGCTGCAAGTATAATGATATATGAATATGTAAGACAAAAAATACAAAAATAATGGGAGGCAAAATGAAACTAGTAGTGCAAAAAGTAAAAAATGCGAGTGTAACATCAGAAGGAACAGTAACAGGAAAGATCAATAAAGGTTATCTGGTATTAGTAGGAATAAAAACAACAGATACAAAGGCAGAAGCGGATTATTTGGCGAAAAAATTGATAAATTTAAGAATTTTTGAAGATGAAAACGAAAAAATGAATTTATCAATAAAAGATGTTGGAGGAGAATTACTATTAGTATCACAATTTACTTTATATGGGAACGCAACTCAAGGAAACAGACCATCATTCATAGAAGCAGCAAGGCCTGAGCAAGCCAATGAATTATATGAATATTTTTGCAACCAATGTGCAAAAGAAATAAAGGTGGAAAAAGGTGTATTCCAAACACATATGGAAGTTTCATTAGTAAATGATGGACCAGTAACAATAATTTTAGAAAAATAGTTTTCTTAAATAAGGAGGGAAATTTGAATAAACTAGCATTAATATTGTTAATAATAGGTTCAGCAATATATGGATTAATCATGGGAATTATAAGTATGATAATAAATTAAAAATAAATCTAATCGCTAAGAGTGAAAGAAAATATTGAAAAATAAGCAAAAAGCAAGTATAATATAAACATTAGTAAAAAAGGAGTGCAATATATGTATAGGGACCATAATTGTGGAGAATTAACAATAAAAAACATAGGCAAAACAGTGCAATTAGCAGGATGGGTACAAACAATAAGAAACCTAGGATCAATGCAATTTGTTGATTTAAGAGACCAATTTGGAATAACTCAAATTGTAATATCAGAAGATATGAAAACATCAATGAATGACGTATATCCAGAAAGCGTAATATCAGTAACAGGTAAAGTTTTAGAGCGTTCAAATAAAAACTTAAAAATACCAACGGGTGAAATAGAAATCAAAGCAGAAAAAATTGAAATACTAGGAAAGTCAAAAAATGTTTTACCATTTGAAATAAATTCAGAAAAAGCAGATATTGCAAATGTAAGAGAAGATTTAAGACTACAATATAGATATTTGGATCTAAGGAATGACAAAATTCATAATAGTTTACTATTAAGATCAAAAATAATTAAAGATTTAAGAGATAAAATGGTTGAATTAGGATTTCCAGAAATTCAAACACCAATCCTAGCAAATTCATCCCCAGAAGGAGCCCGTGATTACATAGTACCAAGTAGACTACATCCAGGAGAATTCTATGCATTACCACAAGCACCACAACAATTCAAACAATTGTTAATGATATCAGGATTTGACAAATATTATCAAATCGCACCATGTTTTAGAGATGAAGATCCAAGAGCAGACAGAGCACCAGGAGAATTTTATCAATTAGATATGGAAATGAGCTTCGCAACACAAGATGATGTGTTCAAAGTAGTTGAAGAAGTAATTCCAGAAGTATTTAGAAAAAACAGTGATTGGAAAGTAGTAGATACACCATTCAGAAGAATTCCGTATGCAGAAGCAATGGAAAGATACGGAATAGATAAACCAGATTTAAGAAATCCATTGATAATTAAAGATGCAACAGAATGTTTTAAAAATACAGAATTTAACTCATTTAAAGATAAAACAATCAAATACATTGTAGTACCAAACTGTGCATCACAAGGAAGAAAATTCTTTGATGATATGGGAGAATTTGCGAAAGTAGAAGCAGATGCAGCAGGTCTAGCATGGGTAAAAGTAGATGAAGAAAATAACCTAACAGGTGGAATTGCTAAATTCTTAACAGACGAAATAAAAACTGAGTTAGGAGCAAAAATTGGAGATGCAGTATTCTTTATAGCTGACGAATTCCACAAAGCACAAAAAATTGCAGGATTAGTAAGAATAGAATTAGGAAAAAGACTTGATTTGATTGAAAAAGACATCTTCAAGTTCTGCTGGATAGTAGATTTTCCAATGTATGAATACAATGAAGAAGATGATAAAATAGATTTCAATCATAATCCATTCTCAATGCCACAAGGAGAATTAGAAGCATTAAATACAATGAATCCATTGGATATAGTTGCATATCAATATGACTTAGTATGTAATGGATATGAATTAGCATCAGGAGCAGTAAGAAATCACAATCCAGAAGTAATGGTAAAAGCATTTGAAATCGCAGGATACACTGAAGAAGATGTAAAAAGTAGATTCGGAGCATTATATACTGCATTCCAATATGGAACACCACCACATGCTGGCTGTGCTCCAGGACTTGATAGAATGGTAATGCTAATAGCCGATACAATAAATATCAGAGAAGTAATTGCATTCCCTAAAAATAAAAAAGCAAGGGACTTAATGATGAACGCACCATCAGTTGTAACAGATAAGCAACTTGAAGAAGTTCACATTAAAATAACAGAATAACTTGAAAATTATGGTGTTTTCATTTATATGAAACACCATTTTTGTTGCAAGAATTCAAACAAATTGAAAGGTGAAAAATGAAGAAAAATATAAAAAGTTTTGATCTAGAAGATTTAAAAGAAGAATTAAAAAGCATAGGAGAAAAACCATTCAGAGCGGAGCAAATATTTAAATGGTTGTTCGTAGAAAAAGTAAAAGAATTCGAAGAAATGACAAATGTTTCAAAAGAACTACGTCAAAAATTAGAAGAAAACTACGATATATGCAATTTTAAAATTGAAAGAAAGCTAGTATCGAAAGATGGAACAATAAAATATTTATTCAATATAGATGGTATAAATAATGTTGAAACGGTATTAATGAAATATAAATATGGATATTCAGTATGCGTATCATGTCAAATAGGATGCAAAATGGGTTGCAAGTTTTGTGCCTCAACAGGAATTCCATTTGTAAGAAGTTTAACACCTGGGGAAATTGTAGAGCAAATTTTAGCAATAGAGCAAGATACAGGAAATAGAGTTTCAAATGTAGTGTTCATGGGAATAGGAGAACCAATGGACAATTTTGAAAATATAATGAAAACAATAGCGATACTAAATAATCCCAAAGGATTTGCTATAGGAGCTAGACATATGAGTGTATCAACAAGTGGAGTAGTACCAAGAATATATGAATTTGCAGACAGAAACGCACAATCAACACTAGCAATATCATTACATAGTCCAAATAATGAAACAAGATCAAGCATGATGCCGGTAAATAAAGCGTATCCAATTGAAGAATTAATGAAAGCATGCAAATACTATATGGAAAAAACAAACAGAAGAATTTCATTCGAATATGCATTATCAAAAGGATATAATGATAGCATAGAAGATGCCGAAAAATTATCGCAACTATTACATAAAACATTAGGACATTTAAATTTAGTACATGTAAATTTAATTCCTATAAATAAGATTGAGAATGGAGCATATAATCAATCATCAATAGAAAGCATAATTAAATTTAGAGACTATTTAAATTCAAAAGGCATAACAGCAACAATCCGTAGAGAATTAGGCTCTGACATCGAAGCAGCTTGCGGCCAATTGAGAAGAAAAAATCTAAAAAATGAAGAAAATAATTAAATTGAAAAGAAAGAAAAAAGCAAAAAACAATGTGAAATTTAAATAAAAAATTTGACTAATTATACGGTAAAGTATAAAATAATAAAAAAATCATGAGGAGGAAATCAGATGCAAGCATATGTAACTTCAGATGTTGGAATGGCTAGAGAAATCAATGAAGATTACTTTTCCGTAAGCTATCCAGGCGATGAAGTACAGTTATTTATAATTGCAGATGGTATGGGAGGATATAATGGAGGCGAAGTAGCAAGTAAGCTAGCAGTTCAATCCGTAAGAAATTATATACTTTCAAATTATGAAGAAACTGATAAAAGCAGAGAATCACTATTAAAATTAGTAAAAGCAAGTGTACAATATGCAAACATGATTATACACGATAAAGCAGTAAGTACAGTAGATGCAAAACAAATGGGAACAACACTTGATGTATGTTTAATAAGTCAAGGAAAAATATATATAGGTCATGTTGGAGATAGTAGAATATATAGAATAAGAAAAGAATATATGCGAAAATTGACGAAAGATCATAGCTATGTTCAACAGCTATTAGACGAAGGAAAGATAACAAAAGAACAAAGTGCAACACACCCAGATAGAAACATGTTAATGAAAGCACTTGGAGTAACAGGATATATAGAGCCAGATGCAATGGTAAAAGGCTATTTAAAAGACGATATTATATTAATGTGTACAGATGGATTAACAAATATGGTATCAGAAGAAGAAATTTATAAAATAATAAAAGAAAATCCGACAGATGCAAGTAAACCTTTAATACAAAAAGCAAATGATAATGGTGGCAGAGATAACATCACAGCTATAATTATAAGATGATAGGAGATTAAAATAATGGATTTAATAGGCAAAGTCATTGGAAATCGTTATGAAATATTAACTGAAGTAGGAAATGGCGGAATGGCCACAGTATATAAGGCAAAAGATAATATATTAAATAGATTAGTAGCGATAAAAATATTAAAAGATGAATTTACCACAGATCAAGAATTTGTAAAAAGATTTAATACAGAAGCACAATCAGCAGCAAGACTTACACACCCTAATATAGTATCAGTATTTGATGTAGGATATGAAGAAGAGTGCAATATTCATTATATAGTAATGGAGTTAATAAAAGGAAAAACATTAAAAGAAATAATTGTTAATGATGGCGAACTATCTTGGAAATGGGCAGTAAACATAGCAATGCAAATAGCATCAGCATTAGAAGCTGCACATAAAGAAAATATCATTCATAGAGATATCAAACCACATAATATAATAATTACAGAAGAAGGTGTTGCCAAAGTAACAGATTTCGGAATTGCAAAAGCAGTATCAAACTCAACAATAACAGCATTCGGAACTACAATTGGATCAGTACATTATTTTTCACCAGAACAAGCAAAAGGTGGAGTAACAGATGCAAAATCAGATATTTATTCATTAGGCGTTGTAATGTACGAAATGCTAACAGCAAAAGTACCGTTTGACGCAGATACACCAGTATCAGTAGCATTAAAACACATGCAAGAAGAAGCAGTAGAACCAATTGAAATGAATGACGAAATACCAAGTGCAGTAAATTCAATTGTAATGAAAGCCATGCAAAAAGATCCAATAAATCGTTATCAAACAGCAACAGAAATGATATCAGATTTGGGAAAAGCATTAAAAGATCCAAATGGTAATTTTGTAATAATTCAAAACAAAGATGGTGCATACACAAGAGTAATGCGCACAATAGAGCCAAAGAAACAAGCAAAAAACAACAAAAAACAAATTTTATTTATAGCAGGATTAGTAGCAATATTCTTCCTAGTATTTGGTATAACAAAAATAGCGTTAAACGGTGGATTTACAGCAAAAGTAGAAATACCAAACGTAGTAGGAAAAACATCTGAAGAAGCAACAAAAGCAATTGCAAACGCAAAACTAGAATTCAAAACAGTAGAAGCAGCAAGTAAAGATGTTGGAGTAGGAAAAGTTATATCACAAGAACCATCACCAACAACTGGAAAAGTTAAAAAAGGAACATTAATACAACTTATAATAAGCAAAGGGCCAGAAACAACTGAGCTACCTGATTTTAAAGGTAAAAACATTGAAGACGTTAGAAAAACAGCTCAAACAATGGGATTAGTTTTAAACGAAGTACAAGAATCAAGTGAGAAAGTAAATGAACATTTAGTAATTAGTCAAGATATCACAGCAGGAACAATGGTTAAATCAGGTGACAAAATTACATTAAAAGTAAGTACAGGATATGAAAAAACAAGAGTACCAACAGTTGTAGGAATGGATGAAGGAACAGCAAAAGCAACATTAGCAAATGCGAATTTAAAGACAAACATAACATATGAAAGTGATGAAACAAAAGAGAACGGTAAAGTAATATCACAAAGTGTTGAACAAAACAAAGAAGTAAAAGTTGGAACAACAATTGAATTAAAAATTAACAAGATTGAGAAAAAAGAAAAAACAGTAACATTAAAATTTAAGGTTCCAGGAACAGCTACACCAACTACAAATACAACAAATACAACAATATCATCGAACAAAGTACCAGTTCAAATAATTGTAAATAATAGAATAGTAGCAGATTATTCAAAAGATAAAGGTGAAAATGTAGAATTTGAATTAAAAGGAACAGGTTCACAAGATGTAAAAATAAAAATAAATGGAACAACAAGATTAACAAGAAAATTCAATATTGAAGATGTTAGCGAAAGCGTAATAATAGATTAATGGAGACAAAGAATGGAAATATCAACTTCAATTTTAAACGTAAATGAAGAAAAAATAACAGAAACATTTTATAACATTGAAGCAGCAAAAACAGACTATTTTCATGTAGATGTTATGGATGGTAAATTTGTAAAAAACAACACAGTTGAAAAAATGCAAAGATACACGGATATATTAAATGGAATTACAAATACACCAATAGAAGTACATTTAATGGTAGAAAACGTAAAAGAATATGTTGACATGTTCATTCCAAACAATCCAGTAAAAATTATCTTTCATGCAAAAGTATTAAAAAGCACAGAAGAAGTATTTAAAATGATTGAATATATTAAAGATAATAATATACAAGTAGGATTAGCTTTAAATCCAGAAGATTCAATTGATTCAATAAAAGAATTCATACCCAAAATACAACAAGTATTAGTAATGACAGTAAATCCTGGACAAGGAGGACAGGCACTAATACCTGAATGCATAAAAAAAGCACAAGAATTAAAGAGAGATTTGGATTCAGAAAACTTAGAAACACAAATTGAAGTTGATGGTGGAGTAAACTTACAAAATATAAAAGAAATCGCAAATTCAGGAGTCGATATTGCAGTTGCTGGAACAGCAATAGTAAAAGCAGTAGACATGAAATATGTAATATATACAATGCATCAAGCATAATATTAAAGAATCCCATTGTATCAACAATTAGGATTCTTTTTCTAGGAGGAATAATGGAAGAAGAAATTAGGTTTTATTTTAGTTATTATAAATATGAAGAATTATTAGAAAAATTAAAAAAATAAAAGAACTAAAAAATGAAGGATGTTATTTAGAATTAACAATACAATATGACCTCCAAATCAGGAAATGAGTTTTTATGATAAAAAAGTTGATGGAAGATTTAGGTTAAGATCATCCATAAATATAGAAAATAATGTTGAAAAAAGCAAAATTTCTTGGAAAAGAAGAATAGATAATGAAAATAAGAATATAAATGTAGAAGAAGAAATTGAAGTTGAATTAAATGAAAATCAAGTAAATAACTTACAAACATTATTGGAACAAGTATTAAAAATGAAAAGAATTGAATCATATCAAAGATATAGAAATGTATTTGTTAATTCGGATGTAGAAAGTAGATAAATACCCATTTGGAATTGCTTTAGAAATTGAGAATAAGAGCAAAATAAAAAATGGAGAAGATGTTATAAATAAATGGGTGAAAGAATTAAATTTAAATATAGAAGAAAGATATAAACTATCATGGGATGATAAATACACATCACTATGTAAAGAACAAGGTATAACGCCTGTGAAAGATGTAATATTTGACGAAAATATAATAATGCCAAAAGCATAATAAAGAAGCCTCTAGTTTTTACTAGAGGCTTTTTGGTTATATCTACATCTATCTTTAATAGGGCATTCAGCGCACTTAGGATTTTTTGCACTGCATGTTCTTCTACCATGAAAAATCAAAACATGATTAATTTTTTTCCAAAATGCACGAGGAAATAATTTTAGTAAATCCTGTTCAACTTTTTCAGGAACATCTTCATTAGTAAAACCAATTCTTTTAGAAATACGTTTAACATGAGTATCAACTGCAATACCTTGAGCATCATCAAAAACTTCAAGCATAATAACATTAGCAGTTTTACGACCAACACCAGGGATAGTCATAAGTAAATTTAAATCATGAGGCAATTCTCCATTAAAATCATTAGAGATTTTAGCACCAGCAGCAACAATATTTTTAGCTTTATTTTTATAGAACCCACAAGAATGAATTAAATTTTCAACATCTTTAATATCAGCTTTAGCAAGATCGGCCGCATCAGGATACTTTGCGAAAAGAGCAGGAGTTGTCATATTAACGCGAGCATCAGTGCACTGAGCAGATAACGCAACAGCAACTAACATTTGAAAAGGATTGTTTGCATCCAATTCACATCTAGCATCTGGATAAAAATCAATAAGTAATTTCATTGTATCAAAAGCAAATTTTTTATTTTTATTAGTCATATAAACCTCCAATCAAATACAAGTATACCACAAGATATAAGGATATCAAAGCCCTGGAAAATTGATTTTTTGATAGAAAACTAATATAATATTATAAAATTTAATATAAAGAAAGGAATAAAGAAATGACACCATTTGATGAAATAAGTGAAATTTATTTTTGGTATTTTGTATTAATTATTGCAATAGCAACAATAGTTATATATGTTGCACCATCAATAATTGCATTAAAAAGAAAAATAAGAAACAAAGAAATATTAGTAGTATTAAATTTAATTTTAGGATGGACATTAGCACGATGGGTTGGATGCTTAATATATTCATTGGTAGAAAAAAATAATGACACGACACTAGAAAATAATAAATATACAAAAATCATTAGATTACAAGAATTAAAAGATAAAGGAGCATTAACTGAAGAAGAATTTATTAATGAAAAAGAAAAGATATTAGAAGAAAATAAAAGTTTTAAAATTAATAATGGAACAACATTTGTATTATCAATAATATCAATCTTTTTAAGCCCAATACCATTCTTTGGAACAATAGTGCCAGTGGTAACATTAGCAATGATAGCAAACCAAAATATAAAATCAGAAGATAAACAAGGAAATAGAAAATTAACAATATCAACAATATTAAGTTTAATATCATTGATAATTTCAATTGTTTTGTTTTTTGTGTTTTAGTAAAAAATAACCTAAAACTATATAAAAATATAGAAAATACTTGACAAAAAGCTCAAAAAGGTGTAAAGTAATAATGCTTTACAGATAAGATTTTAAAATTAAGAGCATCAATAATAAGGAGATAAAGAAATGTTAAAACATATCGAAGTAAGTATTTTGCTAGATATATACGGCAAACTTTTAACACAAAAGCAAGCAAATATATTGGATATGTATTACAACGAGGATTTATCACTATCAGAAATTGCTGAAGTAGTACAAACTACTAGACAAGCAGTAGTAGATGCAATTAAGAAAGGAGAAAATAAGCTTTTTGAATATGAAGAAAAGCTGTTAATCATGAAAAAATCGCAAGACAATGAGCAAACGATTCAAGTAATATTAAATCAATTAAGTAAAATTGTAGATACAACTACAGATAAAAAAATTGATAAAATATTAAAAAACGTGCAAAAAGAATTAAAATGCATTGTATAAAAAGCAAATAACCAATGAAAAACAAACAGGAGGCAACAATGGCTTTTGAAGGATTGTCAGAAAAATTGCAAGCTTTTACAAAAAAGTTAAGAGGAAAAGCAAGAATAAATGAAACAGAACTAACAGAAATGCTAAGAGAAGTAAAGTTAGCATTACTAGAAGCAGACGTCAACTATAAAGTTGTTAAAGAATTTATAAACGACATACATGACAAAGCATTGGGGCAGGATGTTTTAAAATCGCTAACACCTGGACAACAAGTTGTAAAAATAGTAAATGAAGCATTAGTAGAATTATTAGGAGGAACAGATAGCAAAATAGCATTCTCAAACAATCCACCAACAGTAATAATGCTAGTAGGACTTCAAGGTTCAGGCAAAACAACTACAGCAGGAAAATTAGCAAATCTTCTTAGAAAAAAAGGTAAAAAACCGCTATTAGTAGCCTGTGATGTTTATAGACCAGCAGCCATCAAGCAATTAGAAGTAGTAGGAAGTCAATTAGGAATTCCAGTATATTCAAATGAAGGCGAAAAAGACGTAGTAAAAATAGCTAAGCAATCAAAAGAAATAGCAATAAAGAAACTATGTGACACAATAATTTTAGATACAGCAGGAAGATTGCAAATTGATGAAACATTAATGCAAGAATTAAAGGACTTAAAAACAAACTTAAGACCGCATGAAATAATGCTTGTAGTAGACAGTATGATCGGTCAAGAATCAGTAAACATTGCAAGCAAATTTAATGAAGATTTAGGAATTGATGGAGTAATCCTAACAAAACTAGATGGTGATACACGTGGTGGAGCAGCAATATCAATTAAAAAAGTAACAGGCAAGCCAATAAAATATATTGGAACAGGTGAAAAATTAAATGAAATTGAAGAATTCCATCCAGACAGAATGGCATCAAGAATATTGGGAATGGGAGATGTTTTAACATTAATAGAACAAGCTCAAGAACAATTTGATGCAGAAGAAGCAGAAAAGTTAGAAAAGAAATTTAGAAAAAATAAAGATTTTGATTTAAATGATTATCTAACACAAATGAAGCAAATAAAAAAATTAGGATCAATATCATCACTATTAAAGAAAATTCCTGGTTTTGGACAATACAGTAATCAAGTAAGTGATAAAGAACTTGACAAAATTACTGCAGTAATTCAATCAATGACAGAGCAAGAAAGAACGAATCCAAAGATACTAAATGCATCAAGAAGAATTAGAATAGCAAATGGAAGTGGAACATCAGTGCAATTTATCAACAAATTCATGAAAACATTTGAACAAATGCAAACAATGATGAAACAAATGCGAGGAGGAAAACCAAATCCATTAATGAAAAAAATGATGAAATCAATGAATCTAGATGGATTATCAGAAAAAGATTTAGAAGATTTCGAAAACAAATTAAAGTAGTTATTAAATTTTAAATTTAATATAGATAATATAATTTTGGAGGTGAACAAACATGGTAAAAATTAGATTACAAAGAGTAGGAGCAAAGAAACAACCACATTATCACATTGTTGTTGCTGATTCAAAAAGCCCAAGAGACGGAAGAATCATCGAAAGAATAGGTTCATTCGATCCAAGAGCAGATAAAATAATCTTAGATCAAGATAAAGTTCAAACATGGATCAAAAATGGTGCACAACCTACAGATACAGTAAAAGCTTTAATTAAAAAAGCTTAGTAAGGAGTTAAAATGGAAGCTCTATTAAAAACAATAGTTGAAGAATTAGTAGAAGAAGGAACAGAATTAAACATTGAAAAAGTTATAAAAGACGGAAGAGGTGTTTATCAAGTAACTTTACCAAAAGACCAATTTGGAAGAGTAATCGGAAAAAAAGGTAGAATAGCTAGTTCAATAAGAACAATTATCAAATCATTAGGCGCAAAAGAAGGTCAAAAAATTGATATAGAATTTATTGAAAAATAAATCACGGAGGCAAAATGTCAGAAGCTCAAATTGAAGTTGGTAAATACGTCAATACATTTGGAATAAAAGGCGAAATAAAGATATTTCCTTATGTAGAATATTTCGAAGATTTGAAACAATTTACAATGAGAGGCAAGGAATATAAAATCTCTAAAATGAGACAAAATAAAAATGTCTACATTGTAAAATTAAAAGAAATTGATGATATAAACGACATAGAAAATCTAAAAGGTTCAATGATAACAATAAATAAATCAGACAAACCAGAGCCACCTGAAGGTGAATATTACAAAGAAGACTTAATAGGATTTGATGTAATAACAGATGAAGGTAAGAATTTAGGACAATTGGACGACATATTTAACACTGGAGCAAATGATATATACCAAGTAGGAAAAATTTTATTACCTGGGATTGAAGAAGTAATTAAAGAAATCAATCCAAAAAAGCGTCAAATAATAGTACATATAATAAAGGGGCTAATATAGTATGAAATTTAATATACTTACTCTTTTTCCAGAAATGTTTGAACCATTAAATCAAAGCATTTTAAAAAGAGCTAAGGAAAATGGTATAATACAAACAAACATCATAAACATTAGAGATTATTCAGAAGATAAACACAAACATGTTGATGATACACCATATGGTGGTGGTGCAGGAATGGTAATCAAGCCAGATGTAGTATACAATGCATACAATTCATTAGAAAATAAAAAAGCAAAAGTAATATACATGTCACCACAAGGAAAAGTATTGGACCAAATCAAAGTATTAGAATTAGCAAAAGCCGAAGAATTAACAATTTTATGTGGACACTATGAAGGAATAGACCAAAGAGTTCTAGATGAAATTGTTGATGAAGAAATTTCAATAGGAAATTATGTACTAACAGGTGGTGAAATACCAGCAATGGTATTGATAGATTGTGTAAGTAGGTATGTAGAAGGAGTTTTATCAGAAGGATCAACAAACGAAGAATCATTCTCACAAAACAATCTATTAGAATATCCACAATATACAAGACCATATGAATTTATGGAAAGAGCAATACCAGACGTTTTAATATCTGGAAATCACCAGAAAATAGACGAATGGAGAAAACATCAGTCACTAATAAACACATATAAAAAGCGACCAGAGTTGCTAACAAGTGAACAAAAAAAATTAATCGATTTCGAATCATGGAATCAAATATAATGAAAGGAGATAATAATGGATATTATTAAATCAATTGAACATGAACAATTAAAAAACACTATTCCAGACTTACATGTTGGTGATACAGTAAGAGTACATCAAAGAATTAAAGAAGGAAATAGACAAAGAATTCAAGTATTTGAAGGAATTATTATTAAAAAACAAAATGGTGGATTAAATGAAACATTTACAGTAAGAAAAACTTCTTATGGAGTAGGTGTAGAAAAAACATTCTTAATTCACTCACCACTAGTTGAAAAAGTAGAAACAATTAGAGTAGGTAAATCAAGAAGAGCAAAATTATATTATCTAAGAGATAGAGTTGGTAAAGCAGCTAAAACTAAAGAAGATATCGGTGCAAACTTAAAGAGAGACGATATCGTAATCAAGGAAGAAATTCCAGCAGCTCCAGTAGCAGAAGAAGTAAAAGCAGAAGAAAACGCTGCAGAATAATAAACAACAAAAAAAGTCGCAATCGCGACTTTTTTTATGCCCAAATAGCTAGCACATTAGTAATAATACTAGCTATAGTTTCAAAATAATATCTGATTAGAGATATTATTTTGGAAATAAGATCTAGTATTTGCTGAGAAGGGTTAAACCCCGATATCATTGCTTTTAATAGCAATAATACCAACAAAACAAACAACGGATAGATGAATAGCCGTCCAATGATAACAGCTATCAAATCAACCTTTTTTCCTATTTCTCTAAAAAAATTAATCATTTTAAATCCTCCATGACTAAATAAAACAAAAAACTATAAACTACAATATTATTATACTACAAGCTTTACATAATGTAAACAATATAACTTGAAAAAGCACGTTAAAACAAATATAATCAATTAAAGTGAGGAAAACATGGAAAAAATAATATTTTATATAGATGTAAATAATGCATTTTTATCATGGACAGCAGTCGATTTGATGAGAAAAGACAAAAATGAAATTGATATAAGAACAATACCATCCATAATCGGTGGAGATGAATCTACACGACATGGAGTAGTATTAGCTAAAAGTCCAATAGCAAAAGAGTTCGGAATTAGAACAGGAGAACCAATATACCAAGCAAGAATGAAATGCCCACAATTAGAAGTATACCAAGGCAATTATGATACATATAGAAAATATTCTGACTCACTATATAGATTTTATAAATTATATACGGACCATGTTACAAGATATTCAATAGATGAATGCTCACTAGATATGACAAAATCCATAATGAAAAATGAAGATATTGTAGAATTTGCAGAAAAAATGAAAAATAGAATAAAAGAAAGTTATGGATTCACAGTAAATATAGGAATAAGTACAAATAGATTATTAGCCAAGATGGCATCAGATTTAAAAAAGCCAGATAGAGTGCATACTTTATGGGAAAGCGAGATTCCAACAAAGATGTGGAATCAGCCAATTGGAAACTTAATAGGTGTAGGAAGAAATTGTGAAGCAAAATTCAAAAAAATAGGAATAAACACAATCGGCGATTTAGCACATTATGATAAAGATATTTTAATAAAAAAATTTGGCAAATATGGTAAAGAAATTCATGAATCAGCAAATGGCGTAGATAATAATAAAAACAGCTACTATGAATCAAAAGCCAAAGGAATAAGTAACTCCAGGACATTATTAAAAGACATTGCAAAAAAAGAAGAAATGCTACCAGAACTATTATCAATAACAGAGGAAGTAACATACAGACTAAGAAAAGAAAATATGTTAGCTAAAAGAGTTGGAATTCAAATAAAGACCAATACATTTCAAGTATACACACATCAAAAAATGATAACAGAAGCAACTTCAAGCACTAAAATAATATTCAATATAGTAAAAGAGCTATTAGAAGAAACAACAATAAATCATCCTGTAAGGCTTCTAGGTGTAAGAGTTGACAATTTAGTCGATGGAAAAGAATCACAATTAAGTATATTCACATTAAATGAAAATATAAAAAACAACAAGATAGACAAAACAATAGATAATTTAAAAAATAAATATGGATTCAGTAGCATAAAAAGAGCAAGTGAATTAAATAAGAACTCAAACTAATTATGTTGACAAAATGGACAAGAATTACTATAATATATATATGCAATAATTATTGCTAGGTTGGTCGCCAATTCATGAAGGAGGTTTTCATGAAAAATACAGTAAGAAGTTTAATAATTGTAGCTTTGTTTTTGGCAGGCATTATTCTTATGCCGCTGTCATCTCAGGCTGCAACAATGAGGGTGACAAATGATGGTATAACCATTAGCAAGAATCAAGCGGAGAACTATGTTCTCACGCTTGAATCCCAAAGAGCTAAGATGGAGATCAGATCCTATCAAGAAGAGCTCACTTGGGACGAAATACTCGCAGGGTCAGGAATCAAGCGAGGAGATTCTGTAAAAGTCAAGCTTAAGGCCGATGGAGAAACTATTACAAAAAGTGTGACATCAGGCTACAGCGAAGATGCTAGTAACACTACCAGTCGAAAGACAGTCCAGCCGCGTACGTCCAGCAGCTCGAGCAGTTCAAGCAGTTCAGGATGGTCCAAGACAGGAGAAAATTACTGGACCTATCACAATCCAGACGGAAGTCTGGTATATGGATGGGCTCAGTACAAGGGCCAGTGGTACTATCTTGATCCCAACTACGGCGGCCAGATGGCCTACGGAGGCTGGCTCCAGATCGATGGCAAGTGGTACTGCTTTGCTAATTCAGGGTTCATGTATGCAAATACATGGATTCGATTTAAATCAGGAGGCAAGTATTACTACTATTACCTCAAAGCCGATGGGGACATGGCACATGATGAATGGGTTGGCGAGTTTTACGTCAACAGTAGAGGTGAGTGGATCGGAGATCCACAACAGAAGTAATATACGGCAACTTATTAACCAAGACCAACCGAAAGGAGTGAGCTGATGAGCTCCTCCTTTTTTATGTTTAAATTATACAAAATTCAGATACCGATTTATGGAAAAAAAGTTACTATAATGTAGACAATTAAAATACAAAGTGATATACTTTTATCAGTTTAAGAACGTTTAATGTTTAAAAGGAGATTTTTATGAAAAAATTAATAAAATCATTATCTGCAATATTAGCAATATTAATTTTCACATCATCTGTATTTGCAACACAAAATAATGGCAATGTAGAAAGAAGAGAAGAAAGAATTAATGGTAATAACCAAAATACAAACCAAAGTAAAACAGAAATGGTAAATAAAAATAAAACAACAATGAAATTAGTAGAAGACAACAAAGGTCATATTGATTTCGGGAAATATGGAAAATTTGACAAATATATGTCAAAAATCGATACTGAGAAAAAAACAATAGACATTACATTAAAAGTAACAAACAATCAAAAAGTAGAAGTTGAACACCAAGATGGTGAAATTGGAGAAGTAGTCCTTTTAATAGATGGTTCAAACAGTATGAAAGTTAATAAAGTAGCAGAACTTGGAGGAAAAACAAGAGCAGAAGTTGTATATGATGCAGCAACAAAATTAGTAGACAGCTTATTTGAAAGAAATCCAAAAATTAAAGTTGGAGTAGTGGAATTTGCAACAACAACAAATCCTAAAGAAGAAGGACAAGGAAATGATGCAAAACAAATTACAGCAGGATTAGAAACAGATAAGGAAAAAGTAAAAGAAGCTATTAACACAATTAGAACAGATTCAATGGGACCAAGAACAAACATTCAAGAAGGTTTACAAAAAGCAGATAAATTATTGGATACATCAACAGATAAAAATACTAAAAAAGCAATTGTAGTATTAACAGATGCTATACCAAATACAGCATCAGGAGTATCATTTGATACATATTCAGATAAATCTGCAGTTCCAACAAGAAAAGAACTTGAAAGAGTTAAAACAAAAGGAACAAAAGTAATTTCAATGTTAATAGACATGAAAGATGAACCAATTAGAATATCACAAGAAGATCCAAAGCCAACATACAAACAAAAAGCAGAACAAATCTTTGGAACAACAACAAAACCAGTAGCAGGTCCAGTATACTATGTTGAAGATTCAGGAATTACAAAAACAGTAACAGAAGAAATCTTAAAAGATATTGCACCAGAAAAAACAATAATCACATCATATACATTAACAAACATTGTAATAAAAGATTATTTCCCAGATAACATTGTAAAGAACTTTGATTATGTTGAATTAACAAAAGCAACAAAAGGAACAGCAACAACAACAATTGACAAAAATGATAATTCAATTACATGGACAATACCAGAATTAAAACCAAATGAAGAAGCAACATTGGTATATACATTAAAATTAAAAGACAGCATAGAAAAGTCAATTATAGGAATTAATTTACCAACAAATAAAAAAGTAACAATTAATTACGAAGAAAATGGTAAGAAACAAGATCCAAAAGAAACACCAAAAAGCCCAATAGTAGCTTTAGATATGATACCAAATAAACCATTACCACAAACAGGTAATTATACAATTTACACAATAAGCATAATGATAGGATTAGCATTAGCTATTGGAGTTGGATTTAAAATTAAGTCAAAAAATTAATAAAAAAGTAATAAAGAAGCTTAGAAATTTAATATAATTTCTAAGCTTTTTTGCTGTTATAAATCACAAAAACATTATATAATATACAAAATGAATTTAGGAGATTAATATGAGTATTTTAGTAGATGGAAAACAAATAGCAAAAGAAATTAGAGAAGACTTAAAAAATAAATTGCTAATAGAAAAAATAAAACCAACACTTGCAGTAATATTGGTAGGAAATCATGATGCATCAAAAGTTTACGTGCGAAATAAAAATAAAGCATGTATAGAAATAGGAATGGATTTTATTGAATGTAATTTACCAGAAAATATCTCACAGGATCAATTATTAAACACGATAGATAAATTAAATAAGGATAAAAATGTTGATGGAATATTGTTACAATGTCCGATTCCAAAACATTTAAATAAAGAAGAAGCATTTGAAAAAATAGATAAAAATAAGGATGTTGACTGTTTTAATCCTTATAATATAGGATTATTAGATATTGGAAAAAATAGAAATTTTGCAACATGCACACCAGCTGGAATTATTGAAATGCTAAAATACTATAATATCGAAATAGAAGGAAAAAATGCAGTAGTACTTGGAAGAAGTAATATTGTAGGAAAACCAATGGGGCAATTATTATTAGAAAACAATGCAACAGTAACAATTTGCCATTCAAAGACAAAGAATTTATATGAAATCATCAAAAATGCAGATATATTAGTAAGCGCAATTGGAATTTCAAAATACATAACAGCAGAGATGGTTAAAGAAAATGCAGTAGTAATTGATGTTGGAATGAATAGAGATGAAGAAAATAAATTATGTGGAGATGTAGACTTTGATGAAGTATCAAAGAAGGCTTCATACATTACGCCAGTTCCAGGAGGAGTTGGACCAATGACAATAGCAATGTTATTAAAAAATACAATAAGAGCATATGAATTAAACAGAAAGGCATAAAATGATTGTTGAAATAATAATAAACAGTAATGTAAAAACACTTAATAAAACGTTTGATTATAATGTTCCTGATGATTTAGAACCCAAGCTGGGTGACAGAGTATATGTACATTTTGGAAATCAAAAAAAGCTAGATGAAGGCATAATAATTGGATTTAAAGACAAGTCAGAATATAAACTAAAAGACATAGTGAAAATTCAAAAAGATAATATAAGTGAAAATAGAATTAAATTAGCGCAATGGATGTCAAATAGATATTTTTGCAATTTATCAGAATGTTTAAAATTAATGCTACCACCAGGAACAGGAAACAAAGAAGAAACAAAAAGAACTAAAGAAAAAACATTAAATGTATATTCATTATCAAAAAAAATTGCAGAAATAGAAACAGACATTGAAAATAAATTAATTAGAGGAAATAAACAAATAGATGTTCTAAGATTATTATATGATAATCATAACATGAGTCTTCAAGATATAGAAATCATGGCAAAAGCATCATCAGCAACTATTAAAACATTGGTGGATAAAGGATATTTAAAACAATCGGAAAAACAAATTGAAAGAAATCCATTTCAAGAAAAAAATATAGAAAAAACAAATGAATTAAAGTTGAATATAGAACAACAAGATGCATACTACAGCATTAATAAACCAGGAGAATATTTATTATATGGAATAACGGGATCAGGAAAAACAGAAATATATTTACAACTAATAAAAAGAGAATTAGAAAAAGGAAAAACAGCAATAGTATTAGTTCCAGAAATATCATTAACACCACAAACAATAGACAGATTTACATCAAGATTCGGAAAAGAAAAGTTAGCAGTACTACATAGTAAATTATCAAATGGAGAAAGATTTGATCAATGGAATAAAATTAAAGAAGGAAAAGCACAAATAGTAATAGGAGCAAGATCAGCAATTTTTGCCCCAATTAAAGAATTAGGGATAATAATCATAGATGAAGAACATGATTCATCATATCAATCAGAAAGTGCACCACAATATGATGCATTGGAGATAGCAAGAAAAATTGCAGATGAAGAAAATATAAAATTAGTTTTAGGAAGTGCAACACCGGATACCAGAACATATAAAAATGCACTAGAAGGAAAAATCACATTAATAGAATTAACAAAAAGGGCAAATAATGCAAGATTGCCAGAAGTAGAAATAGTTGATTTAAGGGATGAATTAGCAAATGGCAATCATAATATGATAAGCACAAAATTAAAAAATGAAATTAAAAAAAATATAGAAAATAAAAATCAAACCATTTTATTTTTGAACAGAAGAGGATTTTCAAATTTTATAATGTGCAAAACATGTGGAAACGTAATAAAATGTAAGCGATGCGATATATCAATGACATATCATAAAGATGAGAACAAGTTAAAATGCCATTATTGTGGATTAGAGGAGCAAGTACCAAATAAATGTCCGAATTGCGGAAGTAAAGAATTGAAATATTCAGGGGCTGGAACACAAAAGTTAGAGGAAGAAGTTCATAAATTATTTCCAACAGCTTCAACAATTAGAATGGATATAGATACTGTTACAAAGAAACACTCACATGAAGATATACTAACAAAATTTAAAGAAAATAAAATAGATATTCTAATTGGTACACAAATGATTGTAAAAGGACATGATTTTCCAAAAGTAACATTAGTAGGAGTAATATCAGCTGACAATGCTTTAAATATAGGAGATTATAGAGCATCAGAAATAACATTCCAGGTATTAACTCAAGTAGCTGGAAGAGCCGGTCGTGGAGATCAAAATGGAAAAGTAATAATTCAAACATATAATCCGGATCATTACGCAATTGAATGTGCAAAAGAGCAAGACTTTAAGAAATTTTACCAAATAGAAAGCAAGATAAGGAAAACATTGAAATATCCGCCATTTTGCGATATAATTGTGCTAGATTTTTCATCACTAAATAAGCATGAAATACAAAGAGATTCAAAAAGACTACATCAATATTTAAAAAATAGAATAATAAATGAAAAATTCGGAGTATTATTATATTCACCACTGCCATGTCCAATAGAAAAGATAAATGACAGATACAGATGGCGAATAATAATAAAATGCATATATGATGAAAAAATGAATAAATTATTAAAAGAAACATTAGAAGAATTTTATAAATTAAAAACAAATACAAGATTAAGCATAAAGCAAAATCCAAACAATATGGCCTAGAAAGGAAAATCAATATGGCAATAAGACAATTAAGATATGACGGAGATGAAATCTTAAGAAAGAAATCAAGAAAAGTAGAAGAAGTAGATGATAAAATCAGAGAATTAATGAATGATATGGTAGAAACAATGCATGCAGAAAATGGTGTAGGACTATCAGCAGTTCAAGTAGGAATCTTAAAAAGAGTAATAGTAATAGATATATATGATGGAACAGAACCATTAAAATTAGTAAACCCAGAAATACTTAAAGTAAAGGGACATAGATTGGTAGAAGAAGGATGTTTAAGCTTTCCAAACAAATTTGCATTAGTAGATAGACCATTGGAAGTAACAGTTAGAGCATTGAACGAAAATGGTGAGGAAGTTAAAATCAAAGCAAAAGAATTATTAGCACAAGCACTATGCCATGAAATTAATCATTTAGACGGAGTATTATTTGTAGATCTAATGGAACCAGGAACAATGGAATACATAGAGCCAAATAACCAAAAATAAATTTCATTAAATAAAAGGAGTAATATATGAAAAAAGAAAAGATTATCATAGTAGAAGGTCCACAAGGTGCAGGAAAAACAACAATTACAGATTATTTAAGAAACACATTACCATACACTAATTTATACAGACTAAGTGGAATTTCAGACAGTACAAAAGCTGGATTGGAAAAAGTAAATAAATATTATGAAACATTACTAGAATATATGAAAAAACTAGAAAATATAAATATTAATTTATTATTTGACAGAACATTTTTTTCAGAAGAAGCATATTGCAGACTTGGATTTAAAGAATATAGCTTCACAGAGAACTATAATAAATTTTTAGAAAAATTAGATAACCTAGACTTTGAAATATATTATTTT
>ERZ773070.219-NODE-219-length-43622-cov-3.485459_pt1 | contig 43622 bp, 33 predicted proteins | sample MGYA00580618_ERZ773070 | MGnify/ENA primary metagenome ERZ773070 (study PRJEB29015, sample SAMEA2738023) | human oral metagenome | biome: human oral; feature: human-associated habitat; material: dental | place: China | collected 2019 ...
CCATAGAAACAACACCTCCTTAGCTCGTTGTCATGGCATCTCACAAGGGGAGAAGCCGTCTTCCCCCCACTCATCTCAATATACTACTCCCATTATAGGGAAAATTGCTGAATATGGCAAGATACAGCGACAAATTCCTCTCCCTGCTCTTTCACACCATTCCTGTGGAACCAAAACCTCCGCAGCGTTTTTCACCACCACCCGCTCCATCTCCGTCCACCGTACGATACCCATGAAAGATTCCTTGGGCAATCCGCATCCCTTTCTCCACGACAATAGGGGTGTCACTGTGATTATAAAGCGCTACCATGATGTGACCTTCATTATCATCATTATCATAATAATCATTATTATTTTAATTACAATTTTGTTTAAAACAAAAATTTGTAATTTTTAATTTTTTAATTTTATGTTTAAAAAGTTTTTGTCAATATTGGTTATTGCTAGCTTTTTGATAGGAAATTTTTGATTTTTCCCTATAGCGAGAGCAGATGATCAAGATACAACTGCAACAGTATCTCAAAACTGAGTAAAAAAAAGAACTATTAGAGTTCATAGAAATCCTCCAAAAGACTCTAGAGTTCCAGCAGGAGCAGATTTGACTGAAGAGGTTAATGAAATGGTTATATGATCTAATCAAGCTTTATATTGAGTACCTGCACTCACTCCAGAACAATATGCTTGAGATGATGGTTATAAAGAAATGTGGCTATCTATTTATGATGCAATGGAAAATAAACCTGCAAATATTACAAGGGAAGAATATGCAGAGGCTAGAAAAAAGTCTAATCCTTCTTCTTGGTTTAATTATTTTTATGAAAAATATAATACTTTATCTTCTGAAGAAAAGGCAAAATATATAGATAGAAATGATTATGCGAGTAAGAAACATCAAAGTTATTGAGAAATTTGAAACGGAATTTTTACTTGTTTTTCTAGTAATTGTTACAGAACTTATTGATATAATACAAAGCCAGATTGAAGTGGTACATATTATAGAATGTGATATCCACTTCCAGCTGATGCTCCAAAAGATATGGATTTGTACCTTCAATGGATAGGTTTAAAGGATATGTTATGAATGTTTTCTGATATTCAAAAAGTTAAACCAACAATATATTTAGAGGAAAATAATGAAATGGATTCTACATTAGAAAGCAAGCATTCAACTGTAGAAACTTCTTATCAAGTAGATCAATCTTGAAGTTTACATTATAAGGCTACTTTAAATTTTGATAAAATTCGTAATTCACTAAGAGTTCTATGGTGAAGAATTGATAAAATAAAAGGATGGACTTGATATGTAAAAGTGAAAATTGATAAAAGATTAAAATTTGATAAAGATGTAGAAGCTGTTTATGAATCAACTTGGCTAAGACTTGATCCTACAAAACTTCAAGAATTTGATGCAAAAAATATCAGATATAATGGAAATAAAACTTATTTCACTTTTTCTCCAGAAAGAATGCAAAGATTTAAAAATGCTGACTGAGAATATGAAATAAGTATACCAGTTACACTTATTGACCTGAAAAAATTTGCAGAATTATCTTTTGAAGATTTTATGAAACCTATGTGGCTTTCTGTAGCTGATAATTATAAGAAAGGTTTAAATTCTTCTATTTCAGAACAAAATTATAATGAAATAGCCACTTCAGAAAATCCAGTTATAAAGGTAGGTGGTCAAATCAATTTGAAAATAGTTTGAGATGCAGGTTGATTTTTAGGAACACAAACCTATACAAACTGAGATCCAAAAGCACCAGATGTATATGCTAGACTTTGGCCAACAGGTAAATTAACTATTGATTTCAAAGAATACAAAAATGAAACAAATGAGCTAACTTCACCAGTTGATGAAGAGTGAAAAACTAAAGATTCAAAAAATTGGACTTTTATGTGAAGGAGTTTACATGAAAAATTTGCTTGAATTGAAAATAATGTAAATATCTATGCAAATTCATTTTTCTTAACTGATTCAATTGATAATATTCCAACTGATTTAGAATCAAAAAATATTAAAGAACCTACAAAAATTACTCATCCTGAGATTGATGGTTATGTTTTTGTAGAAGTAAAAGATAATAAAGTTTCTGATTGAGTTACAGAAGAAAATAGAGTAAATTGATTCTGAAGTTATGATTATAAAACTCCTGCTCATAGAACTCTACTTTATGCAAAAAAATGAGGTGAAGTTGATGTAAAATATTATATTTTATGAACTGAAGTAGAAATTCAAGAATGACATATTGTTGCTCCTGAAAATTCTCCATTTGGAAAAGATTATAATTTAAAAAGCTTCACTGAAAAGAATGGGGGTTATGTTTGAATTCCAGAAGAAATTGAGAAAAACTGAATCGTTTACGTTTTAGTAAAAAGTGAGAATACGCCAACTCTGAAAGAAGGTTCTGCTGCTATTGCTTGAGAGGTAAAATTAGAAAAACAAACAATCAAACTACAATATGAGCCTAAGAAAATATCGGAGATACCTTCTTGACCTGGTGGTGGAATTGGAGGCTGAAATATTCCAAAAGAACCAAATCCAGTAACACCATTACCAAAACCACCAGTAGATCCAGTAACTCCACCAAAAGAAAATCCAAAACCGGAAGTTCCAAATGTTCCAACAGAACCAATAACTCCAACTACACCTGTTGAGCCAAATCAACCGATTGAATTAATAAAATTAGAAGATAAAAAACCGGAAGTAAAATGAAATAAAATAAAAAAATATCCAAAAAAACTTCCAAAAACATGACATTTCTCTGAAGAAGAAATTTATAAAAAAGCTGGAATTGTGTGAAAAAAAACAAAGCAAGTGGTTGAAACAAGACTACCAAATAAAGAAACATTTAGACTAGCAGGAACTACAAATACAGAACTATCTCATTGGTTAGAAGTAGTACCAAAAGAAGATAGAAATAAAAATAAATATCTAGTGATTCCATCTTCATGATTAGTAATGCCAATAAATGAAGTAAAAGAAAATAGTAAAGAATACAATAACTTTATAAATGGTTGAGAAGAAGATTTCCATGAAACATTAAAAACAGGAAGTGTAGAAATACCATGAACAAGCTTAAATGGATATGGAGAAATATGAAATAAAGTAATAGCATGACATTCATCATATTTCAAAAATTCAAATGCAAGATATAAAACACATTTCCAAAAAATAATCTGAATGGAAAAAAATGAAGAAATCTGGATCTATGAAAAAAATGCAGAATGAAAATATACAAGATATGTATATAAAGTAAGAGCCTCATATAATACAAAAGATACAGATATAGAAGCAATAAAACCAACAGAAAATTCAGTACTTACACTATTTACATGTACACCGATTTGATGAGTAACAGGTAGATGGATAGTAAAAGCTGATTTCTCTTACAAAAACTAAAAAAGAAGTGATTTATCACTTCTTTTTTAGTTAAATAAATATAAGATTTAAGTTTTTGATTTTTTTTATGTTTTTTTACTTTTTCTTGCACATCTCGTATTCTTATTTAAATATATTTTTTTACATTTGCTCGTGTGAGTTTTTTTATTCTCGCCTAAAATGTGAAAAATTTGCAAAAAATAAAAAGATGTTAGGAGTCTTACGAAGACACATTTTAACATCTTTATAATTGATAAGCATGGTGCCCAGGGCGGGACTTGAACCCGCACGTCCGTGAAGACAGGGGATTTTGAGTCCCCCGTGTCTACCATTCCACCACCTGGGCAAGATTTTCAGAATTTTATAGAAACTTTACATAAAGTCAAATAAAAATTTCAGATTTTAATTTTTAAATCAATTTTTTCTCGACTTTTTAAAAATTTTTCGTATAATCCTTTTTATTTAAAAAATTTTATGAAATTTCAACTTGATAATCTTATTACTGAATACGAAAATTTGGAACAAGAGCTGGCTGATCCAGCGATTTTTTCTGACATCAAACGCCTTAAATCTGTGAATCAGAAGAAAAAAAATCTTGAAAAAACCGTAGAATTGTACAAGATTTATAAAAATTTGTATGCCAATTATGAGGAAGCAAAAACGCTCGTGGTAAACGAAAAAGATCCAGAAATGCTTGAGCTCATGAAAATGGAAATTGCCGAAGCGGAAGAAAAAATTCCAGTACTGGAAGAAGAGCTCAAAATCGCTCTTTTACCAAAAGATCCAAATGATGAAAAAAATATTATTCTCGAAGTTCGCGCCGGTGCTGGTGGTGATGAGGCGGGACTTTTTGCGATGGAATTGGCTGAAGCGTACAAAAATTTTGCCCGCAATGAGGGTTTTGGTGTTGAGATGACCTCGGAATCTTTCAATGATGCTGGTGGATACAAGGAAGTGATTTTTGAGGTAAAAGGGGAGGGTGCGTATTCTCGATTCAAATATGAATCTGGTGTTCATCGTGTTCAGCGGATTCCTGCGACAGAAAAAAATGGTCGCGTTCATACTTCGACGGTGACGGTCGCCGTAATGCCAGAAGCAGAAGATGTGGAAATCGAAATTCGCGAAGAAGATCTTGAAATTATGGCATGTCGCGCGTCTGGTGCAGGTGGCCAGCATGTCAACAAAACCAATTCTGCCATTCGTGTCGTACATATTCCAACTGGATTGGCGGTAGAATGTCAGGATCAACGTTCTCAATTGCAAAATAAAGTGAAGGCGATTTCAGTTTTGAAAGCTCGACTTTTTGCTATGGAAGAAGCAAAAAAAGCAGCCGAGGAAGGAGCGGCTCGTTTGGCTCAGGTAGGATCTGGTGATCGCTCCGAAAAAATCCGCACATACAACTATCCACAGGATCGAATCACGGATCATCGAATTGGTGCCAATTTTTCAAACATTCCTGTCGTAATGAGTGGCGATTTGGGTGATATTTTTGATGCGCTCGCGATTGCAGATCAAACGATGAAACTCGAAGAGGCTTCTAAAGGTGCGGAATAAAATTGTAGTTTTTTCGATGATGCAACTTTCGATTACTAAAAAGTGACTTAATTAGTTATAATACAAAAACTCCATCAGAGATTGATGAAGTTTTGATGAAGATAGAAAAATTGTGAGCAATGATTGTAAAACTAGTATAAAAAATATTTTGTGATAATTATCTCAAGAGATTTGAATGATTATATTTTGATGTGGCTTACAATCCGCATTGGAAACTTGACGAGGATGATAATTTGAAATTGTAATAAAAATTTCCTGATATACTAAAGTCTCACAGAAATTTTACTATGAAGTCCGAAAACTCCTAATAAAATAGGAGTTATTTTTTTGTATTTTTTTAAGATTTCCCTTTATTTCTCTGATCACCTGTTTGGCAATACTTATCCGTTCTTCTTTTTCATGTATTCAGTGAAGGCTGTCAGCATTCCTATCAAGCCCTCCTCAAAGAGTTCCTGTTCTTCTTCACTCAGATTTTTGTACCATTCAAGCATTTCTTCTGCTTGTTGTTCGTGGAAGTCAGTATCGTTCGTAGTCATAAAAAATAATTTATATTTCAAAAAATAAGTCCTTTAATCTTAGAAATTTAATAACGCTACAACAGTAGAAATTTAATAACGAAATTTGAGCAAAGAGACAACGCTCTTCTATGGCTCATCTACAACAGTAGAAATTTACTAATGAGATTTGAGAATACGAAGAATTTCACCTCTCATTTATCTACAACAGTAGAAATTTACTAATGAGATTTGAGAAAGTCTTGAAAAACGCTTGAGTAAAGATCTACAACAGTAGAAATTTACTAATGAGATTTGAGATTTTCAATGATAGTTTGGGTTATAACATCTACAACAGTAGAAATTTACTAATGAGATTTGAGAGAAATTTTCTGATATTCTGTCGCGAATCTACAACAGTAGAAATTTACTAATGAGATTTGAGCCTTACGCTGAAGCTCTCGCTGCTAAATCTACAACAGTAGAAATTTACTAATGAGATTTGAGAGCGAAAAAGTGATATTTAAGCCAAAAAGATGCAATATATTCCTAAATGAATATAGACTTCTTGGCTTAAAATCGTTTCATTAAAAAATTAAGACTGAGGTTTGCATTGTCTCAATCAAATATCATTACCAAAATTTCCACCGAAAGGTGATTGTTGAATTTGGGAATGTTAAAGAACTGCTAGAATTGTAGCAAAAATTTTTAAAAAATCAAATTTTATTTATTCAATGAATAAAAAATCCAAATCATCATTCGCGCCATAACCATATTTGATAATCTTTTTCTCATCAGCCCTGGAAATAGGAACAATCAAAACCGTATCCGCTGGCGAAAACTGTGGCTCAAAAGTTCCTTCAATTTCCGCTTGAATAACGCTCAAAAGGCGGTCAGAATTTTGAATTTCATATACGCTGTACTGAATCCTTCGTCCGTATTTTGTCAGAAATTTTGAAAATTTGGTGCGAATTTTGTCATTCGCGATATCATACGAAATAATCAGCATTTTACGAAAAAATATAAAAAGGGAATTGGTGTTTTTTAGGATCCAAAATGTGTCGATAAAATCCATAAATATAATCATAAATGGCTTCTCGATGCGCCAAAATGGCTTTGGAAAAAATTTGAGAATATTTTTTAATGGCTTCTCATTTGAGAAAATATTGTCCATTTGCAAAGCCAAAGTCCGTATCTTTTATTTGTCCGAGATTAAAAGATTTTCGCATAGCTTCGTCGATAATCGGACGAAAAGGCTCTTGGATATCACAAACAAGCGATTTTCTTTGATAAAATCGGCGATGGTAAAAGCCCTCATAAATGTCAAATCCGTACAACAGCAAAAGTGCTTCCAAAAAGTGAAACAAAAATGTATAACCTATATCCAGCAAAAGATTATTTCTATCGATTTTGGTGCGCGGATATCGGCCCATCCAATCCATTTCGCGATAATATTCGTGGAAAAAATACTTTGCTGCGTTACCTTCAATTCAGAGGAGTTGCTTGGAATTTTCACATACAGCCGCACTTCCTGCGAGAGAATGTAATTTATTTGCAGTTTTTTTGAGAATTTCATTTTTCTGGCGAATTTTCGCGAGCAATAATTCCTGATTTTGGATTTTATTGGTAATGCAAATTTTGGACATTGTCACGCTGAGATTTTCATTACGAAAATTTTGATACTGCTTTTCACGAAGTAAAATATTGCCATTCAGCCCGCCACCAATCACACTCACGACTTCCAGATTTTTTCGTAGTAGAACGAGTGCCACGCCAAAATTTTGTAATTTTCGAATGAGCTGTGTGCTAATTGTTGCCTCTCCAATAAGAAAAACCGCAAAAATTTTGTGCAAACTTGCTTGATTTTTTATTTTTGAATCATCTTCCACGATAATATTTTCATTATGAAAACGAATATTTTTGACATCGTACGAATGAATGACCATTATGGATTTTTGTACAAAATCAGGTTTGGAAATCATATGAAAAATTAAGAAATATCACAGAGATTTTTATAAATACAGCGAGCACATTTTGCAGGATTTTGTGAAAAATTTTCTGAAAGCCGATAGTTTCGAAAATTCTCAATATATTTTTTGAAAATATTTTTTTCGCGTTCAGACGGCAAGGGAATTGGGTAATTTTTGTTGTCAATGAGCGAATGAAACCGTAATCCTGTCACGACATAACCCATTTCGGAAAGGCAAAAATATTGCCCATATAATTGCCAAATATAGCCCCGATAGACTTTGTTAATTTTTCGCTTTCTCTCGGTCAAAATGCCAGTTTTTGCGTCGTATAAATCAATTTTTCCCTGAACGCCAAATTCATGAGAAATAATCGAAATTCCTTGTAAAATATTTTTGCGACTCGAATATTTGGCAGTATCAATGCTTTTGTGTGCGAGATGTCCGAGTGTCTGATCGACCTCATGGTAAATGCTTTTATTGAAATTCCCATAAATATGATGCCAATAAATCGAACGAGGGCAAAAAATGAAGTCATTGAGCTCCGACAGGAGAATGTAGTCAGCTGTATCCATAAATAAAAATATGCTATAGTAATTATAGCATATTTTGTAAGAATTTTGCAAATATTTTTATGATTTTTTTCTTGTTTTTGAAAGAGTAAATTCGGTAAGCTGAGAATTCCATTTTTCACGATGAGAAAGCCATAAATCCCATTCTGCATCGCCAATATAGAGATTTGGAAGCATTTCACTTTGCTCGCTTTCTCGAATATGTGTTGCCATCAGCATTCCTTTGCGCGCGATATTATACGCACCATTTGCATCGCCTGATGTTGGTAATTTTTCGGTATGTGGAGTGAGTTCGTTCTCGATATTTCGCAAAAATACACGAGAATCAAAGTGTTCACCTTCTTCATTTTCGACAGGAGAAAGGAGGAAATCATCCGAAATCTCGTCCAGTCATGTATTACGAATTTGCTGAATCATTTCGATGGCAAAGCGCAATTTTTCCCAACTTTTTGGCTCGATTCATTCGTCAATTTGCGATAAAATGGAACGATTAAAATCGAAATTTTCTAATGTGTCACGCAATAGGGAATTGACATCAATCTGTTTTGTTTGCCATTTCCCACTGCCTTGATCGCGTTCGTGATGGTATCGTTCAATGCTTTTCCTGTTAATCTGCGAATGTAATTCCCAATTTTTTCCAGTATTTTTGTCAGTATATTGGAAAATGAAATCCCCATTTTCATAAATAATATCTGAAAAATTTTCCAAAATTCCATTTTTGATATTGTCAGCTCACTTTTTGAGATAAATACTTTTTCGCCAACCAGTCACCGGATCAGTTTGGGAAGTATAATTTGCGCGTGTGTACAGAATAATTCCCACCTGCTTTCGGGCCTCGATATCGCCATAATTATCAACTTTTGGCGTGAGTTGATATGCATTATTAACACTTCATGGAGTATTTTGTTGAGCGTCTTTGAGAACAACAAAATTTAATTTTTTCGCGAGTGCCAATTCGAATTTTTGATAAATTGATTTTTCAATTTTCTGGCGTGATCGCTTAAATCCCGTATTGAGATCTTCCATGACGATAATTGCATTGTGCTTGATAGCAAGATCAATAATTTTTTTCACCGCATGAGAAATATATCATTCTTTGAGTTCTTTGATTTTTCCAATTGTTTGCCAATTTTTTCGCGCTTCGTCACGATTCTTGGCTACTTCACTCAATTTTTCCGCATAATTAGTGCCGTTGATACTATTCAAGCTTCATTGTTCCAAAATATTTCCAGCACTGTCGGTGAGGGAATAGTAGAGCAAATGTTTTTCTCCGCGATCAATTCCCAGAAATTTGATGTCAGGATTGTTCGCGATAAGTTCTCGAACTTGCTGGTCAATGTTGGTATTTTTCATGCAAAAATTGAGTGTCACTGGCACATGAAATAAGAATTTTTCCCGAGTAAATCGCAGTTTATCAATAATTTTTTCACCTTTTTTGTTGAGAATTTCCTTTCCATTTTCATCGACCTTAAATGTTGGTTCGTATGCGTTTCGATAAAAAATTTCTGCTTCGCCGTTGAGTTTTACACGATTCGGTACATTCTCAAAAATATTTTTCCAATAGAGCGTATGGAGATTTTTATGACTCTTTCCAGGTTTTTGATTGTAGTCTTGATTTTTGATTTGAAATAAGAAAATTTTTCACTCTCGCTCAAGTTCCATCAATTTTTCTTCATTGATTGGTGTAAAATTAATTGTGTATGCCTGTACTTGAGCATCTGCATAAAATTGACTGATATCCTCATATTCATCTGCATTTTTGAACTGAAAGCTAAAAACCTTCCAGCTTTCATGTTGTTCAATTCGTTGTTTGTAAAAATTAATGATTGTCTGTAATGCGTTTTTAGAAAATTGATCTCATTTTTTGAAACTCCCCTTGCTATAGATTTCTAAAATTTTGTCTGGAATGCCAGACTCGCTTTTATATTTTTCTGAGAAAAAAACATGCGGGAAGTCTCTAGATGGATTTGAAATTTGTTTGTATTCCATTTTTTTCCAACCATTTTGCGTTGTATTTTCATAAAGTGGATTCTTGGTTTTTATCTTTCCAGATCCGATTTCTTTTTTGAAAACATGATTATTCCCACGTGACATAATTGCAAGAAATTCCTCATCTTTATCATTTTTGAGTAGAATACATGAATTATCTGCTTCTTTATTGATGTCCCATCCGCTCGCTAATGTACTATTCTCAAAATTTAGCTTTATTTTGTCGGGGCTTTCGAGTTTTTTGGTGACAAAATTTCGAATTGCATCATAAAATTCAAAAATTTGATAATCTTCCAAGATTTCGTGTAATTTGTTATAAAAGTCAGTATCAATGCCTGCTTTTTCAATTTTTTTCGCCAAAAAATATTTGAGCATAATGGCTGGAATACGACTTGCATCGCCATATTTTTTGAGAATTTCCTTGTGTTTGGTATTGGTAATTGAAAAATTTTCCAAAATTTCTCGCAATTCTCATTCATAATTTTTCGTATTTTCAATAGATTTTTCAACTTCGCGAATCAAAATTTCTAAAAAAATCGTGTCACTCGAATCATTGAAGAGATTTTTTGTTTCGGTTTCGTCCTCCAGATCTTTGAAAATTTCGTGAGGATTCAGCGTTTTTAGGGCTTCCAGAATATCCGCAAGGGAAGTATATTCCGTTGCTTCAATTCGTCATTCTGATGAGATTTTCCAGATTTTTTTCTGTGCAAGAATTTCTGCAAAAGCAAACCAATTTGAGAGAAATTTTGCCGAAAGTGTGTTGATGGCAATTTTTGAGAGATAAATTTCTTGCAGATTTTCGTGATTTCTGAGCGATTCAAATAACGTTTTGATTTCCTCGTTTTTCGCATTACATTCAGAAAAATATTCATTGTTTAATAGATTTTTGAGGCTTTCCACATTTTCAATCTGGAAAATTTCAAATCATTTTCCGTGAAGTGAGCCAATTTGTTTGTACAAAATTTTAAAAAGTGGCAATTTTTCGTGAAAATTCTGATTGTAGAGATTGATAAGCTCATTGTAGTGGCCGATAAGCTGATTGTATTCATCAATGCCAACCTGCGAGAGTGCGCGATTGAAAAAATTAATTTCAAAAATATCCTCTGTAATCGGTGTAATATCCACCATTTTTCCAGTTTTTTTGTCACGAATTTGGCGGCTTTTTGCAGAAAGTTGGTCGTTCATCGCGAGATATTTTTCTTCGTATTTTTTGAAAATTTCTCGATTGGAAGCAAATTTTGGAAGATTTTCATGAACAATTCGTGTCGCAATGGCGGTTGATTTTTCCTCTTTTGTTGTGTAATAATTTTCACGATTTTGATTAAATCCTACAAAATATGTGAAAAATCCCTCAAATTCATCGATGAATTTTTCTTTTTCAGGAAAAATATTTTTGAGAATTGTTAAAATTCCAGCTTCGGTCAAAATTTCATATCCAGATTTTTTGAGAATCTCCTTTTTTGAATCGGTATTAATTTGAGATTTCCAATTTTTTGCCGTTTTTTCGTAGAGTGTTCCGATTTGTTCGCGTAATTTTTTCTCAATACTTTCCATTTCTTTTTCCCATTTTTTCTTTTCTGGAGCTGAAAAATTTGAGTTTTTCGTTTTCAAATGTTCAAAATACGATGTCCAATCGATTTGAGACTGTTCCAGGCTTTCCGCAATAAATTGATTATGTAATTCATCGAAAAGGGGTTTTAACTCCTTGTATGCTACTTGTTTTGCTCTGTCATTCACTAAAATATTTTGTTTTTCTAGATTTTCTCGTGTGATTTTGCTTGGCACGATTTCAAATCTGAGTGTTTTGGAGAGTGCGTATTGCGCTGTTAGGTCTGACCAATTCTTCATAAAATTTTATTAAGAAATAAGCAAGGTTATTATATATTTTTCGTAACTTTTTTCAATCTTTTCAAAAAATAAAATCCTCAAATTGAGAATTTTATTTGTGTGTCATTCGATAAATCCCATGATCAAGCATCATTTCGCCTTTTATGAGCTCAGCACAACGCTTCATCATAATCATTGCAGGCGGATCTTCTGTGGCAAATCGCTCAAATATATGTCCAGCCGCCAAGTATTGCCCTTCACGATAAAGCCTGAGCGCCGCTTCATAATTCGTGTATTTCGCCATATTGATTGAATCTCATCGCAGTCACAAAACTTCAAAAATGCGCACGCCCTCATTTTTTCCTTTTACAGAAATGTAATCAAGTTCACGAATCAAAAATTCATCGCCAATCAAAATTCGTGTTGTCGCTGCAATAATCACATTCACGCCGTACTCTTTGCCCATTCATTCCAGTCGGGAAGCGAGATTCACGGTATCGCCCAGCACCGTATAGTTAAAGCGTTTTTCTGAACCAATATTTCCTACCATCACTTCGCCCGTCGCGATTCCCACACGAAAATCGATTGGATCGAGATTTTGTTCTTTCAAATGATTATTAAAATCATCGAGCGCGCGTCGCATATGAACCGCAGTTCGGCACGCATTGATAGCGTGAAATGGATCATCCGCTGGCGCTCCAAAAAATCACATCACCGCATCACCAATATATTTATCAAGCGTTCCTTGATGCTCAATCAAAATATCCGTCATTCGCGACAAATAATCTGTCATCAGAATGAATAGATTTTTGGTGTCCATTTTTTCTGAAATACTCGTAAACCCAGCAATATCAGAAAATAAAATCGAAAGCTCCTTTTTTTCGCCACCAAGCGTCGCTGCAATTTTGTTCGTATCAATCATTTCTACCACACTTGGGCTGATGTATCGCGAAAATGCGTTCAGAATCTGCCTTTTTCCCTTATCAACGATAAAAAATTTGTAAATATACACGATCGGGTAGGTGATGATTCCGCCACTCAACAAAAATGGAAAAATATCAAAAACCACGCGCCATTCGCCGTACGAGTATCGTGCCACAAAAATTGTCAAAATAATCGCAAAAACTGCCACAATCGGCGAAATAAATTTTGGCAAGAAAAAGTATAATAATACTGCCAAAATCGTTACCACAATCGACAAAATATATGTCGTGGTGCTTCCGAGTTCACTTAAAAGTTTATTTTGGAGGATTCCATCCAAGAAAAAAGCATGGGTGTATACTCCTGGGATTTTGTGGCCAGTTGATGGGGAAATGACGGTATCGTGAATGAGTGTTCCACTTTCACCAACGAGCACATATGCACCTGAAAAACCTTCTTGCAAAGCTCTCCATTCGTGAATATATTCGTTTGGATCTTCTTGGAATTTTTTATAAATATCCAAAATTTTTGCGAGCGATATCGTGCGATACGGATGTTCTGCTGCGTTGGATTCTTGGCGGTTTTCGAGAAAATATGGTTGTGGAAGTTTGGGAATTGTATTTTCTGATGTTCCTCCATTTGAACTTTGTTGTGACTTAATCACCATGTTAACGAGTTTTTTTACAAGTTCATTTTCTTCACTAAGGAGCATGGCAATCGGCAATGTGTACACAAAAGAATCGCGCGTTGTCAGGTTAATGTTTCCTGTTCCGAATTTTATTTGTGTTTGCATTGGACCATATGCTGTGATAGGGTAGGCGAGATCGCGATTTTCCATTACGGCCACACTTCGCGTATTTCCACCATCAATAAGTCCCCAACGAATTTTGCTGTACACACCGCGCGGCGTAAACGGACAAGTCAAATTTTCTATATCACCATCTCCTGAACAATCATTAAGCGTATATTCTCAGAGTGAATTATTTGTTTTTTTGGGCTTGAGCGTTGCAATGGTTGTATTTTCAAAATCTAGCATTGACTCAGCGAATTCTTTTTCATATTTATCCGCATTTTGAAAAACAATATCGAATCCAACCGCTTTGGCGCCCGCTGCTTTGAGAAATTTCATTAAGCGCGTATATTCGTCCTTTCCGATCGTTAGCATCGAATATTCACTCTGAGAATTGAGATTGTTGAGCGTCGCTTCGTCAATCTCCACAATCACAATATTATCAGACGGAGCGAGTTGTGGCTTGTATATCAAATCCTGAATTTCCGCGCCCGCCGTCGTGCGATAGGTGAAAAAATAATTGATCGGCGCGATAAAATCTCGCCCCAAAAAAGCGTACATTCCAAAGAGAATAGTAAGCGAAATTGCGATAATAAAAAAAATGTGCTTGATGTTTGCAAAAATTTTCATATTATGAGTATATCATATTTTTTTCGTCTATGCAAAAAACAACGATTTTTTCTTCTCTTGGGAAGATGGCTCTTCGTGGAGCGATTTTTGGACTTTCGGCGCTTGTGATTTTCATTGCTGGAATTTTTACTATCAGTTATGCAGCAGCGCAGAATCCGAGTGGAACTTTTGGCCAGATTTTGAATAAAATTTTGGCATCAGGGGACTGGCAGAATTCTGACGGAACAGTAAAAAATGCGTCTCAGCTTGGTGGTTTGGATGTGAGCAAATATCAGAAAATTTCTGGTTCTAATCAGCGCTGTCCAACTAACAAATGTATGATTGGATTCGATAATGCTGGCAATTTGCTCTGCGAATAGATTATTGCTAAAAATTGCATTAAGAAAAATTTTTCCAGAAAACATCGATTTTAAAGTAAAAATTATTGCAAGTATTAGCAATAATAATTTTGACGACAAAAAATCCTCATTTTTGAGGATTTTATTCTGCGAAATTTTCGAGAGTAGGAGGGGGATTCATTCGAAGTACTGGATTGTATTCAACGATGATTTTATTTGGATTATTTTCTTGCCCAACGGCCTTGTGCGAAGTTGGATCGTCCCATTTAAATTCTTTTCGAATATTTGAAAAACACTCAGTCTGACCACTACAGAGATTTTCTGCCATGATAGAACCCTTGATGTAGAGTTGATTTTTTTTGTTGGTATCGCCCAGAATTGATTTTTCTGCAATCAGGGAAGTATTCAGATTCGTAACACTTCCTTTAATGATAATATTTCCGCCGACGCCATCTTTTTCAAGTGCGATAATCGCGATCGGATCAGAAGTGTTATTGATATTTTGATCGATTGTGATATCACCGCCAATCGCTATATATGTGCGTTTTTGAGGTGAAAGGTGACTGGAAATTTGTACATTTCTTTCAAAAACTTCATAATTTTTGTTTGAAAAATCAGAAATATTTCGCCCAAGGTATGCAATATTTTTGCGAATGAGATTCAGAAGATCGTTACGTCCTGTGCGGAAATGGATCGTATTTTCGCTCGAATTTTCTGTTGTAGAATTATGAATTCCGCCCGTAATTTCGAGATCTTTTGGATTGATTTTTTCGATTGAAAAATTTTTCGAAAACGCTTCATAAATCACTTTTTCTCATGAAATCGTGTATCCGACCGCAAGACTGAGTGTTGATTCTGTTTTTTGGCTTGTAATCACTGGCTTGAAAATAATTTTTTTGCCTGCCGCGAAATTATACCCAAAAATTGCAAAATTGTCGCTAATATTTCCGTTACAAAAGACACTTCCGCCATTGAGTGTACCTAACAAATTTTTGTGACACGACATTCCATTTGAGTTGATTTGAAGCCTTGAAATCTGTGGATTGGTCGTGATTTTTCCAATAATTTGCGCTGATGATATGGTGTGTGTGCCAATTTTTTTTGTATTGACCTGCAATGGAATATTCATCGTGCTGTACACTTTTGGCGGTAGTTGCGCCTCAATTTCGTATGGTTTTTCGACAGCAAATGGGCTTTGTGAAATTTTTGAAAAAATATCTTCGTCGTTGTACGAAAGTTTTGTGAGTACGAAAGAATTTTCGTTATTTGTCGGTGCAATTGGCTTAAAAGTGAATTTGTAAACATTGCTCAAACTCATCACTCCGCTCAATTTTTCTCCCGAATTATTCCAAAGAATTGCTGGCCGAACTTCCTTGATTCCGTTTTGGCTCGTAAAATTCACCTGTCGTGTGTCAACTTGCATTGTTTTGAGTGTATTTTTAAATTCTGCTTTGAGATTTTTTCCAGAAATAACATTTCCATATTGGTCGCGAAGCAAAAATTCTGCATTTACCGTGTTTCCTGGGAAAATTTTTTCAGGCGAATAGGTGAGTTGACTTCACTTTCGAGTATTTCCGTCCACACAATGATTGGTTTGACAATATTTTTTCGCAAAGAATTCAATATTGAGTACATCTTTTGCGATTTCTCCAGGATTGACAGTGATATTTTCGGCTTTTATTGTTTTTTCTGTCGTGTTATTTGAATTTTTTACGAGCAAATGAAAACTATATTTTCCCGCAAGCGAAAGATCAATTTTTGAGAATTTTTGGTTTTTTGCCACAATAGTTTGAATGGGAACATTTTGAAAAATTACTTGCAATTCGTAGAGTTTCTGTGCTTCCGGATTTTCGATTTTAAGCTCGGCTTCATGATTGGCAACGAGATTTTCAAGTCCCGCCAAATGTGTAGAAGAATTTTTCACAACAATATTTTCCAAACCCATTTTTCCCATTCCAGAAGTGACTTCTCAGCGAACTTGACGAGAATTTTTATTGATTACCATCGTGATTTTCACATTTCCAATGAGCGCATTTGTCGCAGGAAAATTGACAAAATGACATTCACCATTCGCTTGGCAAGTTTTGGTTCAAGCCCCAGAAAAAGTGACAAAACCGACACCTTTCATATAAAAACTTCCCGAAACTTCTCATTTTTTGAGATTGATCGAAACATTTTTGAGATTATTTTTTTGCAGAATGCTCGCAGGAATTGAAAAATTCAGGTTTGCGTTGTCGCCTGTAAGCTCCACGATTTCATCCACATTTTGTGCATGAGCGCTTGGCACTATAAAAAAACCTATCACAAGAATTTGAGCCAAAAACGCGATGAGAAAACGAAAAATTTTCATATTAAGGAAGAGAAATTTTTTGACAAATAACAATATTTTCTTGGTTTTTGAGATTTTTACAAAGTTCGGTATTTTTGGTTTTTTGCACTTTTGAAAGCACGATAATATCATTACAACGATTTTTGATATTTTCCGATGAAATCGTTTGGCACATTTCAAGATTTTCCTGTTCGGTGGCGAGGTTGAAAGTCGCATTATCGCGTTGAATCACGGTTCGCGTGAAACATTGCATTTTTTTATCAGCATCAGAAATACGTTCACAGAGCCGCGGAAGATTTTCTTTTTCGGCAAGAATTTCTATGATTTCGTCCTGACATTTTTGTACCAATTTTTTTTCTGGAAAATATCCACAATTCGCGATATTTTGCGATTTTATCGCTTCCAAATATTGTTGTTCGTATGTATAATTTTTTATCAAGCTCTGACACTGTGTTAAAAAACTTTTTTCGAGTGTCGCGCAAGTCGCTGGGGAAGCGGAATTATTCGCGATAATTTCCCCAAAAATTATTCCGTCGATATTTTCGCGACATCGTTCAGAAATCGTTTCATCAGAAATAATTTTACAAAGATTTTTGTTTTTTGTTTCCTTCGCAGTTTTTTCGTACATCAGATTTTTGCATTCAATCGCGCGATTCTCGTCAGAAATCTCGCTACAATCGCTATTTTCCGTATTTTCCAAAATTTTTGCAATACGCACATAATCGTTACATTCCGATTTTTTCGCCTCATTTTTGATGGCGTCACAACTCTGCGCATCGCGATAATAGAGCGCCTGATTATATTTTTCGGCGTCATTTTCGCTTGAATTTTTGTGCACTGTAAAATTATTTTTGATTTTTGATTCAATTGTTTGCAAAAAATTTTGATCAGTATTTTCCTGAGAAAAACTTTTGTAAAGCCAAAAACCACCAAAAATAATGGCAAAAATGGCAATGGCACTGATGAGAAGTTTCGCAGTTTTCATAATTTAATAATTTTATTGTACAGAATTTCTCATTTTTTCGCAACAAATCGGCATTGTTTTTGATTTTTTTCGATTGACATTTTTAAAAATTATTTCACAAAAAAATAAAATCCAACTCGGATTTTATTTTTCATTCAGAATTTTTTGCAAAAAATCTCGTGAATTTTGGAAATTTTTGGTATCAATTCGGATTTTTTCAGGAGAAACGACAATCATATTTTTTGTTTTATCAAAGGCATCGAGGAAATTTTTGAGCTCGTAAATTGTGTTTCATTTTTTAAAATCCAGAACATAAAAATTCCCATTTTTTGAGATTTTTTCAATTCCAAAACTTCCAAAAATAATCCGTGATTTCAAAAGTAAAAATAAATTCTCGATGTGCTCGTTGTGATCATCTTGCAAAAATTCGTGTTCCAATGTTTCCAATTCCTCAATATTATCGATATTTTCTACTTCGCGGAAAAAGTTGAGTTTGTCAAGTTCCGAGATAAAGAAATCATCAGGAATCACGTATGACAAATCAAGTTCAATTTTGGTGAAAATTTTGGTTTGCTTTTCGTGCTTGAGTTCAGTGATTTTTTCTTCCAACATTCTAAAATACAAGGGAAGTCCGACGTCTTTAGATTTTCCAGATTGCTTGATACCAAGAATGTCGCCCGCTCCGCGAATTTCCATATCGCGCATTGCGATTTCAAAACCAGCGCCCAGATGATTGTTGTTGGCAATAGTGATGAGACGATTTTTTTCATCAGGCCCCAAGAAAATTTTTCGATACGCAAGATAACAATATCCCTGATCGCCGCGACGACCCACGCGTCCGCGCAACTGATGGAGGCTTGCCAATCAGAATTCTTCAGGATCAATGATGACAATCGTGTTCGCTGAGAGAAAATTGACCCCATTTTCGATAATGGTCGTTGTAAGGAGAATATTATATTTTTTTTCTTTAAAATCGTGGATTCTATCCTCAATTTCATCGCCGCTCATTCGTCCATGCGTGACAATTATTTTGGCTTTATTTTTACTTTCCGAAAGCATGCCTTCGAGCTCTTGTTTGAGGCTTTCAATTCATTTAATGCGATTGTGAACAATGATTACTTGTCCTCCATGCGCCAATTCACCCTCAATGCCAGCCTGAATAATATTTTCATTCCAGTTTGTAATAATAGTTTCAATCGGTTTTTTCTTTTTTGGTGGTGTCGTCAGAAGCGAAATTTTTCGTAGCCCAGAAAGCGCGAGATTCAGTGAACGGGGAATCGGTGTTGCAGAGAGCGACAAAATATCAATTCCAGTACGGATTTTTTTAATTTTTTCTTTGTGCATTACGCCAAATTTATGTTCTTCATCAATAATCAATAATCCCAGTTTTTTCCATTTTACATCCTCGCTCAAAAGACGATGTGTCCCAATCACAATATTGATTTCGCCCGTTTTCATTTTTTCTAAAATCTTCTGCGTTTCTTTTGGGGAGTTCATTCGTGAGAGAAGTGCAATTTTGACGCCAAATTTTCCAAGTCGCTCAACAAAACTTTCATAATGTTCCATTGCGAGCACGACCAGTGGGCTAATAACCGCAACTTGTGCGCCAGATAAAAATGCCTTATATGCCGCATTCATCGCAATTTCTGTTTTACCAAAGCCCACATCGCCAGAAAGAAGTCGATCCATCGGAGTTTCGGCTTCCATATCAGCAAAAACTTCAAAAATCCCACGCAATTGATCGTCAGTATATTCGTATGGAAAATCATCGCGAAAAATTTGTTCTTCCGCTTCAAATCGCCCAAAAGCTCGTCATTGCACCATTTGGCGACGAGCATTCGTTTCCAAAATACTTTCAGCAATTTTTTGTAATTCTTCGTCCGTTTTGCTCATCGTTTTTTCCCATTCTTTTGAGCTTAATCGAGTAAGCGTCACATTGGCGTCACCCAGATATTTGGAAATTCGAAAAATTTCGGTAATCGGCACAAATAATTTGTCATTTTCCGCATAATGAAGCTCCAAATATTCGCGTTCAAGTTCTCACATTTGCTTTTTGACAATCGCATGAAATTTAGCAATTCCATGATCGCGATGCACCACAAAATCCCCAGGAGAAAGTGAAATGAGTAAGTCAAGATTTTTGGCAACCGATCCAGATTTTCGACTTTTTACAAAAATTTTTCACAAAATATCGTCTGCAATTACCAATTTTGGAATTCCATCAAAAATATTTTCAGAATTTTCAAACAAAAAACTTTCAATTTTTCGAGAATTGGAATGAATAATGGTCGCGTTCTCAAGAGAATTATTTTCTAAAAAATTTTCCAGCGTTTTTGGATTTCTTGTATAGAAAATTGGGTGATTTTTATTATTGCTAATTATTGCAATAAGATCATGAATGTTTTTTGTTTCAGGAAAATCAATTCATATTTTTTCATTTTCTGGGCTGTTAATTTCAGAAAAATGTACTATTGCAAATTTTTTTAATAGTGAAACTTCTTGCAAAAAATCGCATCAAATCAAATAAAAGTCAACATTTGGTAAAATGTCTGGAAGGGAATTAAGGATTTCTGTGTTAAGCGGAGCAGTGTCATGTATTTTTTCATCATTAAATTTTGGTGTATTTTTTTTGGGAAAAATAATTTCATTCAGAAATTTTCTCTCTTTTGTCATGCGATTTTGCATCAAAATAGCATCAATCTCTGTATCGAACCATTCGATTTGGTGTACGATATTGACATCATTTCCCACCACAGAGAGGATACTTCCGGTTTTTTGATATGTAAAAACACTCCCAAGAGAGGGGTCGTGCTCGAATCCATTTTGCAACAATTTCTCGATAATTTCATCAATTTTTTCACTATTTCATCGTTCAATTTTCAGATTTTCTTTATTTTTAAAATGATACAAATTTTTTTCTGTACGAAAAATATCAATATGCGCCAAAAAAATCTCATGCTCGCTTTGAGGAATTGTGAAAAAATCTCCAACCGAGTGAAGTTCGATGATTTTTTTCTGCAAAATTATTTCTCCAAACTCACTTATGGCTCAAAAATCAGCTTCCGAGTCTGTGAGAATACATTTTTTATTCAATCTAGCAAAAAGACTCTTCAATAAAAAGAGTCTTGAAGTCGGATTTCCTGTTTGTGAATAGGATTTCATACTAAATTCTCATAATATCTTTTTCTTTTTCTGCAAAAAGCGATTCAATTTCTTTGATGGCGTTATCAATAGCTTTCTGAAGGTTATTTTCGTGCATTTTTGCTTCATCTTCACTGAGAGTTTTTTCAGATTTGGCACTATCAATTTTTTTCTTGTAATCCCCGCGAACGTTACGAATACTTACTTTGGCGTCTTCGGTTTGACGAGAGGCAATCTTTACAGTATCGCGGCGGCGTTCTTCTGTCATTGGTGGGAATTTGATCATCAAAGTTTCACCATTGTTCGTAGGATTGAGACCAAGTTTAGCATCACTAATTCCTTTTTCAATGTCGTGAAGCAAGCTCTTGTCCCATGGCTGAATACTGAGTGTCTGAGCATCGAGATTTGTCACACTCGCGATATTTTTGAGAGGCTGACTTGATCCATATGCTACCACGAATACGCCTTCAATCACAGTTGGGTTTGCTCGACCAAGCTGAAGTTTTGAAAATTCGCCTTGTAGGTGGGAAATGGCTTTATTAAGGTCTTCTTGAAGATTTTCAAGCATAAGAGAAAATTAATTATAACATAAATGTGCAAATATTGTACTCAAAATATCGTTTTCTACAAGATTTTTTTTGACAAATCATAAACTTTTCCTATTATAGACCGCGTAAAGTTTATTTTTCTTATTTTATCTTTTATGATGCGTCGAGCGATTTCACTCTTGGCAGTCACAACTGTATCTCTCAATTCTTTTGCGGTTTTTGCTCAAGAATCTACAACTTCTACAGAAACAAACAATATTGTAGAAACAACTACAACAACAGATACATCTCTTAATAGTGCTACAACAACTTCTACAGGCAATGTAGCTACTACTACAACTACCACTGATGTGGCTACAACAGCAGAAAATACAACTTTGAATGCAGCACCAAACTCAAATGCGGTTACTGCGACAAGCATCAATGCTGGTGAATACACGGAAGTAGCTTGTTCTTCAGATGTAATTTTTTCTCAGAATTCTTGTGGTCAGTGTTTTGTGGGGCGCGGCGTAAAAGTAGGCGAAAGACTTACTGGTCTTGCTGATAACTGGAAAAATACAACATCAAACTATTTGATTGCTGTTCGTGATGAACAGAAAACTCCAAATATGGTTTCTTATGATTCAGTTTGGACACCATCTTCTGCTGATGAATCTAAAATGTGGAAAAATTCTTCTGCTATTACTTGGATTCCAGGAACTTCGGGGAAGGATGAATTTCAGCTTCTTCCTGATCAGAAAGTAACATTTATGGAAACTGATCTTGGTGCAGGATTCACACTTACAAGCTCTCAGAAAAAACACGGTGAGACGGTTGGTCTTCTTCGATTTCCAGTAGTGTACTACACAATGGATATGACAACAGTAACTCGTTCGTCAACAGCAGAAACTCACTATGAATGTGTAAAATATACACTTGATAATCCTACTACTCCAACAACTCCTCCAGTAGTTCCAAAAACTGAAGTAGAAACTGGTCCAACTGAAACATTGATTTTAATCATTGCTGCATTCTTTATTGCCTTTGGTTTGATGATTTCTCTTCGTAAACGAAGCTAATAAAATCCCGAAAGGGATTTTATTTTTGAAAAATTTCTTGAAGAAAAAGAAATTTTTTCTATAATTCTCAAAAATTTTTATATGAAATCACTACCACCAAAGCTTCTGGAACGGCTTCAACAGATGTATCCAGAGAATTTTCAGAAAATCCTAGAAGCCTTTGCGATCAATCGTAAAGGCTCTTTTCGTATCAATTTTTTAAAAACCAATGGTGATGATGTTTTTTTTGAATTTCGTGAAAAAAATATTGTTACTCAAAAACTCGAACCACTTGATGGGGTTTTTATTTTTGATCGTGATCAGGAATTTTCCATCAAGGGGTCTCGTGCCTTTTATGATGGGAAAATCTATTTGCAGTCTATTGCGTCTATGTTGCCAGTTTTAGTGCTCAATCCTCAAAAATGAGAAAAAATTTTGGATGTTTGTGCGGCTCCTGGTAGTAAAACGACACAAATTGCGATGTTACAACAAAATAATGGAAAAATTGTCGCTCTTGAGCAGAACCAAATTCGCTTTGATAAACTGAATTATAATATTCGTTTGCAGGGTGCGACGAATATTGAGACTCACAAAATTGATGCGAGAAAATTTGAATCAAACGAGCAGTTTGATAAGATTTTGCTCGATGCACCGTGTAGTGCGGAAGGGCGAATTTCTTTACAAAATGAGAAAAGTTTTGGATTTTGGTCGGAGGAAAATATTTTCCAGAAATCTCAATTACAAACTGAGTTACTTCAAAAATTTTGGAAAAATCTTCGGAGTGGTGGAGAATTGGTATATTCAACTTGTACGCTTGCACCTGAAGAAAATGAAATGATTATTGTAAATTTTTTAGAAAAAAATGTCGATGCACAAATTTTGCCAATTTATTTGTCTTGTAAAAATGAAGCATGGTGGAAAATTAATATTGCAAATTTTCGCAATAATGATTTTTCTTCACTCAATGGCTTTGGAATAAGAATTCTACCATCAGAATTTACAGAATGATTTTTTATCGTACGGCTTAAAAAATTACCAAATTAGTTAATACCAATTTTTGCAATAATGAGAAATATGAGAAATTATTGCGAATAGTTGTAATAGCATATTGTTTTTTGTGTCGAGACAATTCTAATTATAATTTCATTCTTCTTGGCAGCACTGAGAGAGTCTTACTTAATACTTGAAAAAAACCGATTTATAATTATAATCCGATTATAATTATATTCTTCTTGGCAGCACTGAGAGAGTCTTAATTAATACTTGAAAAAAACCGATTTATAATTATAATCCGAGTAATATTATTTATAATAGTTTATGCATCAATTTCTTTCTAAAAATATTGAAAATGACCGATTGGAATTATTGGTAGATGGTAAAATTTTTTCCACAACAACAGTTCTCAAGGCAGCATATATGTTTTTGGATCGCGCGTATTTCTTTTTTAGAACAGATTGAGAGAATATTATTGTGCAAATTTTGCCAAAAAATATAGCAATATGGACTGCAGAAACTATGGCAGGAGAATATATGGACGAACTTTTGGCGGTAAAATTACGAGAAAATCTTGAGGCAAACAATAAGACAATTCGTGAAACAATCATTACTCGCGCGCTTTCTTCTTTTTTTGATGCAAATAATTTTGTTTCTATTACGCCACACTGACCACATGAGGGCGACGATATCAATAGACTTTTGAATGAAATTGAAAATGATCCGGAACTTAAAATCAGTGAAGATGAAATTGCGAAGATACTTGCAGAAATTGAGGCGGAGTCTGACGCGTCACCAAAACCACGAATAAATTTTAATAAACTACAGGATGTCAAAAAAAATTTTCAGTCTCGATAGTGAATTTTATCCTGATGAAATTATTTTTCAGGCAATTTCGGATTTTGAGGATTTTTCAATTTTTTTTGAAAATGGTGAATTAATGATCGATGACCAAGATTCGAAGGCTGTTTTTGATGAATTTTCTAATTATTGTATCTATCTTCTCAATGCTTAATGAGTCACCTTACATTGTGGAAAATCTTGATCCAACTGTAGCTTTTTTTCGATTCAAAAAGCAAAAAAGTGGAAGTTTTTTAGTTACCAATGATGTTGGGAATTTTTGTTTTTTGACCAAAGAGGAATTTCAGGATTTTCTTTCGGGGAAAATTTCTGGAAATAAACGACAAGAGCTCGAAGAAAAATTATTTTACAAAACGCCTGAATATCAGGAACGAATGACAGTTTTGTACAATCAACGTAATTCGTTCTTGGCGTTTGGGCCTACGCTTCATGCTATTATTCTGACACTCCGATGCAATCATAAATGTGAATATTGCCATGCAGCCGTTGCTCCGATGACTGCAAAAAATATGGATATGACGATGGAGACTGCAAGGAAAGTAGTGGATACGATTTTTTATAGTTCCGCACCTTCTCTCACGATTGAATTTCAGGGTGGTGAGGCATTGGTGAATTGGGATGTGCTCAAATTTGTTGTCGAATATGCATATTTTAAATCCCAAATTTTGCAAAAGGAAGTCGTTTTCTTGTTGGTGACGAATCTAACTCTTATGACCGAAGACAAATTGCAATGGCTTTTGGATCATAATGTTGGAATTTCGACTTCGCTCGATGGCGATAAAATAACTCATAATAGTCAACGAATCTGGAAAGAGGGTGATAGCTATCAAAATGTAACTCATTGGATTAGGCGTATTACTGAGGAATCCATCAAGCGAGGAGCGGGCGAAGATTTTCGTGTTGGCGCATTGACGACTTGGACGAAAACGAGCATTAAAAATTATAAAAAAATCATCGATACTTATAAAGAATTGGGGCTTCAAACAATTGGATTTCGTTGGTTGAATCCTTATGGTTTTGCTCTTGCTGATCGTGAGAAGATGGAATTTTCATATGAAGAATTTATGGACTTCTATAGTGATGGAATGGATTATTTATTGGAACTCAATAAATCATGATATTTCATGAGAGAAATGATTTCTTGTGTCTATTTACAAAAAATATTATCTCATGAGAATGCTGGAAGTTTTATGGATATCCGATCACCAAGTGGCGTGGCTCTTGGAACCATTGCCTATAATTACGATGGAAAGGTTTATGCGTCTGATGAATCGCGCATGCTTGGACGAATGGGGATTAACAATTTTCTGATGACACCAATGCTCGAAACAGGCCTTCAAACATATCAGGCCATGGCTGAGAGTGAGATTACAAAGATTTCAGCAATGGCATCAACGCTTGACGGATTGCCAGGTTATGAAGAATCAGTTTATAAGCCATATCTTGGCGTAGATATGTTGTACAATTTTACGCAGTATGGAAACATCTATTCATCCTATTCAAAAGATGAAAAAAATAAAATGCAGATCTTTATGTTAGATTATTTATTTGAAAAACTGCAAGATCCTGAGAATGAACGAATTTTTAGATCATGGATTTCTTAATTTTAAATATTATGAAAAATACACAAAAAAAGCTTCCGAAGATGGAGAAAAAATTAACAAGCTTTGTTTCGCACGATTCTTCTGGAATATCGAAAAAAAACATTGCTGCTTTTGGCTTTGGGGCGATGATTCTCATGAATACTATTCCGAACGCTGATGCTGGTTCGTATCATTGTAACAATAGTCTCCAAAGTGCTAGTGCTGTATGGGGGGCTCAAGCTCCTACTACTCAAATTGATGAGGTTTTGGTTGATAAAGATACGGAAGTGCGAACTCCTTGCGGTGCAAGTATGGCGAATATTCGTGGAAAATTATATGTAAATAAAGGAGTGGCTCCATATTCAAAAATTGTAAATGGTCATGCGAATTGATCAGCAATGATTAAAGGACAGGGGCTTGAAGGTATGAATCTTGTGTATCAGACTGTTCACCATCACAGTAATCATAGCAATCACTCATCTGGCGGTTGGTGTTAATTTTTAATTTATTTTTATGCAAAAAAATATTTTCTTTGTTGTTTTTTGTGTAGGGATTTTGTTGCTTATTCTTGTGTATGCGTTTTTTCAACAAAAACCAGGAAACATTACCGAAACCCCGGTGGATATTCTTCCGGATAACAATACTGAAACGACACAAATTGCTGATTCTTATTCGTTGAATTCTGCTATTACTGCAGGCATTCCATTTAATCAGCTTTTAGATAAAATTATTGAAGATTTTAACTTTCATGATTTGCTCGTTGGGCAATTTTCCAAAATTGAAAGCGTTGAGCAATTTTCATATTTTGAATATATTTTTGGGCGGCAACTTATTCTTTTTGTCGCTCTCAAAGAAAAAAATCTTGAGATGCTTCATAAATATAATACTTTGAATTGTAAGGCTAATAATTGTGATTTTCCAGAAAGTGAGGTAAGTGTGACGGAGCAGAAAGTCATCTCATCACTCAAGGAAAAAGGGTATTATGATGGTGAATATACAGACCCTGACGGATCACTGGATTTAGTATTTTTGTCGGTAGCGAATAAAACGACTTCAGAAAAAATTGCTATTTGCCAAGAGAAATTGCCCCAGGATTCTGATTCTTATCGTATTTGTATGGACGCGATTTATTATATGGCTTCATCAAAAGATGAACAATTTTGCGAAAAAATTATAGACCCTCTGTTTGTGCGCCTTTGTAAAGATACATACCGATAATGAATTATCTTGAGTACTTTCACCAAATTCCTGATTTATATACTAAAATAAGCCCCAAAATTACTCAACTCGAGAAGCTTTTGGGTATTATTTTTTTGAAAGAATTGCAGATTATTTCAGATATTCGTGGAAATGTGGTTGATATAGTACTTTTGCTGGGTGATATTGAGGGATTTTCTTATCAGTCGAAGCCCCATACTTTGCTGCTTATAAAGTTTATAGCAAAATTTTTTTCGTTTCCAGCATTTTCTTCGGCGCAAGGCTTTGTGATGGATTTTTTGGATAAAGATTTTTCAAGGGGCATCGACCAATATCATGGCATCTCGCTTTTGACCAATGAAGTGGTTTGTTACTATGGTATTATTGGATGAATACGTCCTGAATATGATTCGGTAAATGTGAATTTTTATTCGAGTGCAATCAATCGGGTCCAGAAATTTTTTCCAACACTCAAGATTTATGAGAATTTTCGTCCGCTTGGGAGTTTTTATCTTGGGTTTGTGAGGAATACTATCTCAGAAAAAAGATTATATACATATGATTTGAATCCAAATTTGTTCCAACAAAACACACGGTCACAATTGTGCAGTATCGCGGATCCTAGAATCCAATGATATGTCAGGACTTTTTCTGAATTAGATGTTCGTGACTACTGGAAGGAGTATATTTCATGGAGTTGAGACAATGCAGAAACAGGAGAAAAATTTTATCTCTCAGAATTTTTTCTAAAATCACAAAAACGCACACAGATTTTGAAGCATATTGATCAAGAGCTGTGAAATTCGCATTTTTTGGACGCATATATTTGCGAGATTTCTACCGCAAAACAATATTTTAAGACTTGGTTTTTAATAAAAGAAAGTTACGAGCAACGTAAACAAAAGGGCCTTTATAACCATCAATCCAGCTTTTAATTATGCAATGGCAAAATTCACATTTTCTCAAAACAGGGAGCTCCATGTTGAGCCATATCATGGAGCACTGTTTTTTTGAGGATGATATCCCATATGTGAATGATTTTGATGAGGTGATTCAGCTTTTTTTTCCGTCGATTCAAAAAACCGAGCGAATAGATTTATATATTCATATTCCATTTTGTGCTCAGATTTGTACCTATTGTAAGCTCAAAAAGAAACAATTAGAGGCGGGGGATATGGAGCAATATATTTCACTGCTGGAACATCAGGCGAAAAAAATATTTGAGTTGTATGGTAAAATTCAGATTTCTGCCGTGTGGTTTGGTGGTGGAACTCCATCCTTGATGAGCCCCGCACAAATTCGCATAGTCGGGGATATTTTGTATAAATATTTTAATATTTCATCCAATTATCAGCATTTTTTTGAATGTCATTCCACATATTTGGATACAGAAAAATTGCAAGCACTGAAAGATATTGGCATTAACGGGCTCGTGATTCCCACTCAAACGACAAACAGTGAGGTTCTCAAGAAGCATAATCGATTTTCTAATAATTATTTTTCAAAACTCGAAAATATTGTTTCTGAAGCTAAAAAAATGTGATTTTTTGTGTCGACTGATATCATTTTTGGGCTTAAGGATAATATGCTCAAAGACGAAATTTACGCATTTTTGTATGCACAAAATTTGGATTATGACGAAATTTCAGTGTATATTTTGCAGAAAAACACAAAAATTTCCTCGCTCGAGGAATTGCAGTTTTTTGTGAAAAATAGCGCTAAATTGCGAGCTTTTTTGCAGACCATCCCTCAGTTCAATCAAAATTATTGCTTAATTGGTAATACTTCAGAGAGATCCACGTATTATTTTCGGAAAAATCGTGAAGTGCTTGATCGATATTCGCCACACATACATACTGTATGAAGTATTTTAACACTTGGAACTGGCATATTTGGAGGAGTTTTTTGAAAAGCAAGATTTTCCTGTAAGGATATTAAGCCGTATCAGGACCCGAAATTCCATATTTTTTCTATTGATATGCGATACGAAATGCTCGAATTTTTCTTATGGAGACTGGATTTATATGGAGAGCTTTTAAAATCTGATTTTTCAAAAGTTTTTTCGGCAGAAATCGAGATGGTATTTGATAAGGAATTAAAAATGCTTCATCAGCAAAATATTATTCGCATTTCTGAGACCAAAATCGAACTTGGTAGTGATAGCTTTATCAAAAATGTAGATATTTTCGCAAAAATTTTTAAATACCATGGATAAACAACAAATTTTTCAATACATTGCACGCTCTTATGCTGATGCAAAGCGTTTTACAGCATCATATTCTGGACCAGAAAATGCATTCGTTCCATATGTTGGAAAAAAAATCGCCATCTCGTGGAGTGGTGGAAAGGATTCTTGTTATACCTTATTGAAAGCGAAAGAATTGTGACTCGACGTGAAGTACTTATTTAACTTGACGAATCCGGAAGAGACGATTTCTCTCACTTGGGCATATAATTTGGATTTTATCAAAGAACAAGCACGGCAATTAGGTATTCCACTGCTTACCATTCCTTCGACAGGGAAGCCAGAGCATATTTTTTCAGAATTGTGCGATTTTTTTGTAAAAGAATGAATAGAGGCCATAGGAGCAGGGCATTATTTGCCGACTGGGCAGCGTGAATTTTTTCAGAAATTATTATATCCACGATGAATGTCACTTTTTGAACCCAATTTATGAAAAAATAAAAAATCTCATATTGAGGAAATTATTCGGCTTGGTATTGTTCCTAAAATTGTTCTTGTAAAAGAAGAAGAAATTTCTCCATCATTTTTATGAAAAACGCTTGACCAGAACTTTTTGGAATATCTGGACAAAATTCCTCATTTTCAAGATTTTGCTGGAGAGCTTTCTGCGTATCAGACCATCGTTGTCGATTGTCCATATTTTCAAAAAAAATTGGAATTTTCGGATTTTTATGATTTTAAGGTTTGAGATTATCGTATTCACTATTATTTTTAAGCCATGTTTAGCGTCCAAAAAATTAAATTATTTGTTACAACTGAATGTAATATGGCTTGCGAATATTGTATGATTAAAAATTCGCACGATTTTATGGACTTTGCGACCTCAAAAAAAGCGGTGGATAAATATATTTTTTGAACAGATTTTGAGGATCCGGTGAAATTTGTATATTTTTTCGGTGGTGAGCCACTGCTCAATTTTCCATTAATTCAAGAAATAACAGAATATATTGAGCAACAGAGGCAGGATTTTTGATTTGAAATTCGATTGGTGATTTGTACGAATTTTACGATTGTTTCGAATAAAATCCTGCAATGGCTCCACGAGCATAATATTTTCTTATCAATTAGTATTGGTGGTTTTGAGAATATTCATAATGAGCATCGGGTTTTTGCGGTCAGAAACACAGCCAATGCATTTGAGATGACTACGAGAAATATTTTGCATTTGCAGAAAATGTGATACCAAAAGGAAAAAATTGGTGCTTGATTGGTGATTTTGCACAAATATATTTCGTCACTTTTTGATTTTTTTGACTTTCTGGTCGAAACACTCGCTTTAAATCATGTAAATATTGAATTTATTGTCGAAAAAACGCCTTGGAAGATCCAGGATTTTGAGATTTTTCGGCTTGAATATCATAAAATTTTACATAAAATTTTACATTCTATTGCTACTGAAAAATATATTTTTCTCAATAATTTAAATTGGAAGATTTTGCAAAAAATTCGATGAACAGACAAGAATCCTCACAAGCCATTTCAATATCTTACCGAAATTCATCCTTCGGGTGATGTATTTTTTTCTGGATTTTTTACGTTTTTGGAACAAGAAAAAAGACAAGAAATCATTGTTGAGAATATCTGCGATGATAATCATTTGGACAATATTTTTCAAAAAATTTCCTCAGAATCGTTTCTTCAGAATAATTTTGATGCGATGAAAAATATTCCAAAATTTCGCTCAGATGAGGCCTATCCGCTTCTCAAAAATTATATATCAAAAATCGATGAAAAAATGGCTGATGTGATTGTGAATCAGTCTCGAACCAATCCAAAATTTTCCTCATATATCCAAAAAATAACTAAAATTTATTTTTAATGAAAGGACTCGCGCTACTCTACATTCTTGAAAAAATATTTCACATTTCTCTTCGCAAGAATCCGTATTCTTGATATGATTTTCTTCACCCAAAATACAAGATTCATACCGATCAGAGTAGGGAGAATTTTGAGATATTTATGTTGCAATTCCTGCAGGATTCTGAAGAAAAAATGTGATTCGCGCTTCTCGAACAATCTCTTAAGAATCAGAGAATCACGCACGAAGATTTGGAGGATTATTTTGCAAATTATCAAATAGGGTATAGTTTTTTTGATTGGATTGACTATACAAAGGAGTTAGTGATTCATTTTCCAGATTGCAATTTTCGGTGTGGTTTTTGCGAGACGCACAATGTGTTGCGAAAACGACGAAAATTTACTTATACGGATATTGTTGAGATTTTTCTATTTATTACCAAAATTAAAAAGGAAATTATTTCCGTAGATTTGTTCGGCGGCGAACCCACTATCGATCAAAATTTTCTCAAATTGGCGTACTTTTTTCATAAGATGAAATCGCGGTTTCGTCTTGAATACATCAATGTTGCCACCAATGGAATGATGCTTTCCAATCAAAAATTTTTGGCGCAGATTATTGGGAAAATTGATTTTTTCCGAATTTCATTCCACGCCAATGATCAGGAATATTTTGAAAAAATAACACGAGTTCCCAAGGCATTTGAAAAAGTGTGCCAAGCCATACAGAATCTCGAGAATCATCGTCAATGAATGATTATCAATATCGTATTGACGCGATGAAATCGGGATAAAATTATTCCGACGATGGTATTTTTGCGGAATATTGCCCCTAGTGCGTATATCAAACTTTCTGGAATGGTAGTTTCTGATTTGAATTTTGAACAAATTGGTAATATTATGCTTTCTATAGAGGAAACAAAAAATTTTTTGTACCAAGAATTATTGCCATTTTTACAAAAAAATCATATTACCATACAATTAGAAAAATTCCCATTTTGCCTTGTTTTTGATTTTGTTCAGCAAAATAATTCGCCGTATTTTCCAGAATTTTATGGAGAACGCCTTGATGATGAAGTGTGTCAGAAATGTCCAAAATTTCATCATTGTAATCGTTATCACCAAAATCATAAAGCCTATTTGGAGTCCAGAAATGAATGGGGAGATTTTGATGTCATTCGCCACAATTTTTTAGCTAATGAAAATTCTTGATTTATACATCACGAAACTTTGTAACCTTCATTGCGAATATTGCTATGTCGATATTGGTCGTGATGTGCAGGTGTTTGATCCAGAAAAATTTTTGGAAATTTTTGACTGGCAAAAATATGATTACATTAAGTTTTTTGGTGGTGAACCTCTTTTGAAGTGGAAGGAAATTCAACAAATTGTGATATGGATTCGCGCCAGAAAGCCCAAAATGAATTTTTCCATTGTGACAAATGGAATGCTCATCAATGCCGAAAAAATTTCTTTTTTTGAGGAATGCAATATTTCGGTTGTGATTTCGGTGCACCCAACGCCAGGTGCTCAAGATATGTTTGCGTTATTTGATCGTCAAAAAATACACCTTAACGCTCCTCGATTTCCACTTACTTTTTCATTTGTTTTATCGCCGAAATATTTTGTGCAAAACATCAAGGATATCACATTTCTTATGAAAAATGGCATCAAGAATTTTATTTTGTTGCCAGATTCGTCGGTACTGTGGGAATGAAAAATATTTATACTTTTTCAAAAAGTTTTAGAAAATATCTTGAGAGTTTCAGAGTATTTTGCTGTATCAATACGTGTTGCATTTTCCCAAGATTTGGTCAATCCTGCTATTTTTTGTAAAAAAACAATCTTTGATATTGAGGCCATCAAGAGCTGTAATCGCTTCAAAAAAACCAATTTAATTTCGAAGGATTTTTTTCAGATGATGCAGAAAAATCTTGAAAATACTGGCTTTTTTTCGATTCCTGAAAGATTTTTTTATTCGTGTCCGATTTGATATTTTTTGGATCATTATGGTGTGCCTCCTCAGCGAATCGCTGAAGCTTTTGTTCGAATGAATGCTTTTCTCGTTGAGATTCAGAAAAAATTGGATTTTAAAAAACAGAGTATCACATATTTGACGATTCCAAAAAATTCGGAAATTCGCTTTAATTTGACCAAACAATGCAATTTGCGATGCAATTATTGTTATGTGGATTTTTCTAATGAACAAATTTCTTTTGATGCCATCAAGAATATTGTGGATTATTTTCTAGAATCATGAGTTTTTCCGTCGGCTTTTTCGTTTTTTGGTGGTGAACCTCTTTTGGAATTTGATTTGCTCAAAAAATCAGTTCTCTATATTTTGGACAAAGCATTAGCACTCAACATCTCGACTCCACACTTCAAGATAGCCACCAATGCGATGCTGATCAATGAAGAAATATATGATTTTTTGCAATTGTATAATTTTGAAATTCATATTACACTCGGTGGAACTTCGAAAAATCATAATTTTTTTCGAGATTCGTCGTATGATATGGTTCTGAAAAAACTGACGAGATTTCAGATTTTTCAGAATCCGCGAGTGATTTTTTTAATGATGATTCATCCAGTCAGAATTACTGAAATTGCGAAAAACTATATATTTTTACGCTCGCTTGGCTGTCAAAAAATATATCTCGAATGCGTTTATGATACCGAAAATATATGGGCATGAAAGGAAAAAATCCTTCAGAAACAATTTTTATTGATTCGGCATTATGATGATGCTGAAGCGCTTATTATTCCGGGTGAGCAGCAGAATGTATTTGATATTTCCGTGGAGTGACATATTTCCGACAATTCTTTAGGAACGCAATATGATCTATCCTTCAAAAAGATATTTAATGTGTTGTTATGGAATATTTCTAAAAAATAATATTCTATATTGTCAATTCTTTTTTTTCTAAAATAGAATATTTTTTTGTTGAATTGGGGAAGGTGTGGTATTATGTTGGTATAATCTTTGTTTATGAAAAAATTTCTATACTTTTTCATCATTCTCGTCTTTTTGGAGATGTGATTTGTGTTGCCAAGTTATGCTGATTGGTATGGACTTCATCAGGAGTCATTTGATCATACATCTATCATTGCGGGGCGTACAGAAATTCTCACCAATGATTCGCGAAGTTTTTGTGATGAGGATTCTCATCCTGATGGACAGGGTGTTTTATGAAATAATCTGCCAAGTTGGGTTCGAACTCGCGCAACGAGTCAAGCGCCACATTTTGATGGCGATATGACTCCTCAAAGGGGTGATGGGGTTGCTCGTACTTGGGATATGCCTACTGGAACAGGATATTATACCCGTCAGGCGCGCGTGGTTTCGGGAAATACTTTTTCTATGCGGTGTGAAAAATGGGATGGCACCAAACCTTGGACTGAGAGCATTTCGTATCACAATGGGTGGACAAATAATCAGAATATTGTGATAAAAATAAAAGCACATGATTACGGTGGCGCATTTTTATCCAATGCTCAAATTACAGCACAATGACATGCCAAATTCTGAATTGAGAATAATAAACTGGTTTTGACAGGTGATTCAAATGTTCGTGTATCATCCTCGGGATCGTTGGATTTCGGATTGACAGGACCAGAGCATATCAGTCGCGGGGTGTGATTCGCCAAAAATTCATGATTGCCTCATTTGATCATCGAAATGAAAACCTCTACCAGTGGTCCTGATTTTTCGGTTGCATCATATTCTGACTGGGTGGCTGTTTTGGAATTTTCAAAAATTAGTGCTTCTATTGAAAACAACACAAATCTTACTGCTGAATATGTGATATCCGCCCCAAGAACTCCATGAACTGCATATAAATTTCGATATCGTGTAGTGGATGGCGCTGGTAATATGTCCGACTGGATGGAATGATCTGATACATATAAACTTGATACAGAACCACCGAAAATTGATAATATTGATATGATTTCTGCTCATGCAGACAATGACTTGCAGGCTCGTGAGCGAAATTTTATGGCAGGAGAAAATGGTCCTATGCGTGTTGTGTATAAAAATTCTGATGGATCACCAGTTCAAATTACTTATAATATTGAACAAGATAATGCTCCAAATCAAAGAACGAATAAAACCACAAATTTATTTGAATACGATTTTAGGCTACCAGATATTTTTTATAAAGTTGATAATGATAGAAATAATCTCAATGGCCGATCGATTGATGTTCGTATTACAAGAATTGCTGATGAGGCTGGAAATGTTCTCAATATCCCATCGCCAAAGTTGTTCAATTTTACGATGTTTGCAAATATTGTTGATTGAATTGTTGAAACCAAAACATCTCAAGTAACGAGAGTTGCTGATGGATCAAAAAATATTTTTATGACAAAAGTTGTTGATAAGTATGGAAATCTGATTTTGCCGTCTTCCAAAATTGGACGTATAATTGAGAGAAAACTCCAAACACTTGAAAATAAAATGTTCCTCAATCAACAGGCCCGAAGTGGTGAGACTTCAGTTTTTGTTAATAATGAGCCACTTCCATTTAATAATTCTGTCAAAAATTTTGGCCCTCAGAATGTAGTGTCTGATAATTATCAATTTACGATACAAGTATATACACCGACAGCAAATGCATACGGTGTGCTCGAGTCTATTTCTGATCCAGAAGCAAAGTTCTCGCTGATTTCATGGCTTGAAGTGCGTGATGATCAGACAAAGATTAAAAGTACAAATTTTGTCAAGCTACCAAACTATGATATTAATAATCCTATTTTTGCACCGTTATTTATAAACAGTATTACATGAGATTTTCGAGATTGAGGATTTATCGAGGGAACGATTCAGAAAAATCGACTTTCTACCAAACAACATATCAATTCGACAGTGAATCTTTCTCCGAATATTGTCATTAATTATTCTGGGGATGATAAAAATTCTTTTACACTTTCCGTGCCATTCTCTCGTGTCCTTATTCCTGATTCTAATACTCTTCTTGCGCCTTTTGCTGATCAGATTGATTTTGAATCGTTTTTAAAAAAAAACCCCAAAAGCCGTAGGAAATCATTCAAAAATTCAACTATCCACTCATTTTGATTATCAACTTGATGGCAAAAAAATTCTTTATAATGGGGATATTATCGGTAAAATGAGCTATCATGGAACCAGTCATGATGCGGGCGTCCAAGTTGGTGTGAAGATTCTTGGAAACGCTAATCTTAAACATTTACATGTGTTGTTGGAGGGACAAACTGATAATCTCGGAAATCCAGTTTCGACAGATATTGCAACCAGCACGCGAAATGAAGTAGTTCGTTCAGTACTACTTGCCCTTCGTAATGTGAAAAAAATAAAAACTACCGATAATATTCATTTCGTATGATCTATTCCGGGCGCAGGAAATTCTGCTACTTCCGCATTGGTTTCTCATGGCGCTACAGATTCAATTTTACTGATTGAAAAAAATGGTGGTACTGTGACGCTTTCGGCTGAAGAAATTTCTGGTCGTCGTACGGTCGTGGTTCGTGGTGCCAATTTGTACATTACGAAGAATATGTTCTACAAAGACAATGACTCCGTGCTTGGTGTCGTCGTTCAAAAAAATGAACAATGACAGGGCGGGAATCTGTATATTCATCCAAGTATTACGAATATTGTCGGTGCATACGTGCTCGATGGCAGTGTGATAAATTACGACGGGACTCAAGAAATTGGTATTGGTAATATTCAATTATTAAAAAATCAACTGCATATTTATGGTATGCTCGTCGCCCATAATACTATTGGTTGAGCAAGAACTCTATCACCGTTTTGTCCATCAATTCTAAATATTTCAAATTGTAGCTTGGAAAATGCACAGAAGTATGATCTCAACTATTTGCGACGATACTATTTATATAATGGTGTGCCATTTGGGTGAGCGAAGGTGATTGGTGGTGGAAAGATTAATGCAAATAAGCGCGTAGAGGGCGCGGATACTCGACTTATTCAGCGATTTAATAATGCTATGGATAATTTGGCACAATATCCTGTCATCATTGAACATCACCCACTCTTGATACATAAGCCACCAATTGGGCTAGAAGTATACAAATAGACCCTCGGAAATTCTTATTTGATTTGTTGCGGACACTCGTGAATTATATTATTATGTCCGAAAAATCACTATTGCAATTTTTTGTAATAGTGATTTTTGTTTGACTTTTGGCTTTGGGGTAATTCTTTTTTAGAAGATTTTGTAAAATGATTTTTCCGTTTTGGTTCTTAAAACTTTACCAAATTTATTAATACAAATTTTTGCAATAACTAAAAATATGAAATATTATTGCAAATATTTGCAATAATATGTTATTTTGAAAAATATAAAAGCAGGAGAGAATTTTATTTTTGACTTGCTTTTTTTGTATTTTTTCGTATTCTTAACAAAATTTAATTATAAAAAATGCTTCCTAGAATTACTATTGTGGGTCGTCCAAATGTTGGAAAATCCAGTCTTTTTAATGCGATGACAGGCCACAAAATTGCGATTGTTTCGGATATTGAAAATACAACGCGCGATATTATTGAGTACCATATTGATGATCATGAAAATAAGATTTCCTATATTCTAGCGGATAGTGGGGGTATTGTTGAAGCTGATAATGAAACGCTCTTGGCTGATGTGCGCGCCCGAACGGATGATGCCATCAATGCGTCAGACTTGATTTTGTTGGTGGTGGAATACAATCGCCTGACAGAATGGGATGATCATATTATTCGTCGCTTGCGAAAGTCCAAAAAACCGGTAATTATTCTTGCTAATAAAGCTGATAACGCTAAGCGTGCTCTTGAGGCTTATGAGCACCTTTCTATTGGTCTTGGTGAAGTGGTGCCTATGAGTGCTGTTCAGAATCGTGGCTTTGGAGAACTCAAACTCACTATTGCTGATATTCTGAAAAAACAAGGTTTTGGACTTGAGCCTGATGCAACTTATGACGAAAGTCTTTTGAAAATTGCTCTTATTGGTCGTCCAAATGTAGGAAAATCTTCACTTGTGAATGCAATGGCAGGAGAGACTCGTGCCGTAGTGAAGGATATGCCTGGAACGACTCGCGATTCAATTGATACGATTATTGAGCATGATGGTAAAAAAATTTGTCTCATTGATACAGCAGGAATTCGTCGTGCTGGAAAAATTGGAACACGAAATATCGAACAATGGTCAGTTTTGCGATCAGAACGCGCCATTGATCGTGCTGATGTAGTGGCAGTCGTGATTGATGCTTTTGATGGAATATCTCATCAAGATGAGCATCTCGTGGGTGTTGCTATGAAAGCAAAAAAGGGGATTATTCTCATTTTAAATAAATGGGATAAAGTTCTTCATAAACCCGGCATTAATCCTGGAAATATTGTGGATCGATATATGCAATATATGGCGAAAAAATTTGACTTTTTGTCGTATGCGCCAGTAGTTTTCTCTTCTGCGATCGAAGGTCGCCGTATTGATCTTATTTTGGAGCACGCCGAAAATATCAAAAAAGAGCGTGCTAAGCGTATCAAAACAGGCGTTTTCAATCAATTTTTGTCGCAAATTACCTACGAACACGCGCCTACTGGAAGCCGAAAATCGCACAAGCCAAAAATTTATTACGGATCTCAGGTGGACATTAATCCACCAAAATTCGTGATTTCTGTCAACAATGCGGAACATTTTCATTTTTCATATATTCGTTATATTGAAAATAAAATTCGTGAATTTTTTGGATTTGAAGGGACGCCTATCGAAATTGAACTCAAATCGCGAAAATCTATGTTCAAATCAAAAGAAAAAGGTGGTGCATATGAAGATTATTTTGAAAAACATAAACGACGAAATGAGGCAATTCCTGAACGTTTTGATACTGATGAATACGCCGAATATGATGAAGAATAATTTTTAAAATCTCCTTATGAAAATACTTGCGTTGGCGGGAACAATTATTGCTTATTTTTTCGCGATAATTGGCCTGGTTGGATTATTTTATCTCGATTGGATTTCTGGAATTTTTCTCATCGTTACCGCATTTTTGATGGCAGCGATGTTTGCTGTTTTGCTCCGAATAATTTTTAAATCTATTCGCGAAAAAAAATATTGGACTACTATTCGTCAGATTGTGGTGACGATTTGTGCGATTTTTGGATTTTTTGTGACTTTTACGATTGGCTTTGTTGTTTACAATAATTATATTTCGCCAGCCAAACTTGCGAATGTAACGCTGCAAAATGATCAATGACAAAAAGTGGTTTTTGTAAAAATGTCACATATCGCGACAGAAAAATTTTTTGAGAAAAAGAAAAATTCTTTGCAAAATCTTAACAACGAAAATTATACTTTTCTGGCAGAGGGTGTTGGAACAGGAACAACCGACTCAGAAACGCGTATCAACGAGATTATGGGATTTGATTTTACGAATCTCGGGTACGCTCAGATTGCTGAAATTTTTGGCTTTACTGAACAGAAAAATACACTTTACGACTCAATTTCTCCTGAAAAAATTAAAAACGTAGATTTGACTCTTGACGAGATTTTTTCGCTTGTTTGAGAAACAAATCCTCAACAAGAAACGATGACGGAGTCACAAAATTTGGAAGAATCTTTGCAACTGATTGCTTCACTTAGTGATCATCAGCGCAATATTATGCGTGAGATTCTCACAAGTTTGCTGAATATGATGATTAAAATGACGGATTATCAGATTGCGCAAATTGAAAAAAATCGTGATACTTCGCCGATTTTTCATTTTTTGTATGTAATTCTCAATGAGCGGAATAAGCCTGTTGTAGACTACATTATATCTCATCCAGACGAAAATATTGCGGTTGTATATGGCGCACTGCACTTTCCTGGAATTTTGGAAGAATTACAAAAAAAGGATGCTTCTTGGAAAATTGTATCGGTAGAGCCATTTCTACCGTATAGTCAAGACTAATTTTTTTGCTTTTTCCGAAAAATTTATATAATTCTTTCACTTTTTTAAAGATATTTCAATGACACAAAATAATAAAAAAAATTCTCCAAAAGACGATAAAAATTTTAATTTGCCCCCTGGAACCAAAGTTATTGCGATTACTGGTCGAAAAATTTTGATTTTTTTCCTCATAATTATCCTTGGTATTGCGGTTTATCAGTCGCTTGGTAAAAATTTTGGTGCCAACATTGTTGAAAAAACCAACACTGATATTGGTCTCAATCAGATTGCCACCAATTATTCTCAAAAATCGTATGAAGAGGTGGTTGTGAAAGGGCAGCAACTTCGTGCGAAAAAACCACTTCAGAATGCTGAAGAAAATGGAAAAATGACACAAGTTCGCGAAATTGATGTCATAACGCTTCCTGCGACACTCAATATCGCAGATATCGGATTTTTGAAAGAAGATAATGGTACAAAAATCACGATCGAGGAAGCAAAATGGTATGAAATGCTTGCTGATGCGGTTCCTGGATTTCTTGGAACGCTCATCTTGTTCTTCATTTTTATCTTCTTTTTGACTCGAATGATGGGCGGCAGTGGTGGTCCTATGGGCGGTGCGATGGGATTCATTCGATCTCGTGCTCGTATATATGACCCAGACGATAAAGATAAAGTGACTTTTGCTGATGTGGCAGGTTCTGAAGAAGAAAAATCTGACTTGGAAGAAGTGGTAGATTTTTTGAAAAATCCTGAAAAATACAAAAAATTGGGTGCCAAAATTCCTCGTGGAATCCTGTTGCAAGGTCCTCCAGGAACCGGTAAAACGCTTTTGGCGCGTGCGGTAGCTGGTGAGTCCAATGTTCCATTTTTCTCAATTTCTGGTTCAGAATTTGTAGAAATGTTCGTTGGTGTTGGTGCGTCTCGTGTTCGTGATCTCTTTGCTGAGGCGCGCGAAAAATCCCCATCGATTATTTTTATTGATGAAATTGACGCTATTGGTAAAAAACGATCGCCTGGAATTGGGGGTGGACACGATGAACGTGAACAGACACTCAATCAAATTCTTACTGAGATGGATGGCTTTGATAATGATACCAATGTGATTGTGATGGCGGCTACAAACCGCGCAGATGTTCTTGATAAAGCACTTTTGCGTCCGGGCCGATTTGATCGTAAGGTTACAATTAATTTGCCAACGCTTGAGGATCGTAAAAAAATTCTCGTAGTTCATCAGAAAAATAAACCATTCGCCAAGGATGTGAATTGGGATACTATCGCCAATATTACGATTGGATTTTCTGGTGCAGAACTTGGAAATCTTCTCAATGAAGCAGCGATTTTGGCTGGAAAATTGAACCAAAAAGAAATTACTCAAGATTTGGTTCAAAAATCGATTGAAAAAGTCATTATGGGAAATGAGAAAAAATCTCTCAAAATGACGGAACATGAAAAATATTTGACGGCGGTACATGAGGTTGGTCACGCGATCGTTGGAAAGATGCTCGCTCACACCGATCCTGTTCATAAAATTTCTATTTTGCCACGCGGTGGTGCTGGTGGGGTAACATGGTTCTTGCCTGAAAAAGATCGCACATACACTTCAAAAGCAAAATATCTTGATGAGCTTGCTTGTCTCTATGGTGGTCGTGTTGCGGAAGAGGTATTTTTCGGAACGGATTATATTACAACTGGCGCTTCCAATGATATTGAACGCGCGACAGATATTGCTCGTGCGATGATTATGCGATTCGGTTTTGATAAAGAATTAGGTGCGGAGAATTATGCTCCTGATGCAGTGGAAGGGAATTATCTTGGCGCTCAGTCACAAGAAAAAGCAATTTCCCAAGAAACTCGCAAATTGATTGATGATAAGGTTCGAAAAATTCTTCAGGATGCATACGCAACCGCGACACAGATTATTTCGAAAAACAAAGATTTGCACGAAAAAATTGCCAAAGATTTGTTTGAAAAAGAAGAAATGCTCAAGGAAGAGTTTGATGAATATTTCACAGATGTCCCAAATGTTCCTGAAAAAATTATTAAATAATAAAAAACCTCCCATTTGGGAGGTTTTTTATTTAATGGGTCCAGTTTTTTAAAATAAGAGAATTATTAAAATTCTGTCGTTACTTCAATAATATTTTTCCCAATATTTGATGGAAAAGTTATATAACATAATTTTGCATGACATTGTCATGTAACAACACCTCCTTCTATTAAACTTTCTCATTCATGAACAATGTTTTCTGGAGGGATATGATGTACAACATTATCAGCAGTTTTGTAGTATATTTTACTAGGATCTATTTGTCTTGGAAAATTAAATCCCATTTCTATATCGTCTGAAAAAAATGGCTGAATATGAGATATGTTGTATATGAATTTATTAAAGTTTCAATTACTCATGTCATCAAGATCCCATGTTTCATTTAATGTTTCAATGGTTAATTCTTTATTTATTATTTCAGATTGATTATCTACTGGGAAAATTTTTGAAAAATCAAATGTAAAAAAATTGTTTTCAGACTGAGTTTGAGTATTGAGCATTGGTGATTGGTATTTTTTATGGTCAATTTCAGTAGATGATAGTGTGGTATATTGTTTTTTAATTCATTCTTTCGGATTTTTGTTTACTCTATACTGAATGGAATGAGGCTTGTTTGTTTTTATGGTTATATAAGATTCGGCACCTTTAGATTGTATCGTAAAATCTTCCGCTTTTTCATAATCTATTCATATTGTTCATAGTCATAAATGGGATATGGTTAATTCTTTTTCGTCTGATGATAGTACGGAAATATAAAAGGTGTCGTTTGGTATATTTGTAGCTAGAACTTCTGTGGTAATCTTCGGAGTTTGCGTTTGTCAAATATTATTTGTGTTAGTAGTGCTGCAGGATGTGAGAAATCAAATTCCCAAAAGCAGTATAATGAATTTATTCATAGTTATAATATTTATGAAACCCTTCTTCCAAATGGAGAGAGGGGATTAAAACCTCCTTTTCTTGAGTTTAAAAAGAAAAAATATGAACCTTAGCGAATATCGAGGAAATAGTATTTATCTGCATTGTAAGCAGAGTTTCCACCATTTATCCCAAGAGATTTAATGAAATGCTTACGAATTTCACCAGTTGGTTTCAAACTAGTACCGCCAAAATTTTCATCTGCAATCCAAAAACCGTTATCACCATAACCAAGAAAAATATCCACATGAGCATCGCTTCCTGCAGATTTTTGCTGCATTACAGTACCTCTGCCTTTTTCACCATACCAGTTTCCAGTCCATGTACTGTTTCGCAACATCATTTTTGCAAAAGCTGTACATTGATTTTCCGGATCAGCTCCATTATTTTTACCAGTGATCTTGTTTCCTCGACGCAAAGCATCAATACTACGATATTCATAAATTGATGGATATCCACGATAGGTTTGCATTTCGGTTAAATGATCAATGGGTGAGTATGCTACATTTTCAAAAGTACTACCGAGCGCGTCTTTGAAACTTTGTACAGATAAAATAGAGCGTTGATTTGCTCCATATGGCTTCAATA
>ERZ773070.222-NODE-222-length-43071-cov-101.552353_pt1 | contig 43071 bp, 38 predicted proteins | sample MGYA00580618_ERZ773070 | MGnify/ENA primary metagenome ERZ773070 (study PRJEB29015, sample SAMEA2738023) | human oral metagenome | biome: human oral; feature: human-associated habitat; material: dental | place: China | collected 2019 ...
ACATGGGGGAGCGCCTGTCCGGCGGGCAGCGCCCGATGCTCGCCACCGGGGCGGTCGGGGCCGTCGGCTGCGCGGCGCTGCCCGCCCTGCTGGCAATGGGGATGGGAGTCACCGGGGCCGGCGCCGTCATCGCCACGGTGGCCGCCTTCGGGCTCGGCCTGGTGCCCGCAGCGGCCCTGACGCTGTCGGGCCTGACCGAACTCGAGGACGCCGCGGTCGCCGGCCGCCCCCCGGGCCGCAGCACCGCGCAGGAGGCCATCGACGGTTCCTTCCGCGCGATGACCGGGCTGACCCTGGCGCTGGCCGTGCTGGTCGCCGGCGGACTGTGCCTGCTCGTCGGCTCGCATCCCTCCCAGTGGGGCTGGGGCCTGGCCTGCGCACTCGGGATCGTCATCGTCTGTCGCGCCCGCTTCTTCCCGTTCACCGCGCAGGTCGTCGCTCTGGCCGGCGTCCTCGCCGCCCTGGTGACCGTGCTGCTCGTCGGCGCGCCGCTGGCCGGCCCTCTGCGGGGCCTCGTCATCGCAGCCGTCGCCGCTGCCCTCGTCCTCGTCCTCGTCAAACCGGTGCCCGAGCACACCGCTGCGCGGGTGCGCACCTGGGCGAACCTCGTCGAGCTGATCGCGGTCGTCGCCACCGTGCCGCTGCTGCTCGGCCACTTCGGCGTGTTCTCCGATCTGCTGGAGGTCTTCTCCCGGTGATGAAGGCCCTCTCGCTGCTCACCTCGACGCCCGGGGCGACGCTCGACTTCCTGCTCGACGCCAACCGGACCCTGCACGGCGCCGTCCCCTTGGCGCGCCGCGTCGCCGTCGCGAGCCCGGACGGCGGGACCGGCTGCTCGACGGTCGCCGCCTGCGTGGCCACGACGATGGCCGGGCGTCACCGGGGACCGGTGCTCCTCGTGGACGCCGGCCGCAGCGGACCGGGCGCCTGCGTACGGGCCGGGCTCACCGCCGAGGCCCGTCGGCAGGCCGACGAAGAACTGACCGCGGCCCGCGCCGGCGCCGGGGATGACGAACCCCACCCTCCGGCCACCCTGGCCGAGGCCATGACCGGCCTGCCCCGCACCCCCTCCGGGCTGGCCTGCCTCGACATGACCCTTGAGCGGTTCCCAGGCTGCCTCGCCCTGCGCGACTGGGCCGACACGCTGGCGCCCATCGCGCGGTTCCCCGACTTCGTCGTCACGGACTTCGGGGTGCGCGACCGTGACGAGCTGAGCATGATCGCCGCGGCCAACCACGCCATCTGCCTCGTCGCCAGCGCCGCCCGCGACCGCCTCACCCGCGCCATCGCCCTGGCCACCTGGCTCGAGGACGAGGGGCACGCGCCCCTGGTCTGCATCAACGACACCCTCGGCGGCGTCAGCAGACGTCAGCTGCGCCTGCTCAGCCGGGCCCTGCCGCGCCCGGCCGTCCTGATGCCGCACGACCCGGCGCGCCTGGGCGCCGACCCGGCCCGCAGCACGGCCCTCGGCCAGCGCAGCCGCAACGCCGTCCTCGACCTCACTGCCTCTCTCATGAGCGCCTGCCAGCAGACGCCCGACACCGGAGGGGGTGTCACCGCATGAGCCTGCGCATCGTCCACCGCCCCGCCCGCGTCACCGAGCCGCTCACCCGGCCCGAGCCCCGCACGATCTCGTCCCCGCCGAGCGCCGGCGACGGCCCCAACGGCGGCATGTCCACCCAGCTGCTGCTGCCCATGGTGGGCGCCCTCAGCTCGACGCTCATGATGGTCGTCATGCGCAACGGCCAGCCGGTGTACATGCTCATCGCCGCCGTCGTCCTGCTCGTCGCCGTCGTCAGCGGCATCCTCATGACCTTCAGCAGCCGCGGGCAGGCCATCCGCCAGCGCGCCCACCAGCGCGAGCTCTACCTCGACTACCTGGAGGGCATGCACAACGAGCTGGACGCGCAGGTCCAGCGGGTGCGCGAACAAGCGGTCACCAGCTGCCCGACCCCCGACGGCCTCATGTCGATCATCACCGACCCGGCGCGCCTGTGGGAGCGACGCATGGGCGACGCGGACTTCCTGTCACTGCGGGTGGGCATCGCCGACCTGCCGTGGATCCGGCTGGGCATGAGCGACACCGAGTCGCCCATGAACCCGCCCGACCCGGTGCTGGCCGGCGAGGCGCGACGACTCATCGACGGGCACCGGGTCATCGCGGGCATGCCCGTCCGCCTGCCCGCCGACGCGGCGGGCGACATCTCCGTCATCGGTGGCCGCGCCGAGGTGCTCAACGCCGTCCGCTCGCTGCTGTCACAGGCAGCCGCCCTGCACTCGCCCGACGACCTGCAGATCGCGTTGGCCTGCCCGCAGTCGCGCATGGGCGACTGGACGGGCCTGGACCAGCTGCCGCACATGGTCAACGCCCGCCTCCTCGACGGGCCCATGCCGGCCCGTCGCGTCGCCCCGGACGTCGCATCCCTGGCCCGCCTGCTGGGCGGCGAACTGACCGACCGCGTCGAGCAGGCCGGCCTGAGCCACCGCTCGATGACAGCGTCCCCGGTGCACACGCCGCGCATGCTCGTCGTCATGGACGAATGGGGCTCCGCCGCCGTCCCGCTGCCGCTGCCCGACAGCGCCTTCGCGCCGTCCGATGTGGGCGTCACCGTCATCCACCTGCTGTCGGACCGGCTGCACGAGCCGAGCGACGTCTCGGCCCGCCTGACCGTCGGCGCGGACGTGGCACGCCTGGAACTCATCGGCCACGAGACGACCACGGTCGAATCCATCACCGTCGACCGCACGAGCCAGGCCCGCATGGCCTCGCTGGCCCGCACGCTGTGCCCGCTGCGGCTGCGTCCCGAGGACCGCGTCGAGGAGCAGGAGACGCCGGTCATGAGCGTCCGCCAGCTGCTCGGCATCAGCAGCCCCGAGGACATCAGCAAGACCACCGCCTGGGCGCCGCGCTCGGCCGCCGACTTCCTGCGCGTGCCGATCGGCCTGGACGACCAGGGCGCCCCCGTGCTCCTCGACCTCAAGGAGAGCGCCCAGTTCGGCATGGGCCCGCACGGCATCTGCATCGGCGCCACCGGCTCGGGCAAGTCCGAGATGCTGCGCACCCTCGTCCTGGCCCTGGCCATGACGCACTCGCCCGAGGACCTGTCGATGATCCTCGTCGACTACAAGGGCGGCGCCGCCTTCTCGCCCTTCACCGACCTGCCGCACCTGGCGGGCCTCATCGACAACCTGGCCGACGACCCGCACCTGACCGAACGCGCCCGCGCCAGTATTCAGGGCGAGGTCGTGCGCCGCCAGCAGATGCTCAAGGACGCCGGGCACCTGGCCTCCATCACGCACTACCGCGAGGCCCGCCGGCAGGGCGCCGACCTGCCGCCGATGCCGCACCTGTTCGTCGTCATCGACGAGTTCGGTGAGCTGCTCACCGCCGAGCCCGAGTTCAGCGAGCTCTTCCTGCAGATCGGCCGGATCGGCCGGTCCATCGGCGTGCACCTGCTGCTGTCGAGCCAGCGCATCGAGTCGGGCAAACTGCGCGGCCTGGACACCTACCTGTCCTACCGGCTGGGTCTGCGCACCTTCTCCGAGAGCGAATCGCAGGTGGTCCTCGACACGAAGGACGCCTTCCACCTGCCGGCCGTGCCGGGCTACGGCTACCTGAAGGTCGACACCTCGGTCTACCGGCGCTTCCGGGCCGGCTACGTCTCGGGCCCGGTCGAGGAGGCCGAGGTCGACGCCGGCGAGCAGGTCGAGTTCGCCGAGCCCTTCGCGCTGCCGCTCTACAACACCATCGCCGCCGGCCGGACGAGCGGCGACGTCGAGGCGGCGCCGCAGCTCACCGAACCAGAGGTGGGCCAGAGCCTCGTGGACGCCTGCGTCGCGCGCCTGCGCGACGACGCCCGCGCGGTGCACCCGGTGTGGCTGCCGCCGCTGCCCGAGCGCCTGACCCTCAACGACGTCCTCTCGCAGGACGAGCCCGACCCCGGCCTGTCCGCGGTGATCGGCCTCGTCGACGACCCCGCGCACCAGTCCCAGCAGCCGTGGCGCCTCGGTCTCACGAGGAGCGGCGGCCATGTCGCGGTGATCGGCGCGCCCAGCTCGGGCCGCTCCACCTTCCTGCGCACCCTCACCGCCTCGCTGGCGCTCACGCACACCCCTCACGAGGTGAGCATCTACGGCATGGACCTCACCGGCGGCGGTCTGGCCCGCCTCGAGGGCTTCCCGCACGTCGGCGGCGTGGCCACGCGCAGCAGCCGGGACCGGCTGCTGCGCGTCGTCGAGGAGCTCGCCGGCATGCTCGCCCGACGCGAGAAACTCTTCCAGGAGCGCGCCATCGAGTCGATGACGCACCTACGTCACCTGCACGCCCAGGGCGCCCTGCCCGAACTGCCGAGCGCCGACGTCGTCATCCTCGTCGACGGCTTCGGCCTGCTGCGCAACGAGTTCGAGGAGCTGGCCGACCAGGTCAGCGACCTCATCGTGCGCGGCAGCAGCTACGGCCTCCACTTCGTCATCGCGCTCGGACGCTGGAACGAGTTGCGCATCAACCAGCAGTCCCACTTCGGCACCCGCCTGGAGTTCCGCCTCAACGACCCGACGGACTCGGTCATCGACCGCAAGCTCTCGCAGACGATCGGCGCCGACCAGCACGGCCGGATGCTCACCGACGACAAGCGCTTCGCCCAGCTGTGCCTACCGGTGCTCGACGACGCCGCCGACGAGGATCTCGGCGAGGCCCTGTCCGAGCTGGCGCAGCGGGTCGCGGGCACCTGGGGCGGCCCCGCCGCGGCGCCCATCCGGCTGCTACCGGCCTCGCTCGACCCGGCCCGGCTCACGCCGCCGGAGCAGGAGCCGGACGCGGTGCCCTTCGGCGTCCGACAGGACTCCATGGAGGACGCCTTCTGGGAACTGCTCGACACCGACCAGCACCTGCTCGTCCTCGGGGACGCCCGCTGCGGCAAGTCCACCCTGCTCCGCACGCTGGCCCGGGGCCTGGTGAGGCGGTTCAGCAGCGACGAGCTGGTCATAGCGGTCATGGACTCCCGCGGCACCGTCCCCGCCGCCATTCCCGAGGAGTACCTCGCGGGCCATGCCAAGAGCACCCGGGACGCCGCGGGGCTGGCCGTCTCGATCGCCAAGGAGCTGGAATCTCGGACGACGATGCCCCAGGCCGAACGGGCCGGGTCGCCGCGGGTGGTGCTCATGGTCGACGACTACGACATCCTCAACGCCGGCGGCAGTGAGCCGCTGCACCCGATCGTCCCCTACCTGCCCTCGGCCAGAGACCTCGGTTTCAACGTCGTCCTCACCCGGACGGTGGCCGGGATCACCCGGGCCCTGTACACCGAGGCGATCCAGGGGCTGCGCGACACCGGCGGCACGACCTTCCTCATGTCCGGTGACCGCTCCGAGGGGCAGATCATGCCCCGCGTCTACGCGCAGACCATGCCGCCCGGCCGGGGGCAGCTGCTGCGCCGCGGGCAGCGCCCCGTCATCGTCCAGGCTGCAGGCGAGCCCGGTTCGGCGTCCGGCGAGCACCGGAGCGAGGAGGTCGCATGAGCGCCCAGTCGCTTCTCGTGGCGGGCACGGGCGGGGGCGTCGGCACGACCACCGTCGCCGCACTCGTCATCGCCCTGCTGCGGTCCCGTGGCATCCGTGCGGCGGCCTGCGACCACTCGGGGGGCACGCTCGGCCAGCGCATCACCCCGGACTCCCTGGACGACCCGGATGCGCAGAAGGCCGGGGCCGCGGCGGCCCGCGGCGAGATCCAGGTCACCGATGCGGGCCGTCTGGAGGCCGCCATCGCCGACGCCCTCGAGGTGCCCGATTTCGCGCTGTGCCTGGTCAACGGCCCTGGTGTCGCCGCGGCACAGGCCGGGCGCGCCGCGGTGGACGGGCTGCTCGAACGATTCGGCCAGCAGGCCCGCCGCCGCATCCTCGTCGTGACGAGCGCCGCCGCCACCATGCGCCGACGCGATGAGCAACTGGCCCGTGAGATCCTGCGCCCCGATGTCGAGCTGCCCCGCTCCCCCGTCCTGGGATCCACCGGCCCGGTCCGACTCGACCTGGCGGACAAGGCCCTGGCCGCGGTGCTCGACAGGCTCGGCGGCCTGCTGACCGAGTTCGTCCAGGTGAGCCCCGCGCCACCGGAGGACGACTGGCCCACCCGGATCACGCGGATGCCGAAGCCGGTCGGCGCGGAACCGGCCGAGGACGCCCCGGCCCGGGTCGGCGCGCCCCCTGCGCCGGCCGCCCTGCCTGAGCCGACCCGCCCCACCACCGCCCCCACACCCGAAAGCCCACCGGACCCGCCGCACGACACCCCGACACCCCCCGCGCGGGGTGCCCCGCCGGCACCAGCGCGCCTCACCGTCGCCCCCACGCGGGGCATCGCACCCGGGCCCGATGGCCCCGCCGAGGCAGCCGATACCGCACCCGCCAGGGCGGCCCGCAGGGCGCCGGACGCCGGGGAATGGGACGAAGAACCGCTGCCCACCGGCCAAGAACGGGCTCGGCGCAGCGACGGGCTCGATTAGATTTGGGTTCCGGAAGCATCGTCCGGCATGCGCCGCAGGATCTGGTCCCGGCGCACACCGCACCAGACCCGAGGAGTCCCAGTGACCGGAACCGACGTCACGCGGCAGGCGAGCATCGCCTACCAGGCCATGCTCAAGGTCATCGAGACCTCCGAGCCCGCCATCGCCGAGGCCATCCGCCAGGAGCTGGCCGATCAGCGCACGTCGCTGAAGCTCATCGCGTCGGAGAACTACGCCTCGCTCCCGACGCTGCTCGCCATGGGTACGTGGTTCTCCGACAAGTACGCCGAGGGCACCGTCGGGCACCGCTTCTACGCCGGCTGCCGCAACGTCGACACGGTCGAGGCCGCCGCGGCCCGGCACGCCGAGGAGCTCTTCGGCGCCGACCACGCCTACGTCCAGCCCCACTCGGGCATCGACGCCAACCTCGTCGGCTACTGGACGATCCTGTCGCACCGCGTCGAGACCCCCGGCCTGGCCGAGCTGGGCGCCCGGACCGTCAACGACCTGTCGGAGCAGGACTGGGAGGACCTGCGCCGCCGCCTCGGCTCCCAGCGCCTGCTGGGCATGAGCCTCGACGCCGGCGGCCACCTCACGCACGGCTTCCGCCCCAACATCTCCGGCAAGATGTTCCACCAGCGCAGCTACGGCACCGACCCGGTCACCGGGCTCATCGACTACGACGCCGTCCTGGAGCAGGCCCGGGAGTTCAGGCCGCTCATCCTCGTGGCCGGCTACTCCGCCTACCCGCGCCGCGTGAACTTCGCGACGATGCGCGAGATCGCCGACGAGGTCGGCGCCACCCTCATGGTCGACATGGCGCACTTCGCCGGCCTCGTCGCCGGCAAGGTCCTCACCGGCGACGAGGACCCGGTGGCCAACGCCCAGGTCGTCACGACGACCACCCACAAGTCCCTGCGCGGCCCGCGCGGAGGCATGGTGCTCGTCGACGACGAGTTCGCCGCCGACGTCGACCGCGGTTGCCCGATGGTGCTCGGCGGCCCGCTCGGCAACATGATGAGCGCCAAGGCCGTCGCCCTGGCCGAGGCGAGGACGCCCGCGTTCCGTCAGTACGCCGAGGGCATCGTGGCCAACGCCAAGGCGCTCGCCGAGGGGCTCCTCCGCCGCGGCGCCACACTGGTCACCGGCGGCACCGACAACCACATCGTGCTCCTCGACGCGTCCACCAGCTTCGGCCTCACCGGGCGCCAGGCCGAGTCGGCGCTGCTGGACGCCGGCATCGTCACGAACCGCAACTCGATCCCCCGCGACCCGAACGGCGCCTGGTACACCTCGGGCATCCGTCTGGGCACCCCTGCGCTGACGAGCCGCGGCTTCTCCCCCGACGACATGGACCGCGTCGCGGCCCTCCTCTGCGAGGCCCTGACGGGCACCACGCCGGCGACCACGAGCACGGGCGCGCCCGGCAAGGCCAAGTACGACATGGCGGACGGCCTGGCCGCGCGCGTCCACGCCGAGGCCGACGAGCTGCTCGGCGCCAACCCGCTGTACCCGGGCCTGGAGCTCTGAGCCGGCCCCGTCGGCACCGAACAGGCACCGGCCTGCCCGGGACGGACGGGCCGGTCGCCCCTCGCACGGGGCTCCTCGCGCTCACGAGAGCACGGCGCGCCCGCCCGGGGCAGGCGGCCGCCGGAAGGTCCGCGCGCCGCCGGGACCGCCTCCGGCCTGCGGGGCCCGGCCCGTGACGGCGGTGCGCCTGCGACGACCCGCGACCAACCGCGGAGAAGGGCTCCGGGCCCGGTGAGAAGGTGCGTGGACCGGCCCCGCAGGGGAATAGAGTCGTCCTGACCGGCGCGACGGGGCGCCCGGCGCACACCTCACGGAGATCCCCATGATCTGGATTCATCTCGTCATCCTGCTCGTCTTCCTGTTCGCGGGCTCGCGGCTCGGCGGCGTCGGCGTCGGCCTGGCGGGCGGCGCGGGCACCCTCGTCCTCATCGCCACCGGGCTGTCCACCGACGTCGACAAGGACGTGCCGTGGACGGTGATCGGCATCATCATGCCCGTCATCTGCACCATCGCCGCCCTCCAGGCCGCCGGGGCGATGGACCACCTCGTCCATCTCACCGAGGTCATGCTGCGCAAGCACCCGAAACACATCACCTACCTGGCGCCCCTGTCGACCTTCCTCCTGTCGCTGCTGTGCGGCACGGGCCACACCGCCTACTCGGTGCTGCCGGTCATCATCGAGGTCTCCAAGGAGAACAAGATCCGGCCCTCCCGGCCCCTGTCGATCGCCGTCGTCGCCTCGCAGATCGCCGTCGCCTCCTCACCGATCTCGGCCACCACGGCGGCCCTGCTCACCTCGGTCGAGAAGATCGGCGTCGGCTACCTCCAGATCCTCGCGATCACGATCCCCACGACCTTCCTCGGCTGCCTCGCCGGCGCCGTCGTCGCCTCGCGCCAGGGCTGCGAGCTCGAGGACGACCCGGTGTACAAGGAGCGCGAGGCCAAGGGCCTGGTCTCCCACAGCTCCGCCTCGACGCTGAGCGCCGACTACAGGCCCGCCAAGGGCGCCATCACGAGCCTGTGGATCTTCCTCGTGGCGGTGCTCCTCATCATCGTCTACGCGACGATCAGCTCCAAGCAGCTGGGCATCATGAGCGACCCCCCGATGGACGCGACCTCGGCCATCATGCTCATCATGCTCACCTGCGCGGCCGTGATCTGCCTCGTCTCCCGCCACCAGGTGGCCCAGATCGCCACCGAGCCCACCTTCCGCGCCGGCATGAGCGCCGCCATCTGCATCATGGGCGTCGCCTGGATGGGCAACGTCTTCTTCCACACCTACCAGGACACGATCGTCAACGCCACCGGCGACGCCCTCCACGCGGTGCCGTGGCTGTTCGCCGTGGTGCTCTACTTCGCCTCGCCGATCCTGTTCTCGCACGCCGCGACGACGAAGGTCTTCATGCCGATGGCCGTGTCCATCGGGCTCAGCGCGACGACGATCATGGCCTGCTACCCGGCCGTGGCCAACTACTACCTGCTGCCGAACTACCCGACCACCGTCGCAGCCATCGAGATGGACGACACCGGCTCGACGAGGGTCGGCACGTTCGTGCTGAACCATCCGTTCGTCGTGCCGGGGACCGTGTCGATCGCCGTCATCGTGGCACTCGGCTTCCTGTGGGCGCCCATCATCCTGTGACCGGCCCGGACCACGGGACCGGGGACGGCCCCGCGCGGGTCCGCACCTCGCCGTGTTCAACCTCGTTGACCCCGCGCAAACGGGGACGGCCCCCGCTCGGGTCGGCACCTCGCCCGGTCGTGCGAACTGCCCGGCCCGGCTCGAACGGCCCCGCAGGCCATGCCGAGCAGGGACGCCCACGTCCAGTGGACGCCGTCCGGCGCCATGCCCAGCAGACGGCGCCCGCGCGTGACGGGGCGGACCTCGCCGCGGCGCGCCGCGAGGCGGTCCACGCCGGCGACCAGGCGCGGGGCCAGGGCCGCGACGCCGATGCCCGCACCCTGCTCGAGCATCCCGGAGCCGCTGCGGAGACGACCTTCCCCACGCCCCTCCGACGACGCGCCGCACGTTGTCAGACCGTCCGTCCGATCCTCGCCGAAAGGCCGCATGCCATGACGCCCGGATTCCGCCCCCCTCGCAGACGACGAGACAGCGCTGCTCGAACGAGCGGCTCCGGACGACCTCAACTGGTGCGGGGAGTGGTTCACCGTCCCCGACCTCCACGCCAACGCCGGCTTCGCCCACTACACGACCGTCGACCCGGCCCGGGGCGACTTCGGAGTCGTCGCGACGGTCGATGGTGCGCCCGTGGGGGTCGTCCGGGCGGTCCTCCTGCCCGGCGGCCGGGGTACGGCTTCGTCGACGACGCGACCCCCGAGGTCAGCGTGTGGGTCGACGCGCCCTTCCTGGGCCGGGGGATCGGGCGGCGGCTGACACGGCAGATGATCGGCGAGGCGCGCGAGCGAGGCCTCGCCTCGCTCTCACTGTCGGTGGAGCAGGGCAATCGGGCCGAACGCCCCTACTCCTCCGAGGGCTTCGTCCCGGTCGACGGCCGGGAGGACGCCGGAGTCATGGTCCTGGGACCGGCCCGCCGGCCGCACCGACCGGGGACGCCGGCCACGAGCATGCGATGGACGGCCGGTTCCCGCAGGTCGGGTGGAACCGGAGCGCTCCACGACTTCCGTGCACTACGAGGCCAGTCCGCGACACCGATGGACAGGCCATGACCAGGGGTTGCTTGCGCCGCTGCGCCCCCTGCGGACAGGCCTCCACGGCCCCATGGGGATGGATCGGCCGGTGAGCTGCGGGCGGCGGGGTGCCCGTGGACCCGCCCGGGATCGCGTGGCAGACTCGTCCACCGTCGTCTCCGCCCCGCGAGGGATGCCCGATGACGAGGCGGGACGATGGAATCGAGTCATGGTGAACCAAGCGATCCTGTCCGTGGTCATCGGCGGCGCCCTGTCCCTCGCGCTGTCGGCGCCCCTGGTCATCCACCAGTACCGCCGCTTCGGTCGCTTCTCGGCCGGCCGGGCGGCCTGGTCCGTCGGCGCCGTCGTCTACCTCACGGCGCTCATCGCCTACACCCTCTTCCCGCTGCCCGACATGTCGGCCGAGTACTGCGCGCACCGCCCGCACGAGTTCCTGCTCGACCCGACGGCCTACTTCTCCGACATGGCCCGGCACTTGGCGGGCCAGCCGCTCCAGACGGCCCTGGCCAGCTGGGACGTGCGCCAGATGGTCCTCAACGTGGCGCTGTTCGCGCCCCTGGGCCTCCTCTGCGGCGACTTCCTGGAATGGGGCGCCCTGCGCAGCCTCGCGACCGGCTTCGGCGTCTCGCTGGCCATCGAGCTCACCCAGTACACCGGCAACTGGGGCCTCGCGCCCTGCCAGTACCGGGTGGCCGACATCAACGATCTCATCACCAACACGGTCGGCACCGGCGTGGGCATCGGCATCGCGGCCCTGACCCCGCGCCTGGTCGCAAGCGCCGACCACCTCGCGGCGCACCGCGGCGAGGCCCGCCCCGTCACGCGCGGGCGCCGTCTGCTGGGCATGGCGCTGGACGGCCTCTACTGGACGTGGGCGGCCCTGCTCGGCATGGCCTGCGGGGCCGTCGCCTGGACGGGCGTGCACGGCCTGCCGATGAACACCCGCCTCGTCCACCCGGAGCAGGTCGTGCCCTGGGGTCTCGTCGGGGCGATGGCGGCCGAGCTCGGCGTCATCGTCGTCCCCGCGCTGGTCGGCAGCGGCGCCTCGCTCGGCCAGCGCACCGTCTACCTCCGTCCTGCGCCCGCGGCCCGTCCGCGGCTGGTCGCCCGCGCCATGGCGGTCGGCGGCCTCCAGTGCCTGCTGACGGTGCCGCTGCCCGCGCTGGCGTGCCTGTGGACGACGGCCGCGGTCGTCGCCGCCCTCGTCGACGTCCGCGGCATGAGCGGCCTGCTCACCGGCTGCCGTTTCGTCGACGCCCGGGTCGGCACGACCGAGCAGGGCCCCGCCGCCGAGCCGGCCGCCGAGCCCGCCGGCGCGGGCGGACGGTGACGGCCCCGCGGGGAGAGGCGCCCCTGGCCGGTGACGCCCGGCTCGACGGCCGGGATCGCTCAGCCCCGCGAGTAGAGGCGCCCCTGCATCGTCGTGACGAAGTTGCGCAGCGAATCGGGCAGGTCGGACAGGTTCCAGTCCTCGGGCGCGCGGTACCAGGACAGGTCCTCCGGGTCGGGCACGCCGGGGTCGTCATCGGCCGCGGCGAGCGCGTCGAGCCAGCGGCCGAAGCCGCCCAGGACGACCGCGTACGGCAGCACCGAGGAGATCTGGTCGTAGGCGTCCTGCTTGGCGAACGAGTCGGTGGGCTCGGTGGTGAGCTCCATGGCCAGCAGCTCCAGCCCCCGGACCACCCGGACGCCGGCCAGCGTGCGGCGCGGCATCCTCTGGGCGGTGTAGATGAGGCCGAGGCTCACGATGGTCAGCGACAGGCCCAGCAGGCCGAAGGTGGTGAGGGCCGCGAGCAGGACAGTGGCGGCGAGGGACAGGACGAGCATGACCCAGCCGGCGATGCCCCAGCGGCTCCGGGCCGCGTCGGGCCGGCCGGAGAACCAGCCCTTCGCGACGACGTCGTCGTAGAGGTCGTCCTGGATGGCGTGGACGACCGAGCCCATCGCGGGGGCGAGCTCGGAGACGCGGATGGCGGCGGCGTCCTCGGTGACGAGGACGTCGAGCAGTTTCCGCTCGTAGGGCCGCAGCTCGTCGGGGCCCGACGACTCGCCGGAGGGGCTGGTGCGCTCGAGCAGCCAGTCGGTGGGCCTGTTGGGGCCCTCGTCGGGCAGCTGGGTGATGCGCAGGTGGCCGCGGATGGCCAGGTCGAGGACGCTGGCGGTGAGGTCGACCGGGTCGACGTGCTCGTCGACGACCGTGCCGATCTCGCCGGGTCGCACGTCCTCCTCGAGCGAGAAGCGCACCTGGCCGGCGGCGACCGGCTTCCAGCGGGCGACGACGGAGGTCGCATTGGTGGCGTTCACCTGGTCGCGGCCGAGCCGGCGGTGCAGGCCCCACAGGAGGGCGGCGCCCAGCACGAGGGCGCCCAGGCCGACGACGAGCTGGAGCGGGCGCACGGTGAAGGCGCGGTCGAGGCTCCAGCGCTGCGCGAGGACCTGGTCGGGCGAGACGGCCGAGGCCGGCACCTTGACGGTGAGCTCGAGGACCTGGCCGGCACCGAGGGCGCCGTGGGTGAAGACCGGCCACGGGTTCTCGGCCGTGCCGCCCCGGACGCTGGCGCAGCTGGTGAGCGCGGCGGGGGCGCCGGCCTCGCAGTCGACGTCGGCGAGCGCGGCGGGCGTGTCGGAGTCGACGGTGAACCTGCCGTTGACCTCGCCGACGCCGATGGACAGGCCCTGGACCATGCGCCACTGGACGGTGGTGAGGGTGTCGGCGCCCTTGACCTCGGCGCCGGCCAGGGAGGCTCCCCGCACCGTGTAGGCGACGGTGATGCGGTCGCCGCTCGCCTGCGAGGCGTCGACCGTGATCACCCGGTAGTCGCCGTCGTCGGCGCCGGAGACGCCCACCCGGGAGCCGCCCGCGTCGACGGTGACGTCGGTGATCTCGTAGGAGTAGACGGTGTCGTTGAGGCCGTCGCGGGTGGTGGCCAGGCGCTGGGTGAGCTGATCGGGCAGCGCGCCGTCGTCGAAGACGAACTCCTCGGTGACCCGCAGCGAGCCGTCGCCGGAGACGACGGCGGAGACGTCGAGCGAGGAGGCCCGGTCGTCGGCCCGCGCCGTGCCGGGCACGAGCGGGCCGAGCCCGGCGAGGACCGCGGCGAGCGCGGCCGCCGCACCGCGCCGCACGGAGCGCGCGACGCGGGCGTTGCGGTTGTGAGCCATGGGGGCACCTTTCTGCTCCGCCGATCCGTTCGGCGCTGCGTGGACGACCCGGCGCGCGGGTGCGGGACGGGCCGGGGGCGCCGCCCGGGACGGCGGGGAGCCCCGTGGAAAAACTATCCCACGGCGGGGCCGGCGCCGGGAGGAGCACGGCGGGAGGCCCCGGGGGCCGAGGCCCGGCGCCCGGCCGGCGGGCGTCCGTTAGTCTGTGGCCTGTGAGTCAATGGGGTCAGCCGAACCAGCAGTGGCCGGGCCAGTCCTGGCCCGCACCGTCCGGACGCGCGGGCTACGGCCAGTGGCCCGGCCAGGACGGCCGGTTCGGCCAGCAGGCGGGGCCTTTCGGCTACGCGGCGCAGCAGGGCGGACCGTTCCCGCAGTACGGCGGCGCGCCCGTCCCGCCGAGGCGTCGTCGGCCGAGCCCGTTGAAGTTCCTCGCCGCGCTGTTCGGCACCTTCACCATCATGGTGCTCGCCTACGTCCTCCTGAGCTACGGCGGCAACGGCTCGAGCTCCGACGGCTCCAGCGGCTCGCGCAACGGCAGCTACGCCAACGAGGACTACGAGGTGCCCCCCGCCGACACGAGCCCGTCCGAGATCCCCCAGCCCGAGACCTATTCGGAGGCCACGCAGTGGATGGAGGACAACCCCGTCTACGGCGCCTCGGTCGCCGAGCCGGTGCGCTGCGACCTGGATGCGCTCGACATGTCCACCGCGACCGATGCGCAGCTCGAGGACCACCTCAACGAGCTCACCGCCTGCCTCATGCGGGTGTGGGGCCCCACCCTCCGGGACGCCGGCTACGAGGCCGTCCGCCCGACCGTCACCGTCTACGACAGCGAGATCTCGACCCCGTGCGGCGACATGCCGATGGGCAACGCCGCCTACTGCATGGTCGACCAGCAGGTCTACTACGCCACCGACCTGGCCGAGGTCGTGCCCGACGAGCTGAGCGGCGTGCCGTACACCGCCGACGCCGTGATGGCCCACGAGTTCGGCCACGCCGTCCAGGCCCGCACCGGCATCCTCTACTCGGAGAAGGCGTGGGAGTCGAGAGTGGGCTCGTCCCAGGCCGACGAGTTCAGCCGGCGCACCGAGGTGCAGGCCGACTGCTTCGCCGGCGAGTTCATCGGCTCGGTCTCCGAGTCGCTCGCCCTCACGCCCTCCGACACCGACGGCCTCTCGCAGATGTTCTACGCCTTCGGAGACGACGTCCTCACCGGCGACAGCTCCTACAGGGGCAGCCACGGGCACGGCACGAACCGTCGGGAGTGGTTCCAGGACGGCCTGGACGACCGCTCGCTCGCCACCTGCAACGCGTTCACCGCGGCCGACTCGCGAGTGAGGTGAGCCCGGGCCGGGGTCGTTCGCGCGGGCGGTGGAGCACGGAGCACCGACGCGGCGGACTGCGCGGAAGGGCCCCGAAGCCGGAGCATCGCGGGCGAACGAGGGGCGACGGGCCCGCTCCCGCCGGGCCATCAGGGCCGGCCGGGCCGGATCGCCGCGCCGGACGAGCCGGACCGCTCACTCCCGCTGCGCACGGACGATGAGCGCGGTCGCGACGGCGGCGACGCCCTCGCCGCGACCGAGCGCGCCGAGGCGGTCGGTCGTCGTCGCCGAGACCGACACCGGGGCGCCGAGGGCCTCCGAGAGCACCCACTCGGCCTCGGCGCGGCGGGCCGTCATGCGGGGGTGCTGTCCGATGACCTGCACGCCGGCGTTCACCGGGCGCCAGCCCGCCGACGCCAGGCGGCGGGCGGTCTCCGCGAGGAACGAGACGCCACTCGCGCCGGACCACCGGGGTTCCCGGGTTCCGTAGTTGGAGCCCATGTCGCCCAGCCCGGCGGCGCCCAGCAGCGCATCGCACAGGGCGTGGGCGGCGACGTCGCCGTCCGAGTGGCCGGCCAGGCCGACGGGCTCGTCGGGGAAGTGCAGCCCGGCGCAGTGCATCTCGACGCCCTCGCGCAGGGCGTGCACGTCGGTGCCGATGCCGGTGCGGAGGCCGGACGGGTCGATGGTCATGCGTCCTCCTGGCACAGGATGTCGTCGCGGCGCGCCCGGAGGCGGGCGCACGGTGCTCAGCGGCTCCGGTTCCCGACCTCGCTCAGGAGGCGAGAACCTCGTCGAGCATGACCTCGGCGCGCTCCTCCTCGACCTTCTCGGCCAGGGCGAGCTCGCTCACGAGGATCTGGCGGGCCTTGGCGAGCATGCGCTTCTCGCCCGCGGACAGGCCGCGATCCCTCTCGCGGCGCCACAGGTCGCGGACGACCTCGGCGACCTTGAGGACGTTGCCGGAGTGGAGCTTCTCGACGTTGGCCTTGTAGCGGCGCGACCAGTTCGCGGGCTCCTCGACCTGCGGGGCGCGCAGCACCGAGAAGACCTTCTCGAGGCCCGCCTCGTCGACGACGTCGCGGACACCGACCAGGTCGAGGTTGTCGGCGGGGACGCGGACGACCAGGTCGCTCTGGCCGAGGATGCGCAGGACCAAGTAGAGCCGGTCCTCGCCCTTCACCGTGCGCGTCTCAGTGGACTCGACGACAGCCGCCCCGTGATTCGGGTACACGACGGTCTCACCGACTGCATAATCCATGTGTACAACCCCTCTCCTGGGGATCATTCTACCACACCACGGAATTCTCGGTCCGGGAATGAATCCCCGGACCATTCGGAGCAATTCCTGGAATGCCGCGCCAGAGAAGGGCCGATGAATTCCATGAGGTTCGCCCACGGCGTGGGCGCACATGACCCCGATGAGGGGAGGCGCTCCTCGACGGGCCGTCCCGGGCCCGCTTCGACGAATTCATCGGGGAGATCCCCTCCGAGGGGCTTCCGCAGGAGGCCCGGCGGGAGACGCGATCCCTGGTCAGGCCTGATTCATCGAGGCTTATTCACAGCACGACAGGACGAAGACCTGACAAGGGGAGGCGCCCCTGCGGACGACTCCTGTGAATAAGCCTCACTGGTGCCGCGAAGAGGCCTCCGAGAATTTGTAGCCGAGGCCGCGCACGGTGACGAGGAGCACGGGATGGGCGGGGTCCCGCTCGATCTTCCCGCGCAGCCGTTTCACGTGGACGTCGAGCGTCTTCGTGTCGCCCACGTAGTCGGAGCCCCACACCCGGTCGATGAGCTGGGCCCGGGTCAGCACGCGCCCCGCGTTGCGGATGAGTTCCTCGAGCAGGTCGAATTCCTTGAGGGCCAGTTTCACCGCCCCGCCGCGGACCGTGACCTCGTGCCGCGTCACGTCCATGCGCACGCCGCCGGACTCGAGGACCTCGGGGACGGGCCCCTCCCCGTGCCGCCTGCGCAGGACGGCGTGGATCCTCGCCACCAGCTCGCGGTGGCTGAACGGTTTCGTCACGTAGTCGTCGGCGCCCAGCTCGAGGCCGAGCACCTTGTCGATCTCGGCGTCCCGGGCGGTGACCATGATGATCGGCACGTCGGCGCGGCGGCGCAGGGTGCGGCACACCTCGGTGCCGCTCATGCCGGGCATCATGAGGTCGAGCAGCACGAGGTCGGCGCCGTGCGCCTCGAAGTCGGCCAGCCCGAGCCGGCCGTCGGCCGCCCGACCCACCTCGAAGCCCTCGCGGGAGAGCATGAAGGCCATCGCCTCGCGGTAGGACTGCTCGTCCTCGATGACCAGGATCCTCGTCATGCGACCTCCTCCCGCCGCCCGGCGCCGTCACCGCGCCCGACCATGTCGTCGTGCCCGGTGCCGTCATTGTGCTCGACGGGGTCCACGAGCGCGGGCAGTCTCATCGTGAAGGTCGATCCGCGGCCGGGGCGGCTCCACAGGCGGATGCCGCCGCCGTGCGCCACGGCGACGTGCTTGACGATCGACAGGCCCAGGCCGGTGCCGCCGTTCTCGCGCGAGCGCGCGTAGTCGACCCGGTAGAAGCGCTCGAAGATGCGCTCCTGGTCCTCCTCGCCGATGCCGATGCCGTTGTCCGTGACGGCGATGTCGACCCAGCGATCGCCGTCCTCGTCGACGTCCCTCACCGTGACGGCGACGCGGGCCCCGGGGTCGGAGTAGCTGATGGCGTTCTCCACCAGGTTCGACAGCGCCACGCGGAGCTGGTGCCGGTCCCCGATGACGCGCAGCCCCTCGTCGCCGGCGATCGAGAAGCTGATCCGGCGGGCCTGGCAGGCCTCCCTGGCGCGCCCTGCGGCGGTCTGGACGATCTCGTCGATGTCGACCGGCGCCGCGTCGCCGAGCGGATCGTCGGACTGCAGGCGGCCCAGCTCGATGATCTGCTGGACGAGCTCGCCCAGGCGGGTGCTCTCGACGAGCATGCGGCCGGCGAAGTGGCGCACCGCCTCGGGCTCGTCGGCCGCCTCCTGGACGGTCTCGGCGAGCACTTGGAGGGCCCCGACCGGGGTCTTGAGCTCATGGGAGATGTTGGCGACCAGATCGCGCTTGGACTCGTCCACCCGGATGAGGGCGCTGCGGTCGTCGCCGACGACGAGGACGGCCTCGCGAGTCAGGGGCCGGATGCGCACCTGGAGCTGGCGAGAGGGGGCGTCGTCGGCGGCGCCCAGCATCACCTCCCGGTCCGCGCCCTCGCCGGTGCGCCGCGCGGCGCGCACGGCCTCGAGCACCTCGGCGATGCCGATGCGGGTGCCGCGCACGAGCCCGATGGTGCGGGCCGGGGCGTTCGCGTAGAGCAGTTCGTCGTGGGGGCCGGCGACGACGACGGGCTGGCGGAAGGCGTCGAGGACCTCGGGCACCTCGGGATCGACCACGGGAGGCGGCTCGGCCATGCGCACCCTGGCCCGGTGGCCCCAGGCGAGGACGAGCGCGAGCGCCGCTCCCACCATCGCGCCCAGCACGAAGCCGAGGAGCACTGTCACCACGGGACCCACGCGTGGAATTCTACGGGAGCGCCGTGGCGCCGCGCCCGGCCGCCGTCTTGGCTGCGCCCGCGGGGAATGCGAGACTGGCGGGGTACGGCGCGACCGAGCGGGCGGCCCGACGCGCGGAGGAGGGATGATGGCGGAGTCCTACCACTCCGAGCTGGACGAGATCGTCCACGAGCTCGTGACCATGTCGGACTCGGTGCGCGTCGCCGTGCGCGACGCCACCAGGGCCCTCCTCGAGGCCGACGCCTCCATCGCCGAGCGCGTGATGAGCGGGGACGCCCGCATCGATGCCATGCACGACCGGCTCGAGCACCGCTGCTTCAGCCTGCTCGCCCGCTCCACGCCGGTGGCCGGCGAGCTGCGCACCATCGTCGCCGCCATGCAGGTCATCGCCGACATCGGCCGCACCGGCGACCTGGCGGCCCACGTCGCCGAGATCGCGCGCATGCGCTACCCCGAGCACGCCGTGCCCGAGCCGCTCGTGCCGAACTTCACGCGCATGTCGCAGGTCGCCCAGGAGATGGTCGGCAAGGCCGGCCGCACGCTGCTGGAGCGCGACACCGACGCCGCGGCGACCCTGGCCGGCGAGGACGACGAGATGGACGAGCTGCGCAACGAGCAGTTCCGCCTCATCGCCTCGGACGACTGGACGTTCGGCGCCGAGACGGCCGTCGACACGGCCCTGCTCGGCCGCTACTACGAGCGCATCGCCGACCACGCCGTGGCGATGGGCGGGCGCATCATCTACGTCATCACCGGCGAGGCGCCCGAGGGCGAGGACTGGCCCACCACCTGAGGGCGGCGCGCCGCCCGTCCCACTCCGACGAGCAGGAGCGGCGGGGACGAGAGCGGGCCCCGGCCCCTGAAAATGGCTCACGGGAACCCGATGAGCCAGGGGCCTCAAGAATCCTGCGGCCCCTCCCCACGAACCGGCACGGGCAGCCGGCCCGGACCCACGCCCCACGGGTCGCATCGCAGGCGCAAGAACCAGCCGCGCAGTCGTCTCCAGGAATTCTCACAGTCCTCGATGCCCTCCGAATCGTATTCAACCCCGCATCGGACGGCGAGCTCCTTCAGCGCAGAGATCTCGGAGGAAACGATCCTCCCGTCCACAGCAGCGGCCACCACGGCAGCATCGTGGAGAGCCTTTTTCGCGCCCTCGAGGGAGTCGATCCTCCTCCACACCATCGATTCATCGAGCTCGACGGGCTCGCGGAGCTCCTTCAGCAGGGACTCGTCGCAACCCGCCTTCTTCATGGCTTCGGTGACGTGGTGAAGAAGCAGGAGCTCATCATCCTTGGCGCACCCGTCCACTCGCATGACCAGCCAGAGCACCCAGACCAACTCCTCGCGTGCATCCGTACTGGAGACCAGACGCGAGGCCGCCTCGCGGATTCTGGCCTCCTTCCTGAGGATCTCCTTGGCCTGGTCGCCCACGACCCTGGTCGTCCAGCGGTTCACAAGGACTGCCGTCGGCACGCCCACAATGGGAATGCCGAACTTGATGATGTTCCGTTGAAGCAGGTGCTTCCCGACGATCGGCAGACCCTTGACCATCGCCAATCTCTGTCCACTGAACATCTTCTTCAGGACCGGACGCACCACGGCGGGCGTGAACTTGAGAGTCGCGTTGCCACCCGTCTCGCCGACTCTGATCGCGAAGGCGATCCTGACGGGTTTCCACATGTCATCAGGATCCTCGATGTCGAGAGGGACTCCGTGGAGAACAGCGATGTCATGGGCCATGCGCAGTTGAAGATACGTCGTGTACGACATGTCCACCACGAAGCCGACCCCCACCCGTCGGAAGAGTCAGCGGCGAAGCCGCACCCCCGGACCCGATGGTCGCCGCGACCGCACCGTTGTAGGCCGCGGCGCTGAGGCCGCCCTCAATGCCGGCATAATTGGCCGCCATCCGGACACGAGCGTCGACGACAGCATCAGCCGGAAGATCAGGGTACTTCTCCCGGAAACATGCAGCATCCACCTCCTGCACGTACCCGTCGAGGGAGAACGCCAACAGCTTGACGAACCATGTACCCTGACGCGGATCGCCCATCGAGAGGTTTCCGACGAATCCCCGGATCCGTTCGATCTCCTTTCTGACGAAACTCTCATCAGCCTCGGCTGACCCATCGTGGATGTCCTGCTCAGCGCTGAACCTCATCATGCCCTCCATCGAGTGTCGACGACAGAGGATTGGAGCATGGGACCGATGCTCCAGGTCCCCGGGGCCGGCCCGTTGCACGTCGCGTGCGGTGCGCTTGACGCCGAGGCCTGTTCCCAGGAAACTGGCCCGAGAAGGACGTCCCCCCGGCCAGAACGCCCTCCTCGAGGATCGTGAATGCTCCTCATGACCTCCCACGAGCAATGTCGGACGCGGGCGAGCAGATCGGGATCATCCACGAACGGCACCCCAACCGGATCCCCGTGAATCGGTCTCGCCGCATCGTGTCCTGCCGGGTGATCCGGAATGCGGATCCGCCGACGTCTCGGGTCCCGCGAGCGCATCGCCCCACCGCGAGGACGCAACGAGGAGCGGAGGCCCGCCCCGAGGAGCCCTCCGGAGGCGCCATCCCATTGTCGCAGCCTCGTCCGCCGGTGTCGTGGCCACGCCTCGCGATGCATGACATGGGGGCCGCCATCCCCCCGGGCCCCTCAGGACTCGCGCGGCCGGAACTTCCGCTCGCGCTCCTTCTCGATGACTTCTCGCTCCATCTCGACGATCTGGTTCTCGAGGTACTGGCCGCCGGGGACGTGGCGCAGCACGCGGCGGCCGCTGTGACGGCCGAGCGTCGCGCGCGCCTTCCACAGGGCCTCGGCGATCGTCATGTCGGCGGGCTCGGTGACCTTCATCGACATGCGCGAACCGGGCACGAGGACGACCTCGGCACCGGCGAGCTCGGCGCAGGAGACGTCGTCGGTGAACCGCTCGCCGGCCGCGGCCATGCGCTCGTGCGCGGCGAGGATGACGTCGAGGGGGAAGCCCTGGGGCGTCTGCACGGCGCGCAGGGTGGAGCGGTCGATCGGGGCGCTGCGGCCCGGATCGTCCACGGAGCGCATCGAGTCGACGACGTCGACGACGGGGGCGACGGCCTCGGCGCCGCCCCGGACGGCCCCGATGACGGCCTCGACGACATGGGCGGGCACCATGGGCCGCACGGCGTCGTGGATGAGGACGACCTCGGCGCCGCTCAGCTCCGGGTCGTCGCGGATGAATCTCAGCCCGTTGCGGGCGGACTCCTGACGGCTCGCACCGCCGGGCACCTGGACGACGGGGATCGGCAGGGCCGCCTTCGTCAGCCCCAGCTCCCTGGCCGCCTTGTCGTTCACGACGACGACGGCGTGCGTGCAGCCGCCGGCGGCCATGGCCTCGATCGACATGTTCATCAGCGCGTGGCCCGTGATCTTGAGCGCCGGCTTCGACACCGACCCCCCGTACCGGACCCCCAGGCCCGCACCCAGGATGACGGCGACCACCGGCTGCGACATGGCCATGAGTCTGCCACAGGACGGGCCCGCCCACCGGCCGCACCGGCGATCACGGCCCGGCGAGGAACCGCGTCTGCACACAATCCCGCTATTGCAAAACTTTGTGCGTTGTGAGAACATCGGGTCGTTCATATGCATACTTTCTCAATTTTATGCAACTTTTTGCACACATGGAAAGGCAGGACCATGAGCGCAGCAACGACGCAGCCCGTCACCGGACCGTTCCTCATCGTCAACCCGAAGGCCCACCTCGGCGGCTCCGAGACCCTCCGGCTGGCCCTGCTCACCGACGAGCTGGCCGCCCGGTTCGACATCGACGTCCTCTTCACCGCCCAGCACGTCGACCTGCGCATGGTCGCCGGGCGCACCGGGCGCCTGTGCGTGACCGCCCAGCACATGGACCCGATCACCCCGGGCCGCGGCATGGGCCGCATCCTCCCCGAATCGCTCGTCGAGGCGGGCGCCCGGGCCGTCGTCCTCAACCACGCCGAGCACCCGCTCCCGCTGGCCGTTCTCGACGCCACGATGGAGAGGGCCCGCCAGGTCGGCCTGGCCACGGTCGTCTGCGCCGACACCGACGCCCAGTGCCGGGCCGTCGCCGCCATGGGCCCCGATGTCATGATCTGCGAGCCGACGGCCTCGATCGGCACCGGCCGGATGGACGCCGGCGACTACGTCGAGCGCACCACGCGGATCGTCAAGGACGCCGACCCGGGCATCCTCGTCATCCAGGCCGCCGGCGTGACCGGCGCAGCCGACATCGCCCGCGTGCTCGACCAGGGCGCCGACGGCTCCGGGGGCACGAGCGGCATCGTCAAGCACCCCGACTGGCGCCGGGTGCTCACCGAGATGTTCACGGCCCTCGCCGCGCACAGGGACGCCCTCCCCTGAACCCGGCCCGGCAGGGGCCGCGACCCGCCTCACCCAAGGAATCCTCATGATCATCGGTCTTCCCGCCGCGCTCGAGTACGCCGAGCGGAACGGCATCGGCCTCGCCGCCATCAACACGCCCTTCTTCGAGGGACTGCTCGGCGTCATCGACGTCGCCGAGCGCACCGACGTCCCCGTCATTCTGCAGTTCGCCCAGGTGCACGAGTCCATCGTCGCCATCGAGGACATGGGCCCGGCGATGGTCGAGCTGGCCCGCCGCTCCAGCGCCCCGTTCGTCCTGCACGTCGACCACGGCTTCGACATCGACTACATCCGCAAGGGCCTCGACATCGGCTTCACCTCGGCCATGATCGACGGCTCGAAGCTCGCCTACGACGAGAACGTCCGCGTCACCCGCGAGGTCGTCGAGCTGGCCGCCGAGCGCGGCGCCGGCGTCGAGGGCGAGATCGGCGTCATGACCGGCAACGAGAACGGCGACCCCGACCAGGGCGTCGCCGACGCCGCCCTGTACACCGACCCGCAGGCGGCCGCCGACTTCGTGCGGGCCACCGGCGTCACCGCACTGGCCGCCTCGTTCGGCACCGTCCACGGCGTCTACCGGCGCAAGCCGAAGCTGAACTACGAGCTCATCACCCGGCTGCGGGAGGCGACCGGGGTGCCGATCGTCATGCACGGCGGGTCGGGGCTGGAACCGCAGGAGTACCAGGAGTGCATCCGTCACGGCGTGCGCAAGATCAACTACTACACCTACTCGGCGAAGGCCGCCTACGACGCCTGCCCGCCGCTCGTCGAGGACCCCGACGTCATCCTCTTCTCCGATCTCGCCCGGGCGGCGCGCAGAGCCGTCGAGGAGGACGCCCGGAGGTTCATCGACGTCCTCAGGGCCACGGCCTGAACCCCCGGAACCACGAGGAGGAGCACCATGACCGTCTTCCACGCAGCGCTGGCCCTGGAGTCCCACGGCGGGACGCCGAGCTTCCTCGACGTCACCGGCCAGGTGCGCGGGGCCATCGCCGCCTCGGGCATCGGCAACGGCATCGTCGCGGTGATGAGCCCCCACACGACCTGCTCGGTGTACTACGACGAGTGGGCGCACGACACGGTCGAGGACGGCTCGGACTTCCTCCAGCACGACCTCAACCGCGTCCTGGGCCTCATCTGCCCCGACCAGACGCGGTTCCCGCCCTCCGACGGCTACTCCTACCCCGGCACCAGGCACTTCGAGGAGGTCGAGAGCTGGCCGAGCGCCGAGGAGTACCTGCCGGGCGGCGACCGCAGCGCCCTGCTCAACGCCGACGCGCACCTCAAGGCGTCGATCGTCGGCTCCTCGCAGACCTTCCCGCTCATCGACGGCGAACTCGGGTTCGGCGTCACCGGCTACATCTTCTTCGTCGACTGGGACCGCGACCGGCCCCGCACACGGACCTGCCGGGTCACGGTCATCGGCGAGTGAAAGGACGAACCCCTGCCATGAAATGCAAATAATTGCATTCATTTGACCTTTAATTGCATATACTGTGGCGCTCATGTCACCATGAGCCGAGTCGTCCGGACCCGGTGCCGAGTCCGGCGACCGACCGGTTGGCGTCCAGTCCATCGAACACCGCTCCCCACGCCGTCGGCCCGGCTCACCGGGCAGACACCGCCGTCCAGAGAATCCACCGAAGTGAGGCCAATGATGTCCACCCGTGAAGCCGTCGTCGCCGCCACCGAGGGCCTGCACGCCCGCCCCGCCGCGACCTTCGTCCAGGCCGCCAAGAAGTGCGGCGTGCCCGTCCAGATCTCCATGGGCGACAAGGGCCCGGTCCCCGCCACCTCGATGCTGTCCGTGCTCGGCCTGGGCGCGCACTGCGGCGACACCGTCGTCCTGAGCGCCGAGGGCGAGGGCGCCGAGGCGGCTCTCGACGCGCTGGTCGCCGTCCTCGCGGAGGCGCAGTGATGCCCGAGCCCCGGGAGTACCCCGGCATCGGGGTCGGCTCGACCGCCGCCGTCGGCCCGTGCGCACGGTTCGCGGCACCGCCCGCGGCGCCGGCCGACGAGCCCGTCCCGTCCGGGGCCGAGGCGATCGCCGCGGCGGGCGCCGCACTCGCCGAGGCGCTCGAGCAGGTCTCGGCCGAACTGCGGGCCGCGGCCGCCGAGCACCCCGGCGAGACGCTCGGCGACGTGCTCTCGGCCACCGCCGAGATGGCCGACGACCCGGCCCTGGCCGACCGCGCCGCCCGGATCATCGCCGAGGGCAACGGCCCGGCGAACGCCATGACGAAGGCCGTCGCCGAGTTCGCCGCGACGCTCACCGGGATCGGCGGCTACCTGGCCGAGCGCGTCACCGACCTGAACTCGGTGCGCGACCGCACGGTGGCCAGGCTGCTCGGCCCGGCGACGCCGGGCCTGCGAACGATCGACGAGCCGGCCGTCGTCATCGCCCACGAGCTGACCCCGGCCGACACCTCGAGCCTCGACATGACGAAGGTGATCGCCCTCGTCACCGAGGTGGGCGGCCCCACCTCGCACACCGCGATCATCGCCCGCCAGCTCGGCCTGCCCTGCGTCGTGCGGGCGGCCGGTGCCACGCAGATCCCCGAGGGAGCGCTCGTCGCCGTCGACGGCGCCCGGGGCTCGGTCGTCGTGGCCCCCGACGAGGCCACCCGCGAGGCCATCGTCCGCCGCATGGAGCGCCACCGGGCGCTGGCGACCGACACCGCGCCCGGCGCCACGTCCGACGGCCACCCGATCCAGCTGCTGGCCAACATCGGCGGCGTCGCGGACGCCCGGTCGGCGGCCGGCAAGGCGGTCGAGGGCGTGGGCCTGTTCCGCACCGAGTTCGTCTTCCTCGACGCCGCCGCCGAGCCGGGCGTCGCCGAGCAGGCCGGGATCTACCGGGAGGTCCTCAAGGCCTTCACCGGCCGCAAGGTCGTCGTCCGCACCCTCGACGCCGGCGCCGACAAGCCGCTGGCCTACGCCAACCCGGCGCACGAGTCGAATCCGGCGCTGGGCCAGCGCGCCTACCGTCTCGTCCGCTCCGTGCCGCACCTGATGGAGCACCAGCTGAGGGCCCTGGCGGCCGCCATCGACGACTGCCCCGACACCGAGGCGTGGGTCATGGCGCCGATGATCTCCACCGCCGGCGAGGCCGCCGACTTCCGCCGCCGCGCCGACGAGGCGGGGCTCGGCGCCAGGGCCAGGATCGGCGTCATGGTCGAGGTGCCGGCCGTCGCGCTGTGCGCCGACCAGGTGCTGCAGCACGTCGACTTCGTGTCGATCGGCACGAACGACCTGGCCCAGTACACGATGGCCGCCGACCGCGAGCTCGGCGCGCTGTCCGACCTCATCGACCGCTGGCAGCCCGCCGTCCTCAGGCTCGTCGAGGCCACGGCCCGGGCCGGCGCCGCCTCCGGCACCCCGGTGGGGGTCTGCGGCGAGTCGGCCTCCGACCCGCTCATGGCGCTCGTGCTGTGCGGGCTGGGGATCACGTCGCTGTCGATGTCGACCCCGGCCGTGCCCGCCGTCCGCTTCGCCCTGCGGCACACCTCGCTGGCGACCTGCCGGGCGATGGCGCGGGCGGCCATCGACGCCCCCGACGCGGCGGCCGCGGTCTCGGCCGTCCAGGAGCTGCTCGACCCCCGGGTGAGGGAGGCCATGTCCCTCGACTGAGGACCTCGCGCGATGGAGCGCACCCGGCGGCGGCACCCGTCCGTCGCCGCACCAACCACACGCAGACAAGGAGTCATCGTGGACGACAATCCCGTGATGAAGGCGATCACCTGGTTCGCCGAACACTTCATCGGGCTGTTCAACGCCTCGGCCGAGCAGTTCCTGAGCCTGGCCTCCGGCATCCTGCCGCTGCTCATGGTCATGCTGACCGCCATGTACGCGATCACCACCTGGATCGGTGAGGAGCGCGTCAACCACGCGGTGCGGTGGGCCGGCAGGTACGCCGTGACCCGCTACACGGTCATGCCCTTCCTGGCCATGCTGCTGCTGACCAACCCGATGGCCTACACCTTCGGCCGCTTCCTGCCCGAGCGCTACAAGCCGGCCTTCTACGACGCCGCCGTGTCGGTCTGCCACCCGATCACCTCGCTGTTCCCGCACGCCAACGCGGGCGAGGTCTTCGTCTGGACCGGCGTCTCGGCCGGCGTCACGGCGGTCGCCCCCGACGAGTACGCACTGCTCGCGGTCCTGTACTTCCTCGTCGGCCTGGTCGTCATCCTCATCCGCGGCTTCGCGACCCAGTGGATGACCGCCATCCTGATCCGCCGCGGCGGCCACCGGGAGACCTTCACGAAGTACGACGAGGCGTACGCCGCCGGCCAGATCCAGGGAGGCGTGGCATGAGTCACCAGAGCGTCAAGGTCGTCAAGGGCAACGGCGGCTGGGGCGACGACATGATCCTGACCCCCACCGACGAGAAGAACATCGTCCTGTCGGTGACCGGCGGCGGCATCCACCCGGTCGCGGCGCGCATCGCCGAGCTGAGCGGCGCCGAGGCCGTCGACGGCTTCACGAACAGCGTCGAGGACGACAAGGTGCTGGCCGCCGTCATCAACTGCGGCGGCACCGCCCGGATCGGCGTCTACCCGAAGAAGCGCATCAACACGATCGACATCTACCCCGGCTCGCCGACCGGACCGCTGGCCAAGTACATCACCGAGGACATCTTCGTCTCGGCGGTGGGACTGGACCAGATCGGTCCGGCCGACGCCGAGGCCGTCGACCGGGCCGCTGCGACCGCGACCGCGGCCCAGGCGGACGAGGCGGCCGCGGCGCGGGCCGGGACCGAGCGCCCGAGGACCGTCTCGCAGCGGCAGGCCGACAAGGGCGGCTTCATGTCGGTCATCGTGAAGTTCGGCAACGCGGTCGGCTACATCATCAACACGCTGCTGTCGTCGGGCCGCCAGGCGCTGGACATCATCCTGAAGACCGTCCTGCCCTTCATGGCCTACGTCGGCCTGCTCATGGGCATCGTGAACTACACGGGCGTCTCGGACCTGATCGCCCACGCCGTCACGCCGCTGGCCGGCAACCCGATCGGTCTGGTCCTGCTGGGCATCATCGTCGCCCTGCCGTTCCTGTCCCCGGTGCTCGGCCCCGGCGCCGCCATCGCCCAGGTCATCGGCGTGCTCATGGGCCAGCAGATCGGCGCCGGCGCGCTGCCGGTGCAGTACGCGCTGCCCACCCTGTTCGCCATCGACGGCCAGGTCGGCTGCGACTTCGTCCCGGTGGGCCTGTCCCTCGGCGAGGCCCAGCCCGAGACGATCTCCGTCGGCGTCTCCGCCGTGCTGTTCACCCGCCTCGTGACCTCGCCGGTGGCGGTCATCATCGCCTACCTCGCCTCGTTCCTGCTCATCTGACCGACACCCCCGGGTGGGGCGGCCCGGCCGCCCCACCCCTACCCAGGAGGAGAGACAATGTCCACCCTGTGGAGCGCTGACATCACCGCGATCGGGCCCGACGCGAGCGACATGATCGACGGCGGCGTCGTCATCCTGTTCGGCGAGCCCGTCCCCGAGGCGCTGGCCGAGGTCAGCATCGTGCACCGCACGACGACGGCCCCGACCCGCGACATCACCGCGGGCGATGTCCTCCGGATCGCCGGCCGGGAGTACACCGTCGACGCCATCGGCGAACGCGCCTGCGCGAACCTCACCGAGCTCGGCCACGTGGTCATCTACGTGAACCAGCCCGAGCAGGAGCTCCTGCCGGGCGCCGTCCTGGCGACCGGCCCGCAGCTCGTCCCCCCGGCCGTCGGCGGCACCGTCGAGTTCCTCGAGGCCTGACCGCCATGAACGCCCTCGACTGGCGGTTCCCCGCGATCCTCGTGGCGGCCATGATGCTCGGGCTGCTGCTCACCTGGGTCCAGATGCGCTCCTACAACGCCGAGCTCAACCGCGCCCTGCGAGCCGTCCGGGGCGAGCACCTCGTGCTCGTCTCCGGCCGCGGCCGCTCCATCGGCGGCGGGGCGATCGTCATCGCGATCATCGACGTCGCCGCCCGGCGCATCATCCGGGCGCGCGCCCTGGCCGGTCGGAGCGTCTTCGCCCGCTTCCACGACGCGCCCGGCCTCGTCGGGGACCTGGACGGGGCCGTCGACCGGGTCCGGGGCAGGCAGCTGAGGGCGGCCGTCGAGATGGCGCTGGCCCAGGTCGGCGCCTCCGCCCCGGCGGACGGGCCCGCGTCCACCACCACATCCACCACGAGCAACGCGCCCGTTCTCGCAGCCGGGCCACGGCCGCTCCGCAGGCGCGTCCCCCGCACCACCGTCCCGAACCCGGACAGGGCCCGGGACGCATGAATCCCGAAAGGAAACCGACATGGGTTACACCAAGGCTCTTCTCGAACGCCAGCAGGAACTGGGCCGTCCGGTCCGGGTGGGCGTCGTCGGCGCAGGCCAGATGGGCTCCGGCCTCATCGCCTCGATCGAGCGCGCGCCGGGCCTGGCCGTCGTCGCCGTCGCCGACATCGTCATCGACAAGGCCGTCTCGGCCCTGCGCAACGCCGGCCGCGAGGACGTCGTCGTGGCCGACACCGACCTGGCGGCGGCCGAGCAGGCCATCCGGGACGGCCGGGCCGCCGTCGTCTCCGACGGCCTGCGGATGCCCGGGCTGCCCGTCGACATCGTCGTCGAGGTCTCCGGGGTGCCCGGGATCGCCGCCCAGATCGCCTACACGTGCATCACGCATTCCACGGACGTCGCCCTCATGACGGTCGAGGCCGACATCACCGTCGGCCCCCTCCTGTCGTCGATGGCCAACGCCGGCGGCTCGGTGTACACCGTCATGCGCGGCGACGAGCCGGTCGAGTGCCTCAAGCTCGTCGAGTACGCCCAGGATCTGGGCCTCGAGGTCGTGTGCGTCGGCAAGGGCAAGAACAACGTCAACATCCCGCACGGCATGCCCGAGGACAACATCGAGGACGCCCGCCGCAAGGGGATGAACCCGCGCATGCTCACGGAGTTCACGGACGGCACGAAGACCCAGCTCGAGATGACCGCCCTGTCGAACGCGACGGGCATCCCGATCGAGGTGGACGGCATGCACGGGCGGGAGATCCCGCTGGCCGAACTCGCCACGAAGCTCGTCCCCAGGGCCGACGGCGGCATCCTCGAGTTCGACAAGGGCCCGTGCGTCGAGTACGTCACCGGCGATGTCGCCCCGGGCGTCTTCTGCATCGTGAAGTCCACCTCGGACGTCGTCACCGCCGAGCTCGACTACCTCAGGCTCGGCCACGGTCCCTACTACCTCCTCCACCGTCCATGGCACATCGCCTCGATCGAGGCGCATCTGTCGATCTACGAGGCCGTCACGACCGGGCGTCCGGACTTCCAGTCCACGCACGTCACGACCGAGGTCGTCGGCCGGGCCAAGACCGATCTGGCGGCCGGCCTCACCTTCGAGGGCATGGGCGGGCACCACTTCTACGGCTACGCCATGCCCGCCGACAAGGCCCGTGAGCTGAATCTCGTGCCGATCGGCCTGCTGCAGCACTCGAAGCTGAAGGTCGGCAAGAAGGTCGACGAGATGATCTCCTACGACGACATCGAGCTCGACCGCGCCCGCCCGCTCGTCGCCATGCGCTTCCTCCAGGACGCCATGGTCGCCCGGGGCGTCCTCGGCTGACCGACGCCCCCCTCGCCGAACCGGCCGCCCCGCCGACGGGAGAAGGCCCTCGTCGGGGCGGCCGGTCGTGTCCAACGGTCCTCGCCGGGGACGATCCTCTCCCTACAATGATGGGGCCGGGACCCGCAAGGTCCCGGCCCCATCGTCCATGCCGGACCTCCCCACCGGCGCCCGAGCCCACGGGGATGAGGAAGAGCCCATGCCTGCCAAGAGAGACCAGCAGCTGCTCATCGACGCCGCGCGGCTCTACTACGTCGACGGGCTCGACCAGGGCCAGGTCGGCGAGCGGCTCGGCCTCTCGCGCTCGAGCGTCTCCCGCATCCTCCACGAGGCGCGCTCCAGCGGCCTCGTGCAGATCCACATCGTCGGGGACGACCGCACGGTGCGCGACGGCGAGCTGGAGCGGCGCCTCGTGCGCACCTTCGGGCTGCGCGAGGCCCTCGTCGCCGACACCTCGACCAGCGCCGACCCCGGCGCCTCGGTCGCCCGGCTGGCCGGCGAGGCCTTCCCCCGGCTGGCCTCGGGGGCCTCGCGGATCGGCTTCAGCTGGGGCCTCACCGTCGCCCGGTTCATCGACCTGCTGCCCGACACCCGGCTTCGCCCCGACACCCGGATCGTTCCGCTCGTGGGCGGCATGCCGACGCTCGACAGCGCCCCCTCGGGCAACTCGCACCTGCAGATCCTCGCCGACAAGTGCGGCGCCGTGGCCGGGCGCTTCGACGCGCCGGCGATCGTGGAGTCGGCGCTCACCCAGCAGGCCATGATGAGCGAGTCCTCGGTGCAGGCCTCGCTGGCCGAGGCCCGCTCCTGCGACCTCGGCTTCGTCGGCATCGGGAACTACGAGGTGCAGACCTCGCGGGCCGTCATGAGCGCCATGCGGCTCAGCTTCGAGGAGAAGTCGGCCGTCGAGGCGGCCCACCCGGTCGGCGACATGCTCGGCCGCTACTTCACGATCGAGGGCGTCCCCCTCGGCCCGCCCGCCTCGGAGCGCGTCATCGGCATCGACCTGGACGACCTGAGGCGCATCCGGACGGTCATCGGCCTGGCCACCGGCAGGGCGAAGACCACCGGCACCCTCGGCGCGTTGCGCACTGGGGCGCTCGACATCCTCGTCGTGGACGACGTGCTCGCGCAGGCGCTGCTCGCGGCGAACCACTGACCCCGGGCCCGGCGATGCGCCCGGACGGCAGGCGTCCCGACCGCGCCGACGCCCCGCGCCCGGTGATGCGCGCATTCCCGGGCATCCCTCCCCGGGGCGCTCGGGACGGGCCCCGCGCCCCGGAGGGGATGCGCGTCGCACGGGCGCGGGCCGGACGAGCAGGGGGCGGGGCCGGTCGGCACCCGCACCGCCGGCCCCGCCGGAGCGCCGCGACCTCGGCGCTACTTCCTGCCCTGGTTGGCGACGGCCTTCTGACCGGCCTCGGCCGCCTCGGGGTCGAGGTAGCGTCCGCCCTCGACGACGGGCCGCAGGGCGTCGTCGAGCTCGTAGAGGAGCGGGATGCCGGTGGGGATGTTGAGGCCCGAGATGGTCTGGTCGTCGATCTCGTCGAGGTGCTTCACGAGGGCGCGCAGCGAGTTGCCGTGGGCGGCGACGAGGACCGTGCGCCCGGCCCTCAGGTCGGGGACGATGTCGGACTCCCAGTAGGGGAGCATGCGGGCGACGACGTCCTTGAGGCACTCGCTGAGCGGACGCTCGGCCTCGGGCACGTCGGCGTAGCGGGCGTCGTGGAACTGGCTCCACTGCCCGTCGGGGTCGATCGGGGGCGGCGGCACGTCATAGCTGCGGCGCCACGCCATGAACTGGTCCTCGCCGTACTTCTCGCGGATCTCGGCCTTGTTGAGACCCTGGAGGGCGCCGTAGTGGCGCTCGTTGAGGCGCCAGCTGCGACGCACGGGGATCCAGTGGCGATCGCACCGGTCGAGCGAGAGACAGGCGGTGTGGATCGCGCGACGCAGCAGCGAGGTGTGGACGACGTCGGGCAGCAGGCCCTGCTCGGCGAGCAGCTCGCCGCCGCGAGTGGCCTCGCCCACGCCCTTCTCGTTGAGATCGACATCGACCCAGCCGGTGAACAGATTCTTCGAGTTCCATTCGCTCTCGCCGTGGCGGAGCAGGATCAGCTTCGAGGTCATGGCCCGAGTCTAGCGGCCGGGCCCTCGTCCGAGACCCCGAATCGGGGCGTCCACGACCCGGGACGGACCCTCGGCCCGTACTACCCTTGGGATGAATCATGGCGCGGCGCCCCCGGCGCGGCGCCATCGGCACGCGACAGGCAGCGGGGAGAGTCATGACGCAGGGCGAGATGTCGCCGGTGACACGCTCCACCGGCCACGACTCCCCGGGACGCCCCCGCGACCCGCTCGTCGAGCCGCGCGCGCTCACCGCCGCCCTCGAGATCTACGGCCAGCACGGCTGGTCCGGCTTCACGATGGGCCGCGTGACGATGCTGGCCCGCGTGGGCAAGTCGTCCATCTACCGCCGTTGGCCCGACCGCGTCGAGCTGCTCACGGCGGCCTTCGAGCGCACGGCCCTGCTCTTCGAGCTGGACGACAGCCGCGTCGCCGGGCTGCCCTTCCAGGAGCAGCTGCTCACGATGGTCCAGCGCCGCCTCTACACGTACACGACGCCGACCGGCACGGCGATCATCCGCCTCCAGGTCGAGCACCACTGCGGCCCCGACGAGGTCGGCGAGATCTGGAAGGGGACGCTCTCGCGGTTCCGCAACGGCCTGCGCATCCTGCTGGGCGACGCCCACGTCACGAGCAGGCTGCGCCCCGAGGCCTCGCCGGAGCTGCTCGCCGAGGCGCTCGAGGGCAGCATGATCATGCACGCCCTGGCCCCGCCCTTCCCGGGGGCGGGCGCCGCCAACATCAACGAGCAGTCGTTCGCACTCGTCAAACAGGTCGTGGGCCCCTGGCTGACCGATCCGATGACGCTGCCCGCCGGCGCCCGCCCGCTGCCCCCGATCATCGGGGCGGGCGGACGACCGGCGTGAGTCCGGCGCAGGACGGGCGCCCACCCGGACGACCGACCCGGATCACCGGGACGAGCGGGCGGTCGGTGCGGACCGGACCGCGCGGGGCGTGCCACGATGAGGGCATGAGTACCACGAAGACAGCAGTCGTCACCGGAGCATCCAGCGGTATCGGCGCCGCCACGGCGCGCAGGCTCGCCGCCGAGGGCCTCCACGTCCTCTGCGCGGCGCGCCGCCTCGATCGCCTCACCGCCTTGGCGCAGGAGATCGGCGGCACCGCCGTGGAGTGCGACGTCACCTCGCCGGAATCCGTCGCGGGCCTCGTCGAGGCGGTCGGGGGCCGTCTCGACGTGCTGGTCAACAACGCCGGCGGCGCGTTCGGCGTCGACCGCGTCGAGGACGCCGACATGGCCGACTGGGAGCGCATGTACGCCATCAACGTGACCGGTTCGGCGCGCGTCATCCAGGGCCTCCTGCCCGCGCTGGAACGGGCCGAGGGCACGATCATGGTCGTCACCTCGACCGCCGCGGAGTACCCCTACCCCGGCGGCGCCGGCTACTGCGGGGCCAAGGCCGCCGAGCGCAACATCGCCGGGGCGCTGCGCCTCGAACTGGGCGGCCGCCCGGTCCGCGTCCTCGAGATCTGCCCGGGCATGGTCCGCACCGAGGAGTTCTCGCTCGTGCGCCTGCGCGGCGACCGATCCGCCGCCGACGACGTCTACGCCGGCGTGCCCGAGCCCCTGCTCGCCGAGGACATCGCCGACGCGATCGCCTGGGCGGTCACCCGCCCCCCGCATGTGAACATCGACCGCATGATCATCCTCCCCCGGGCCCAGGTGAACAACTTCACGGTCCACAGGGACCAGTCCGAGCGGGGCTGAGCGCCCGCGGCCCGTCCCCCGCGTCCGTCGGCGTCGTGCCCCTGCGACGCGCCGAGCGCCCACCACGGCCCGGGATCCCCGAGGATCGGCCGACGGTCGTCCCGTCCGGCGTGACGACCTCCCGGCGGGGCGCGGAGCGCGGGGAGTCCCCTCGGAGCCCGCCACGACGCGGTACGGACCGGGGCGAGGAGGGGGCGGGAGGCATGAACAACGGAGGGGCCCCGCACCGGTTCGGTGCGGGGCCCCTCCTCCGCCGCGGCTCGGACTCAGCCGATCTTGATGAGACCCTGGCCGCCCTGGACGGCCTGGCGGACCTCGACGAGGATCTTCTCGACGGTGCCATCGGTGGGGGCCTGGATCTCGGTCTCCATCTTCATGGCCTCGAGCGTCGCGACGACCTGACCGGCCTTCACCGCGTCGCCCTCCTCGACGAGGATCTTGGACACGGTGCCGGCCAGCGGCGCGGGGATCTCGCCCTCGCCGGCCGCGCCTGCGGCGCCTCCCGAGACCGGGGCCGGGGCCGAGGCCGGGCCGCCGGCGCCGCCCCCGAACAGGATCGTGCCCATCGCATTGTTCTGGGTCTTGTCGACGTCGACATCGACGTCGTACGCGACGCCGTTGACGGTTACCTTCAGCTTCATGTCAGTCTCTTCCGGATCAACGAATGGAATGGTTCTGAAGAGCCCTGCGGCCCTGGCGGACCCAGTTCGGGCTCGGGGCGAAACGAACGGCCTGGACCGATCCGTCGTTGCCGAGATAGGCGGACACGGCAGCCGAGATGGCCACCAAGACGTCCTCCGGGACCCCCGGGCTGGCCGCCTTCAACGAACGCACCTCGGCCTCGAGAGCGGACAGACGCTTGGTGAGCGTCGCGATCACGAGGTCCTTCTCACTGTCAGACATGTTCAACTCCTTCCGATCAGCAGGGCATGTTGCCATGCTTCTTGGCCGGACGGGGCTGACGCTTGGTGGCGTACATCTCCAGCGCGGCGGCGATCTTGCGGCGGGTGTCGGCCGGATCGATCACATCGTCGACCTGGCCTCGGGCTGCGGCCACGTACGGCGTGTTGAACGCATCGCGGTACTCCTCGATCTTCTCGGCGCGAATGGCCTCGGGATCCTCGGCGGACGCGATCTCCTTGCGGAAGATCACGTTGGCGGCGCCGTCGGCGCCCATCACCGCGATCTCGGCGGTGGGCCAGGCGTAGACGGCGTCGGCGCCCAGGTCGCGGTTGCACATGGCCAGGTAGGACCCGCCGTAGGCCTTGCGGAGCACGACGGTGACCTTCGGTACGGTGGCCTCGGAGTAGGCGTACAGCATCTTCGCGCCGTGGCGGATGATGCCGCCGTACTCCTGCTGGACACCGGGCAGGAAGCCGGGGACGTCCACGAACTGCACCAGCGGGATGTTGAACGAGTCGCAGAAGTTGATGAACTCGGCGGCCTTGTCGGAGGCGTCGATGTCGAGGCAGCCCGACATCACCTTCGGCTGGTTCGCCACGACGCCGACCGTGCGGCCGTTGACGCGGGCGAAGGCGGTGACGATGTTCGTCGCCCAGCCGGCCTTGACCTCAAGGTAGTCGCCCCAGTCGACGATCTCGGCGATGACGTCCCGGACGTCGTAGCCCTTCGTGCCCTCGATCGGGACGATGTCGCGCAGCCCCTCGCACGGGGAGACGTCGTTGTTCGGGTTGACGAACTCGGCCTCCTCGGTGTTGTTCTGCGGCAGGAAGCTCAGGAGCTTGCGGGCGATGAGGACCGCCGCGTCGTCGTCCTCGGCCACGAAGTGGATGTTGCCACTGGTGGTCATGTGGGCGTCGGCGCCGCCGAGCTGGTCGGCCGTGACCTCCTCGCCGGTGACCGACTTGATGACGGCGGGGCCCGTGATGAACATGTGGGCCTTCTTCGTCATGATGATGAAGTCGGTCAGCGCCGGTGAGTACGAGGCGCCGCCGGCGCAGGGGCCGGCGATGATGGCGATCTGCGGGACGACGCCGGACAGCTTGACGTTCGCGAAGAACATCTTGCCGTAGCCGGACAGCGAGTCGATGCCCTCCTGGATCCGGGCGCCGCCCGAGTCGTAGAAGAACAGGAACGGCGTGCCGGTGACCAGCGCCTGCTCCATCGTCTCGACGACCTTGGTCGACTGGGTCTCGCCGGCCGAGCCGCCCATGACGGTGAAGTCCTGGGAGGCGACGTGGACGGGACGGCCGAAGATCGTGCCGCGACCGGTGACCACGCCATCGGCGGGCACGACGGCCCTGTCCATGCCGAACAACGTGGTGCGGTGCTTGCGGAAGGCGCCGACCTCGTCGAACGAATGGGAGTCGAGCAGATTGTCGATGCGCTCGCGAGCGGTCTGCTTGCCGCGCTCGCGCTGCTTCTGCAAGCGGGACTCGCCGCCGCCGAGCTCGATGGTGCGGCGCTGCTCGGCGAGCTGCTCCACACGCCCGGCCATGGTATCGGCCAGCTTGATGTTGTTGTTAGCCATGGTTGGCGATCACCTTCACGCGGGCTCGACGGTGACCTCGTGGCTGGTGCCACCGACGGTCACGCTGTAGCTGATGGGGCCGGAGACTGCTGCCGACGTGGTGCCCTCGGCCTCGGCCTTGAGCTGGGCCTCGGACAGGCCGACGTTCTTGGGGCCCTCGGAGCGGTGCTCGAAGAAGGTCGGGGCGACCCCCGGGAACAGCGCGTAGGTGAGGACGTCCTCGTCGGTGCCGTTGAAGCCTGGGAGCTTCGAGGCCTCCTCGACCTGCTTGTCCCACTCGGGCTCGAGCAGATCTGCGGGGCGGCAGGTGATCAGCTTCTTGCCCGTCTGCTCCGCGGCGAGCTTGGCGATGTCGGCGTCGCGCTCGGCGGGGCTGGCGCCGTAGTAGCCGAGCATGAGGTCGGCGAACTCGCCGGTCATGCGCTTGTAGGGGCCCATGAGGACGTTGAACACGGCCTGGGTGCCGACGATCTGGCTGGACGGGGTGACCAGCGGCGGGTAGCCGGCGGCCTCCTTGACCTTCGGGACCTCGGCCATGACCTCGTCGATGCGGTCCTCGGCGCCCTGGGCGCGCAGCTGGGACTCCATGTTGGAGAGCATGCCGCCGGGGATCTGCGAGCTGAAGATGTTGGTGTCGACGAGCGTCTTCGACTCGAAGTTGCGGTACTTCGGGCGGATGTCGCGGAAGTGGTCGCGGATCTTGAGGAGGCGGTCCATGTCGAGGCCGCTGGTGTAGCCGGTGTTCTCGAGCATCTCGACGACCGATTCGGTCGGGTTGTGGCCCGGGCCGAGGGACATGGAGCTGATGGCGGCGTCGACGACGTCGGCGCCGGCCTCGATGGCCTTCATGAGCGAGACCAGGGTGACGCCCGTGGTGGAGTGGCAGTGGACGTTGATCTGGACGTCCGTGCCGTAGGTGTCCTTGATGCCCTTGACGATGTCGTAGGCGGGCTGGGGCTTGAGGAGCGCGGCCATGTCCTTGAAGGCGATGGAGTCGGCGCCCATGTCGAGGAGCTGACCGGCGAGCTTCACGTAGCCCTCGGTGGTGTGGGCGGGGCTGATCGTGTAGCAGATGGTGCCCTGCGCATGCTTGCCGGCCTTCTTGACGGCGGCCATGGCGTGCTCGATGTTGCGCGGATCGTTCATGGCGTCGAAGACGCGGAAGACGTCCATGCCGTTCTCGGCCGACTTCTCCACGAAGCGGTCGACGACCTCGTCGTTGTAGTGGCGGTACCCGAGCAGGTTCTGGCCCCGCAGCAGCATCTGGAGGCGGGTGTTCGGCATCAGCGTGCGGAAGGTGCGCAGACGCTCCCACGGATCCTCGTTGAGGAAGCGGATGCAGGAATCGTAGGTGGCGCCGCCCCAGCACTCGACGGACCAGTAGCCGGCCGCATCGATGTCGGCGCAGGCATCGACCATGTCCTCCATGGCCATACGGGTGGCGAACAGACTCTGATGGGCATCGCGCAGCACGAGCTCGGTGACACCGATCTCGCGCGGCTCGGAAACCTCAATTTCTCGCGGACTCATGGGCTCATCCTTCCACGTCCCGATCGTTCCGGCAGCATCGGGGCCCCGCTTGCGCCGAGCGGCGGCCGGGAGCGGGCGCCCCGGCGAGAGGAGTCGCGCCCGGTCGTCCGGCGACGCCGCGCCTGGCACGGGGTCGCGTCCGGTCGGGGCGATGCGGTGTACTGGGGTCATGATCGTCGAGCTCTCCTACATCCGTTCCAGCGACACCGACTCGGTCGGCAGAACAGCGGCCCGCCTCGGTGAGCGCCTGCGCAACGGGGTCGAGGTGGCTCCGGGCTTCGTCGTCACGGCCGACGACCTGGCCGAGCTCGCCGAGCGCGAGCAGCTCCCGGCGCGGCTCGAGGGCGCGTCCCCGGAGGAGGCCGCCGCCATCGCGGCCGAGGTCATCGGGGCCGCCGAGCTGCCCGCCGATCTCGTGGACGACCTGGCCGGAAGCATCGCCGCGCTGGGCCGCGACGCCTGGGTGAGCGTCCAGGCCTCCCCCGCCGGACGCGACCTGGGCGTCAGCCGCGAGGTGCTCGGCCCGGTCCGGGGAGCCGACGCGACCTGGGAGCTGGTCCGCAGGGTGTGGGCCTCGCTGTGGGCGCCCGAGGCCGTCGCCCGCCGCGAGGAGAAGGGCGTCGCCGACGCCCAGGACGGGCTCGCCGTCCTGGTGCAGCGGGCCGAGGCCCCCGCCGAACCGGTCGGGGCCGAGCGGCCCGCCCAGGAGGAGCTGCCCGTCGAGGAGCCGGACGCCGAAGAGGCGGGTTCCGAGGAGGCGCACGAGGCGGAATCCGCCGAGGAGGTCGTCGCCGAGGCCGAGCGGATCGAGGACGAGGCCAGGGTCGTCGAGAGCGCCGAGATCATCGCCGACGAGGCGGAACCCGCCGAGGCCGCCGAGGTGATCGTCGAGGAGGCCGAGGCCGCCGAGACCGCCGCCCGGGAGAGGCCGGCGGGGACCGCCGCCGCCGGGGGCTCGACGGCGCCGGACGACGACGCGGAACCGGCCGGGCCGGAGGGGCCCGCGGGAACGGAACCGGAGGGGACCGGGGCGGAGCCGCGGGAGCCCCGCGGGGCCGGACCGGCCGAGGACGGGATCGTCGAGGCGGAGGTGACCGCCGCGGGAGCCCCGTCGGAGGAGACCGCCGGGGGCGAACCGGCCGGGCCGGAGGAGCCCTCCCCCACCACCGCCGTCGAGGCCGGGACCGTCGGGGAGAGGGCCGACGGGCGAACGATCGGCGGGGCCGCCGAGGAGCCCCCCTCCGGGGAGCCCGGGGACGGGTCCGGTGCGACCGAGGCCCGCGGTTCGACGAGCGCGGAGGGCGGGAGGCCCGCCCGGGACGATCCAGGGCCGGCCCGTCGGCGGAGGACCGCCGCCCCCCTCATCATCGGCGTCCTCCTCGCCATCGCGGTCCTCCTCGCCAAGCGGCGGCGGCACCGCTGAGGGGCGGTCCGCCGACGGCACTCCGGCGCGGACCCGGGCATCCGATCCGTTGCCCTGAGTGCGCACCGGCGGAGGAAGGAAGCCGTCGCCCGCATGACCCCTCCCAACGGGGCCACCAGCAAGATAACGGGACGGCCTCGTCGGCGCCGCTTCGGTGCGCACCGGGACCGCCCGGCGGCGCACCGGGACTCGGGGCTCAGCAGCCGGTGTCGCCCCGCCTGCGGCGGCGCAGTCGATCCCAGTGGTCGAGGCGCTCGCGGACCAGGCGCTCGACGCCGTTGCCGGTCGGTTCGTAGAAGCGCTCGCGCTCGTCCGGGGGCGGGTAGCCCTCGGGCATGTGGTCGGCGCCCGAGAATCCGTCGGCGGTGTCCGGGTCGTACTGGTAACCGGCCCCGTAACCGAGGTCCTTCATGAGCTCGGTGGGCGCGTTGAGGACATGGGCCGGCGGACGGAGGGAACCCGTTCGCCGCGCCGCGGCCCGCGCCCGGGCGAAGCCCCGGTGGATGCTGATCGACTTGGGCGCGGTGGCCAGGTGAACGACCGCCTGGGCGATGGCGAGCTCGCCCTCCGGGGAGCCGAGCCGCTCGTAGGCCGTCCAGGCGCCCAACGCCGCTTGGAGCGCGCCGGGGTCGGCGAGACCCACGTCCTCGCTGGCGAAGCGCACGAGACGGCGGGCGACGTAGAGCGGGTCCTCGCCGCCGGCCAGCATCCGGGCCAGCCAGTACAGGGCGGCATCCGGGTCGGAGCCCCGCATCGACTTGTGGAGCGCGGAGACGAGGTTGTAGTGCTCCTCGCCGGACTTGTCGTAGGAGGGGACGCGAGTGGCGACGACGGCGGCGAGACCCGTCTCGTCGAGCGGTGCGGACGACGGCGCCTCGAGGAGTTGCTCGACCATGCCCAGCAGGTGGCGTCCGTCGCCGTCGGCCATGGCGATCAGCGAGGCGCGAGCGCTCTCGGTGAGCGGCAACCGCCTGCCGGTGAGTCGCTGCGCGCGCTCGAGGAGCTCGGCCAGGCCGACGCCGTCGAGGCGGTGCAGGACGAGGACCTGGCAGCGCGACAGGAGCGCACCGTTGAGCTCGAAGCTGGGGTTCTCGGTGGTCGCGCCCACAAGCACGACCGTGCCGTCCTCGACGTAGGGCAGCAGGCAGTCCTGCTGGGCGCGGTTGAAACGGTGCACCTCGTCGACGAACAGAAGCGTGCCCCGGCCGCCCCGGCGGCGTCTCCCAGCCGCGGCAAAAATCCTCCGCAGATCGGCCACCCCGGAGAAAGTCGCCGAGACCTGCTCGACGTCGAGTCCGACGCGCGCGGCGAGCAGCCGGGCGATCGTCGTCTTGCCGCAGCCGGGAGGGCCCCACAGGATGATCGAGGACAGCCGACCGGCCTCCACCATCCGCCCCAGCGGGGCGTCGGGGGCAAGCAGGTGGCCCTGCCCGACCACCTCCTCCAGGGCGCGCGGACGCAGCCGGTCGGCCAAGGGACGGTCCGGGACGGGGCGGCCATCGCCCGTCGCCGGGGCGTCGAAGAGTGCGGGGGCGTCCTCGGTGCTCATGCTTCCAGGCTACGGCGGAGCCCCGGCACTCCGGCGGGACGAGGACGAGCGATCGGGCCCGCCGAGATCCGTCCTGCATCCGGGGGGAGCCCGGAGGAGGCGGTGGGCTGGAACCGGCCCCGAGCGAAGACCGTCCTCGCATCCGGGGAACCGGGGCCGCGGCCACCCGCGGCAGCGGCTCGGGCCCCGATGGCCGGCCCGAGGGCCGGGCCGGGGTGCTGCGCGTCCGCGCCCGGAGGACGCCGTGGTGCGCCTCGGACCCCTGGGGACCGAGCCGGGGTGCTGCGCGTCCGCGCCCCCGGAACACCCCCGGGATTCGGAAGGAATCACTTGTCACCGCGGTTTCGATGACTCTTCGAGGGCTACTGTGACCCCTGGCGGGTGTACGCGCTGCCCGCACCAGGACAGTCCCCTCATCCCAGTCCAGGAGCCCCTCATGGGACTTGAAGAGATCGCCGTCGTCTTCGCCGTCTCGGACCCCGGCCAGAATCCGAACACCCGAGCACGGGAGACGCAGCTGCTCACCTACTTCCACGCGATGGCCGTGGCCTTCTCCTCCGTGCGCCGGTGGAACCCCGACCTGCGGCTCACGCTCGTCACCGGGGCCGACGTGCCGGCCGAGGTGCGGCCCGTGTTCGAGCGCTGCGGCGTCCGCACCGAGGACGTCCCCTTCGGGCACCGGGCGCCGGAGGGCTTCATGAACACCTTCTCCGGCTGCCTGTACCTGCTCGACGCCCTGCAGCTCGCCGCCCGGCACGACGTCCTGTTCATCGACCCCGACGTGCTGTGCGTCGACGCCCTGACCGGTCTGGACGAGGGCGCCGCCGGACGCCTCGGGGCGCTCGGGCTGGAGCTGCGCCCCGACGAGGCGATGAACGGCCTCACCATCGCCCAGAGCGATGAGCTGCACCGCCTGCTGGGAGAGCCGGAGGAGCCGTGGACCTACTACGGGGGCGAGGTCTACCTGGTGCGCCGGGACCTCGTCGGGCCCCTGCGCGAACGGGTCGAACGGGCCTGGCGCCTCGCGCTGGAGCGGCACGCGGCGGGACTGCCGCACTTCGTCACCGAGGAGCACCTCCTGAGCTACGCCCTGCGCGGCCTGCCCACCACCGATCTGGCGCCCTGGTGCCAGCGGATCTGGACGACCTCGCGCGTGCGCACCGTCACCGGCCGCGAGGACCGGCTGAGCCTGTGGCACCTGCCGGCCGAGAAGGACTTCGGCTTCCAGCGGCTGTTCGGCGTCGTCAGCGACGGGGGCTCCTGGTTCTGGCGGGCCCCGCGCGGCGAATTCGTCGCCCGGGCGGGCAGGGAGCTCAACCTGCACCACCGCAGACCGGCGAAGTTCCTGCGCGACGCGGCCGGGCAGCTGGTCAACAGGGTCGCGGGCGCGCGCTGAGCCCCGGTCGGTGCGGGCCGGGGACCCCGCGCCGGGAGCCCCGCGCCGGCGGCTCGCGCGATGCGGCCGTCGACGGCCCGCGGACACCGCGCCGGGCGGCCCCCGGCTCGCTGACCCGGGCGGG